>Ga0209698_10008675_pt1 | contig 10463 bp, 5 predicted proteins | sample LitLauG_LLR_2012_FD_187203 | JGI IMG/M metagenome (GOLD analysis project Ga0209698, IMG submission 187203) | Freshwater sediment microbial communities from Pennsylvania, USA - Little Laurel Run_MetaG_LLR_2012 (SPAdes) (version 2) | ecosystem: Environmental > Aquatic > Freshwater > Creek >... | reverse complement strand
GCAGAAGATTAGGCCGGAGCTCGACTTCTCGAAGCTTTCGGACAATTACGAAATCACGCTGCGGTTCACCGATGCGATGGTGGACGTTTGCGCGCAGTATGTTGGCGGCGCAAACGCGGCGCGGACTTTGACTATTTTGATTATCGGCCCGTAAAATCATGATCACCAAATTCGATTACATCAGCATCATTTTCTATTTCGTCTTCGTCGTCACGGTCGGCATGGTGTTCTCGCGACGGAACAAAAACACCTCCGACTATTTTCGCGGTGGCGGCATCATGCCATGGTGGATGGCCGGCGTATCGGCGTGGATGGCCAGCTTCAGCGCGTGGACTTTCACCGGCGCGGCGGGAAAGATTTATCAGAACGGCCCGTTTGTGTTGCTTCTGTATTATTCGAGTATCGCGGCGTTTGTCATCATTCTGGTGTTTACCTGTTATCGGTTCCGGCGTATGCGGACGGTGACGCCGATGGAGGCAATCCGTGCGCGCTTTGGCCCGGCAACGCAACAATTCGTCACGTGGATTCGGCTGCCGTTCCTGATGCTTTTCGGTGGAGTGGCCTTGAACACGGTGGGGGTTTTCATGTCCGGCGCGTTCGGGGTTGAACTGCCTTACGTGATCATGGTGCTGGGCGGCATGGTGACGTTTGTGTCGCTGGTCGGCGGTGCGTTTGGCGTGGCGGCAAGCGATTTCGTGCAGATGTTTTTGGTGGTAACGGTGACGCTGGTGATCTCGGCGTTTGCGCTGATGCAGCCGGCGGTGGGCGGCTTCTCCGGGCTGCTGCAAAAAGTGCCGGACGCGCATTTCCACTGGGGGCAAATCGCGCGACCGGAATTCATCACGCTGTGGTTCGTGGCGCTTATGTTCAACACCATCTTCGCGCAGAACTCGATGGAGATGTCGGCGAAATACCTGATGGCGCGCAGCGATGCGCACGCGCGGAAGATGGTACTGTTCCCGCTGATTGGCACGATTGTCGGACCGCTGCTGTGGATTGTGCCGCCGATGGTGGCGGCGGTGGTTCACCCCGGCGGCTTGGGAAATATTCTTCCGATGTTGAGCCATCCCGAAGAAGGCGCGTTTTTGGTGACGGCGCACGATGTCCTGCCGGCGGGAATGTTGGGCTTGCTGATTGCCGGCATTTTTGGCGCGACGCTTTCCAGCCTCGACGCCAGCGTGAATCAGGGCGTGGGCATTCTGGTGCGAAACTTTTATCTGCCCGTGATCAATCCGCAATGCTCGGAGAAAAAACTGCTCATCATCAGCAAGTGCTGCACGGCGGGTTTTGGTCTCATCATTATTAAAATGGGTTTGATAATCAGCCAGCAGCGGACGGCAGGGCTGTTTGATTTTTTGAATCAACTTGGCGTCGGCTTGTGGTTGCCGCTGGCGGTGCCGATGTGCCTCGGCCTTTTTTATAAGCGCACACCGTCATGGTCCGGCTGGGGCACAGCGCTGGTGGGGTTGCTCACCTCGTTTGCCATCATGTTTTTGGTGAAAGCCCAGGCCGTTTTGGATCCGAACTCAAACAAGCTGGTGATCAAGACCCAAATTTGGATTGAATCCCATCTCCATTTGAAGTTGCCAGTCGTTTCAGGTTTGCTGAGTTGGATTCCCGGAATGTCCGCCCCGCTAAAACCGGAAGAGGCCACGCAAACCTTCCTCATCGCCACGGCATTCGGAGTGATTGCCGTTTCGATGGCTTGGTTTTTCTTCACCTCGCTGTTTTATGAAAAGTCGCCGCCGGAATACAAGGCGAACGTGGAGAAGTTTTTCAGCGAGCAGAAACGCCCCATCGAGGATTTGACGGCGGAACAGGTGAAGGAAAACCACAAGGTCGTCGGCGCAATCGGCATGCTATGCATGATTTTCGGAGGATTTGTCATCCTGATGATGCTGGTTCCCAACGACGGGATGAAGCGACTTGCGTTCCTATTCTGTGGCGGCTGCATTTTTGGCGTGGGCTGGCTGTTGCGACGCGTTTCCAAACGGCATCAAGAAAAGGTGGTTTGACCACATGCGCAGCTCGCGACGGATAAATGAAATTTGATCAACATGACTGAAAACAAATCTTTTCGGCCGGGCGAACTTTGGCGGGACAACAATGGCGTCCATATCAACGCCCACGGTGGTGGCGTGATGTTTCACGCCGGCGTTTATTACTGGTTTGGTGAACACAAGATTGCCGGCCAGGCGGGCAACCTGGCGCATGTTGGCGTCCGAGTTTATTCCTCGCGCGACCTTTACAACTGTCAGGACGAAGGCGTTGCACTAGCTGTGAGTGCCGATCCGCGAAGCCCGATCGCTCGCGGCTGCATTCTCGAACGCCCCAAGGTCATCTTCAATCCCTTGACAAAAAAGTTTGTGATGTGGTTTCATTTGGAGCCCAAGGACGCCGGTTACACAGGCTCGTTAAGCGGTGTGGCGGTGGCGGATCATGTAACCGGGCCATTTCGTTTTGTGGCAAGTTTTCGTCCAAACGCCGGGGTCTGGCCGGAAAACGTTCCCTCCGATTTAAAGAATCCGCTGTCGCCAAAAGAGGCTGACTATCTAGCCGGCGTCGACCTGCCCGGCGGGCCGCTGCCGTATTATCCGAAGCATTTGCTTTTCCGTCGCGATTTTGCCGGCGGCCAGATGGCGCGTGACATGGCGCTGTTTGTAGATGACGACACCAGCGCTTATCATGTTTACGCTTCCGAGGCGAACGGCACGCTGCACATCTCCAAGTTGAGCGATGATTACCTGAAGCCAGCGGGCTCGTTCGTGCGGGTTTTTCCCGGACGCTTTCACGAAGCGCCGGCGTTGATGAAATGGCACGGAAAGTATTTTCTCATCTCCTCTGACTGCACCGGTTGGGCGGCGAATCCGGCACGGATTTCTGTGGCGGACAAGATTTTCGGACCGTGGGAGGAGCTTGGCAATCCGTGCCTCGGCACTGGCGCACAAATCACCAATACTTTCAACTCGCAATCCACTTTTATCCTGCCAGTGCAGGGTAGGACGGATGCATTTATTTTCATGGCTGATCGCTGGAATTCGCTGAACGCAATTGATGGCCGTTACATCTGGCTGCCGATTGAATTTCGCCATGGCGTGCCGACAATTTCTTGGCATGACGAATGGAATTTATCTGTTTTTAAATAAGTCACATGAGCATACCCAACAAAAACCTGCCTTTCATCAGCATCTGGTTCGGCAATTTCTTTGAGCCGTTTTATAGCAATTTTGATGCTACCCGCAAAGGCATCGCCGAAGTGGCGAACCTCGGTTTCAACTGCATAAACCTTGACTCGAAGGCGTGGGAGGACTTCTTCGCGCGCTATCGCGGCGAGCCGGCCAGCCAGTATGTGGCGATGCACGAATTCATGATGGCAGAGATGGCAAAGCATGGGCTGGATTACACTTGCCTGGCACTTTACCTGTGTGGTGACAATCTTTATCCGAACATCCGAAGTGTCCCGCCTGTTCGTGGTGAGGAGCCAATGCGCCCGAACGGCCTGCCGATGGGCACCTATAAATATTGGTCTCCCAAGGCCCAGGCTACGATGATTGAGCACGTCAAAGGTCTGTTGAAACTATACGGCAAGGGAATGCGGCGCAATGCGGATGGAAGAATTATCATGCAGACGATGTTCGAGCCAATTCCAAAGCCGAGCTTCGATGACGAAGGGAAACAAAAATATCTCGCATGGCTGGAAACGCGCTATCTCGGCGAAATCGCAAAGTTGAACCAACGCTACGATCTCGCGGCGAAATCCTTTGCTGGACTCCAGCCAGAGGAATACTGGCTGCGCCCGGAGGAATTGAACTGGGTTAGTTGTGCGCGTCCCACGGTGGACGATTTCGCGAACCGGACGCCAGATTTTTGGCGCTGGTTCGACAACCAGACGCATCTTGCCGAAGTTCTACAAAACTATCTCGCCACAATGAAGAGAAAATGGCGTGAATTGGAGCCGAATCTTTTCGTCGAACCACTGCTGCATCAGTGGGGATATTTTTTCAACCCGCCGGGGCAGATTGACTGGCACACGGGGCAGCGGGCGTTGGATATTTACAAATGCGCGAAGCACGTGGACAGCGTGCTGTTTATTGCCGCACCATTGAACGCCGAGAACCGTGCTGACGCGATGGCGTTGAGCGTGGAGGGTTCGGTCATGCGTAACGCGAATTCTTTTCGCCCGTTCACTGCCGGACTGTATCTCGGTCGGCATGTCAACGGTGACATCTTCAGGGTTGTGCCGCCGGCGGAAGCCATCGCCACCCACATTGCAAACGGCGCGCAGGGTCTGCACATCTACGGCTATAGCGGACTAGACGACGGCGGTGTGATGTATCGGATGGATGATATGTTCAAGGATTCACTGCGCGCTGGAAATCAGTGGGCCGCCGAAGTGATTCCGCTGCTCAATCAACCGCGCGCGAAGGAAGTGGCGATGCTATTTCCCGCCGAGATGAGCCTCTACGAACCGCTTGAAGTGGACATCGAAGGCCGTCATCGAATGGATCTGCTGGGCTGGTATCAGCAGTTCATCGATCTGGGCTGGCACGTTGACATTGTGCATCCCGACCAGGTGGCAGCGGGCGCCCTTGCTGGCTACCAGCATCTCGTTGTGCCCCACAACTCGCTCTACGACCTCGGCGACAACGCTGCTCTCGAAGCAAAGGTGAAAGAGTTCGTCGCCACCGGCGGCACCGTCTTCCACGGGCCGCATTGCGAACTAGCTCGATGCACATTTGGCACAGACGAAGAACCTATCGGGTTTGATTGCATCCAATGGGATGAGGAACTGATTCCTCACGGCTGGTCCACAGTTGCGTATCGCAGCGGCCAGGCGCTGGGCAAATACATTCAGTCTGGCAAGATCGGCATCGCACAAACCGACTTTGGCCAAGGACGCATTTATTCGTTTGGCTTTCAATATGGTTATTCCTATTCGCGGCGAACAATGCCGATTGTCCCGGCGCAATATGGCAAGCGCGAGATGCATCCAATTGTCTTGTTGAAGGAAACTCCGGTCACGGCGTTGGCTGGGCCTTCGCCATTCGCCCTAATGCCCCCGATCAAAGGGGTTGAATTCGCGCGCTTCGGCAAATATCTCGTCATCGTGAATCACCGCGCCAGCCCCGTTAATATCAGCAGCATCAAAGCACTCAAGATTATTTCACAAGTCCCATGCGCGCCCGGCTGGCTCGCGGCACATTCTGCAGTGTGCCTGGAATTACAAGTCGTCGCGTGTTGAACCGGGGGAGCTGGAATCCATCGAAAATGAATTTCCGGCGACAAGCCTTGGCGAACGCTGCTGCACTTGCATTGGCCGGAAAAGGATGAGTTTTGCTGGCGATTATTTCTTCATATCTCTTAAAGAGCAGTCCGTTATGGGTGCTGGTGCTCGTCACTGCCAATAATATTGACATCATCGCAAATCGCAGCGCGGGTGATTGCACTCTCTCTTAAGACATTATTACAAACATTGATTGCGGAGTGTTGCAATCGGATGGATTGAGGGTAGATTCGCAACGTGAAAATCGTGAGTTCACTTTGCCAGCAGCATTGTGCCTGCTCGGCCGTGGTTTCGCCTCGCGCGGCCAGACAAACCTGCTCGGTGGTTTTGGTGTGTTGTTGTTCTGTTCGCACTCAAGGTTCCGGTGTAAGGCGGGCATAGCCCGACTGGAACCGGAATCATGTACGCCTCGATTTTTGGCAAACTGCGCCGACGTTTGATACCTGGCAAAGCGCGACGAACAACGACGCGGCGAACAAAAACTTTTTTGCACTGCTGAAACAATTTGCCGGAGAATCCGGTTATGGTGAGCTAGAATTTGCGCCCCTAATCCCGATCGGGCATTCGGCGATGGCGAGTTATCCCTGAAATTTTGCCACGTGGAATCCGCAGCGCACGTTGGCGATTTTGTCAATTCACGGTGACGCACCGCAAACCACACTTACCGGCAACGGTCACGTCAAACGCCAACAGGAGGAGCCGCTGGAATTTCAATCTCATGGTCTAGCCTAGTATGTAGGTGATACATGCTCCGCAAAAACTGTGAAGGTTTCACTGTAAACATGAAGGTTTTCGAGTTTTCATCGCCATGGCTGACAACGTTTTTGGCAAAACAAAACGCCTGAAATGCCATGCCTTAACGTGCGTGTTGGCGGGTGCGTCTGGCGGATCGGCAAAATTTCGCACGCCCTTGATCTGATCCGGGCTAACGATGTGCCAGTCACCGCCATAATAGTGATGCGGACCAAAAGCATTGAACGTGTTTGGCACAAGCTCAAGGTGTAATCGGTGCGTTCCAGCAGGCAATTTCGCGTTGAAATAGAATTCACCATTTCTGCGCCACGCCCAGCCCAGGTCGTTCCCGTCAACCAGCAAACGGGCCGCATCCACTTCAACTTTGTCGAGCCACAGTGTTGAGATTTTGGCAGGCAAATTGATTTCGCCGGTGACAAACATCGGTTCGTCGAGAAATGGAAATCCGTCGGCAATCAAGTTCGATTGAATTGATTCACGCGCCGGATGGAGGGTGAACGCGCCATCGGTCTTGATGGTGTTGGTCGGCCCGTCGGTGAATGGCTTATCGCTCATCACGCGAAACAGGCCGCGCAGCCAAACGAACGGGCGCTGCACGCTTGGTTTCGCAGCGCGAAAACGCAATAAGTTTGATGTGCGCAATAATGGCGGTTGGATTTCGGCTACCGAACCGTTTTCCAAACCGGCAAGGGTGAGTGATATTCCGTTAAGCGAAGCCTCAGCAATATCATCGGCAAAAGATAATTTCAATCCTGCGCCCGGCAGCGGGGCGCAGGTCTCAAACTTTGCAGTGAACCAGCCTTCGGCGCTTTTCGACACTTCTAGTAACAGCGTATTTTGCGGATGTTTTTCCAGCGACCATGAGACTTCGATTTGATTGCCGGCCTTCGATCCGGCACGGTTTTCAATCTCGGTTCGAGCTGGGCCGGAGGCCATCGTTCCGCAGGCAAACGGTTCCACCAAATGACGCGTGGCGGAATTCAATTCGCAACCTTCCGACAGAATCACACGGTGATACGCGCAGTTGCCGAGTGAGAGTTTACCGCCGTCTGATTTGCCGAATTGTTCCAGTGTTCGTTCGTCGGCGATGTCATAGTTCACGTCGGTGCGATAAAGTTCTTCGACGCACGCCAAAAATTCACGATTCATTTTTCCCGCCACGGTGTCGGGATACGTCGCGGCGTTGTGAACGTTGGTCTGCAAAAATTCCTGCGGCGCGTAATTCGCCATGATGCCGCGATTCGGAGCGATGATGAGGGTGTCGGCAGTCGGGCGAGGATTATTTTCCAATTCACGTCGCACTCGGCCGATGACTTCGGGATAGGCGTCGCGCCAGGTCAGGTGCAGCGGCTGCGACGGCGGCCAGTCGTGCATCGCCGCGCTGTCTAGCCGATACTGACTCAAGTGCATCACGAAATCCGTGAGGCCATTGCGGCCCAGCCACAGAAGGTAGCGCTCCAAATCTTCCGGCGTCGCGCCCCAGCCGGCACCGCCAAAAGCCTCCACCATGCAACGGCCATCGCCAAACTGCCGCGCGGCGGATGAAACTTGGCGCGGGTAAAAATTATTGCCCGGAAATCGTTCCAATGCGTCAATGCCCGGCAGCGAGAGATTGCGGAAAAACTGATGGCACGAGCCATTCGTCGGCACCTGAAAAAGCGGATGCTCTTCGCCTTTGAGATGAGCGACGAACCGTTTACCATGCTGCGCGCACCATTGGTTAATCGGTGCGGTGAAGGATTCGTTAAAAATGTCCGTGAATAACTCCCAAAATTTCACGCGCACTTCCGCCGCGCCTTCGCCGTCAAAAAAAAGTTTTGAAATCAGCGGCAGCAAATCTTCGCCGTGCTTGGTGCGAAACAGTTCCGGCAGTTTCGGCGTCCACGGAATCGCGCCATGCTTCGAGAGCGAGTCGTAGGCGTGGCCAAGGCCAAATTCCGGCTCGTCACAAAAAATCGCTTCGACATGTTCCCATGCTTTCGGGGCCAGACCGATGCGATAGCGCTCGTGCGTAAGTTGAATGAAATGCCGCGCGAGATCGGGGTTGAAATAGTCCACCCCCGCGCCGATGCGTTCGGTCAGAAACCATTTCCTGCTGTCGTGCTCAAATTCGGCGAGACAGCGTTCAGGTTTTTCCGTCACGAGTTCCGCCCAGCGCTGGGCGTCTTGCGGAAATTGTTTCAGTAGTTGCCCGCCCACCGTGCCGCTCGGCCAGCCGTCCTCGTCGTAAATCCAGAATGCGAGGCCGATGGATTTTGCATGAAGAATCGCGTCCGACACTTCCTGCAAATAACGCTCACCGAGATATGGAGGGTCGTTTGGATAAAAACGCGGATGCCACACCACGCCGTCGAAACCGGCGGCACGGAATTGGTCTAATTGCCGGCGCAGGCGGTTTTGGTCTAGCGCGTCATTGATGGCCCAGAAGGTGTAAAAGCGAATGGCTGGCGACAGATGCATAGCGCTAAAAAATCTTACTTTTTCGGCGCTGAATTTTGCGCAGTTGGATCGTTGTCCGTCGAGCCTGAACGCCTTTCGGGAGACGAATGCAATGTCCAAAAAAGTGTTCCGAATCCTGGATGGTCCCCGTTGAACATCGGGCCTTCGGGCCGGATCAGGTCACAAATTTGTTGCGTGTAGGGCGCACTGATTCCCTTGCACTTGTAATGATTAAAAACCATTTCGAAAACAGGCCGGAAATGGCCGTCGCGTGGCGAAATCTGAGGATAATTGTTCGCCGTCAAACACGTTTTCCACGGCACATAGGGCACGCTGTTGCTCAGGAAATACTTGGCCGCATACTCGAAGCCAGCCAGAAGTCGGTTATCTTCGAGTACAAAGAGGTCATCGCCATTGTTATAGGCGATGGTCGCATACTCCGCCATGTCGCCGAGTGCCAACTGCCAGTGCTGCACATCACGACCAGTCTCCGTTTCCTCTCCGCTGCTCATGATGCTACCCGGAATTGAAGCGCATCCGTTGGTCATAAGCGCAATCGTAGAATTGTATTTAGTTTGGTCGTTGCAAAACACGGCAATGGCAATCTGACACTTTAGAGACGCCATGCCCCAATTTCCATCAAGTTCTCCGGTTGGCGCACCGCTCGGCTGTAGCCAAGGCCAAAAATTATTCACGAACCACTTTTCGGTGGCAGCGATTTCCATGGGCGACCATCGCCCTGAATTGTTATAACGCATGATCTCGGCAGCATTCACAAATTTGAACCCAACCAATCCCACGATCAATTGGGCATCCTTTCCGGTGAATACTGTGTTTGTGGCAGTCCAGTCTTTGAGAATCTGCAAAGCCTTGTCTCGGTGAACAGGATTGCCGGTGATGGACCACATTAGCGCCTGATGATAGGCCGCCATGCCATCCTGCTCAAACGCAGTTCGGTTTGAGTTGGAACTTCCACGATCCACTTCGCTGAATGGCCCCTGCATCGCGTAGTTGGGACTTGAATGTGAGTCTGCCGCAAACCGGTCAAATCCACTTTTCCAAGGCTGCGAGTTTGCGGCCACGTTTGTTCGCATGCGATCCAAATCGACCTGTGTATGCAAACAGCCGGGATGGACAAATGTTTGCGACCAAACTGAGTTCACCATCGCGCTCGCGACGCAAACGAGTAAAATTCTGCGAAAGAGTATCCTTAACTTCATGGGTAATCAGGGATAAGTTAGCCGGAAGAAAACACTGCCGTTGCTTGCATTGACAGGAATGGATATTTGATTCGTTCCATTTGAGCCATTCAGCGTAACCCAGTTCGTGCCGAGGCCGTTGCCAAGCGAGTTGGTCTGCGCTTGGAGCCGCCAGCCGAGGTGATCCCCCGGCCAGGTGAGTTGTATTTGACTAGCACCAACCCCGAACCCGATTTGGGGTGGAGCCAACGAAACTGGGCGGGCGCTAACTTCATCCGAAACGCCGCTTTCGCCGGCCACATTCGTTCCGGTTACCACAAAATAATATAATGTTCCGTCAGCCAGACCCGTGTTAGTGATTGAGAGTCTGGACACATTTGCCGCGACGACGGTCGCCTCGTTGCCCGGCGTGGTCGAGCTGTAAATGTTGTAGCCGACGGCGTTCGAAGTCGTTGCCCAACTCAATACCACCCGACCATCGCCTGCGGCGGCGGTCAGGCCGAAAGGAACACCCGGCAGCGGCGGCAAAGGCCTGGCGCCGGCCTGAACAGAATTGGTGCTTTCACCCCATGTGTTGGTCGCGCTGACGACGTAATAGTAAGTTGTCCCATTGGCAATCGGCGAATCGGCGTAACTGGTCGCAGTAAGTTGGCTGGCAATGATGACATAAGGCCCGCCGTTTGTGGTCGAACGTTTCAAATTATAGCTGCCTGCTCCGGCACTGGCCAGCCATGACAGATCTGTCTCGGTGCTGGATGCCACGGTCGCCGTCAAACCCAACGGTGTCG
>Ga0209698_10008673_pt1 | contig 10465 bp, 8 predicted proteins | sample LitLauG_LLR_2012_FD_187203 | JGI IMG/M metagenome (GOLD analysis project Ga0209698, IMG submission 187203) | Freshwater sediment microbial communities from Pennsylvania, USA - Little Laurel Run_MetaG_LLR_2012 (SPAdes) (version 2) | ecosystem: Environmental > Aquatic > Freshwater > Creek >... | reverse complement strand
CCCAAAAGCCGCACCACTCAAAGGCTGTTCCGCACGGTCGGTTCTTGGAGCGGCCTCGTTTTGCCATCGTCATCCCGCACCAATGCGCACTCGAGATTTTCCCAGCCCCAGCCTTCTACTCTCCCTGCGAAACAATTTAGACTGGAACGGTCATGTCCGGCCCTGCCCACAATTCCCTCTCCCGCGCCTCTTCTTCGTATCTTCGCTCCGCCATGCATCAACCGATCCGGTGGCATGAATGGGGCGAAGAGGCATTTGCCAGCGCTCGCCGCGAGAACAAGCCGATGCTGCTCGACATTGGCGCGGTCTGGTGCCACTGGTGCCACGTGATGGACCGCGAGTCGTATGACGATCCCGAGGTGGCGAAGATTGTTAATGAGAATTACATCGCGGTGAAGGTGGATCGCGATGAACGCCCCGATATTGACAGCCGGTATCAGGTTGCGGTGAGCGCGCTGACCGGACAGGGCGGATGGCCGCTGACCGCGTTTCTTACGTCCGATGGCAAGCCGTTCTATGGAGGGACTTACTTCCCTCCCGCCGAACAGTATGGGCGGCCCAGCTTCAAGCGGGTGCTGCTCTCGATTGCACAGGCTTACCACGAGAAACACGGTGAGGTGATGGAGCAAGCCTCGATGGTCGAGAGCGCGATCGCGCGAGCGGAGTCGTATTCGGCAGGAATCGGAAAAGTTTCGGCGACGGTGATCGATGCCATTGCGGAGTCTGCGCAGAGGATGTTTGACGAGCGCAATGGCGGATTCGGGGGCGCGCCCAAGTTTCCGCATCCGGCGGCACTGGATTTGTTGATGGAACAGTGTGCGCGCACCGGCAAGGAAGAGCTCCGCCATATCTTTGTGCACACGCTTGAGAAGATGGCACGTGGCGGCGTCTATGACCAACTGGCCGGGGGATTCCACAGGTATTCGGTGGATGAGCGCTGGATTGTGCCCCACTTCGAGAAGATGAGTTATGACAATTGCGAGCTGCTGAAGAACTATGTGCATGCTTACCAGTCGACGGGAGAAGAATTTTTTGCCGAGGTGGCATGCGACATCGTTCGCTGGATGGACGAGTGGCTGAGCGATCGCGATCATGGGGGCTTCTACGCTTCGCAGGATGCCGACTATTCCATGGACGACGACGGGGACTACTTCACCTGGACCATGGACGAAGCGCGTGCTGCGCTCGCCGAGGATGAGGCCGCGGTCGCGACCCTGTATTACGACATTGGCGAGATCGGGGAAATGCATCACGATCCTGCGAAAAACGTGCTGTACCTGCGGGCGAACGTGGAGGAAATCGCGCGACGGCTCAACTTGAGCGAAGACCGTGTGCGTGAGTTGCTGGTCTCGGCGAAGAAGAAGATGTATGCAGCGCGCCTGCAGCGTCCCACGCCGTATGTCGACAAGACGATATATGCGGGATGGAATGGCATGTGCGTTTCTGCCTACCTGGAGGCGGCGAACGTTTTGGATCTGACGGAGGCACGGCATTTTGCGCTGCGGTCGTTGGACCGGTTGCTGGCGGAGGGATGGGACGGGGAGACACGAGCAACCGCAACAGCAACTACACCAACAACTGCAACACCAACTACAACTGCAACAGCAACAGCAACAGCAACTTCTGCGGGCGAGGGCGCGCGCTCCACACTGCGGCATGTCATTGCCTACTCGGATCCCAAGGCAGAGCGGCGCGACACGGCGGGCGTACTCGATGATTATGCGTTCGCCACGATTGCCTGTCTGGACGCATACGAGGCCACGGCGGACTTGAGCTACTTCCGCTTTGCGCGGGCAATTGCAGACAGGATGATCGCAGGTCTTTTTGATCAGGATGGAGGTGGGTTTTTCGATATAGATGGGCGCGGCGGTGCGGCAGGTGTGTCCACCAGCGCGGAGCCGGGTGAACCTGTGGCGGAGGAACCTGCACCCGGTCAATCTGGAACAGACCGGAGCACGCTGGGCATCCTGGGGACGCGACGGAAACCGTTTCAGGATTCCCCGACGCCGGCGGGGAATTCAGCAGCTGCCATCGCGCTCCTGCGACTGCACGCCTATACGAACGATTCCTCATATCGAGAAAAAGCAGAAAAGACACTTGAGGTATATGCGGGAGTAGCTGCGCAGCACGGCATCTTCGCGGCGACCTTCGGGCTGGCAGTAGCTCGATTCACGGAGCCCCATACGCAGATCGTGGTGGTGGGAAATGACGCGACCGCAGCTGAACTCTACCGGGCAGCGCGGCGGCCGCTTTCCTTGAATACATCCGTGATACGTTTGGACGCCGACAAGGCGGTCGCGCAAAATCTGCCACCGTCCCTGGCAGAGACAATTCCCCATCTTCCGCAGCTCGGCGAGGGACGATCGTTTGCGGTCGTTTGCTCGGACTCTAGTTGCCAGCCGCCGGTGTTTGAGGTAGACGAATTGGTGCGGGTGCTGGGTGCACGGACGCGACGGGCGGCTTGAAATCTTAGTCGGAAGGAGAGTGCGGCGCGTGCTTTGTGCGGATCTCGACCCCACGCGTCTTAGCGCGCCAATACTCGGATTTCAGTCTGCTTGATTCCGCCACGTTGTACAGAATCTCGCAGTCACAACATCCTCCCTGTGATTTGAGCACATTGAAGTGTCATCGAACTCTGACGAATCAAATCCACACGTCCGCAAGATTGATTCAGACAACTTGTAGGTTCCACAGCAGACTTCACGTGAATATGAAGCCTCTTGCGGGCAAAGGCGGTCATCAAGTTTCCCGAAGAATCCCGAACGATCGAGGCACTTCATCACATCGAGCGTGATTGCAGCGATCAGGTCGCGATCCGGATCCCCTTCCATACGCCTAAGGTAACATCGGGATGGTTTTAGGCCCAAGGGTCGCAACTCTGTTCATGCCCTGAAGTTCCCTTCCTTTTTGCCGATGAACCCAGTGGCAGAGTTCTTCGTCCCATGCCTCCCGACTTTTTCGACAATCCGGCACTCTTCCGTACGGCGCTGGAAGAGTCGGCGATGGGTATCTATATCGTCGACAGGGGGCAGCGAATTCTCTTCTGGAACCGAGGCGCGGAGCAAATTATCGGGCATCTTGCCCATGAAGTTGTGGGGCGGGTATGCATGAATCATCTGGCATGCGATCAACACGGGCAGACCCTGTGCAGTGACGATTGTCCCGTGACGGCAACGTTACGAGACGGCCAGCCACGAAAGACGACAGTTTTCTACCTGCACAAGCTGGGGCACCGGGTGCCGGTGAAAATCCGCAGCCAGGCAATTGCCCGCAACGGGGACGCGGTCGAGGGAGCAATCGTTCTGTTCGAAGAAGCGATCCAGCCCCCCGCAGAGACAGAAGCGGCGATGTCGTATGGGTGCGTGGACGGGGTGACAGGGGTGCCGTCGCATCGCCTCACGCGAGCGGTGCTGGGTGAATGGATCACGGCCATGCAGGAATCGCGGCATCCCTTCGGAGTGCTGCGCATTCGCGTGTTGGAACTCGACGAGTTTCGCTCCAGACACGGACCGCAATCCGCAATGCCATTTCTGCAGACAACCGCCCGCACGTTGCGGCACAATCTGGATCGCGAGAGTTTCCTCGGGCGCTGGGGAGAGGATGAATTCATCGCGCTCCTGCCGTCGGCAAATCCCGTGGCGACGGCGGCGGCGGCCAAATCGGTATGGAGCCTGGTCGCGCATTCGGAAGTTCGGTGGTGGGGCGACAGTTTTCCGGTGCATGCGGTGGTTACGCACACGGTGGCACAGCCCGGCGACAAGTTGGAGAAGTTGCTGAATAGATTGGAACCGGCACACGCGGCGGCAGCGGGCCGAGCGGTAAGCAGGGCGCGCAGCGGAGCGTAGGCCGGGCTTGTTAGGCCGAGCTTTGTGAGGATGATGTCTTATGTTTGCGATCATTGGGATCGTGGTGGTTTTCGGCTGCATCGCAGCAGGCTATCTGATGGAGCACGGCAACATCCGAGTGCTGTTGCAGCCGGCTGAACTGCTCATCATCGGCGGGGCCGCGGCCGGCACGGTTTTGATTGCCAATCCTCTTCACATCCTGAAGCAGATCGTGGCCGGGATTGCAGGCGTATTCGGCTCCTCGAAATATAACAAGCAACGCTACATCGAGTCGCTGAAGATGATGTACGAACTGCTGCAGAAGGCGCGCAAAGAGGGACTGGTGGCGCTGGAGAACGATATTGAAGAACCGGACAAAAGTCCTCTTTTCTCCAAGTACAAGGAGTTTGTCAAGAATCATCATTTGCGAGATTTCGTTTGCGACACGATGCGGATGGCGGTGAGCGGGGGCGTGGAGGTCTTCGATCTGGACCAGATGCTGGATAGTGATATGGAAGTGCATCATCACGACGCCCAGCAGCCGGTTTCGGCGCTGAGTACGACGGCGGATTCATTACCTGGGCTGGGCATTGTCGCGGCCGTACTGGGAGTGGTTATCACCATGGGAGCGCTGGGCGGACCGCCGGAAGAGATTGGCCACAAAGTCGCTGCGGCGTTGGTCGGAACTTTTCTTGGCATCCTGTTGTGCTACGGGCTGGTCGGTCCCCTGGCGGCCCGCATGGGCAAGGCGGCGGACGAAGAGCACGCATTTCTGCAGGTTCTGCGGGTGGTGATGGTTTCGTTCTTGAAAGGCGTGGCGCCCATCATGGCGGTGGAGATCGGACGGCGGGTGGTGCCGGGGCACGTTCGACCGTCATTCAAGGAAGTGGAGCAAGCCTGCCGAGGCGGTGGAGCGGCGGCCGCGGCGGCACCAACTGAGGCAGAGGCGGCGCCGGCGGAGACTGCGGCAGCGACTGCAGCGGGTGGAGAGGCTGGAGGGTAATACCACCATGGCAACGCCTCCAGTCATCATCATCAAGAAGAAAGGCGGCCATGGCGGCCATCATGGTGGCGCATGGAAGGTTGCCTATGCTGACTTCGTCACCGCCATGATGGCGCTGTTCATCGTTTTGTGGCTGATGAACAGCAGCAAACAAATGCAGGTTGCAGTCGGAGGCTACTTTAAAGATCCGACCGGAACCTCCAAGAAGGTAGGAACCAACCAGTCGGGATCGGGCGAAAACTTCTCCTTGACCAAGCAGAACATGGCCGACCTCAAAGAGCAGTTGCAAAAGAGTATTCACCGGATCACCGACCTTGAGAACCTTAAGAAAAATATCGAAATGACGGTCACCGCCGACGGTCTGCGGATCGAGCTACTGGAATCGGAGAAGGGGACGTTCTTCGACAGCGGAAGTTCCGCGCTCAACCAAAGCGGAAAGGAAATGCTGGCTTTGCTGGCCGCGGAGCTGGGAAAGGTTCCCAACCATATTTCGGTGGAAGGACACACCGATGCCAAGCCTTTTACCGGGAAGGGCAATTACAGCAACTGGGAACTCTCTGCCGACCGTGCCAATGCTGCCCGGCGCCTGATGCAAGAGTCCGGATTGCGTGCCGATCAGGTCTCCCAGGTGCGCGGCTTTGCCGACCAACGTCTGCGCAACACAAACACTCCGCAGGACGCCTCGAACCGGCGCATTTCCATTATCGTGCAATACGTCGTCAAGGATCTGGGGGCAGGGGAAGAATCAGAGGCGTCCACGAAAGAATCAGGCGCGAGCCCAGCGAGGGGTGAGTCCCAAAAGGGCGCTGAACCCACCGGCGAGGCAAAAAAATAAGGCTGACCAAAGGCCAGCCCCAAAAATTGCGCTTTCGAGACGCTTATATTACGTCATCTTACTTGGGTGCCCGCCATGCGATTACTCTTCGCAGGCCGGATGGCTGGGAGGACACAAGGGCATCGGTCCCCCGGGAGTTGGAACTCTCGGGATAGCAGCATATGCGAACGTGCCTACCAGGCCTACCAACAGCAGTAACGCCCTGAGCGAACGTTTCATGGTCTTTCTCCTTAGGGTCTGGCGAATACTCGTCCTGGGATGACGGGTACGCGTCGGCGCATTATACACAGCCTCCAACATTTTGATTCGCTAGGACCTTAGGTCATATTGCTCAGTCACGAGCTGGGGCGAATGGGGCCGGCGCAATGGCACAGGCTTTCTTCTAGGCAAAACTACAGGATTTCCCGTAGCTTCCTTAAAGTATTCCTTTCAGTTGGAGGGGTTAAGTTTTGGGGACGTTGGGGAGGACGAAGAAGTGCAAAAAATTGTCTTGACAATGTTTTTACAAGGGGGGCTTTTTTCCTTAGGCGACGCTACCCGGCCCCTTGGACCCGACTGCCACCGACTTGGCCCGGACGGATTCAGTCGGTCTCGGGAACGTTAGGTGGTTCTCTGCCGCTTCCAACGTAGAACTGCGTGAGAACGCGCGTTCCACCATTCCTTCGAACATCGGGATCAAAGAGTCGTTCGTGCCGGTGGGTTGAAGTTCGGCCAAACCCTGTTCCCAGCGCTGGGTTTGCAGGTGATTGACGGCTGTTTCGCGCGCCACCGTGGGCAAGAATGAATAAGCGAGCCAGATGAGAATGGCGAGATTATAGGAAATCATGTCAATCAAGTTGAAATTGACACGGCCGACGAGACCTCCCGTTTTCATGGCGAGAAGCATGAGTTGGGAGCCGGCAGAGATTCCAAACCCGAGTGCAATCCCAAAACTCGTTTGCCGGCGCGAGACTCCCAGAAAACGAGAAAACAGAATCAAGAACAGAATCAGCCCAAATTGCACTAATCGGACGGACCGTTCCAGGGTGGTGACGGCATGGACGAGAGGATCTTGGCCGAACGAGTTCGAAGTGGCCACCACAACCGAAACCAGCAGCATGACGAAGCCCGCCCACTTGAAGACCGGAGTTCCCAGGTCCTTCAGGGCGTGATAAGGATTGAATACATCGAGGAAGATCTCATGAATGATCTTGAAGCCAAGGACCGCATTGATCGCCTCTCCGCCCCAGAACAGCCAGAAGTACCACTTGTAATCCTCATAGATCGGATAGGTGACGGAAAAAATCAAAACCTGTACCAAAAGGAACGCGAAGAATACCGGAAATTGCTTATGCAGCTTCCGACGCCACAGCACGACCGCCACCACCGATTGCAGAATCGGTTGGATGAACCACAAATACATGGACGTCGCTTGCGTGTGCATGAGATTGGGGGACCAGCCACCCGCGCCTAATACTCAATCGCGGTGCCTTAATCCGTCCCACCTATCCTGCGGCACGATGGTACGTCAGGTCAATCTACTTAGGTAACCTTAGTAACGTTACCCCTTCGCCAACCCCCTTCCCTCCAAATGCGCGCCCATTTTCACGACATCGTTATCCCCACCGGAGCAAAGCGGAACGAATCCACCGCGTGATCACTCCTCAAGCCGCCGAATCCGCTAGCCGGGCGAGCGGTCTCCGGCCTTGTTAACAGCGATGACGTAGGACGATCCTGCGAACGCGGGCGGAATCTCCGCTCGCTCGCGGGCCGTCACGATTACGTTGTAATCGTCACTCGCCCGCAGGCGGCTGAATACGGGAGTTACCTCTTGGGGTTCGACCAGCGCGAGGTATCGCAGGAAGTCAAAAACGTCGGTGGTCGGTTCCAATCCGGGCGCAACGAAAGAAACTTCCACATCCTCGTGATAGAAATGCCATCCCAGCGAAGCCGCCAGGCGGACCGCTCGCTCGTAGAGCGCGGGCCCGAGCACTCCGGGGGCGGGATTGTCGAACACGATGCGCAGCTTGCGCTCATCCTCGCGGCTGAACTCCCGCACCTTCAGATTTCCGGTACGCGCCGTGGCTTTCCAGTCCACATGGCGGGCCGAGTCCTCGGGCATGTATTCGCGAATGCGGTACAGATCGTAGCCGCGTCCCCGCACAAAGGTTTCGAATTCCCCGGTCACCATGGGCAGGACTTCAAGAAACTGTTCGGTGGGCTCGACCACCGGGTAGACGATAATTTCGCGGGCCAGATTGACTCGGCGGGTCTTCATCAGGAAGGCAAACGGAAAACGGGTCGCCAGTCCAAAGTCCTTTTCCTGATAGCGTCCCCGCTCTGCGAAACTCATCTCGAGATCAGCTCGTTGTTCCTGTTCGGGAGCGAGGAAAGGAAAATAGACTGGCTCCTGGAGGATTGGTTTTTCCGCTGGCAGGCTGACCCGGCGCAGGCGACGGTCGGGGAGCCGAAGCCACTGCTCCTCGGGGGCGCGGTTGCGGGGCACGCCCAGCGTATAGGCTTCCCACCGCCAGCGCTGCCTGGGCTTGCGCTTGCCGGGCACGACCCGCACGGAGAAAGAAGGCATCCAGGAACTGGCGTTCCGCAGCAGCAGGCGTGCCATCATCGGCCGCGCCGCAAAAACGTGCTCGGGCAAGTGCACATCGAGTTGGAGGCTGCGGAGCACGACCGCCGATGCGATTCCGGACACGATCATCGCGGAGAGCAGCGCGGCCACGATGACGTAGAGGAGATTGTTGCCGGTGTTGATCGCGGCAATTCCGATGACGACCGTGATCAGGATATAAATCACGCCCGCCCGCGTGACGTCGTAATCCATGGCTTCGCGGACCCGCGCCGCCACCACCCGTCGCGCCAGGTAAGGCACGGTGGTCAGGCCGACAAAAGTCGCCAGCAACAGGGCAGCCGAAGCCAGGATGATGGTGCCCCAAACATTGCCCGACTCGCGCGAGACGGTAGAGAATAGCGCGGCTCCAAATGCCAGCATCAGGCCGAAAATGGCCACCAGGAAGCGCACCCAGACCGGGGAAAGTCCGATGCGCGGGAATCGTCTAGGTGTGTCGGGAGCGTTTTTAGGGATCACGGAGTTCTCGGGTCCAGAGATGCTCTTGCCAGAATAAGCCGCCACGGGCTGGAGTGGAAGTGACCGAAGATTTCATAACGGAGGATATCGCCTCCCGATCGCGCGCTGGCCCTTGGGGGCTCGCCCGGAGCAATGCCCCCATCAGCGCTAACTTAAGCGGTGCGGCTTGGAGGAGCATGCCAACTTTCCCGAGGCCCGTTTCTGGATAGTGCGCGTAGGCCACGACCCATCCAGAATGGACGGCGGCGCAGTCTTAGAACTCTAATTCGGCAATCAGCTTCAGGAGCCGAAGAAGTGTCGCGCGCTCATCCGAAGTCAGTTGATGCCGGATACTCTCATCGGCGGCCATCCGCGCCTTGATCAGCCGGTCTCTGTACCTGCTTCCTTTGGACGTCAACTGGACGTGAATTGCTTTGCCCGATTTTGCTTTTCGCTCCGACACAAGACCTTCCTGAGCCATTGACTTGATGGCCCGATGCACAACCGTCCGGTCGAGACCTAGAAGCGTAGCAATCTGATTCTGATTGAGAGTAGCCCCACCTCGGAGTGATGACAGAATGAAGCCGCGGGTCGCGGAGCACCGAGTCTTTCGTTCCAGCCTCTTCCCCGCCGAAAAATACACCGCCGCGATATGCGCAAGTACTGAATCTTTCAGGATGTCTTCGGGGATCTCTTTCTCTAGAACGATGTTCATAGGATCGTTACCGTCGCGTCGAGAGGTCTCCGCCACTGAGGCGGTTCTATGTAGGCGTGCGATTTTTCCCCGATCGCAATCACCATCACAATTTCATGACACCGGGCGGACAGCCCGAGAAATCTGGAGAGTCTGCGCTCATCAAAGCCTTCCATGGGGCACGTGTTGAGCCCCAGCGCTTCGGCGGCGATCATCAGATTCTCACAAGCTAGCGATGTGCTCTTGGTGGCCCACTTGAACAAGTCCCGGCGAAACACCGGCGGAATCCCGACTGTCTTCCACAAATTCACCAGTCAAAAAATCGCCCATTTGACCGCGCTAAAAATACCGAAGGGCCCCGGCATGAAGAGGATCCGGCCGATCTTTGCGGTCCGCTCGTAGTCGCGAATTTTCGCTTCACTGAACTCGCTCCTGCTGCGCATCCACTGCAGTTGGCTCTGGGACGTTGCGGCTAATGATCCGATGTCGGCGACGGCCACGAGCAGCGCCGACGCGGTTTCGGCAGGCATCTGTCCGAGGCAGAGTTTTGCCACCGCGGTCTTTCTTTTCGCAGTTCCCACCCAATAGAACCGGTACGGCTGCGTGTTGAAGCTGGAGGGAGCGTGGCGTGCCGCATTGAGGATTTGCTCACGCAGCTCTGCGGAGATTTCGACTGGCTCAAAGACTTTAACTGCTCTCCTTTGGAAAATTGCCTGCAGTATCCCGTCCATAAAAATCCTCTATGTTGCTATTACAACATATTTATGTTGCACATGCAACATGAAAATAAAACCCTTAGAGTTCCGATTGCACCCGAGCAGGGGCAATTCGGAGGTAATTCGGAAGCTGGCGCTGGGTGGGGCTCGCCTCACTCACGTGCGTGACGCATGCACCATGTATCTGTGACCTTAATCACTGCACGCATGTTCATCTTCCCTCAATCTTTAGGCAACAAGTTTCCCCGAACTCATGGCAGAAGAGCGCAACCGAAAAGCCGCGGATTCCGATCTGGCGTCGCTGGACCGGCGCCGGTTCGTCAAGGTGGGAG
>Ga0209698_10008672_pt1 | contig 10465 bp, 9 predicted proteins | sample LitLauG_LLR_2012_FD_187203 | JGI IMG/M metagenome (GOLD analysis project Ga0209698, IMG submission 187203) | Freshwater sediment microbial communities from Pennsylvania, USA - Little Laurel Run_MetaG_LLR_2012 (SPAdes) (version 2) | ecosystem: Environmental > Aquatic > Freshwater > Creek >... | reverse complement strand
CCCCCTCGATGTGTCGTCGCTGCGCCTGGTCGTCTGCGGCGGCGCCCCCCTGCCCCGCTCGCTCATGGAACGGTTCGAGCAGCGCCACGGTCTCCGGCTCATCCAGGGGTGGGGCATGACCGAGACGTCCCCGGTCGGCGCCGTCGGCCATCCCCCCGCCGACGCCCGGCCGGGGAGCACCGAGGAGATGGACTGGAGAGCCAGAACGGGCCGCGTCGTCCCCGGCGTCGAGCTTCGCGTCGTCGACACCGACGGCAACGAGCTCGACTGGGACGGCACCGCCGTAGGCGAGATCGAAGTGCGGGGCCCGTGGGTCACCACCTCGTACTGGCAGGACCCCGCGCCCGACAAATTCCACGACGGCTGGCTCCGCACTGGTGACGTCGGCACCGTCACGCCCAACGGCTACGTGCAGATCACCGACCGGGCCAAGGACGTCATCAAGTCCGGCGGCGAGTGGATCAGCTCGGTCGAGCTTGAGAACGCCCTCATGGCGCATCCCGCGGTCGTCGAGGCGGCCGTAATCGGGATCCCCGATCCGCGTTGGGACGAGCGGCCGCTCGCCTGCGTTGTCGCCACCGGCGATGTCGACCCGGGCGAGCTCAAGCGGTTCCTCGGCCAGCACGTAGCCAGGTGGCAGCTGCCCGAGAACTGGGCGTTCGTCGACGCGATCCCGAAGACATCGGTCGGCAAGTTCGACAAGAAGGCGCTGCGCGCACAATACGAGATAGGTGACCTCACACCCGACCGGGTGTGACCAGGGGGACAACATGGACGAAACCGAGGTCTTCGACGTCGCGATCGTTGGCTACGGGCCGGTCGGTGCCGCGCTGGCGACCCTGCTCGGCCAGCGGGGCCACCGGGTAGTCGTGCTCGAGCGGTACCTCGGGCCGTACCCGTTGCCGCGGGCCGTGCACTACGACCACGAGGTGGCCCGCATCCTGCAGTCATGCGGCGTCGCCGAGCAGTGCTCGAACATCGTGGAGCCCGCCGAGGTCTACGAGTTCCAGAACGCGGAACGGCGAACGCTGATCCGGTTCGGGCGTATCGGCAACGGCCTGTCCGGCTGGCCCCAGTCGTCGATGTTCTCGCAGCCCGAGCTCGAGGCGGTCCTCTTCGCCCGCGTCGAACAGCTCCCGTCGGTCCAGGTTCGGCGCGGGTCGCCCGTGACCAGCCTCGTCGACAACGGTTCGACCGTCGTGGTATGCGCCGGCGACGAGTCGGTGCGGGCACGGTACGCCGTGGGTTGCGACGGCGCCAACAGCACCGTCAGGGCGGCAACCGGCATCCCCATGACCGACCGCGCCTTCTTCTACGACTGGCTCGTGGTCGACGTGGTGTTCGACCAGCCGAGGGTGTTCGACCCGCTCAACGTGCAGATCTGCGACCCGGCTCGACCCACCACCGTCGTTTCCGGCGGTCCCGGCCGTCGCCGGTGGGAGTTCATGGCCCTTCCCGACGAGTCGGTGGAGTTCCTGAACGACGAGGCGACCGCATGGAGGCTGCTCGAACCGTTCGACGCCCGACCGGACAATGCCCGCCTCGAGAAGCACGCCGTCTATCGCTTCCAGGCGCGCTGGGTCGCGGAGTGGCGCCGGGGACGGGTGCTGCTCGCCGGCGACGCCGCCCATCAGACGCCGCCGTTCGCGGGGCAGGGCCTGTGCGCCGGCCTGCGCGACACGGCCAACCTCGCGTGGAAGCTCGACCTTGTGCTCCGCAACCTCGCGCCCGACGCGCTGCTCGACGCCTACGGGCTCGAGCGCGCGCCCCACACGCAGGCGGTGATCGAGCTCGCTATCGAGATGGGGAAGCTCATCTGCGTCGCCGACCCGGGCGAGGCCGCCGCCCGCGATGAGGCCCTCATTGCCGTGTACGACGGCAGCCTCACCGACGTCCCCCCCTTCCCGCCGATCACCGAGGGGATCGTCCTCGCCGGCTCACCGTGCGCCGGTTCGCTGTTCGCGCAGGCCGAGGTCGAGCACTGCGGACGGCGCGCTCGCTTCGACGACGCCGTCGGCGCCGGGTGGCGGCTTGTGACCCTGGTCGAGCCCTCGATCGACGACCAACTCGCCGCGTGGTTCGCCGGCATCGGCGGGCTCGTCGTCCCGATCGACAGCGGGGCAGGCTCGGTCATCGACGTCGACGGGAGCTACCGGAAGTGGTTCGCGGACCACGGCGTCGTCGCCGCGCTGCAACGGCCCGACTTCGTCGTGTTCGGCGCCGCGGCGGAGGCGGCGGAGGTCACGGCGCTGGTGCGCGCGCTGCGCGAGACACTGCAGTCGACCTGAGAATCGATTTTCGGGAGCTACGGTAGGGAGATGGCACGCGAACGGCGAGGGCGGTCCCTCGTTGAAGAGGTCTACGAGGCGCTGCGATCCGACATCCTGCTCGGTCGGCGGCTGCCGTCCTCCCGGCTCCACCTCAACGAGATCGCCGAGCAGCACGGCGTCAGCCTGAGCGTGGTCCGTGAGGCCGTCACGCGCCTCGCCAGCGAGGACCTCGTCGAGGCGACGCCACAACGCGGCTTTCGCGTCCGGTCGATCTCCGTCGACCACCTCCACGACCTGACCTGGGTCCGGGTCCAGATCGAGACGCTGGCGTTGCGACAAGCGATCGCCAAGGGCGATATCACCTGGGAAGCGAACCTCGTCGCCGCCCACCATCGGCTCGCCGTCACCCCCATCTACTTCGAGGACGGCACCGGGAACACCGACTGGATGGCCGCCCACGGCGCCTTTCACGCCGCGCTCGCGGCCGCCGCCGGCAGCCCCATCCTCGAGCGGCTCCGCCGTCAGCTCTACGACGCGTCCGAGCTGTACCGCTACTGGGTGGGCAACCTGCCGCACCATCCAACCCGGCCGCACGTCCGCGACGAGCACCGGGCGATCTTCGACGCCGCCCTCGCCCGCGACGCCGACCGCGCCATCGACCTGTTGGCCCAGCACCTCGAGACGACCGCCCGCCACCTCGAGGCCATCGCGCCCGATGTCGATGCCGCCGAGTCGCCGCCCATCAACGCGGTCGCCGACTGACCGCAGCCCGATCGTGCGGCGCGAGCCTCCCGCCACCGCAGACCGATGACGCCGCGTCCCCGCAAACCATACTCATCGTCAACCCGCGGTCGGGCGACGGGAAGGCGGCGCGCTACAACTTCGCCGCGCACTGCCGGGCGCGAGGCATCGAGCCGAGTGTGTTCGAACGTGGCAACGATGTGGCCACCCGGGCGGGCCACCGCAGTGAAGGCCGGTGCCCACGCCCTCGGCATGCCAGGCGGCGACGGGTCATTACCGGCCGTCGCGGCAGCAAGGGCCGGAGGAGACGCGCTACGGCGAGGCGGCACGTCCTCGCTCCGCGCCCACCTTCCGTCCGGGGCGAGCGACATGCAGCAGGCCGAGGCCGGGGAGGGACTGGCGCTTCCCCATCCGTACGCGTCTGCCATCCTGTCGTGCGCGAGCGCGGGGTTCAGCGACCCCTGACCGCAGGAAGTTGGCCCGAGTTGACGGCTGCTACAAAGGCCTCGTAATCGCGGTCGTTCTGGTCGGCGTACGCCACCGCGAAACGGGCGAGGGCGTCGTCGAACGCCGATCCGCTACCCATGTACCCGGCGAGGAGCGCGGGCTCGCCGGCCCGGCCGTGGGCGCGAGCGAGGGTGGCGCCGCAAAGCCTCCCGTAATCGATGAGGCCGCTTGCGTCGGGCGCGTCGAGCTGGGCCGACCCTTTCATGTCGCGTAGCTGTCGCACATAGGCGTCGAACCCGTCGGCCCGAGCCCACCCCAGGAACACGTCGCTGGCCGCCTGCATGGTCCGTTGACCGACGACTACCCGCTGACCCTGGTTGTTGTACGAGGAGCGTCCGACGAATGGCGCGAGCACCGAAGGCTGCGCTTCCTTGATCTGGAGGAACAGGGGATCGAGGTCGACTGCGGCAGCGAGGAGAACGATGAAGCACTGGGTGCCGACGCTGCCTACGCCCACCACTTTGCGGGCCGCGTCCACGAACTCGTAGCGGTCCAGGAGCAGGCGCCGGTCGGGGTCGAGCCTTCTCCGATACGCCTCGGCGAATCGGCGGGCCTGCTCGACCTCTTCGGAGGTGAGCCGCGTGACGAGCGGGGGGTCCTCTACTATCACCCGCTTGCCATCGACCACGGTCGTCAACTTCGACAGGGCTTGGAGGCTGGTACGCCGCCGCGCCTTGGCGACGACCTTCTGCACCTCCGCCCGAGCCGGCATCGTCGGCGCCGCGGCGACGATTGCATCGACGTCGATGTGCGAGTGCCACACCTCGAACGGTGAGAGCTCGGCCAGGGCCGACATCGTCGAGCGGTATTCAGCCGACGCCCGGTGCACAGCCTCGACACCCTTGACGTCAGCGAGCCCTGTCGTGCGGGCCGCGACGACGATGCTCGCCGCCAGCCGCTTGACATCCCACTCCCACGGACCGACGTGGGTTTCGTCGAAGTCGTTCACGTCGAAGATGACGTTGCGCTCCGGCGTCGCATACGTCCCGAAGTTGAGGAGATGGGCGTCCCCGCAGATCTGGATCCGGATCCCCGTCGACGGTGTATGAGAGAGGTCGCTCGCCATGATGAGCGGCGCGCCCCGATAGAAGGAGAACGGCGACTCCAACATCCGCCCGTAGCGGACCGGCACGAGATCCGGCAGCCGTGTGCGGTTGGACCCCTCCAGCAACGAGACTGGATCAGGCCGGTCGTTCGGGGCGCGCCACTCGTCGTGCGTCGAGCGCGCACAGCGGGCACGCAGGTCGCGACCGAGGGTTCGCCACTCGCTCCCCCTGCGTTGCTGGTGGGCTGCAAGCTTGTCACGAAGGCCCCACCCGGGCCGCGAGCGAGCGGGCACGGCCAAGCGCTACCAGTCGGGGTGGGGAAGGGGGAGTTGGGCGAGTCGCCGGGCTTGGGCGGCGGGCAGCCCGAGGAGGCGCAGGCAGGCCTCGGCGAGCTCGTCGACAGAGTTCTCGGCGACCCGTTCGGGGTGGCGGCCGTGGAGCCGGAGTAGACCGAGGAGCCCGCCGGCGACAGCGCTGAGGGCGACTTCGTCGTCCGGAATGGTGAAGCGGCCGGCGGCTTGGCCGGCGCGGATGTCACGAAGGGCGCGGGGCGCCAGCCCGCTGGGTGCGTCGAGGAGCTCCAAGCCGGCGCCGGTGATGAAGCCGGCGATGTCGGGGTGGGTCCATGCGAGGCGGCCGGAGATCCGCAGGGAGGTGGCGAACACCTCTGCGGGGTCGTCCATGCCGGCGCAGGCGGCGTCGATCATCTGCGCCCAGCGTTCGAGTACCTCCTCCGACGCGGTCTGGAACAGCTCCTCTTTGCTGGCGAAGTGGTTGTAGAAGGACCCGAAGCCGATGTCGGCCGCTTCGGTGATCTCTTGGATGCTGGCCCGTTCGCCCCGGCCTTGGGCGATGAGTCGGACGGCGGCGTCGATGAGCGCCTGCCTGGTGCGGGCCTTCCGGCGATCGAGCCGGTTGGCCGGGACCGTCGCGTTTGTCGTTGCCGCGTTCACCGCGCTCTTCCATTCTGGAGGGGTGTGATCACTACTGATGTTATGCTGTGGAACTGCCGTGCCGCGGTTTGGTCGCTGGCGGCGGGCGCCTTGGCTGGCGCCCGCCGGGGTGTCCACCTCGAGTGCCGATGATCGGCTCAGGCTGCGACCTTCTTCTCAGTCGGTGCAGCCAGCGAGTGCAGCTCCGCGTCCGTCCGGCGCAGCTCGATGCCGCGGGTGAGCGTCCGGGTCCCCGCGATCAGGTTGAACAGGCCGAACAGCAGGGCGAGCGAGATGGCGCCCATGGTGGGGTGGGCGAACAGCACGATGCCGAACGCCACCGACACCAGACCCCCGAGGATGAACATGGCGCGGGTGCCGGCTTGCTCGCCGGTGGCGAAGGACGCGTAGACCTCCACAAGACCAGCCACGACGGCCCAGCTGGCGACCACCAACACCAGGACGAGGGCGGTCGGACCCGGCCAGGCCAGGGCGACCACTCCGGCGGCGATGTCGAGCAGTCCGAGCAGCAGGTGCGCGACGACGGGGCCGGCGGTGCGGCTGCTGAAGGCCCGCAGGGCCTCCAGGCCCGCCGCCATGAAGGCGTAGACGGCGAACAGAATCACGAGGGCGAGGACGGTGACCCCTGGCCAGGCGAGGGCCATGACGCCGACGGCGAGGGCGAGCACGCCCCGAAGGATCAAGGAGGTGCTGACTGATTTGAGCATGACGTTGCCTTTCGCGTGGAGCGGACGGGATGCGAAGAGCCGATCCTTGTCGATTATCGACTACAGACCTGATGGTTCATCACATAACTGATTATCATGGGTACGAGCCGGTCTGTCAAGGGCCGGCTCCAAACCCACCGGAAGGAGTCACCCGTGTTCGTCGCCCTCTCGCTCCTGCTCGCCGCCGCCTGCCTGGTTCCCGCCCTCGGGAAGCTGACGGCCCAGCCGATGATGCTGGCCTCGGCCAGCCACTTCGGTATCCCTGGCCGAGCTACCGGCTCATCGGCGTCGCCGAGCTCGCCGCTTTCGCCGGCGTCCTGGCCGGGCACTTCTGGCTCCCGATGGGGGTCGCGGCCGCATCCGGCATGGCCGTGCTGCTCGTCGGCGCCCTGACCGTCCACCGACGGGTAGGAGACCGCCTCCAACAAGCAGCGCCCGCAGCACTCGCCCTCGCCGCCAGCCTGGCCTACCTAGCCGTGGCCAGTACCCGCTGACCGCGCGCCCCTTCGAGGACAACCCGGCGACCAGCTCTGCCGGGCCGAGGGCGTCTCCCACGCCCAGTACACGGCTCTATGGGTGCTCTGCCTTGGGGATGCGCCCGAAGGGCTACCCATGGGCGCCCTCGTCGACAGGCTCCTGCACCGAAAGGCCGACGCCACCCGACTCGTCAACGTCCTGCTCGAAGGCGGCTACGTCACCCGAGAACCATCCCGGACGACCGGCGCGTCGCGCCCGTCAAACCCACCAAAGCCGGCCAGAAGCTCTTCGAACAGCTCACCCGCCAGATCAAGGCCCTGCACCGCCGACAGTAGGCGGCCCTCGACGCCGACGACCTGCGCGAGGTCATCCGGCTGCTCAACAAGGCACTATGGGCGGGCGAGCAGGCCCCCCGCAACGCGGCGGTCATATCGCCCGCGACGCCGTGAGCCGAAGAGCCCGCCCCTCGAGTCCGAACGACCCGGCCCTCGGAGGCCCCGTGGTCGCCGACCCGCACCGCATCGACGTCCGCCACCACCTCATCCCCGCCGTGTACGCCGACACCCTCGCCGAGATGGGCATCAAGGAGATTGCCGGCCGCGAGCTCCCCACCTGGAGTCCCGAGCTGTCGCTGGATCTCATGGACCGCCACGGCATGAAGAGCGCGGTGCTGTCAGTCTCGGCCCCGGGGGTCCACTTCGGCGACGACGCCGCCGCTCGCGATCTCGCCCGCCGCAGGAACGAATCCGCCTCCGAGACCGTCGCCGCCCACCCCAGCCGGTTCGGCTCGTTCACCACACTCCCACTCCCAGACGTCGACGGAGCCCTGCCGAAACCACCTTCGCGTTCGACATCCTCGGCGCTGATGGCATCGTCCTGGTGTCGTCGCACTTCGACGGCAGCTATCTCGGTAACCCGCGCTTCGATGACCTCCTTGCGGAACTCGACCGCCGCCAGGCCGTGTGTTCATCCATCCGGGCTCGGCCAAAGCTTGAATAGCTCTCTGTCTTATTCAAGGATATATGCTAACCTTGAACAAGGAGGACCCATGTCCAAGCTTGTGAAGCGCAGGTGGGAGACCGACTACACGTCGGGTCTACCCCGCCGCGACCGCGCCTCGTGCGAGTACGAAGCGTACGTGCCCGACCCTCTCGTGGGGCGGCCCGTCCGCCTGGACGGCGACGTGGCCGCCGACGTGGCCGACGCCGAGGCGGCCGTCATGCGGTTCGACGCCAAGGCGGTGGCGCTCGCCGACACCGAGGCGCTCGCCCGGCTCTTACTCCGGGCAGAGTCGGTGGCGTCGTCCAAGATCGAGGGATTGGAGGTCGGCGGCCGCCGGCTGCTCCGCGCCGAGGCCGCGACTGCGCTTGGCGAGGACGCGCGGGATGTGCCGGCAACCGAGGTGCTCGGCAACATCCAGGCCATGACCTGGGCGCTCGGCGTCGTGGGCCGCGCCGACGACATCACCGTCGACCATCTCCTCGAAGCCCACCGCCGACTCCTCGACGGTACGCGCCTGCGCGAGTTCGGCGGAAAGATACGCGAGGAGCAGAACTGGATCGGCGGGAGCAGCTACAACCCGTGCTCGGCGGAGTTCGTGTCGCCACCGCCCGAGCTGGTGCGCGACCTCCTGGAGGATCTCTGTGCCTTCTGCAACAGTGACGACCTCCCGGCGATCGTGCAGGCGGCGATGGCCCACGCGCAGTTCGAGACGATCCACCCGTTCGTCGACGGCAACGGACGCATCGGCCGAGCCCTGATCCACCTCGTGCTCCGGCGCCGCGGCCTCGCAGCGCGCGTGCTGCCGCCGATCTCTCTGATCCTGGCGACGTGGTCCCAGGACTACGTTGCGGGCCTGACAGCGACGCGCTACATCGGCAAACCAACATCCGATGCGGCGAGCGGTGGAGCGAACCAATGGATCGCATTGTTCGCGACCGCGTGTCGCAGGGCGATCGAGGACGCTGAGATGTTCGAGCAGCGGGTCTCCGCGCTGCAGGGCCGCTGGCGCGAGCGGCTCGGTCGCGTGCGCGCTAACTCATCCGCCGATCTCTTGATCCGTGCCCTGCCGGGCGCACCGATCGTGACTGTGAACGGCGCAGCCGAGTTGATCGGGCGGACATATCAGGCGACGAACGAAGGGATCAACCGCCTCGTCGAGGCGAAGATCCTGCACCAGGTCAACGTTGGCCACCGCAACCGTGCGTTCGAGGCACCCGAACTCATCAGGACGTTCACGGATCTCGAACGCCGGCTCGCGAGCCCCACGGGGGACACGCGATCCGCTCCCCCGAACCGGCGCGTCCCGCAGCGTCCGTAGCCGAAGCGGGGTGCAGGCCTCCTGAATCCAGGGGTTGCCGTGGGTGTCACGCCGTGTATAGTAATGGGATATACACTATGGGACGTGAAGCGGCAGCCAAGTCATGCCACACCTCACCCCGGCCCTCGATGCCGTGAGCGCACCTGAGCCGTAGGTGCGCGCGGTGGCGGTGGTGGCCCGCCGGAGTTCGAGTGGGACGAGCACAACGAGGACAAGCTCCTGGAGCGCCACAACGTCAGTGCTCTGGAGGCCGAGCAGTGCTTCGCGAACCCCAACACTCGCAGGCGAGAAGCGGACGCGCTTCTCCTCCTGGGCGCCACAGACGGCGGCCGAATGCTCTTACTCGTCTATGAGCAGAAACCGAACGGGGTGGTGCAGGTGTACAGCGCCAGAGAGATGACAGAGAAGGAACGGCGGACGTATCGCCGGAACACACGATGACCAAGGACCGGTGGGACTCGCTTCTGGATCGAGACTGGTCCGATGCTTGGGAGACTCTTCCCGCGGCACCTGACCTGGTCCCGCGAGGCAAGAGCGCGCAGATCACATTGCGCCTTCCCGCGATCATGTTCGCTCGCGTCAAGCGCGTCGCGAGCGCCCGTGCGCTGCCGTATCACACACTCGTGCGGTCCTGGATCGTCGAAGGGCTTCGCAGGGACGTCATGCCACAGGTGGAGGAACCTGACCTTGAGGCCCAGACAGCGCAGCTCAACATCAAGCTCGATCAAGCGATGCTGGACGCCCTCAAAGCACGCGCTCATGAGCTGCGTCAGCCATACCACCGGCTCGCCCGTGAGCTGGTCGAGTGGGAGACCGAGCAGGCTGAGCTGGCACTCGGCCTGGATCCGACACCGTCACCCCGACCTGCTATCAAAGAGCTGATGGTTCTGCTCCTCCACGCCCCAAACCAGCGCGGAGACAGCACGGTCCGGGGGATGACCCGCCTGCAGAAGCTCCTTTTCGTCATCGAACAGAAGCTCTCGTCGCAGAGCCAGTTCTACGCCTTCAACTACGGTCCCTTCAATGAAGAGGTCAACGATGCAGCGCGAGCGCTGGAAGTTGCCGGCTTCATCCGCAGTTCCGAGCCGACAACGTCGGGCGCACCGTCGTTCAAGCAGATGATGGCGGCCGTTGCCGAGAGGGCGGGTCCGGAGGACGAGGGGAAGGTCATCGAGTTCTCGCTCAACGAGCGGGGCCACGAAGCAGCCGAGAGCTTGCGGGCATCCAGCCCTGGCTACGAGCAGCTCTTCAAGTTCGTCGAGTCCATTCGCAAGGACTGGGACACCGGAAACCTCAACGAGCTGGTGGATCGGGTGTACGAGACGTACCCGAAGTACACAGAGAAGTAGGTGATCCGTGAGGTGGTCGCTGAGCGCACCGAACGGCGGCGTTCTCGATGACCACGACGCGCAATCCGCTGCACCACATCGTCCGTGTCCGCAGC
>Ga0209698_10008671_pt1 | contig 10466 bp, 9 predicted proteins | sample LitLauG_LLR_2012_FD_187203 | JGI IMG/M metagenome (GOLD analysis project Ga0209698, IMG submission 187203) | Freshwater sediment microbial communities from Pennsylvania, USA - Little Laurel Run_MetaG_LLR_2012 (SPAdes) (version 2) | ecosystem: Environmental > Aquatic > Freshwater > Creek >... | reverse complement strand
ATTAATTTCACGGCGTATGGCGATGAGAGCGATCCCGGACCGATGCCGATTCCCGCGAATGCACCGATCGAAGGCGATCCGAGTCCGAGCGGCGACCAGCACGTGCTGGTGATCGACAACAATCAGTGCTGGCTTTACGAGCTTTATCTCGGTCAACCGGCAGGCGGTGGGGCATGGAACGCAGGCTCGGCAGCCGTCTGGGATGTGCTCGCGAACGAGCAGCGCCCCTATACCTGGACTTCGGCCGATGCCGCCGGACTTCCGATCTTCGCCGGTTTGGTTCGCTACGACGAAGTTGCCGCCGGTTCCATCAAGCATGCCATTCGTTTCACGCTGCAACATAGCCGTGCCGCATTCACTCCGCCGGCTTCGCACTGGGCAGCAAATTCGACCGACCCGAACGCGGCGCCGATGGGCATGCGGATGCGCCTGAAGTCGACGGTCGACATCTCCGGCTTCTCGCAGAACAACCAGGTCATTCTCACTGCGCTGAAGAAGTACGGCATGATCATGGCCGACAATGGCAGTTCGATGTATTTGAGCGGCGCGCCCGACGACCGCTGGGACAACAACGACCTGCACAACCTCGGTACATTGACTGCTTCCGACTTCGAAGTGATTCAGATGAACCCGGTGTATACGGCGAGCAACATCCCAAGCGGCAGTGCTCCGCAGATCACCTCTTTCACGGCAACCCCAAACTCGGTGACTGCGGGCCAATCCGTTGCGCTGAACTGGAGCGTGAGCGGCGCGTCCTACCTCATCGTTTCACCGCAGCTCGCCGCGGTGCGCGGCACCGGCGTTTCCTTCAAACCCGCGCAAACGGGAACCTACACTCTGTATGCGACCGGTCCCTACGGACGCTCGCAGGCGACCGTTAACATCACGGTGCACTGATTCCCAATCAAGCATGGCGATCGGGTGGTAGCACAAGCATTTCGTCAGCTTTTTCGCCAACCCCGAAGATTCCGCATGACCCCGGTAATCTTTCCTCGCTCTCTCCACCAATGGTGCAATGAGCTGATCTCTGGTGCAGGAGGCGATATGAACATGACAATTCTGCTTGCGCTCATCATCGCGTGGGCGGCCATCTTTGTTTTGAAACAAATCGTGAAACAGAGCCTAATGCGGGCTGGCCTGCCTGCGCTTTCGGAAGTTGGCCAGCCCGCGAAATCACTCGCACCGAAGACTCGCACTTAGCGCTCAGGGCCTGTACGAGAGCACATGGCCGGCACAGCCATAGTCGAACCGCGTGCACCGCTTCGAACGTCCACTCCCCTGGAGCTCTGGTATTACGCCAGTCACTTCCCGATAATCTACGCTTTCATCTATTGTTAACTGTAGATACATCTGTCCCTCCCCTTGGTCAGTGAGCGGTTGCCGACTGACTGCAGGCAGCGTTCGAGGTCCGCGGCGCATCGATTTGGATTCGGAAGACGGTTCCCGAGGCAGTGATGGGGGCCCGGTTCGCGGCTAAGCGAGAGTTTGTGCAAGATCAAGAGAAGCCAGAAAGCAGCCAGGAACTTCTGAGTCGGCCGATTCGCGAACTCGGGCTTAAGCTCGAGGGGTCGCCGGTGGAGCGCTTCGTCGAACAGCTTTACCGCGAAATGGAGGCCAAGGGGCTGACAAAATTTCACCCGGCCTGCTATTTGACGGACGAGTGGGGATGCCCGTCGGGCGAGCCGATTATCGGGATTCCGTTTTACCTGGCGAATGCGGAACTGGCAGAGCTCGAAAAGCAGGCGCACGATCTGGAAGATGCGCGCGAGATCATGATGTATTTGCGACATGAGGCGGGACACGCGTTTGTGTACGCCTACAAGCTCCACAACAAACCGGAGTGGAAGCAAATGTTTGGCTCGTTCCGGCGCCCGTATCGCGACAATTACCGGCCGGCGCCGTTTTCGCGTGACTACGTGCGGCATCTGCCGGGATGGTATGCGCAGAAGCATCCGGACGAGGATTTTGCGGAAACGTTTGCGGTGTGGCTGACGCCGCGCTCCAACTGGCGGAAACGGTATCGCGGGTGGCCCGCGATGGAAAAGCTGCGCTACCTGGACCGGCTGGCACGCAAGCTCGGCAAAACAGATCCTGCGCGGCGGCGCGGCATCACCGATATCACGGTCGACGAGATGGAAACCACGGTGGCCGAGTTCTATCACCAGAACGCGCGCGAGGAAGTGGCGGTGACTGAACTCACGCCCGACACCGATCTGCGCGATCTTTTCCCCGTATCGAAGCGGAAGAAGACGGCGGTGGCGGCCGGCGAGTTCCTGCATCAGCACCGCAAGGCGCTGATCGACAAAGTCGCGCAGTGGACGGGGGCGCAGCGTCCGCTGATCAAGACCTTGATCGACAACATCGAAAAACGAGCGGGCGAACTGGACCTGCGCGCCGACAAAACGCGCAGTGCGGAACATCTGGCGGAAGTGACAGCCTATGCGACCGCGCTGGCAATGACGTACGTGGCGAAGGGAAAGTTCATTCAGCCATGAAAAACCGGCCCTCGGCTCTAGGCTCTAGGAAAAGCTGAGACGGAGGGACTAGAGCTTAACGCTCAGAGCCCAAAGCCGTTCTTAGGAGACTTATGATCGGAGCAAAGATGAAAATCGCGCTGCTCTATGACGTCTGGAACGAAGATCCGGTGGCCGCTGCCGCGAAAGAAGAGGCAGTTAATGGCGCCGTACGCAAGCCGCCCAAGCGCAAGCCCGTAAAGAAGGTCAAGAAAGAGAAGACGGACCGCGAGGAAATTTTCGAAGCTTTGCAGAAGTTGGGACACGAGCCTTCCAATTTCGAGCTCGACGGGCGCCCGGCCTCGCTGCATTCACTCGCCAAATGCGATGCCGACCTGATCTTCAACCTGACCGAGTCATTTGACGGCGACGACACAAAGGAAATGAACGTGGTCGCCTACGTTGACCTGCTTGGCTTGCGGTACACGGGCGCAGGACCGCATTCGATTTTCATGTCGCAGGACAAGGCGATTGCGAAAAAGATCTTCGCCTTTCACGGCATCAAGACTCCTTTTTTTGCGACTTCGTATCGCGGCCGCATTGAGCATGCGCATGACATTTCCTTTCCCCTGATCGTGAAGCCATCCTGGGAAGATGGGTCGATCGGCATCGATGCCGGTTCCGTCGTCAAGAACATCAAGGAGATGATGGAGCGTGTCCAGTATATTCAGGACGAATTCGATTCTCCCGCGCTGATTGAGGAATACATCGAAGGCCGCGAAATCTATGCCGGGATTCTGGGCAACTACGAACGCGCTCAGGTCCTGCCGCTGGTGGAACTCGATTTGTCACGCCTGCCGGAAGGCACGCCGAGGATCGCGAGCTACGATGTGAAGTTTGAGAAGAACACAGAAGTTTACAAGCTAACGAAGTCAGCGATCGCTGAGAACCTGGATGAGGAAACCAGCAAGCGGTTATCGGATACGGCGCTGGCGGCGTACCGTGCACTCAAGCTGCGCGATTATGGACGCATCGACATGCGGCTTGCACCGAACGGCGATGTGTACGTCATCGAAGCGAATCCGAATCCATGGCTGGCCAGCCGCCAGGAATTTGCCATGGCTGCCAAGGCTCATGGCCTGTCTTACACGGAACTGATCGGAACTATCATTGATCTGGCGATGAGCCGATATCTCAACGCCAATTTGGTGAATACGGCGGCGATGCACTAGCTTCTTGTGTAGCGCGGACACACTTGTCCGCGTGTTTGCAGCGAAGCAGGCCTCTGCGCGGACAGGAGTGTCCGCGCTACACGAACAATGTCCGGAAACCCGTGAACTACCTTGCGGGCCCTGCTCCCGCCGGTTGCAGCCTCTCGAATGCTTCTTCGGCCCGGCGCAGGGCTTCCTGCACGTTGTCGCAGATGTTTTCTTTCCCTACCAGCTCCTCGAATTCAGTTTGCTGAATCAGGCGTAGCGGTTGTTCCCGGGCACCACATAGAATGAGCTCGCGCCCGCTGGACTTCAGGTTACGCGCCACTTCTTCGAGAGCAAACAGACCCGTGGCATCGAGGGCGGTCATATTTCGAAGGCGCAGAATCACGACCGGCGGAAGCTTGTGCATGTTCTCGGTTACCACGGCAATCTTGTCGGTGGCGCCAAACAAAAATGGGCCGTGGATGCGGAAGATGGTTGCGTAATAGGGGATGTCCTTGTCCTGCAAAATGTGGACGCGGCCATCTTCGATGTAATCGTCGGTGACCTGCGAAACTGTGGTGGTGGCCGCGACGCGGCTGATGAAGAGGAGCGCCGCGAGGATCATCCCGGCCTGTACGGCCACCGTGAGATCGGCAAACACGGTGAGCGCGAACGTCACCAGCCAGACGCTGATGTCAGTCTTGGTTAGTTTGAGTAGCGATGGAATCTCGAGCCACTCGCCCATGTTGTAGGACACGACCATCAGGATGCCGGCCAGCACGGAGAGCGGAACGAAGCGCACCCAGTGCGAAGCGAAGAGAACAATGGAGAGCAGGGTGAGCGAGTGAATCATGCCCGCGACCGGTGTTTTCGCTCCGGCGCGGATGTTGGTTGCGGTGCGCGCAATCGCTCCCGTGGCGGGCAGGCCGCCAAACATGGGCGAGATCACGTTGGCCACTCCCTGCGCCACCAATTCGACATTGGGATTATGCCGGTCGTTCGACATGCGATCGGAGACCACCGCCGACATCAGGGACTCGATCGCGCCGAGCATCGCGACCGTGAGCGCGGAGCCGAGCAATCCATGAATGAGTTCTGGACGGAATGCCGGAATCTCGAAATGCGGCAGGCCGCTTGGAATTCCTCCAAAACGACTCGCGATTGTCTCCACCGGCAGTTTGAAAACTTCCACGATCACAGTGCCCAGCACCAGGGCTACAATCGGGCCCGGAATGCGGTTGGAAATTCCGCGGCACACCACGATGATGGCGATCGTCCCAAGGGCGAGCAGGGTTGCCTCGATTGAAATGGTGTGAAAGTTCTGCGCCAGCGCCTCCATACGCTGCAGGAAGACGCCGGGAACCTTCTCCAGTTTCAGCCCGAAGAAATCTTTCACCTGAGTGCTGGCGATCAGGATGGCGATGCCGTTGGTGAATCCGATGACAATCGGCCGGGGAATGTACTTCACCGCTAACCCCATACCGGTCACGCCCATGATCACCAGCAGTACACCCGCCATCACTGTGCACATGAACAAGCCGTCGACTCCGTGCACGGCGACGATTCCCGCCACCACCACCACGAAGGCCCCCGTCGGACCGCCGATCTGCGTTGTCGAGCCGCCCAGCAGGGAGATCAGAAAACCGGTGACGATGGCGCAGTAAATTCCAGCCTGGGGGGTGAGTCCGGAGGCGATGGAGAACGCCATAGCCAGCGGCAAGGCAACCAGGCCGACGGTGATTCCGGCGACCAGGTCGTGCAGGAACTTGCTGAGGTTGTAATCGCGCAGGCAGAGGACCGACTTCGGCAACCAGCGCTCATCGAGAAGATTGAATTTCATGGGAAATAACTATTATCGCAAGTAAAAACCTCTGGGCCATAGTCCCGAAAGGGTAACTCTGCACTGTGCCTTCCGAGCAAAATGCGCAGGGCCTTCGTGTGCACATTCAGCACCGCCGGCCGCGAACTGCCCAGGCACGGGCGGGCAACTCAATCACGCCGTCGGCGTCGATGGGCAGCGAATTCCGCAGCTGCTCGCGAATCGCGTTTCGCGTCGGTTCATCGCGGGTCTCAAGATAGTTGGGAGCGGAACCTTGTCCCGTCAGGAGCGGCTGCCAGTAATCATCGAAATTCGTAAACCGGGTGTTGACGTCCAGCGGGCTGACCTCCACTGGCTCCAGGCCGACACGCTCGAAAAGTCTCTGTAGAAGCGCCAGATTACAGATCGGGAAGCGGCGGGCCTGATCGTGAGCCAGCGCTTCGGGGTCGATCGCTGTGGCCGCATCCCAGAACTCGCGCAGGAAACGAACTCCGTCGGCATAGTCCCAAACATAGATGGCGATAACGCCACCCGGAACCGCAACGCGGCACATTTCCTGCAGCGCTCTTTCCGGTTCCGGAAGATAATTTAACCCTAGACCGCAAACAATCGCGTCAAAGGTCGCCGGCTCGAACGGAAGAGCCATCGCATCCCCGGTTTCGAAGCTAACAGTGTGACGACTGCGATGTTCACGGGCAAATGCGATCTGTTGTGGAGAGGCATCGATCCCCGCAACCAGGGCAGGCTGGAAGCGAGTACAGATCGCTTCCGAGAGAACACCGCTTCCGCAGCAGACATCCAGCCAGCGCAGATTCGCGGGCAGATTCAGCCAGTTCAAAAATTCATGGGTCACCAGACGGCTCCAGCGACCCATCCATTGATCGTAGGCGGCGCCGGAGGTCCATTTATCCATAGCCACCCGATCGAGGTTCTCTAGAACTTGTTCCAAAGAAACTGGTTATAGACCTCGTGGTGGAATTGCACCTCGGCCGCTTTGACAACGCTGCCGAGCAGCCGCGGACAGCGATCGGCCGATGCCTGTTTCAGGTCGGCGTAGCGCTCCATCACATCCTTTCCCAGCAACGTCGAAGTCCACTCGGCTTTCCGGAAGTTTTCGATCGCCGTGTAGATATTGTCAGGCAGGTAACGCTCCTTGCCCGCGCGGAGGTCCTTAATTTTCGCGGTGGTGCCTTCGAGGCCGGTTTTAAAGATCGAATACATCACCATGTATGGGTTGGCGTCGGGAGCGACGGCGCGCACTTCGGTGCGCATGCTGCGCTCGTTGCCGATCGGTACGCGAATCATCGCGCCACGGTCCACGGCGGACGCTTTCAACTGGTTGGGCGCTTCGAAGTGCGGATCGAGGCGGCGATACGCGTTCACGCTGGAGTTGAACACCAGGCAGAGATCGTTGCCGTGAGTGAGAATGCGGTCGAGGAAGTCCCACCCGAACTTGCTGAGTTTCTCTTCGCCCTTCGGATCCCAAAACAGGTTCTTGCCATTCTTGCTGACGGAGACATTGGTGTGCATGCCGCTGCCGTTAACGCCGACGACTGGCTTGGGCAGGAAACACGCTGTTAAACCCATGTTGCGAGCGACCTGGCGGCAGATGAGTTTGTAGAGCTGGATGTGATCAGCGGCGGCCACCACTTCCGCGTATCCGTAGTTGATCTCAAACTGCGAGGGCGCGACTTCGGGGTGGTCCTTCTCATTCTGGAAGCCCATGGAACGCTGCACTTCCGCCGTGGTGTCTATGAAGGAGCGCAACGGATCGCCGGGTAGTGAGTGATAGTAGCCGCCGGTATTCACGTATTCGAACTTGTGCGTTTCGTGGTAAGTGCGCTCCGCGTCCGCTCCATTAAAAAGGAAGCCTTCGATTTCGTTGGCCGCGTTCATGGTGTAGCCGTTCTTCTTGAACTGGGCATCGGCAAAGACTTTCAGCATGCTGCGGATGTCGGCGCTGTACGGTTCTCCGCCTTTGTCGATGACCTCGCCGAATACGAGGACCTTGCCGGGCCCAAAGACGTCGGCCGGGCCCCAGTAGAAAGCGCCCCAGTCGATGCCCAGGCGCAGATCGCTTTCGCGTTGCGCCGTGAAGCCGCGAATGGAGGAGCCGTCGAACGTCAGGTTGTCATAGCTCTTCAGCAGGAATTTTTTGTCATAGTCGAGCATGTGCAGGCGGCCTTCGAGGTCGCTGAACAGGACGGTCACGGCCTTGATGCGCGACTCGTCGGTGAGGTACTTCAGGCGCTCTTCCTGGATCTTGCCAGGAGCCACGCGGTCAAGGCGCTGCTTCTTGGCCTTCAAATTCATCTCTTCGAGTTCGTCGTAGGGGATCGCTAGAAAATTCCGTAGCTCAGTTGACATGCCTCTCCTTCTTTCCAAAAAAACAATGTTCTAAGGAATGTGGTTGCTCACAGTGTTCGGGCCAAGCCCGGGAAACTTTTTACAGGGGATGACTCAATAAGGTAACGCCTCGGGGCGACATGAGACAAATAGAAATCGGTTATGGCGGCGATTAAGAGGATTTTATTCTAGAGCGGGGCGAAAATGCCCCGTTTATGGTGCAATCCAGAGTGGTTCAGTACTGTGACGTTGCCCGCTTCAGTGCGGCAACGCCGGTACCCTTACGCTCTCCATGAAATAATGATTCTAAAAAGGAAAACAGCGTGAGTTGCGCCCTTTGTCAGCTACGAAAAGAAAAGCGGTTCTGTCCGGCTGTGCATGGGAGAATCTGTGGGCAGTGCTGTGGGGAGCAACGCGAGGTCACGCTTGATTGCCCGAGCGAATGTCCGTATTTGCAACAGGCCCGGGAGCATGAAAAGCCGCGCGCAACGTCCGCGGTAGATCGCGCTACCCTATTCCCCGCCGTCGAGATAGCCGAGCAATTCCTCTACGAACGCGAGCACCTGATCCTTGGCCTCAGCTTCGCACTGGCCAAGAGCGCTCGCTCGGGCCGTTCCCTGGATGGGCATGTTCTGGCAGACCGCGATCTCATCGATGCGCTTACGGCACTCGCCCAGAGCTACCAGACGCGCGTCGAATCCAGTCTAATTTACGAGCGGCCCATGACGAACCTGGCGCACCAGCAGATTGCCCGCGAAGTCGAAACCATGCTCAAGGAATTTCGCGAGACCGAGCAGAAGCACATGGGTTATTCGCGGCTGCGCGATTCCGAAGTGCTGAAGGCGCTCGTGTTCCTGTTGCGGATGGGCCTCGCGCGGACATCGGGCCGACCCAAATCGCGCGCCTTTGTGGATTTTCTATTTCGGCAGTTTCCAGAAAACCCGTCGCCCATCGCGACGCCGGAAGCATCGGGGAGCCGGATCGTAATTCCGTAAATGCGGGCTTTGGGCTCTGGGAGGCTGCTGAAAAAGTCGGCGGGCAGGACAAAACGAGCACCGGGGCTAAAGCCCTGACTGATTCGAGGCGCCTTACGCGGCCCTGAAGGGCCGCTCTTCCACGTTTGTGTCGACATTTCGGACTTTTTCAGCAAACTGCTAGGCTTTGGACGTTCGTCCAGAGTTCAGGGCCGAGCCTGACGAGGGCTAAAGCCCAGAGCCCAAAGCCCAGAGCCCAGAGCCCAAAGCCTTTTTACACTTGCCGTACCGTCTGTCCCGGGGCGAGCGCTGACAACAGCTCGCGCGCCGTTTTCTTCAGCACGGGATGGAGCGCGTCGGGAGCAATCTCGACCAGTGGTTGCAGCACAAAGCGCCGCAGGTGCATGGCAGGATGGGGGATTTTCAGTCCAGGCTCCTCAATAATACGATCGCCAAACAGGAGCACATCAATGTCGATTTTGCGCGGACCTTTTTCACGCAATCGCAGGCGGCCCATGGAGGCTTCAATTGACAGTACAAACTTCAACAACTCACGAGGCGGAATCCTGCTTTCAATCGCGGCCACACAATTCAAAAACCAAGATTGGTCGGGGACGTCGACTGGTTGCGTCTCATACAGAGCCGAGACCGCGCGCAGCGGACCGGCCTTGTCCAACTGGCGAATGGCGGCGCGCAGGTTGGCCGCACGATCTCCCATATTCGACCCCAGCGAGAGATAAGCAAGTTCTTCCACAGAGTTAGTGTCTCGAAGAAAAGCGTTCGAATCCACGACTAACTTGCCCGATCCTCTTGATTTGGTTCGATCCTGTCGAAAATTCGAACCTGGTTACGCCGCAATTGGACAGCCCCAAGGCAGAATACGGCACCATTTTGCCCGGTACCTCAGTCACTTTGTTTCTTCCAGACCAGCCGATAGTATCAAGATGCGATGAATCTCGACTCGCTTCTCATCAGCCGTGACTCCGGCCTGCTCGGAGTGTTGCGGCCGACGCTGGAGAAGATCTCAGTGAACATCGAGGTTTGTCCGGAAATCCGGCGGGGCAGGGACCTGCTCGCAAAGCGTAAATTCGATGCCGTGATCATTGATTGCGATGACCTGCAGAGCGGGGTCGAGGTTCTGCGCAGCCTGCGCACCACCCAGAGCAATGCCAAGTCGGTCACCTTTGCCGTCCTCAACGGCAAAACCACCACCCAGGAAGCATTTCAGTCTGGGGCAAATTTTGTGCTGCAAAAGCCGCTTACCCCGATGCATGCCGCCCGCTGTTTTAATGCCGCACTCAATTTCATGGTCCGCGAGCGCCGGCGGTACTTCCGCTATCCGGTCGAAATCCCGGTACACATCACCGTCGGGAACAATCCGGAACTGACCGCCTCTTCCACCAACCTGAGCGAAGGCGGCATGGCAATTCGGACCGCCTCCACGCTGCTGAAGGATACGCAGGCGGAGTTACGGTTCACGCTGCCGGCTTCCAATATTTCACTCGAACTGAAAGGCCAGGTTGCATGGAACGATGGAACCGGCCGCGTCGGCATCCGCTTCGTCCAGGTCCCACAGAGTTCGCAATATCAATTGGACAAGTGGCTGACCGAGCGGTTGCATGACGAACTGCCGCACCCTTTCCTGGACTCGCTTCCTTAGACTTCGCCGGATCGCTCC
>Ga0209698_10008670_pt1 | contig 10468 bp, 11 predicted proteins | sample LitLauG_LLR_2012_FD_187203 | JGI IMG/M metagenome (GOLD analysis project Ga0209698, IMG submission 187203) | Freshwater sediment microbial communities from Pennsylvania, USA - Little Laurel Run_MetaG_LLR_2012 (SPAdes) (version 2) | ecosystem: Environmental > Aquatic > Freshwater > Creek >... | reverse complement strand
CAACGGGTGTGATCTGGCGGCCGATCTTTTTGGCCAGCATCACCATTTCGATGTATTCGTCGTCTTTGAAGCCGTTACAGATGATGGGAGTTTCGTTATCGGCAATTGCTAGAACGGCGAGCAGTTCAGGTTTAGAGCCGGCTTCAAGTCCAAACTTGTAGGCGCGGCCGTAGCGGAACACTTCTTCGACTACCTGGCGCTGCTGGTTGACCTTGATGGGATAGACGCAACAATATGTGCCCTGGTAGCCGTGTTCGCGAATGGAACTGTCGAAGGCCTGGTGGATTTCGCCTAAGCGGTGTTTGATGATGTCTGCGAAACGAATGAGGATTGGTAGCGAAATGCCGCGCCAGCCAAGGGTATCGACCAGTTGTTTCAGATCAATAGAGCGGTTGATTTCCTTGGTTGGGTGGACGAATAGGTGGCCGTTTTGACCGACGGAAAAATAGCCTTTTCCCCAACTGGCAACGTCGTACATCTCGGCAGCGTCGGTGACGGTCCAGCGATCGGCTGGTTCACGGACTTGGGCGGCGACACCGCCGATCTTAGTAGGCGTAGACAGAGTAGTGGTCTCCTGGATTGCACGGACTGAATTGAGATTGATGGATCAATTCCACACTCAATTAGAACATGAGAAACGGAAGAATGGAGCGGACGACTTAATACACCTAATCGAGGGTCGCCGCGTTCCATTCTACGAGGCGGCGATCGGGGTCAAGAAAGTAGACTTGCGGATAGCCAGTGGGCGGGTGCGGCTTGATCACCATCGTTTGTGGGTGGTCTGCCGGAAGATCTTCATGAAAGCCGGCGGCGTGCAGCTTTTCAAGCGCGGCGCGAAAGCTGGGAACGCGCAAAGCGATGTGCGATTCATAGATCTCAATGGCTGCGGGCGGACGCCAGATCGGGTTGGGCACGCAGACAATGTGGAGTTCCTGGCCGTTAGCCAATTGGAACCAGGCGCCGGGATACGCGAATTCGGGCCGCTTCATTTCGGGAAGTCCTAGGAAGCCGCCATAGAATGCCCGCGATTTTTCAAGGTCGCTCACGGTGACCTGCATGTGGTGGAAGGCGGTCGTGAACATTTAGGCTGTCACACCCTTAGCCAGCCATTTAGACCAGTAGAAGGTCATAGGCACCTTGCCGGTATTGGTGATGCCGTGCAAGGTGTTGCCGGCGCAATACATCATGGCGCCCGGTCCGACCTTGGTGATCTTGCCGGCGCACTCGATTTCGCCTCTTCCTTCGCCGATGATCAAAAATTCTTCCTCGGCGTGCTGATGCGGCGGGTGCGGGCTCGCACCGGGGTCGAGAACGCAGGCTCCAGCCGAGACGCCGCTGAGTTGGTCGGTTGGACCGTTGTAGTAAATAAACACCTTTTGCCCCTGAAGCACGACGGCCGCGGTGGTGGTCATGTCGAGAACGCCTTCTGGAAGCTTGTGGGCGGAGAATTCAGTGGAAACTGCGCCATCTATTTGAGCCATAGTCCTAATAATATGTCGACGAGCTTCTGCTGCCCGAGGGGACCACTAGCCCGCTTAAACTTCCGGCCTAGTACTTTTTGAAAATTTGGAAGCGCTTCAAAGCTAGAGGAGTTAAAGACAGCCAGCACTTAAGTCGATAGAAACTCAGAGAAACTCTAACGGAATGGCGGCCTCAAACACAGTGAACTCGTTGCGGGTGTCGGATTTGGTGGATAAGTCTGTGGCGCAGCCAGAGCACACTGCGCAAGCGGGCGTTATTCAGGGCTCTGGAAACATTTTGATCGTTGACCCAGCAGCGGCGCGACGCTGGCACATGATTAAAGTCTTGGAAGAGGTGGCGGGCAAAATTCACGAGGCCAGCAGTACTTCTGAGGGCTTATCGATTCTCGGCAAGGAATCGATTGATCTGGTTTTGTTGGATTTGAGGGCTCCTGAACTCGGTGCAGCCAATTTCTGCCGGGAAGTTCGTAATTCTCCAGCTATGAAGTTCTTGCAGATTTTCGTTGTGGCCGAATCGGAAAACGTTGAATCTGAGGTTGGCGCGATCGAAGCTGGGGCGAATGTGTTTTTGGTCGCGCCGCTCCGTGATCGGGCCTTAAAGGCGCGAGTCCGAAGCCATCTGCGGCACAAGCAAATGGTCGATGCTCTCGACGATTCAGAAGCGGTACTGTTTTCGCTGGCAAAATCGGTGGAAGATCGCGACCCGGATCTCAGCCTGCATTGTCAAAGGCTTTCAGTAATTGCGGCCGCAATGGGCGTTGCGTTGCAGTTGTCCGCGCACGAGATTCAAACGCTGCATCGCGGTGGGTATCTGCACGACATCGGAAAAATATCCATTCCAGACAGAATTCTTTTCAAGCCTGGTCCCCTCACTCCTGACGAGTGGGAAATCATGAAATCGCACACCGTGCGCGGAGAAAAGATCTGTATGGGGATCAAATCTCTGCAGCCCGTGCTGCCGATTATTCGCAGCCACCATGAGCGGTGGGATGGACTAGGGTATCCCGACGGTTTGCGGGGCGAACAGATTCCTTTGTTGGCGCGAATTCTGCAACTTGCTGATATCTATGACGCGCTCACAACGGTAAGGCCCTACAAAGCCGCCTTTTCTGCCGAGGAAGCGCTCTCCATCATGATGGAGGAAACCGGTAAGGGCTGGCGAGATCCACACCTTGTTCGGATCTTTGCCGATCTTGTGCCAATGTTCCGTGCTTATTCCTTCCCCGATTTGTCGCGCTTGTCGCTAAATGCCTTGGCCTCATCGGTGGAATCGTATCGCAAGGATACCGGAGGAGGGCACGTGAAAAAGAGCGAGCCGAGTCCTCTTCGAATCGCAGGCTAACCGCTCGCTCTCGTTGAAGATAAGCCGTGCGCCAGAATAGGGCTGATGTCTGCAAAGCTCTTAGGCCAGATCGTTCCAATTTCCTGCAAGCTCTGTCCGCGTTTGGTAGATTGGCGCGAAGAAGTTGGCCGAGTGCGCCGGCGTGCTTATCTCGATCAAGAGTATTGGAGTAAACCGATATCCGGTTTTGGCGACCCTGCGGCCCGGCTCTTAATTATTGGACTTGCTCCCGGCGCCCATGGCGCCAACCGCACTGGACGCATCTTCACGGGCGATCGATCTGGCGATTTTCTCTATCGAGCACTCTACGAAGCGGGCTTTGCAAATCAACCAACCAGCGTCTCGCGCGACGACGGGCTTAAACTGCGCGACGCCTACATTACCTGTCCCGTGCGCTGCGTGCCCCCAGACAACAAGCCGACCCTCGAAGAAATCCACACCTGCCGACCGTACTTGGAGGGCGAGCTGGCTCTTCTGAAACGCGTAAAGCTAGTGGTCGTCCTGGGCGGGATTGGGCTGCAGGCGTACCTGTCCGTCTTGCAGGACGGCGGCAAAATTGACTCGCGTTCCGCCTTCCGCTTTGGCCATGGGGCAAAGTTCGAGACTCACAAAGGCGGGCCGTCTGTGCTTGCGAGTTATCATCCGAGCCAGCAAAACACCTCAACCGGTCGGTTGACGGCTGCTATGCTCGCCGAAATTTTCCATGAAGCGCGCCGACTGCTCGATCAAACGCCCTGAGTGGGATAACTTGCCGGACGCTGCGGCATTGGAAAGACCTGAGGCGGCATGGTGCCGCCACTCTCCAACAATTGCCGCGCCTGATCGTTCGTTAACACCCACAAACCGTAAATCCCTAATGCTGTTCCGAACGGAATGTGGAACAAATTTAAGCCCGAAATCACGATCATTAACACCCGCGACCAGCTCTTGAACTTCAGCAGTCCCCAGCCGCCAAGAATCGATGGAATCGCTACCGCAGTCAGAAAAATTGCAACGCACAAGCCGATAAACCCCAGCCACGGGGCAAAAGCACGCGCGTTATCGGCGTCCGAACCGGAACTGTCAGGCACCCCAAACGCCATAAAACTAGCTACGCCGCCTAGGACCAACATCGCAACAACGCCCGCCAAGGCAGTCAAACTGCCCATAACGATGTTCAGAATCCCCAAAATCTTGATGTGCTCTCTCATTTGGCAACCTCCTTGTCGGCGCCGAGCCGCTATCGGCCACTAGTATAAGAAACGGCGAAAACAGCGCTTTGTTCCGTTGATCCAGTACCAATCGCCCTAACATGAAGCATTATTTAGAGTTTTGCCGTTTTGAAGGCTACCAGTCGACTCTAAAACCAGCTAAAATATGGGGGTACCGTGGTGGTTCTAGGTTTGCCACACCCTGGTCCGAAGCGTTCCCTTGACGACGATGAGCTCACTCTTCTTACTGTTATTCGCCGCGCAGCCGAGTTTAGGATCGCGCCTCTCTACGGCTCTATTTGACGACACATTCTCTGGAATTTATCGTTTGTCGCCGTTTGACTGGGCCATGCTCATCCCGTACTTCGGCATTTTGGGCATTCTCTCCGTCTATGGCTTGCATCGCTACCACACGATGCTCGTTTATCGGAAGTTCCGCAAAAACCTACCTGTCACATCGCCGCAAGAGTACGCCACCTTGCCCAGAGTAACGGTGCAGTTGCCCTTGTATAACGAGCGGTTCGTAGTCGAGCGGTTACTCGAAGAAACGGTGAAGCTCGATTATCCTCGCGAACTGCTGCAAATTCAGGTGCTCGACGATTCTACCGACGAGACCCACCCCTTCACGGAACGTTTGTGTAATGAGTACATCGCCGCGGGTTATCCAATTGAGTACCGGCACCGCACCAACCGCCACGGATATAAGGCAGGCGCGTTGCAGGAAGGATTGGAAACAGCCACCGGCGAGTTGATCGCGATTTTCGACGCGGATTTTATCCCGCCGGTCGATTTCTTGCAGCGTACGATCCACTTCTTTACTGACCCGCAAGTCGGCGTAGTGCAAACTCGCTGGACGTATTTGAACCGTGAATTCAACATCCTTACGCAAGTGGAAGGGATGCTGCTCGATGCGCACTTTGTTCTGGAGCACGGCGCGCGCTGCGGTTCAGGCCTCTTTTTCAATTTCAATGGTACGGCTGGTGTTTTGCGGCGCGCCATGATTGACGATGCCGGCGGCTGGCAGCACGAGACGCTGACCGAAGATTCCGATCTCAGCTACCGCGCTCAACTGAAGGGTTGGCGCTTTGTCTACGTGAAAGACGTGGAGTGCCCGTCTGAATTGCCGGTGGAAACCTACGGCTTCCAAGTCCAGCAAGCTCGTTGGGCCAAAGGCTTAACGCAGGTTTGCAAGAAGCTTTTGCCGCGGATTCTGAAAGCCGATTTGCCGTTCCGGGTAAAAATGGAAGCGTTCATGCACCTGACGCCGAACATTACCTACCCCATGATGATCGTGGTTTCGATGCTGATGCTGCCCGTCATGATCGTGCGCTTTTACATGGGCGTTTTCCAGATGGTGCTCATTGATTTCCCGCTGATCGTAGCGTCGTTCTGGTCGTTATCGGCCTTCTACCTGTATGCGCAGAAGGTGTTGTACCCCAAGCAATGGTGGAAGATGATTGCGTTTCTGCCGATGTTGATGGCGGCGGGTGTGGCGCTTACCGTGAGCAACAGCAAGGGAGTGATCGAAGCCATTTTGGGGATTCAGACCAGCTTTGCGCGTACGGCTAAGTACGGTACCGGCAAAGTGAAGGCGAGTAAGACAGCGTACAAACGCAAGAGCGGCTGGTTGCCTTATATCGAGCTCGCCATCGGCGCGTACTTCGTCTACATGGTGAATTTCGCTATTGAGACGATGAACTACTTTGCACTCCCGTTCTTGATGCTTTTTGTGAGTGGATATTTGTGGGCGGGGTGTTCCACTCTGTATCAGGAATACCAGGACAAGCTGCAATGGCAGCGGGCACAGAAGATGGTGGAAGCGGAATCGTAATCAGTCCCAGGGTGAGGGGGCGCGTTCTGTCGTCCCCCTCACCGAAGAACCGGCAAGCAAAATAAATTTTTACTACTTGGGTGCAACTGCGGTTGCAGCAGCAGCCGCAGCCTTCTTGGCCTTGGCTACGGGTTCCTGAGCCGCTTTATAGCCAGCCTTCTGGGCATCCGCTTCGCTCATGAACTGACCGTGCTTTGTGGTTCCGTAGTTCGAGTTGTCAGACTTGTGATAAACCTTCGTGTTCAGATTGACCCAAACCATACCTTTAGCCTTTGCATCGGCGATTTCAGCGGCCGTGGGCGGAGGGGTGGCAGGAGCCTTAGCGACTTTGGCCTTAGCAGCTGCTGTCGCGGTGGACATGGCATCGGTCGCCTTGCCTGCTGCAGCAGCGGCAGCGCCGCCCGCCTGAGCCGACAACGTGGCCGCTCCAAAAGAAAGCAGCGCGGCTGTCGCCAGGGCTGCGGTCATCAACTTTGTCGATAAACGATTCATGTATTTGAGTTTACAACGAGGAGAAATCCTAGGTGAAGAAGTACCAGCGCTAAACTCCTATTACCCTTACTTGGCGCAATTGCCGGACGCTTGCTCGGTACCGCATACTGGGCTTAACGACGTACGAAAGAGAGCGGATTGGCGAGAAGCTAAAACGCTCTGGTTCGGAGGGCGTTCTCCAAAAGTTGGTTTGCTTTCCTTTCCTTAAATAGAAGAACCCGCCCCCTAACGGGGAGCGGGTTCTTTGAGTTCCTTCACGTACTATTCGACCACGTACTATTCGACTCTGTCACCGATTACTTCACGGCAGCCGAAATTGAGAAGCTCTCACGCGACCTTCGTTCCTGCTTCCAAACCAGATAGACTAAAATTCTTTGCTTCCTCGGTGGGCAGCATGCGCAAAGGGCGGACCGCAAAGCCGAGAGCAAGAAAGCCTGATAGCGGTTTGTTGCTACAGATACAACTTTTAATCCGACTTTGCTTATTCTGACATCCAACAGGAGATGCATCTGCTCACAACCCGTGGTTTTCTGCTATTAGCGTGGGTTGCTCTCACACCCGCAACAGCGCTCGCCCAGCAAGGAACCATCAGCGGAACCGTTGTCGATTCGACCGGATCCTCTATCGCCCACGCCCAGATCAATCTGTTGCTTGGTGGCCGCGCGCCTGATCAGGAGGCGCAATCGGGCGATCATGGCGATTTCTCGTTCTCGAATGTGGCCGCTGGGCCTTACCACTTGTCGTTCAACGCCAAAGGCTTCGCGCCGAAAACAATTACCGGGGAGGTGCCCGCGGGCGGCGAAGCGTTAAATCTCCCGCCGACTGGCCTGATGCTAGATAAAGTCACGACTGAAGTTAACGTTTCCCAAACTCAAGTTGAAATCGCGGAGGAGCAGATCAAGGTTGAAGAACACCAACGGCTGTTTGGTGTTCTCCCAAACTTCTTCGCGATTTACGATCACGATGCGGTGCCGTTGAACACAAAACAAAAGCTTGAATTGACCGCGAAGACTTGGTTTGATCCAACCTCCTTTGCCATCAACGCCGTCATCGCTGCAGTATGGCAAGCCGAAAACACGCACAAAGGATTTGGCCAAGGCACGGAAGGCTATGCAAAACGCTATGGCGCCGCTCTTGCCGATTACGGCACGAGCCTCTTGTTGGAGAAAGTGGTTACGACAACTATTTTCAGACAGGATCCGCGCTATTTCTACAAAGGAACCGGCAGCAATAAATCACGCGCCCTTTACGCGATCAGCCGAACCTTTGTTTGCCGGGGCGACAACAAAAAAGATCAGTTCTGTTACTCCAGTTTCATTAATCGGTTAGGAACCGGCTTCGTCACCAATTATTACTACCCTAAAGCCGACCGCGACAAAGCGGGAACGATTCTGCGCAACTCGGCCACCGGTATTGGTTTCGAGGCAGCCGGTTATCTCTTCCAGGAGTTTGTTTTCCGGAAGATCACCCGCAGGGACCACTAGGAGGTCAGGCGTAATCTCGGGTTGCCGCCAAGAAGTGTCAGAGCAAAATAGGACCAACTACCCCCTTCAACCGAACGGCATTCGCCCGTGGCTCTGCTCGTCGACGCCTTCGGGCCAACACCCGAGATGGGCACCAGTTTTGGGCTCGGGTTTGCAGTGCGGACCGACGCAGGGCGGAATCCGTTGCCAGGATCGATCGGAAAGAAAAACTGATAGCTGTCTTGATGATGCAAGTGCCGCAACAGGTTAACGTGCCGTATTGGCGGCAGACACAGACGTTGGTCTATTAATCTTTGGTGAAGTAAAGCAGGCCTTGTAAGAAAGCCGTTGGCGGGCACGACTATATAGGCAGTGGATCAAGCCGACGAGCGATATGCGGAAGCGAGCGCCAAGTTTGGCGTGATTCTGCGGCGGCTGGCGCGTGGCTACGGGGCCGATCCGGAAAGGCGTCGCGATCTGCTACAAGAGATTCACATCGAACTGTGGCGAAGCTTGCGATTGTTCGATAGCCGCTGCAGTCTGCAGACGTGGGTTTACCGCGTGGCGCATAACGTGGGCGCCTCGCACATTTTGCGGCAGCGCCGAGGGGCCGAGCGTCTGGTGGATCTCGATGCTTTGGAAAAGGAGCCTGGCTTTGTGGATGGCGAAGCGCATGCCCACGAGCAATATTCCGTTGCGCGCTTGTTCGATCAAATCTACAGATTGAAGCCGCTCCACAGGCAAACTATACTGCTCTATCTGGAAGGTGAGCCGGCGGCGGCGATTGCCGAAATCCTTGGGCTTTCAGCCTCCAACGTGGCGACTAAGATCCATCGAATCAAGAAGCTGTTGAGTGAGGGAACTATCGATGCCAGAAGATGAATCGCAAAAGCTGTGGAAAGGACAGGAGGATGAAGCATTGACGATGTTGTCGAGAGGCGAAATGTGCTCGCGAGCGCGGTTTTTTGAGAAAGAGGGCGTGTGGCTATTTCGCGGAGTCATTGCCGTGACGCTCCTGATTGTGCCAGCTTACATCTTCCGTTCGATGACAGAGCACAATGCGTGGCAAATCTTTTCGCTTGGATTGATCCTGGCCGTTTGGTGTCGCTTTGTATGGGAATTTCGCAAGGGGACCGCAGCAGAAAGATGTGTCCGAACCTTGTTTGTTATTCGTGAGGCGAACGCTTGAGGGGAAGAGAAAAGGCGCTTTGCTGATTCGCCGGGGCATTTTGCTGGTGGCCGTTGCCATGTTTAGTGGATGGTTGGGCGGCGGGCCGTTGGAGGGAGCGAGAGCGTGGGGTATTGCTTCGCCGGCCATTCAGAAGTTCCTCGCCGGGCCGGGATACTTTCTTTTGACCGCGCCGATTCTTGTATTTTGCTGGTTCGCGTTTTGGCGCATGGGACGAAAGGCCGAAAAGGAAATGGCGAAATTGGATCAGGAAACTTGAGCCGCATGTAAGTGCGGTAGCCAGCGGCGGACACGTTGCTGATATGTGGCGTATGCAGATCCGTATTTTTGGCGCAATCGCGGCTCTTCGTAAAGCGTCACGAATAGATGGAAGCCCAGCGCCGACGCCAATGCATAAATGAAAATGTCGCGGTTCCACAAAAAGAGCGACTGCCCGAAAATCATTGACACAACGCCGACATACATGGGATTTCGTACATACCGATAAAAACCGTTGACAACAAGTTGGTCTGTTTCGGAATACGGGGCCGGCGTGCCACGGCCTTCCTTTACGAAGCGCGATATAGAATCGGCTAGCGGGATCAAGCCCACTACGAAGAGCAAAGCTCCAAAAGGTTGAATCACCGGGTAAACCCAGTGAAATCGCCAGCCCGAGATGAGCCAGGGAATTAGCCCGATCACTGGGCCGGGTCCGACGAAGCAAGTGAACAAAATTGTTTTCGCGGTTTGAGCGGAAAGCGGCATCTTTGACTCAGCATATACCGCTATTCGAGGGTGCGCGATATCTTAAATGTGTGAATGCCGCATCAGTAACGATCGACTCCTACCTTGACGATTCTTCCGGCTATCGGGGTTCCGCAGACCGCGTCTTTCTTCCTGCCACACTAGGCGAACTGCGCGAAGTGGTGAATGCCTGTGCAAGTCAAGATATTCCATTGACTGTCTCGGGCGCAGGTACTGGCTTAGCAGGCGCACGCGTGCCCCACGGCGGCTGGGTTGTGTCGCTCGAACGTTTTCGCGACATACAAATTGAAACCGGCATGGCGCGCTGCGGGGCAGGCGTCATTCTCAAAGATCTGCAAAGAGCCGCTGCCCGCAGTAAACAGTTCTTTGGACCTAATCCGACCGAGGATTCGGCGGCGGTCGGCGGAGTCATAAGCACCAATGCCGGCGGTGCACGCAGTTTTCATTATGGCTCTGTCCGGCGCCATGTACTGGGCCTGGAAGTTACCTTCATGGATGGCCGCACACAATGGTTTCGGCGCGGCGACAAAGTGGATTTCCCGGTGCAGCCGATTAGCGTGCCCAATACCAGTAAGAATTCGGCGGGTTATCACCTGACGGCCGATCTTGACTGGGTCGATCTATTAGCCGGCAGCGAAGGTACGCTCGGCATTGTGAGCCAGGCCGAGGTAAAGTTATTTCCCGAGCCCGCTGCCGTGTTGAGCGGAATTGTGTTCTTTCCGAGCGACGAATTGGC
>Ga0209698_10008669_pt1 | contig 10468 bp, 8 predicted proteins | sample LitLauG_LLR_2012_FD_187203 | JGI IMG/M metagenome (GOLD analysis project Ga0209698, IMG submission 187203) | Freshwater sediment microbial communities from Pennsylvania, USA - Little Laurel Run_MetaG_LLR_2012 (SPAdes) (version 2) | ecosystem: Environmental > Aquatic > Freshwater > Creek >... | reverse complement strand
TGCGAAACAGCATGCCGGCGCGGCGAGATCGACAAGCCGATCTCCATTCGCGCCCTGAAGAGGTTTTTGACCGAGCAGTACGGGCCGGAATCGAAGCATCCGATCAATGTCAACGAGGGGCGAGGCCAGAAGAAACTCCCGTTCAAGGTTGCGGTCGTGGGTGGCGGTCCGGTTGGATTATCCGCAGCGCATGATCTGGCGCTGATGGGATATGCCGTCACGATTTTTGAGGCAGCGCCGGTGGCGGGCGGGATGTTGTATCTGGGAATTCCCGAATATCGGCTGCCGCGCGACGTGGTCGAAGCTCAAGTGCGCGAAATTCTCGAGACCGGCGACATTACGCTCAAGTTGAATCATGCGGCGGGACGGGACTTCACGATTTCCGATTTGAAGCGGCAGGGATTCGACGCGGTGCTGATCTCGGTCGGCGCGCATAAGAGCCGCGATCTGACGATCCCCGGAGTCGATCTCGACGGAGTGTACAAGGGAATTGATTTCCTGCTCAACGTCAACCTTGGATACAAGTTCACGATCGGGAAAAAAGTGATTGTGATCGGCGGCGGCAACGTCGCGATGGACGTAGCTCGCTCCGCCGCGCGCGAAGTGGTAAAGCAGCACGCGGGCGGGGTGCAGGACGCGGAACCGTCGGACGAGAATGTTTCGGCCGTCGCGACGAAGGAGATGGTGGACATCTCGTTGTCGGCTCTGCGTATGGGTGCGCGCGAAGTGGATCTGGTGTGCCTGGAGCGCAGGGAAGAGATGCCCGCCGCGCTGGAGGAAATTGAAGAGGCCGAGGAAGAAGGCATCATCATTCTGCCCGGGCAGGGCCCGAAGCGCATCGTGGGCAAAGACGGGAAGGTCATCGCGCTGGAAACGCTGAAGACGAAATGGGTCTTCGATCAGAACAAGCGCTTCAATCCCGCTTTCTACGACAACAGCGAGACACAAATCGAGTGCGACACCATCATCATGGCGATCGGGCAGGCGCCACGGCTGGATTTCTTCACTCCGGAGGACAAAGTCGAATTGTCGCCGCGAGGGCTCATTGCAGTGAATCCGAAAACACTCATGACTTCTGCCCCGGGAGTTTTTGCCGGGGGCGATTGCGTGTTTGGGCCACGGTTGATTATTGACAGCGTCGGCGACGGAAAACGCGCGGCGGTTGGAATTGATGAGTTCCTGCGCGGCGGAAAGCATCCAGAGCCAATCATCGAAGTCGAGGTCATGAAGCGGCACGCGATGACGATGGGGTACATCGATATTCAGAGACAGCATGTGCCCATGCTGCCTCTCGAACGCCGCACGGGCGTGACCGAGGTTGAGATCGGATACGACGCCGCCAGCGCCATGGCCGAGGCACAGCGCTGCCTGCATTGCTGGGTCAATACGATTTTCGAAGGCACGCCGGAAGACGGGAGCATGTGCATCCTGTGCGGCGGGTGCGTGGATGTTTGTCCCGAAAAGTGCCTTGAACTGGTATCGCTGGACCGCATTGGATTCGAACCGGAGACGGTGCAGCACATCCGTGAGAACCAGGAATTGTTTGGCGTCGAGTTCGACGAGGTGAAGGCGGATGAATTGAGCGTCGTAACTGGCGCTGCGATGCTGAAGGACGAAACGCGCTGCATTCGGTGTGGGTTGTGCGCGATGCGGTGCCCGGTAGGCACGATCACGATGGAGTCGTACAACCTGATTCCGGCGGAACCGACGGGATTGATTTCGATCGCGGCGATCGGAGCGGGATTGCAGAAGTGAGTGCATTCCTTCGTGCACCTTCGTGTCCTTTGTGGTAAATGGTTTTCGTAAACGACAAAAGACACGAAGGCTCACGAAGAGAATCAGTTCTGAAATAGGGAAGAGCAGATATGGCTGATCAGAACAACGACGTGAATCGACGACAGTTCTTCGCGAAACTGGGGCTGGGATCGCTGAGCATTGCGGCAGCAGGCACGGCCGCATTTGCCTATCAGTATCTCGAACCCAACGTGCTGTTTGAACCATCGCCGGTGGTGAATGCGGGAAAGCCGGATCGATATCCGCTGGACTCGGTCACGCTGGATGTGAATTCCGGAATTTACATCGTCCATTCGCAGGAAGGATTTTTCTCGCTCAGCGCGGTGTGCACGCACCTGGGCTGCCTGACAGCATGGAAGCCGGAGTTGAACATGATTGCCTGCCCGTGCCACGGCAGCAAGTTCCAACAGAACGGCACGAAAATCGAAGGGCCGGCGCCGAAGCCGCTGCCGTGGAAGAGGATCTGGGTCAACGACGACGGCGATCTGCTGGTCGATCGATCCACCGACGTGCCGGCTTTGGCACGGGATTCGTTCGTGAGGGTCTAAGAGATGGCGAAAACAGTAGACCAATATTTCGAGGAGTTGCAGGCGAGCCGGGTATGGCGCTCGATTTTCCGGAGCGGCACGGGATCGAGCACGCTGAAGCGCGCGCTGGCGATCCAGCAGAACGTATTCCTGCATTTGTTTTCGACCAAAGTTCGCACGCGGATGCTGAGCTTCAGCGCAACCTGGTATCTGGGTACGTTGACGCTGGGAACGTTCATCATTTTGGTCGCGACGGGTATTCCACTGATGCTGTATTACCACCCGTCGGCGCCGCAGGCGTATGCCGATACCAAGGACCTGCAGTTTGTAGTCTCGTCTGGATTATTTCTGCGGAACCTGCATCGGTGGTCGGCGCACGCGATGGTATTTCTCGTGTTCGCGCACATGTTCAAGGTGTTCTATCGCGGAGCCTATCGTACGCCGCGCGAGTTTAACTGGGTCATTGGTGTCGTCCTCCTTCTTATAACGCTATTGCTGAGCTACACCGGATACTTGCTGCCCTGGGATCAGCTGGCTTACTGGGCCATTACGGTGGGATCGAATATTGCGTCGGCGGTTCCCGTCATCGGCGAAAAGATTCACTTCCTGCTGCTGGGTGGGAATGCGGTCAATGCGAACGCGCTGCTCAGGTTCTACGTTCTGCACTGCATGATTCTGCCGCTGACGGCGATGTTCTTCGTCGCCATCCACTTCTGGCGGATTCGCAAGGATGGCGGGCTGTACACCCATTCGAGTGAGCCGGCGGTTGTGCGCCGGCAGGCCGAGCAGGCGAAGGAGGCGCAATAGTCATGGCGGACTCCAAAGACTTTATTGCGGGCGTGGATTCGAACGCGAAGAAGTCGCCGCGCCGAATTGTCTTCATCACGCGCCGTACATCGGCTCAGGTCAAGGCCGACACCGAAGACCAGATCCAGACTTTTCCCGAAGTCTTGTTCCGCGCGGCCGTCGCAATCATGACGCTGGCGACCGTGCTGGTGTGGATTGCGCTGATCTTCAACGCGCCGCTGGAGGGACTGGCTGATCCATCGCACACACCGAATCCGGCGAAGGCGCCGTGGTACTTCCTGGGCTTGCAGGAGATGTTGCATTACTTTCCGCCGGTTGTGGCGGGCGTGCTGGTGCCTGGGTTGGTCGTGATGGCCCTGATCGTGATTCCTTATTTCAAGGTCAACATCGAAGCAGATGGATTTTTTCTGAAAGATCGTGAAAAACGCCTGCGGATCTTTTATGCGGTGACGCTCGTGTTGGTCATCTTCCTTGGCTTCTTCAAGGTTATCGTGGCACTGGTGCCGACCTTAATCATGGCTGGACTCATGCTGCTGGCGGCGCAAAGTTATCCGCAGTCGCCCTCGGCGTTTCGGCGTTATCTGGCTGCGAGGCCGCTTTCGTTTTGGGTGATGACGTGGTTCTTGTTTGAGTTGGTCGTGCTCACGGGCGTGGGCACGTTCTTCCGCGGGCCGGGGTGGTCCTGGATTTGGCCGTGGCAGGGTTCATAACGATGTTTCTTCCTATCAAACTCGGGATACGGCGGTCATGAACGATAAACCTAGGTCGCTTTGGCAACGATTGTTTGGCGACAGCGTACGCGCGTTTGGCGTGGTGAGCTTGATCTTCCTCGGCTCACTGGCCATCGCTCCGGCCAAGAACTTCTTCAGTGAGTGGCGCCATTACCAGCACAACTATCTAAGAATGATCCGCAATCGCAGCGAGGCGAATACGCTGCAGCGGCATTTCCAGGGCGGGATTCAGCAGATTTGGCTTCCGGAGCTCGGAGTGGTCGACCGCTGCACGAGTTGTCACGTGGGATTGAAAGAAGCGAGCCTGGCGGATGTCTCAACACAGCCGTATCGTCCGCATCCCGTGATTCCGCATAAGGGCGAGCAGTTCGGGTGCACGGTCTGTCATCGCGGGCAGGGAGCTGCCACAACCGTCGAGGAGGCGCACAACAGTACGCTCGCCTGGGAGCAGCCGATTCTTCCTGCCAAGTACATCGAATCGTCTTGCGGAGAGTGCCACCGCGGGCCGCTTCCGGGCACGCCCCAGTTGAATCAGGGACGCAGCACGCTGTCGCGTTATGGTTGCGTGCACTGCCATACCGTGAAGCTTGCCGACGGCAGCACCATGAAGGCGACGGATGATCCGCCATCGTTGTCGCACGTCGCCGACAAGACGACACGCGAGTGGATTTATGCATGGTTGAAAGATCCGCAGGCGTATGCGGCCACCTCAACGATGCCGAATTTCAAGTTGAGCGACGACGATGCGCGGGATATGTCGGCATTCTTGATCGCGAACAGCACGCCGATTGCGGGGGATTCGGTCTCCATTACGGCCAAGGGCGCAGCGGATCCGGCGGCAGGCGCGAGTCTGTACGGTGAGTCGTTCTGTGCGTCGTGCCATGCCGTACAGAACGCCGCCGGAAATATGGTGGGCGGCGACGTAGGACCAGAGTTAACCAAGGTCGGCAGCAAGGTGAAGGCCGAGTGGCTGTTAGCCTGGCTGAAGAATCCGCGGGTGTACGACCCCGGTACGGGAATGCCGCACTATCGTTTTACCGATGCGCAGGTCACGACGCTGCAAGGATTCCTGCAAGCAAAAGCAGATTCCGATCTGCTCGCGAATGTGCATCTGGACGTGGCGACACCGGAGCAGATTGCACACGGCAAACGATTAGTCTCGGACTATGGATGCGCGTCCTGTCATGAGATTGCCGGCATCAAGAAGCCCGAGAACTTCGCTCCCGAGCTCAGCCGCATTGGCAGTAAACCGGTCACGCAGCTTGTGTTCCTGCCGGGAATGCAGCACACACTGCCGGATTACATCGCGACCAAGATCAAGCAGCCGCGTTCGTTCGGACAAGGCTTGAAGATGCCGCAGTACACGTTCACTCCGGCGCAGATCGATTCGCTCACGACGGCCCTGCTGACGCTGAGTGAAAGGGCAGCAACGTTGCCGCCTTCTCTGACGGTGCCTGCGGCACCCGAGTCTGATTACCAGCCCGCGGGCAAGGCTGGGAAACTTATGACCGATCTTGCGTGCTTCAGTTGCCATCGCATCAACGGGCACGGCGGTGACATGGCTCCGGACCTGACTTGGGAGGGGAGTTCTGTGCAGCGGGATTGGCTGGTGCAATTCTTCAAGAATCCGGGTACGCTCCGTCCGTCGCTGATTCGACGCATGCCCAGGTTCAACGTTACCGATGCCGAAGCCAACGAACTTAGCGATTACATCCTGACCGTTTACCAGAATCCCGCGGTGGATCGTGACTCGATGCCCGTCGGCGGATACTCGCAGGGGCAGGTCGAACTTGGTAAGCAGCTGTTCTACGGAAAATATTCGTGCCAGGGATGCCACATCGTGGATACGAAAACTGACAAGGGATACATCGGGCCAACGCTGACGCATGTGGGATCGCGACTGACGGCAGCGTGGATGTATCAATGGTTCAAGAATCCGCAGTCGCTGCGGCCGGGAACGATCGAGCCCAACCGGACGATGAGCGACGAGGATGCGAATGCGCTGACCGCGTTCTTGATGTCACAGAAGGGTGGGAAATCCGGCGCGGTCGCGAAAGCACAGCGGAATGGAGCACCCAAGGAGGTCGCGAAGCGATGAATCGCCATCTCATCATCGGGGTTGTATTCGCAGCTGCGGTATTGGCGACGTCGTGCTCGCGCAAGACTGAATCGGTCGCGCTGCCGAAGCCCACTGCTTTCGGCGCTGCGATAGTCGAGTCGAGTGGTGGCAAGCAGATCGCCCAGACTGGAAGCTTGTTGCCTCAGCCCGTGGTCGTGCAGGTGAACGATGAACAAGGAACTGCGGTGGCGGGGGCACTGGTGCAATTCGCTGCCGCGCCCGGAGTCAGCTTTGATCCAACATTTGGCTTGACCGATTCCAGCGGACAGGTCACGACGAATGTATCGCTGGGAGGCATGGCTGGGCGATATCAGTTGACGGCGTCGACCTTCGACAAGTCACACAAGAATGTGGAACTGAAGATCGAAGAGATCGCGCTTGGCTATCAGCAGGCGCTGGGGCGGCGAGTGAATGATCAATACTGCGACCGCTGTCACAATCCGGAATCGACGGTGGAACGCGTCTCGAATTACGACAACCTGGAAGTGAAGCCACATCCTTTTACCGAAGGTGATACGTTAAACAAAATGAGTGATGCCGACCTCACCGCGATTATCAGTCACGGCGGACCGGCATTGAACAAGTCGGCGCTCATGCCGGCGTGGGGGAATACACTCAGCAAGTCCGACATTCAGGCCCTGATATCGTATATTCGTGCGGTATCCGATCCGCCATCTCGGAGTGCTGGGCCAGTTTATGCGAAGAATTAGTTTGTTCGTGTTGTGTCTGAGTTGTGTTGTGCCCGCGGCGTGGGCGCAGGTTCTTCCCGCAAATGAAATCAAGGATCCCCAGATCAGTGCGCTCCAAGAGCGCAACATGGATGAGCTGAAGGCTTTTGGCGCGGACGTGGTGAAGCTGCCGACGGACTATCCCTTCTATCTGAGCCGCAAACTCGATCTGGATGAATCGAAGCAGAAGTGGGCCGACCAGCGAGCCATTCAGTTCGATCGCTATAAAGACAAGACCGTTCTCAAGATCACAGGCAATTATTTCGCGGCGTACTCGATCGACAAAATGAACGCAGACCTGCGGGCGCGGCAGACTTTTCTGGAAATCATCCTTCCGATCTTGCAGGCTGCGGTGAGCCACTTCCAGAAAAATGCCGATGTGCAGGAGTATGCGTTCGAGATTTCTCATCACGTTTTGTCGAAGGTGAATGGCGTTGCGATGGAGCGGCCGGAGAATGTGGTGGTGATCGTGCCCCAGGCTGCGGCGATCCAGGTGGTCAATGCGAAGGATGATACGGCGCGGCAGGCCGCCTTGTTGAAAGGTGAAGTCTTCGTCAATGCCAAGCCGTTGACGATCTGGTTGGGGGGCGAAGGTCCACAGCTTGCGCAGGAGACTCCTCCGGACGACCCATCGACGGCGGCAACGCAGGCGAATGCGACAGCAGAGGTTGTCGGAGAACACAATGCGGAGAAGAGTCTGAGTCCCGTGCGCGTGCCGTCGCTAAAACCGTCCAAGCCCGCTGACCCTCCTGCACCAGCAAGGGACACGTCGCCGCAGGCGCTGGGTGCGCTGCAGGCAGAGGTTAAGCCAATCCTGGACAGCATGATAAAGGAGCTGGATCCGCAGGCCCATTTCGCTTCCTACGCGTCGCCGACCTTCGTGGGATTTCGCAGCGGCGTTTACCTGGAGTTATCGATCAACACGACAGTTGCAGAAACGGCCACAGCTTCACACTACCGTCTCGCGGCGCTTGCATTTGACGATCACATCGCGCACTTGATCCGTCCGGTGCTCGGGTACTTCAAGGATGATTCAAAATTCGATGGCCTGGGATTCAGCAGCACGCTTCACCTTGCGGGAGCGAAAGCCGGAACGAGTCCGAGTTCCGAGGCGGTCGAATTCTTCTTCCCCTTCTCTGCCTTGCGTTGTTACGAGCGCTACGACTGCACCGGACAGCAGCTGATCGATGCGGGGACCGTTCTCATCAATGGCGAGCGAGTGGGGCTGGACCTGCAGATCGCCGAGGGTGGCGCCAATCGTTAAGCCGGCTAGGCGAAAAGACCTCATTTCCACGTGATTTCTCCCCAGGATTCGCCGCCGGTGTTCATTCGTGATTTGACTCACTGTTTTGAGTGATTTCGATCACGCAGTCCATTTCGGGAATCCCCCAAAAATCAAAGCAAATCCACGATTGGCAGGGGATGCGGGCCCGCCAAATTGTGATGCCAATCACAAATCTCAGTGACGCAACATACGGAGTTTGCAGTCTGTCTCTGGCATTCTAGGGCGCAATTGAGGTGCCCTATGGCTCAAGATGACCGCGACATTCTAGACATATTGAAATTCGAACTGAGCTTCTTGGAGGACGGTGGTTACGGGCGGTCGCCGCACGCGCCTTGGCGCGCTGCGGCCATCTTTGAGGATTCGCCGATCTGTCCAAACTTCTGCGATCCTGCACGACCGCACGCGTGTGAGCAGTGTCTACTCGAGCAGTTTGTTCCGAAAGCCCAGCAGGCCGAGAGTGTTCCGTGCCGCTTTATCCCGCTGACCGCTGACGGCCAGACCGTAGAAGACCTTTACCACACCGGTAGCCAATTGGAAATGGAAGAGGCCCTGGGCCGGTGGCTGCGCGCCCAGATAGCAAGAATCGAGCAGGAGCGGGGCCTTACGGCGAAAGAAGGGGCTGCCTGAAGCCGCATTGAGGTTTGAGTCCAAGGCGGCGGCAAGGCCCATCCACACGATAACCAGTGAACCCAAGGAGAAAAAGTTTATGAGCGAAGAGCACCAGTATCGAGTGGCAGCGTGGTGGACATCGGGCCGAACGGGTCTGGCCAAGTCCGATTCTGCACCGAACGCAATTCACTTCACGGCGCCAACGGAATTCGGCGGACTCGAAGGCCGATGGACACCCGAGGAACTGCTCCTGGCGGCCGTAGCTGGATGCTATACGACCACGCTGCGCGCGATCGCCGGATCGGCGCAATTCAACTTCACCGACCTGCAAGTGGAAGCCAGTGGCAGCGTCCGCAAGGCGGAATCAGGATATAGCTTCAGCCAGATCATACTGCGTCCAAACCTGAAGATCGCGTCGGTGGAAGAGCGGGAGCGCGCCCTCGAGCTACTCAAGCGAGCGGAGAAACTGTGCCTGGTCTCGCGAGCGCTGGGTACGTCGTTGAAATTCGAGCCGCAATTGGAAGTCACGAAACCCGTAGTGGTGTAGGGGCAGATCGCTGGACGGAGCTCCCAGTTTGGAGCGTACAGCGCGTTTTGTCGTAGAAAATCAGAACTCCAGTAAAGCGGAGACCGACGACGGATCGTCCATCGAACGCAGCTTGAATCCTACTTTCTTGAAGATGGCTTGCGTCGGCAGGTTGTCACGCAGGATTTCCCCACACAGCCTCTTATATTTTTCTTCCCGCGCAACATAGGCGACCTTAGCCAGTAGCTCGGTTCCAAGTCCACGCGCTTGCCATTGGTCGGAAACCAGCACTGCGGCCTCCGCCTCGGCGCGGTTGATCGCGCTGAAACGGCCTACTCCCAGAACGCTGTGCTCGCCGGTCGCGGGATCCTTGTAATCCGCCACCAGCGCAAATCCACGATCATAGCTGCCGAAGCAGATGCGGACTAATCTTTCGTGCTCCACTCTTGTGCTCAAACTCAGCGAGCAGAAATAGCGCAGATAGACGCTGCGCTCCGATAAAGTGGTGTGAAACTTTACCATCAGTGGCTCATCTTCCGGACGAATGGGCCGGATCGTCACCGGGGTACCATCCTTCAAGCGCCACTCCCAGGCATATTGCACGGGGTAGGGGCGAATGCTGGGACGAGGGAGTTCCTTCGCCTGCATGCTGGAGTCATGAACCACAACGCGCGCATCCAGAGCGAGCAGTCGTTCGGGCGTCGCCAGCAGCGGATTGATATCGATTTCCTTGATCCAGGGTTGCTCGACGACGAGTTGACTGAAGCGAACGAGCAATCCTTCCAGGGCGGCCAGGTCGACGGGTTTGCGTCCGCGCACGCCTTGCAGCGCGGCGAAGATCTTGGTCTGTTCCATCATGCGCTGTGCCAGCGTGGTATTGAGTGGCGGCAGGGCCAGGGCGCGATCGCTGTAAACCTCGACCATCACTCCGCCGGACCCGAATAGGATCACGGGGCCGAATTGTGCATCGATGGCGCTCCCCAGAATCAATTCATATCCGTCGCGACGGACCATAGGTTGGATGGTGACGCCATTGAAGTGCTGGGTGCCGGCCTTTTCGCTAACCGACTTGTGTATCGCAACAAAGGCTCCACGGACTTCGTCCGCATTCTGCAAGCGCAAGCGGACGCCGTCGACATCAGTCTTGTGCGCGATCGTATTCGAGAGCAGTTTCAATACGACCGGATACCCGATTTCGTTGGCATGCGAGACAGCCTGATCTTCGGTCTCGGCGGCGCGAGTCTCGACTACGGGAATTCCGTAATCGGAAAGAAGTTGCTTCGACTCGAATTCGTTGAGCATGGTGCGGCCGGTGGCGCGCACTTGCTGAACGTATGCTGTC
>Ga0209698_10008668_pt1 | contig 10469 bp, 10 predicted proteins | sample LitLauG_LLR_2012_FD_187203 | JGI IMG/M metagenome (GOLD analysis project Ga0209698, IMG submission 187203) | Freshwater sediment microbial communities from Pennsylvania, USA - Little Laurel Run_MetaG_LLR_2012 (SPAdes) (version 2) | ecosystem: Environmental > Aquatic > Freshwater > Creek >... | reverse complement strand
AAGCAACGGCGCGAGGGCGGCGAGCACGGCGGCGAGGCCGATATCGGCGGCGATCGTCCCGGCGTCGATGACGCCGTCTTGGCGGTCGCGGACGTCCGGAATCGCGGCGAGATCGAAAGCCATGGGAATTCCAAGCGCTCCTGAAGCGGGGACTGGCCCGCGACGGATGAAAACTGCTTCAATGTCGTTAAAGAACGTTTAACGACAAACTTACGGGAAAAGGCCGTACCAACCCCGTCGATTGTTTACGTCCGATGGTCTATGGGGCGCGTTCCGGCACTGGGAGCATGCACGTGGCGTTGGCGGGAGTTCTGTTCGACAAAGACGGCACGTTGATCGACTTTCAGCGGACCTGGGGGCCGGCGACCTACGCGGTGATGCACGCGATGAGCGCGGGCGACATGGAGACGATGCGCCGTCAGGCCGACGCGCTGCATCTTTCGCTGGACGACCGACGTTTCCGCCAGACGTCGCCGTTCATCGCCGGCTCGACCTCGACCTATGGCGAGATCTGGGCGCGCGCGCTCGGGCGCGACGACATCGCCGCCGTCACCGCTTTGGTCGACGACCTGACCAAACATGAATCGTTGAAGTCGATGACGCCGATCGGCGATCCCAAAATCGTGCTCGGCGCATTGCAGACGTCCGGGCTGCGGCTGGGCGTGGGCACCAATGACTCGGAGGCGAGCGCGCGCCGCCAAGTCGCCGCGCTCGGCCTCGAAGCGCTGATCGAATTCGTCGCGGGCTACGATTCCGGACATGGCAGCAAGCCCAAGCCCGGCATGGTGCTGGCTTTCGCCCGGCATCTCGAGGTCGCGCCGCACCGGGTGGCGATGGTCGGCGACACCATGCACGATCTCGACGCGGCGCGGGCGGCGGGCGCGATGGCGGTGGCGGTGCTGTCCGGCCCGGCCTCGCCGGACGAAATCAGCCGCCACGCGGATTACGTGGTCGAGGACATCTCGCATCTGCCGGAATTGTTCGCGAAGCTGTAGGCGCGCCTACAACAGCTCCGCCGCCTGCACCTGCACCACGCCCGCCGCGTTCATCTTGGCCAGCGCCGCGTCGAGCGAGCCGTCGGCGTCGATCGCCCGGCACGCGTCGGCGATGACGAACGCCTCAAATCCGTTCGTGCGGGCGTCGAGCGCGGAATAGGTGACGCAAAAGTCGGTGGCGAGACCGCACAGATAGACCCGCTCTATCCCGCGCGCGCGCAGCAGCGGCGCGAGCCCGGTGGCGGTCTTGCCGTCGGCCTCCAGAAACGCCGAGTAGGAATCGACGTCCGGGTTCGCGCCTTTGCGCAAGATCAGCATGGCATGATCGATTTTCAGCCCGTCGCTTAAGGCGGCGCCGTTCGTGCCCTGCACGCAATGGTCGGGCCACAAGACCTGCGGGCCGTAGGGCGTCTGGGCGACATCGAACGGCTTGGCGCCGTCGTTGTTGGAAGCGAAAGAGGCATGGTCGGCCGGGTGCCAATCCTGGGTGATCGCCACCGACTTGAACAAAGCGGCGAGCCGATTGATCATCGGCACGACCTCGTCGCCGCCAGCCACCGCCAGCGCGCCGCCGGGAAGGAAGTCATTTTGCACGTCGATGACCAGCAGCGCGTCCTGGTCGGTGATCGCGATCATGGCGAGGCTCCGATCCGCTTTTGAAACAGGGCGAAGATGGTCTTGCGCTCGAACACGCCGGCGATCCCCAAGGCGACAATGAACGGGCCGACGAGATAGAACAGGCGAAACACCAGCAGCGCCGCGATCACGTCGGCGCGCGGAACGTCATACAGCGCCTTCACGAAAGCGAATTCCAGCACGCCGACGCCGCCCGGCGCGTGGCTGAGCAGCGCCGCCGAGAAGGCCAGCACGAAAATGCCGGCGATGACAAAAAAGCCCGGATTGCTGGCGGAGGGCAGCGCGAAATAAATGATGCCGACCGCGCCGAGAATTTCCAACGGCCCCGCCAGCAATTGCCGCGCCGCGATGGCGGGGCGCGGATAGAGGATCGAGAAGCCCCACAATTTCATCGCCGGAAAATGGCGGAGCGAGCCGATGACATAGAGCGCGAACACGCCCAGCAGCACGGCGCCGATCCCTTGCCCCGCCCAAGGCTCGAGGGGGGTGATGCGGGCGATGAGGTCCGGGCGCAGCGTCAGCGCGAAACCGCCCACCGTCGCCATCGACAACGTGTAGGTGAGCGAGCAAAATGCGACGAGGCCGGCGACTTGGGTAGCGTTAAGGCCCTTGGTCGAATAGGCGCGGTAGCGGATTAGGCCGCCCGAAAACACCGTCGCGCCGATGTTGTGGGCCAGCGCGTAGGTGACGAACGACACCGTGGCGACGAACGGCCAGGGCAATTTTACGCCCATGTGCTCGAGCGCGGTCTTGTCATAGAAAGCCAAGCCGACATAGGCGGCCAGGGTCGAAAGCGCCGCCAACGCAAAACCCTTGGGGCCGATGGCCACGACGCTCGCCTCGACATCGGCGAGCGAGAGGCCGCGCAGCTCGCGAAACAGCAACCAGACCGCCACCACCAGGGCGACCAAGCCGACGACGCCCCAGACGTAATCTTTCAAATGTTTCATTCACCCGTCCCGACCGGCGAGGCTTCCCTGCCCGACGCCCCGCGCCCTGGCAAGGGCGGCGTCGGCCCTTTATCGCGCCGACATGACGGCGGAAAAACGGTGCTAATGTGCGCTTCGATTCGCCGAACGGGATTTCACCAGCCATGGCCATGACGCGGGAAGAGGCGCTGGGCGCGCAGGATTTCGTCGGCGATCCCCGCAACGAGACCGCTTTCGTCAGCCTTAACGGCGCCCTGGTGCGCCGGCCCGAGGCCAAAGTGTCGGTGTTCGATTCCGGCTTCGTGCTGGGCGACGGCGTTTGGGAGGGGCTGCGCCTGATCGACGGGCGCGTGCCCTTCCTCGCCCGCCATTTCGACCGGCTGTGGGACGGCGCGAAAATGCTTCGGCTCGACATCGGCCTGACGCGCGCGACGCTCAAGGAACGCCTTTTCCAGCTTTTCGCCGCCAACGCGATGGAGGACGGCGTCCATGCGCGCCTGATGGTGACGCGCGGCGTCCGACGCTCGCCCTATCAAGACCCGCGCCTGGCGGTCGGCGCCCCCACGATCGCCATCGTCGCGGAATGGAAGGCGCCTTCGCCGGGAATGTTGGCCCAGGGGCTAAAGCTGTTCACCGTCCACATCCGCCGCACCGGCCCGGCCGAGCAGGACCAAAAAATCAATTCGCATTCCAAGCTCAATTGCATCCTGGCGTGCATCCAGGCGATCGAGGCGGGCGCGGACGAAGCGTTGATGTTGGATGACCGCGGCTTTGTCGCCACCTGCAATTCGACGCATTTTTTCATCGTGCGGCGCGGCGAATTGTGGACCTCGTCGGGCGGCCATTGCTTAGGGGGAATCACCCGCGAGGCGATCCTGAACGCGGCGCGGGCGGCGGGAATTCCCGCTTATGAAAAAGACTTTTCGTTGTTTGACGTCTATGGCGCCGACGAAGCCTTTTGCACCGGCACGTTCGGCGGCCTGACGCCGGTGACCACAATCGACGGGCGCACGATCGGCGAGCCCAGCGGCGACGCTTCGGACGCCTCCGGGCCGATGACGCGCCGATTGCGCGCGCTGTACAAAGCTCTGTCGCGGGCGCACGCCGAAGGGCCCGAGGCGTGAGCGACGCGCCGACCCGCATCGCCATGTGGTCGGGACCGCGCAACATCTCGACCGCGATGATGCGCAGCTTCGAGGCGCGCGGCGATTGCGCGGTGTCCGACGAGCCGTTTTACGCCGCCTATCTCGCCGCCACCGGCCTCGACCATCCCATGCGCGCCGAGGTGCTCGCCTCGCAGCCCCTGGATTGGCGCGAGGTCGCGCGAGCGATGGTCGGCCCGGCGCCGGGGGCCAAGCCGATCTGGTATCAAAAGCACATGACCCAGCACATGATCGCCGGGTTCGGTCGGGAATGGAGCGATGGGCTCGCCAACGCCTTCTTAATTCGCGCGCCGGAGGCCACTCTCGCCTCCTACGCGCAAAAGCGGGTCCATTTCACGCTCGACGAAATCGGCCTGCCCGCCCAGGTCGCCCTGTTCGAACGCGCCGCCGACAGGCTGGGCAAGGCGCCGCCGGTGATCGAGGGCGCGGACGTGTTGGCGCGCCCCGCCCAGACGTTGTCGGCTCTGTGCCGCGCTTTGGACATTCCCTATACGCCGAAAATGCTCGCTTGGGCCCCCGGGCGGCGCGCAAGCGACGGCGTTTGGGCGCCGGCTTGGTATGACAGCGTCGAGAGATCGACCGGCTTTGGCCCGCCACGCACGGAAGCGACGCTCAATGACCTCGACGACGCCTTAAAACGCATCGCGGAGGCCGCGCGCCCGCTTTACGAGCATTTGGCGCGGCACAAGCTTAGCTCCCTCCCTTGACGCGCCGCCGCGCCGCCATGCAATCGTGCCGGCGCCATGCCGACGCAGCATCTCACCTATCCCGCGATCGACCCCGTGCTGTTTCAGTGGGGCTATGTCGTCGTCCGTTGGTACGCTTTGTCGTATCTGGCCGGCCTGATCGCGGGATGGTGGCTGATCCGGCGCTTCGTCGCCGACAAAAGCCTGTGGGGCGGCAAGTCGATGCCGAGCCCGGCCAGCGTCGACGACCTGCTGTTCTATGTCGCGCTCGGCGTGATCGTCGGCGGGCGCTTGGGCAACGTGCTGTTCTACGATCCCGCCCCCTATTTCGCCGATCCGCTGTCGATTCTGCGCGTCTGGGAGGGCGGCATGGCCTTTCACGGCGGCCTGATCGGCGCCATTCTCGGCGTGCTGTGGTTCTGCCGGACGACGGGCGCTCCGGTGTTGTCGATGTTCGATCTCGCCTGTCTGGTCGCGCCGATCGGGATTTTCTTCGGCCGCATCGCCAATTTCATCAAACCGGAGCTTTGGGGCCGGCCGAGCGACGTCTATTGGGCCATGGTCTTTCCTGGCTCCGACGGACAACCGCGCCATCCCAGCCAACTCTATGAGGCGGGGCTCGAGGGCCTCGCGACGTTCGCGCTGCTGATGGCGATGAAGGCGGGCGGCGCGCTCACCAGCCCCGGCCGGATCGCCGGCGCCTTCGCGATCTCCTATGCCGCGGCGCGCACGTTCTGCGAATTCTTCCGCGACCCCGATCCGAAGCTCGAAAATCTCGACCGTTATTTTCCCGGCCTGACGATGGGGATGGTTCTCAGCGCGCCGATGGTTCTGGCCGGCGTCGCGCTCATCGCGCACAGCTACCGGCGCACCGAGGCCCCCGCGCCATGAGCCAACTCGCCGACGAATTGCGCGCGACGATCCAAAGCGAGGGGCCGATCTCTCTCGAGCGGTTCATGGCGCTCGCGCTGGGCCATCCCGACCACGGCTATTACATGACCCGCGATCCGTTCGGCGCGGCGGGCGATTTCACCACCTCGCCGGAAATCAGCCAGATGTTCGGCGAGCTGATTGGCGTATGGGCGGCGGATTCCTGGGTGAACATGGGCAAGCCCAAGCCGGTGATGCTGATCGAGCTGGGGCCCGGACGCGGCACCTTGATGAGCGACGCCCTGCGCGCCGCGCGCGTGGCGCCTGACTTTCGCGCGGCGATCGACGTGCGCTTGGTCGAGACCAGCCCGGCGCTGGCGGCGTTGCAGCGCGAGACGCTGCTCAGCTGCGGCGCGCCGGTCGCCTGGGCGCAATCGTTGGAGGCCGCCCCTGACGGGCCGGCGATCATCCTCGCCAACGAATTCCTCGACGCCCTGCCGATCCGCCAGTTCGTATTCTCGCGCGGCGCGTGGCGCGAGCGCATGGTCGGAATCGACCGTGACGGGAATTTCGTCTTCCTGCTCGCCAAGAAGCCTGAGGCGTCGATCCTCGGCCTGGCGCGCGAGGGAGCGATCCTCGAGGTCAATCCGAGCGCGCATCGCCTGGCGCGCGACGTCGGGGCGCGGTTGGCGCGCGGGCGCGGCGCCGCCTTGTTCGTCGACTACGGCCATCTCGTCACCAGCATCGGCGACACCTTGCAGGCCCTGCGCGCGCACAAACCGGTCGATCCGTTGGCCGAGCCCGGGGAAGCCGACATCACCGCGCACGTCGATTTCGCCAGCGTCTCGCGCGCGGCGCGCAGCGCCGGGGCCTCGGTGCATGGGCCGGTCGACCAAGGCGATTTCCTCATCGCGCTCGGCCTGCGCCAGCGGGCCGAGGCGCTGGCGGCGCGCGCGTCGCAAAGCGCGGCCGACGACATCCGCGCCGCCGCCGAACGCCTGGCCGGCAAAGAGGAGGGCCAGATGGGCGCCCTGTTCAAAGTCCTGGCGATCACGCCGCGCGGCGCGCCGCCGCCCGCCGGCTTCGCCAAGCCGGGCCGCGCGCAATGAGCGTAGCCGAATTCGTCACGTCGCCGCTGCTGGCGGGCGTCGGCGCGCGCCACGCTTTCTTCACGCGGCGCGGCGGCGTCTCGACCGGCCTCTATGCCTCGCTCAATGGCGGAACGGGCTCGCGCGACCATGCCGACGCGGTCGCCCGCAATCGCGCGCGGATGGCCGACGCGCTCGGCGTCGCGCCCGTCCGGCTCGCCGTGCCCTATCTCGTCCATTCGAGCGACGCGCTGGCGGTCGACGCGCCGTTCGACCCGGCGGATCGGCCGCGCTGCGACGCGTTGGTCACGGCGACGCCCGGCCTCGCGCTGGGCGTCACCGGCGCCGATTGCGGGATGATCCTGTTCGCCGACCCGCACGCCAGGGTGATCGGCGCGGCGCACGCGGGATGGCGCGGCGCGCTCGGCGGCATCCTCGAAGCGACGGTCGGGGCGATGGTCAAGCTCGGCGCCGAGCCGGCAAACATCCGCGCCGCGCTCGGGCCGTGCATCGCGCAGGCCTCGTATGAAGTCGGCCCCGAATTCGTCGCGCGCTTCCAAGCCGAAGATTCCAACTCGGCGTCGTTTTTCGCGCCCGCCCAGCGCGAAGCCCACGCGCAATTCGACCTGAAGGCCTATATCGGCGAGCGGGCGCGCCGCGCCGGGATCGGCGCCTTTGAGGATCTCGCCCTCGACACCTATGCCGACGAAGCGCGCTTTTTCAGTTTCCGCCGCGCCACGCACCGACAAGAGGACGATTATGGCCGCCTGGTCTCGGCGATTGCGCTCGGCTGACGCGCGTTAACCCGGGTTAAGCCGCGTTAACCCCCGCGCGCGGACGACGGTTTCCAAGTCTTAACCTTCTCAATCGGCATACCGCTCGCATTTGTTGAAAATGCGAGCGATGGGGCGCAACGTCGTCGGCGAGCGGGACGCTCTTGTCCCCATTCCCCAGCGGAAACCATGCGCCAGGAAACCATCGCGGTGCACGGCGGATTCGGCCACGATCCCTCGACGCACGCCGTCGTGCCGCCGATCCACCAGACCGTCGCCTACGAGTTCGACAGCGCCGACCACGGCGCGGCTTTGTTCGACCTCGAGGCCGAGGGCTACCGCTATTCGCGCATCGCCAATCCGACGGTCGACATCTTGGAGCGGCGCCTCGCCATGCTCGAGGGCGGGCGCGGCGCGCTGTGTTTCGGCTCGGGACAGGCGGCGTTGGCGGCGGCGTTCCTGACCATCGCGGACGGCGGCGGCAACATCGTCGCGGCGCCGCGCCTTTATGGAACGACGCACACTTTGCTCGCCCACACGCTGCGCCGACACGGCGTCGAAGCGCGCTTCGCCCGAAGCGAATCCGCCGCTGACATGGCGGCGATGATCGATTCCGGCACCAAGGCGCTGTTCGCCGAGGCGGTCGGCAACCCCTCGGGCGCCGTCGCCGACCTCGACGGCCTCGCGCAGGCCGCCCACGCGCGCGGCGTGCCGCTGATCGTCGACAGCACGGTCGCCTCGCCCGCGCTGCTGCGCCCCATCGAGCACGGCGCCGACATCGTCGTCCACTCGCTGACCAAATACATCGGCGGCCACGGTTCGGCGATGGGCGGGGCGATCGTCGATTCCGGCGCGTTCGACTGGCGCGCCCGCGCGGCGCGCTTTCCCATGCTGTGCGCGCCCGACCCTTCCTATCACGGCCTGGTCTATGTCGACCGCTTCGGCCCCGACGCCTATCTCGCGCGCGCGCGAAGCGTCTATCTGCGCACCGTCGGCGCGGTGCTGTCGCCGATGAGCGCGTTCCTGTTGCTGCAAGGCGCGCAGACGCTGAGCCTGCGCATGGAGCGGCATGTGGCGAACGGCCGCAAGGTCGCCGACGCCCTGCGCGCCGACAAGCGCGTCGCCTGGGTCGATTACGCCGGCTTTTCCGACAGCCCCTATAAGGCGCTGGCCGACAAATATCTCGGCGGCGACGTTCCGCCGCTGCTGTCGTTCGGAATCGCCGGCGGCTTCGAGGCGGCGAAGGCGTTTTACGACGCGCTGAAGCTGATCAAGCGCCTCGTCAACATCGGCGACGTGCGCTCGCTGTGCTGCCACCCCGCGTCCACCACCCATCGCCAAATGACTCCGCATGAGCAATTGGCGGCGGGCGTGCGACCCGAAGGCCTGCGCCTCAGCGTCGGCATCGAACACAGCGAGGACATTTTGGCCGACATCCATCAGGCGCTCGCCGCCGGCGGAGGCCCCAAGCGATGAGCGTGAAAATCGTCGACGGCGACGCCGCGCCGCGCGCGTTGGACGCCGCGCGCGAACGCCGTTTGCGCAAGGGCCTGCGCCGCCATCGCGGCAAGCGGATCACGCTCGGCTTCTTCAACAACATGGGCGATGGCGCGCACGCGCCGACCGAGCGGCAATATCTCAATCTGCTGCGCGAGGTCGGCGACGAGTTCGAAGTCTCCGTGCGCCGCTACCGGCTGGAGACGTTGCCGCGCGGCGTCGAGGCCGCCGCGGCGATCGCCGCGACCAGCCGCCCGTCGGCGATGCTTCGCCGCGACCGCCCGGATGGGCTGATCGTCACCGGCGCCGAGCCCAAGGCGGCGCGCCTGGACGCCGAGCCGTTTTGGCGCGAGCTGGCCGAGGTCGTCGATTTCGCCAGGGATTCGACCCACGCCAGCTATTTTTCGTGCCTGGCCGCCCACGCCGCCGTGCTGCGCCTCGACGGGATCGAGCGGCGCGCCCTGCGGCGCAAATTGACCGGCGTCTTCACCCTCGCGGCGGCGCTCAAACATCCCTTGATCGACGGATTCGATTGGAACGCGCTGATCCCGCATTCGCGCTGGAACACGCTCAATGAGGCCGAGCTGATCGCCAAAGGCTATGAAATTCTGACGCGCTCGGCGGCGACCGGACCCGATCTTTTCATCAAGCGCGGACGCTCGCTGCTGACCTTTTCGCAAGGCCATCCCGAATATGACGCGGAGACGCTCGGCAAGGAATTCCGCCGCGACCTGCGTCTCTATTCCGAAGGCAAGCGCGCCGACCCGCCGCTGCCGCCGCAGAGCTATTTCATGCCGCAAACCGAAGTGGAAATGATGGCGGCGGCGTTCCGCATCCAACCGGGCGGCGGGGCCGACCTTGGGCCCGCGCCGCGCTCGCGCTTCAGCGATCCCCCGCCCTGGCGGCGCGCCGGCGCGTTGCTGGCGCGCAATTGGCTGGGCCAGATCGCCGAGCGCAAGAACCCTGCTTTGCACGCGCCCGCGCGCTTTGGCGGCTGACACGGCGATGGACTCGCCCGCCGCCGACCGCGTCTGGCGCCGCACGCTGGAGGGCGTCGCGGTCGCGTTGGCCGATCCGCACGCGACGATGCCCAATGCGCTCGACGCGCTCGCCGCCGCCCATGGCGCGCGGGCGGCGATCCTGTCGGCGGATTCCCGCCTCGATTTCGCCGCCCTTGCCGCCCACGTCAACGCCGTCGCGCATTGGGGCCTGTCGCGCGGCCTCCGGCTCGGCGACCGCGTCGCGCTGGTGAGCGCGGCGGGGCCGGACATGGCCGTCGCTTGGCTCGGCCTGACGAAGATCGGCGCGGTGGTCGCCTTGGTTCCGCCCGATCTCACCGGCCAGCCGTTGGCGCACGCGCTCGAAGCCAGCAAGGCGAACTGGGTCTTGGCCGACGTCGCGCGCCGAGGGGCCGTGCGCGCCGCCAAACCGGAGGCGATGCGCGCCTTAACGTCGAGCTTTGAATCCTTCGTCGCCGAATGCTCCGCCGGCCCAAGCGCGCCGCCGAGCCTTCCCGCGCACGAGCGTCCGAGCCTCAAGGACCCCGCGCTGCTGGTCTACACCTCCGGCACGACCGGGATGCCCAAGGCCGCCATCGTCAGCCACGCGCGCATCGTGCGCACGGCGCATTGGTTCGCCGGGCTCGCTGAGATGACCAGCGCGGACCGGCTCTATAATTGTCTGCCCCTGCACCACAGCGTCGGCGGCATCGGCGCGCTGCTGGCGCCGTTGGTCAAAGGCGGTTCGGTGGTCGTGGCGGGCGGATTCTCCAAGCGGCGATTCTGGCGCGACGTCGCCGACTTCGAATGCACGATCCTTCAATATATCGGCGA
>Ga0209698_10008667_pt1 | contig 10469 bp, 8 predicted proteins | sample LitLauG_LLR_2012_FD_187203 | JGI IMG/M metagenome (GOLD analysis project Ga0209698, IMG submission 187203) | Freshwater sediment microbial communities from Pennsylvania, USA - Little Laurel Run_MetaG_LLR_2012 (SPAdes) (version 2) | ecosystem: Environmental > Aquatic > Freshwater > Creek >... | reverse complement strand
GACTCACGGGTCGCTGGTGGTGATGGACCCGGATAATGGCGATCTGCTGGCGTCAGTCAACTTTCCTTCGCCGGATCTGGCGCAGGAGCGAGTGGCCTTAGGCGAGGCCGCGGGCGCGCTTCTGGACCGGGCTCGGTATGGGTTGTTTCCGCCGGGCTCGACGTTCAAGATCGTGACCGCAATCGCGGCCTTGAGAATGGATCCGGCTCTGGCGAACCAGACCTATCAATGCATCAGGCTGCCCGATGGGCGGACCGGGAATTTCGTGGGCAACTCGAAGCGGCCGATTCGCGACGACGAAAAGGACGCGACGCCGCATGGCACGCTGGACATGAATCGCGCCATCGTGGTTTCCTGCAATGCCTACTTCGCGCAGTTGGGGACCTATAAGGTGGGGCCGCAACAGATGCTGGACACGGCTAAGCTGATCGGTATTTCGGTGGCGAATCCGGCGACGGTGAAAAACCTGGCTCCGCAGATGCCGCAGATTTCGTATGGGCAGGGGCAGGTGGTGGTGAGTCCATTTCAGATGGCGCGCGTGGCGGCGGCGATCGCGGCGGGCGGCAAGCTGCCGGAAGGCCGCTGGATTACGGATAACAGCAACCCGCGAACCAGTGTTGCTCAGGAACTGCTCTCGACAACGAATGCGACCCTCCTCGCCAAAGATATGCGCGCGGTGGTGACGAGCGGAACCGGCACCGTGCTGGCGAAGATTTCGCCGGCGATTGCAGGAAAGACAGGAACGGCGGAACTGGCCACCGCTCCCTCGCATGCGTGGTTTATCGGGTTTGCTCCGTATGCGGAAGGCGCTGCTTCGGGTAAGCGGATCGCCTTCTCGATTCTCGCCGAAAACGGACACTACGGTGGCACCGCGGCCGCTCCCATGGCAGGAGATCTGGTCACCGCGGCACAGGCATTACATTTAATCCCATGAGCTTCCTGCGAAAGATTGAACAGTCACTCGAGAGTCGTCTGAAGGGCATCTTTGGCGGAACTCGCGACGAGCCGGGTTCGCGCGAGGCGATCGAGTTGTATCGGGATGCGCTGGATCAGATTGCGGCCCGGGCCACGGTAGGGAAGCGCGGGGAACGCATGTTCCCGTTCAATGCGATTCACATTGAACTGAAGGCGGCGGATTCCGAGCGGCGGACAGTGCTGGAAGCGCTTTTCGATCCGACGCAGTTGCTCGACGATATTCGACAAGCCTTGCTGGGAGAGCGGTCTTCAATTCCCGCGGATCTGGCCGTGGATGTTCACTATTCAGCCGACGCAGCAGCCGATTTGCGGGTGATGTGCGAGAAGATTGTGCCGGTTGAGGCGCCGCCGGAGCCGGTTTTACAAATCGAACCCAATCCTCTGGTCCCGGTGCTGCTGCGCACCGTGACCGGGGTGTCTTCGGAGCCTGAGTTCGTCGCCGACAAGCCGCACATTAATATCGGGCGCGAGCGGGATGTGGTGGATGCGCTGGGCCGTGCCGTGCGGCGCAACGATTTGTGGTTTGCCGAAGGCGCGGATGAAGCGAACGCAACGGTGTCGCGCACGCATGCCCATGTTCGCTTCGAAGCGACCTCGGGCGAGTGGCGGATTTACGACGACGGGAGCAGTCTGGGCACCTATATTTTTCGGGCTGGCCGCAGGGTGGATGTCCCGGGCCATGCGCCGCGCGGGGTAATGCTGCTGCCAGGGGACGAGATTTACCTGGGGCAGGCGCGGTTGCGGCTGGAGATCTATCGCGGGTAATGAAAGGCGGTTAGAATCGATTGAGGTCAACCGATGCTGCCGCGCTTATCTCTGCTCGCTTTACTTCTGTCCGCCGCTGCCACACCGCAGCCTTCGGAAAAGCTGCTCAAAGGTCTGCAGTACCGCCAGGTGGGTCCGTTTCGCGGAGGGCGCGTTCTGGCCGTCAGCGGAGTTCCGGGGCAGCCGAACACCTGGTATTTCGGCGGCGCTTCGAGCGGCGTCTGGAAGACGACTGACGGCGGCGCGACATGGAAACCTCTGTTTGAGAAAGAGGGCACGGCTTCCATCGGCGCTGTTGCTGTTGCAGCGTCTGACACCAACACCATCTACGTGGGCAGCGGCGAAGCCTGTCTGCGCGGCAACATTTCATATGGCGATGGCGTCTACAAATCGACCGACGCGGGCAAGACATGGCAGAACATCGGGCTGCGCGATTCGCGACATATCGGGCGCGTGATTGTGCATCCGCGCGATCCCAACACGGTGCTGGTCGCCGCGATGGGACACGCTTTCGGGCCTAATACCGAGCGCGGCGTTTTCCGCACTACCGACGGCGGTAAGACCTGGTCGAAGGTGCTGTATCTCGACGACAAGACCGGCGCGATCGACGTGGAGTTCGATCCCAACAATCCGAACATCGTCTTCGCCTCTCTTTATCAGGCGTTGCGGCAGCCGTGGGCCTTCGACAGCGGCGGTCCCGGTAGCGGACTGTACCGTTCGTCGGATGGCGGCGTCACGTGGACTCGCCTGCAGGGCAACGGGCTGCCCGAAGGACTGCTGGGGCGCATTACGATATCGGTCTCCGCCGCGGATTCCAGCCGTGTTTACGCCATGATCGAGGCCGAGAAGGGCGGGCTCTTCCGTTCTGACGACGGAGGGGGTAAATGGGAACTCATCAACGACGATCAGAAGTATCGTCAGCGAGCCTGGTATTTCAGTCACATCTTCGCCGATCCGAAGAACGCCGACGCGGTTTACGTTCTCAACACCGGCATGTTCCGTTCCACCGATGCGGGAAAGAGCTTTGTGCTTCTGCCCGCCCCGCATGGCGACCACCACGGGCTCTGGATCGATCCTTCAGATCCGCGCCGCATGATCAACGGCGACGATGGCGGAGCGACGATCAGCATCGACGGCGGCCAGACCTGGAGCACGCAATACAATCAGCCGACGGCGCAGTTCTATCACGTCGCGACCGACAATCGATTCCCTTATTACATCTACGGGGCGCAGCAGGACAACAGTTCCGCCGCCGTGGCCAGTTGGAGCGACTCGGGCGTAATCGGAATGCGCAACTGGTACGAAGTGGCCGGAGGCGAGAGTGCGTACCTGGCGCCCGATCCCAGGAACAACGACATTCTCTACGCGGCCGGGCAAGGCGTCACGCGCTTCGATAAGCACAGCGAACAGGCCTTTGACATCTCCCCTATGCCGGTTGATACCTCGGGTCACGGGGTGGGCGATTTCCCGCACCGCTTCCAGTGGACGGAGCCGATTCTTTTTTCTCCGCACGATCCGTCCGTAATCTACACCGCCGGCGAGGTGGTTTTCAAGACGACGGATCAGGGCAAGACGTGGACCGTGATCAGTCCCGATCTGACGCGCAACGATAAAACAAAGCAGCAGGCTTCGGGCGGACCCATCACAAAGGACAACACCAGTGTCGAGTATTACGACACGGTCTTCACGCTTGCGGAATCGCCGGTGGAGAAGGGTTTGCTGTGGGCGGGCAGCGACGACGGTCTGATCCACATCACGCGGAACGGCGGGGGAAGCTGGCAAAATGTTACGCCGCAGGGCCTGCCGGAATGGAGCATGATCAGCCTGATCGAAGCCTCGCCGCACGATGCGGGAACGGCGTATGCGGCCGTCGATCGGCACAAGCTGGACGATTTTAAGCCGTGGATCTATAAGACTGTCGATTTCGGCAAAACGTGGGCGGTGATTACTACGGGCATACCGGAGGGCTCATACGTTCACGCGGTCCGTGAAGATTCCGTGCGCAAGGGCTTGCTCTACGCGGGAACGGAGACCGGTGTGTGGGTTTCTTTCGATGCGGGCGCGCGATGGGAGAAGATGCAACTGAATCTGCCGACGGTTCCGGTGCACGATCTGACGATTAAGAATGACGATCTGGTGCTGGCGACGCATGGCCGTGCCTTTTGGGTGCTGGACGACGTGGGGCCGCTGCGCCAGTGGAGCGCACAGACCAGCGATTCGGACGCGGTCCTGTTCAAAACCCGGGTGACATCGCGCGTTCGCTTCCCCGATTCCGTCGACAAGCGGCAGCCGGCCGGAGAGAACCCGCCCGCGGGAGCGATCCTCTATTACTATCTGAAGGCCGCGTCGAAGGACGAAATCAAGCTGGAGATTCTGGACTCCGGCGACAATGTGGTGAAGGCTTTTTCCAGCGTTAAGAAAGCGGAAGTGGAAGGACCCTCGGAGTGGCCCGATGTGCAGCGTGTCAATGAAGTGCTGCCTGTGGAAGCCGGGTTGAACCGGGTCACCTGGAACCTCCATTACACCGATCCGGTCACGATCCCGGGCGCTTTTTACCAGACGGATATACCTCCCAAAGGGCCTTACGCGCTGCCCGGATCATATAAGGTGAGGCTGACGGTGGCGGGCAAGAGCCAGACCGTTCCGCTGGAACTGAAGGTGGACCCGCGCTCCACGGTTTCACGCGAAGATCTGCAGAAGCTATTCGACCTGGAACAGAAAATCGCCAGCCGTCTGACCTCGGAGCACAAGGCGGTGAACCAGATGCGTTCGCTGCGGGCGCAACTACAGGCCATGAATCGCAAGTATGCGGGGGTGGCGGACTGGGCTCCGCTGCGCACCGGGGCGGAAGATCTGATCAGGAAACTGACGGGGATCGAGGAGCAGTTGGTGCAGACCAAAGTGAAGAGCACCGAAGGCACCCTTAATTTTCCGACGATGCCGGATGAGCAGATGATTACCCTGAGCTGGGTGGTGGATGGTGACACTGCTCCCACGCGGGCGCATTCGGAGACTTTCGAGATGCTGAGCAAGAAGATTGAGGAACAGCTGGCGAAGTGGGACGGCGTTCTCAGTCAGGATTTGCCGAACCTGAACCGCCTGGCGGAGAAACAGAAGATTCCGTTGCTGGATACGCGAGGAGGGCAGTAGGGTATAAATAATGAGCTTGCGATTATTTTCTTCCATCCTTTTTGCCGCGGCTGCGCTTCAGGCACAAGCGCCCGCTTCGAACCCACTGGTTACAACCGAGACACAGCGGTATTTCAATTCGGTGCGTAAGAACCTCGAAGCCAGTGCGGATGCGATGCCGGCCGAGAAGTATTCGTTTAAACTGACCGACGGGCAAATGACGTTTGGCGAATGGCTGATCCATTCGGCTTCGCGCAATTATTCCGACTGCGCGTCGCTGAAAGGCGAGGCGCCGCCCAATACTGAAACGCAACTGGCGGCGTACAAAGACAAAGGCGCGGTGAGCAAAGCGTTGAAAGACTCGTTTTCCTACTGCGCCACCGTGATGGCGGGGCTGGACGACGCGAAGGTGCTATCGACACCGCAGAGCGTTTACTCGTTCCTCCACATCGTGGTGCATAACAACGAAATCTACGGCAATGTCGTGGGGTATATGCGGGCGAGCGGGATGGTGCCGCCGTCCACCGCCGGACGCGGTAGGCAGGGACGTTAATCGATGTCTCGAAAGACGGTGTGCCTAATCCTGCTGGTCCTCGCACTGTTTCTGGCCAGTGCGGGCCTGGCGACTCTGATTCCGTATCCGCGTAACAACATGATGAGCGATCTCGGTTATTTCGCCATGTGCCCGTTCGCGCCCTGGAGCACACTGACGCTGCTTGGTTTGGGCGGGCTGTGTTGGGTGGTCCGGCAGCATATTCGGACTCTGCCGGAATAAACGGGGCTCGCCGCACGGAAACCCACCCGCCGTTCCCAACGTCTTCCCGATATCATCTAAGGGGAGTTTTGTTTATGAACATCCGGCTTATTGCATTTGTCGCCATTTTGGGGCTCACCTCGACCGCCGCCTGGGCGCAGGACCCTCAGCAGGGAAGCGAGACCGTCGCCAAACCGAAAAAGAAGGCGGACCCCTCAGCAACGCCCGACGCGCCCGCTACTCCCGCGGCCAGCGACAGCGGCAACCTTCCGAAGATACCGTCCAAACTCGGCAACAAAGCGAAGGACGAAGCCGGTTCCGACGTAAGTTTCAAAGCCGACACCAGCGTTGTGACCGTGGACGTTGCCGTGCTGGATAATCATGGCAACCCCATCCCGAAGATCCCGCGCGGAAACTTCCGGATCCTGGAAGACAACGTGCCGCAAACTGTCACGCAGTACGCCACGGCGCAAGCGCCGATGACGGTGGCGATTGTGGTGGAGTTCAGCAATCGTTATCAGTCCACGTGGAGCCAGGGCTGGTTTGAGACGCTGCAGGCCGTCTACGGGTTCACCAGCACGCTGCAGCGGGACGACTACGTGGCCATTATCGCGTACGATCTGCGCACCGAGATTCTGTGCGACTTCACCAACGACAAGAATAAGATAGGCGAAGCCCTGGGGCGCCTGCGCATCCCCGGCTTTTCGGAGAGCAACATGTTCGATGCGCTCGGCGAAACAGCCGACCGGATGTCGAAAATCGAGGGCCGCAAGGCGATTCTGCTGGTGACTTCGGGTATCGACACGTTCAGCAATCTCACCTATGACAAGGCGCGCAAGAGTCTGCAGGAATCTGCTGTTCCGGTCTATTCGGTAGGTATTTTGCAACTGGCGCGACAGATCGCGGAAGCTCGCGGCGCCAATACGATCGATTTCCTGCAGGGGGACAACGAATTGCGCACCTTCGCTAAAGAAACCGGCGGGCAGGCATTTTTCCCGCGTTTCCAGGGCGAGATGCCAGGTGTTTTTCAGCAAATCAACCAGGCGCTGAGAAATCAGTATTCGCTCGGCTACTCCCCCACCAATCAGGCGAAGGACGGCAAGTTCCGCAAGATCACCGTGCAGCTGGTGAATCCGGCTACGAACGAGCCACTTCGAGTGACCGACGAGAAGGGAAAGCCGATCAAGTACACGATCATTGCAAAAGCGGGCTACAATGCGCCGCGGCCGGTCGAATAGGCGCGACCGCGAGAACGCCTCGGAAAAAACCGGCGGATAAAACGCCTCAGCTAAGATAGTTCCGCGAGGCAACGAAGTCAAGAACTGAATCCGCCGTTGTTTCAGATGGATGCAGAAGCGTTGACAGTCATATGAAAGCTCTGTTAACGTCATTCCGTCCCCACAAAATGAAAACCGATGACAATCACCCCGTTCGTATATTGCTTGTCGACGACAACAAGCTTGGCCTCATGGCTCGCCAGATGATCCTTGAGGACGCCGGGTACGGTGTCACAATCGCTCAAAGTGGTGAAGAAGCTTGGGAAACCTTTCAGAAAACGCAGTTCGACATAGTGGTGACGGACTTCCGCATGGGCGGTATGGACGGCCTGCAACTGATCCGGATGATTCGCGAGTCGAATTCACCCGCACGGATCGTGCTGCTGTCTGGTTTCGCCGGTTGTCTCGGTATGACACCGGAAAGCTCGGGAGCGGACGAAGTACTGGTGAAGAGCAACAAGGAAGTGCCGGAACTGCTGCGCGCGGTTCGACATCTCTCGACCCAGCCGGCACGGCGGGCGCCTGCCTCCGCGACTCCTGCGCGGCTGGTCAAACGCAAATCAAACGCGAGCTAGGGCTCGCACTGGTACTAGCGCTAACAGTCGCTACTATTGCGCTGTTTGCCGCTCCCCCGGCGAAGAAGCCAGCGGTGAAGAAGGTTCCGGCCGTTTCCTCCGCCGATCAGGCCGTTGCCTCGCGATGGCTGGCGAGCCTGACGCTGCGGGAAAAGGTGGCTCAGCTCATCGTGATTCCGTTCAACGGTCATCCGATGAACACGCGGTCGCGCGATTATCGTAAATTTGTCCATCTGGTGGCCCAGGAAAATGTCGGCGGACTGATCCTGATCAACGTGGCGAATGGACGAGTCAGTTCGAAAGCCGACCCTCTCGAAGTCGCCAGTTTCATTAACAAAATGCAGAAGCTGGCGAAGATTCCCCTGGTAGTCTCGGGCGATTTCGAGCGCGGTGCTTCCATGCGTATCGACGATACTACTGCTTTTCCGCACTCAATGGCGTTCACCGCTTCGCGCGACCCGAACGAAGCCCGCGTTGAAGGCGAGATCACTGCCCGCGAGTCCCGCGCCATTGGGGTGCAGTGGCTCTTCTATCCGGATGCCGACGTCAATAACAACCCGGACAATCCTATCATCAACATTCGCTCTTACGGCGAAGACCCAAAGGATGTTTCGCGGTTCGTCTCCGCCTTTATCGAAGGCGCTCACTCGGTGGCGGGTTCGCGGGTGCTGGTTACCGCGAAGCACTTCCCGGGCCATGGCGATACCGCGACGGACACGCATCTGAATCTGGCCACGATCGCGGGTGATGTTCCCCGCCTCGAACAGGTGGAGTGGACGCCGTTCCGGGCAGCGATCGCCTCTGGTGTCGACTCCATTATGTCCGCGCATATCGCCGTGCCGGCGATCGATGTCCCGAATCTGCCCGCCACGCTTTCGCCCAAAATCCTGCAGGGCATTCTGCGCGAAGAACTGGGTTTTAAAGGCATCATCGTTACCGATGCTCTGGAGATGGGCGGCATTGCACAGGGCTTTTCGGTGGGCGATGCCTCGGTCCGCGCACTCGAAGCCGGTGCCGATGTGCTGTTGATGCCCCCGGATCCGGAAGCCGCCATTAACGCGGTTACAGCGGCCGTGCAGAGCAACCGCATCACTCGCAAACGCCTTGAGGAAAGTGTGATGCGCGTCCTGGTGGCTAAGGCTCACCTGGGGCTGGCCGCGAAGAGATTTGTCGACATCGACAACATTCACGATGTGGTGAATTCGCCCGAGAGCGCCGCGGTCGCGCAGCAGATTGCCGACCGCTCGGTTACGCTGGTGAAGAACTCGGGCGACTTTTTGCCTCTGAAAGAACCGGGGTCGACCGCTTTCTTCGTGCTTTCAGAAAGCCGTACCGGAGTACAGGGGCAAGCCTTCTTGCAGGAACTGCGGCGGCGGTCTTCGTCTTCGATGGTGATTCAGCTCGATTCCACGATGTCCGGGGCGGATATTGCGGCCGGCCTCGAACGTGCACAGGGAGCGCAACGTTACATTGTGGCAGCCTTCGCTTCGCTGGCTGTGTATCGCGGCAACACGCCGCTTGGCGGGAGTTTTCCCGCGCTGATCGAGAATCTGATCGCAACAAAAAAGCCGGTAATGCTGATGGCGCTTGGAAATCCGTACCTGCTGCGCAGCTTCCCCGGGGTGGCTGCGTATCTGACTACCTGCAGCAGCGTGCCGGTATCGGAGATTGCAGCGGTAAAGGCACTGTTCGGTGAGATTGCGATCGGGGGCAAACTTCCGGTCTCGATCCCCGGCTTCGCTCAGTATGGCGACGGGATCCGGATGGCGCGATAAAAAGCCCGTCCAATTAGCATTTAAAGCAAACGTTTTTTCGGCTCAAAGCGTCTAACCGTGCAGACTTTGTGCCCATGCGACTGCGTTCCCTCGTCGGTCTATCGCTTGCAGCGGCTGTGCTCGCACTTTATGGGGCGACGGCGCCTCGGCACTCCGTGCGCGCGACCGGCACTATTCGGGCTGTGAATTCCGTTACAGTTATGGTTCCGCGTATTGAAGGCCAGGGCGGCAATCTTACCCTCGCCACTATCGCCGAAAACGGCGTTACTGTGGATGTGGGCGGATCGCTTGCGTCCTTCGATCGAGCTGCCGAATTGAAACTCCTTCGCGACGCCGAGACTAAGCTTGACGATCTGCAGCATCAGATTGAAGAAAAGAAAGCGGAGCACGTCAGCAACGCCGAGAAGCGTGTTTCCGATCTTGCCCAGGCGCAGGCCGACCTGAAGAAAGCCGAGATCGAAAGCCGCAAGGGACCAGTTCTCAGTGCTCTCGATCAGCAGAAAAACAAGGTTAAGGTGGACGACGCCCGGGAACATGTTAGCAGTCTGCAGCGGTCAAATCATTTTCATGACCTGGCCGAACAATCCGAACTGCGCGTCCTCGAACTACAGCGCGACCGTTCGCAGGTTGCGGTCGACCGTCAGAATCGCAATGCCGAGAAGTTGCTTGTGAAAGCACCGATCAAAGGTATGGTGGCTCTGCAGAACGTCTGGCGCAATAACTCGATGGGCCACGCACAGGAGGGCGATCAGCTCTGGCCCGGCAGTCCGCTGCTGCGTTTGTTCGATCCGTCCGCCATGGACGTAGAAGTCTCGGTCGGCGAGCCTGACGGCGCGGTACTGGTGCCCGGTTCGAAAGCCATCGTGCACCTGGACGCATTCCCCGAAATCAAATTTACCGCGCACTACACTTCCGCCAGCCCCGTTGCGACTTCAGCGCTGGGTATGTCGGTCAAATCCTTTACCGCCCGCTTCCGCCTCGACCAGAGCGATCCTCATCTGCTTCCCGACCTCTCTGCCGCCGTCGATATTGAGGCTCCCTGATGGGCGGCCTATGAAGACACGGCGCATCGTAGTGCGGGCTCTTATCTTTCTTCTCATCGTGACCGGATCGAGCTTCGCGCTGCGCCAGTTCCGCAAGACGCGCGCTGTGGCTGACCTGCCAGTGGCGACCGCGAAGAAGGGCGACTTCCTGGTGATCGTGCGCTGCCGCGGCGAAC
>Ga0209698_10008666_pt1 | contig 10469 bp, 9 predicted proteins | sample LitLauG_LLR_2012_FD_187203 | JGI IMG/M metagenome (GOLD analysis project Ga0209698, IMG submission 187203) | Freshwater sediment microbial communities from Pennsylvania, USA - Little Laurel Run_MetaG_LLR_2012 (SPAdes) (version 2) | ecosystem: Environmental > Aquatic > Freshwater > Creek >... | reverse complement strand
GCGGCACATTTCGTGGAGACGGGAGCGCATGCGCTCGCCGATGCGGTCGCCCAGAGTCTCAGCGCGGCTCGCCGCCCTGGCCGGGGAGAGGGTGCTGGCCACGGCTGCCGCGGGTTGGTCGTCGAAATTCGTGGTGATAATCGTGGTGCGGTTATCGTTGTAGCGCGTGTTCAGGATCAGGCTGACTGTGTCCCACACCCATTCGGTGGGCTTCACGGCGCCCAGTTCATCGAGGACTACAACGTCGGTCTCAAATACCGGACGCAGTACATCCAGTTCCGTGGTCTGCACCGTGGCGTTGTAGGAATTCTGGATCTCCTTCAGCAACTCGCGGTAATCGTAGAACAGGCAGGAGATGCCCCGGTTCTGGATCAACTCCTTGATGATGCCGACGGCGAGATGAGTCTTGCCGGTGCCGATCTTCCCGATAATCAACAGGCCCTTGTCCCCACGCGGATCGCACTTCTTGGCGAAATTCGAGGCCATGAAGTGCGCCTCGGCCAGAGATGGATCGGCGCCAGGAAAGTCCGTGTCGAAGTTGGCCAGCTCGCAGTGCTCGTAGCGCCGCGGAATTCGGGCGGCGGCCAGCCGGGACTGGGCCCGTGCCCGCGTCTGGCAATCGCAGCGCATCACGCGGCGCTCGCTCGCCCGGCCTGCGCCCGCGCCCTCCGCTGTTTTCCAGCCTGTTCCTTGACACAACGGACAAACGTCTATGGGAGCCTTCATGACCGGGGAAGTATGCACAATTGTCGGAAATGATCCTGACTTGACTTTGCACCGGAACCCCTCTTTCGCGCAAGCCGGAAAGGCTGGCGGCCTGTGTACATCCTGTGAAGGACGGGCGTCGGCTGTGGATTGAGGCGGAAAACAACGATCCAGAATGCCGAAGGGCGCGCGGATAGGCCCAATTCGGGCCCGATGGTTGCAAAACAGGCTTCCCGTGCGGATTTTCACAGTTGACATTCGCCGCAGACGGAGGAGAATACGTAGCGGTCAGGTTTCCCAACTCAGCCATTGCCAGTTGTCCTCCCGGTACCGGCTGGGCAATAAAGAGACCTGCGAGGAGAGACTATGAACAAAGCCGATCTGGTGGACAAGATCGCAGGTGCTTGTGAAGTCAGCAAAGCGCAGGCTACGACCGCGATTGATACGGCCGTAGACAGCATTACAGGCGCCCTCCGCAAAGGAGATCGTGTAGCCCTCATCGGGTTCGGCACCTTCTCGGTGTCGCAAAGAAAAGCACGGAATGGCCGGAACCCGCAGACCGGGGCGACCATCAAGATTGCCGCCCGCAAAGTCGCAAAGTTCACGCCCGGGGCGGAACTCAAGAAGGCGGTCAACAAGAAGTAAGCACGAACGAAATTCTTTCCATGAGACGGCAGGGGGTCGGCCCTGCCGTCTTTGCTTTGGTGGACGAAGAGTCGCCATGCTCCACGATCGTTCCCGAATACTGCTGGGTGTGGTCGTGCTGCTCGCTCTTGCAGGTCAGCCTGAGCTTCAGTGATTCCGGCAGCAGAGGCTTGCCACAAGGAATTACACAAGTCACCCGAGACAGATTAACGTGCAGCAGGCAAGGCGCGAATGAGTGAAACCCAAAGAAAATCGGCGGTTGACCGTATTCGGGAGAACATCGCACGAGGTGGACAGCATATCTACGTGGTCTCAGGAGGAGAAACACCACGGGTTGCATACACGATCGGGGTTAGCGAGTCGGTCGGTGTTGAGCTTATTTTGGCGGGCGCTATTTTCTACATGAAGGATGAAGTGGTGAGAATCATCAACGATATCGCGGCACAACTGAAAGCGCATCGTGATCGGGAAGTCTTTGAGGTTGACGGGCTAGGTTCGTTTACTCTGCGCAAAGCGCATCGCAGTTGGGCTGCGAAGTTCATGTTGGGTGCGTTCGACTATTACAAGAAGCGTGATATTCCAGCACTTCAGATTGTTCTCGATAAGGCCCACTGGACCATCGACGTGCCAGACATGAGTGCCCTATGGAGCGCATCATCAGAACCCGTATGGCGGTGGTTAGAAGAGCCATGGACCCTCCCTGTACCCAAAGATTCGAAGGCCGCAACCAACCTCGCAGCGCTTCGCGGAGAGCGAATCACCGAGGTGACTCGCTGGGAGGAAAACGAGTGGGAAATCTTTGCTGGGCCAGGACCCGATGTCACGAAAGACGATATGCGCGTGGTTGCTCTGGGAACTCTCGTCGCGTCGGACAGGTCCCTTCTTCCGGTTGTGAACCTGGCGATAGAGGAAGGACTGTGGCGCGATGCCGACCCGGACTCAGAGTGGCATCCATGGCGCAATCGGGGTCAGGGAACAATTCAGTAAGGTCGCCGATCCGCATCATGGTTTCCACCGCCGGATAAGGACGTGTGGCGGAGTCGCCGCTTCAGGAATAGTGGCCGTTAGCCCCACTTCGCTTTTGGCGTTTAACACACGGCTCAAGTGTGTGTGCGCGAGAACCGGTGCCGTCCCTGCGGGACTCGCTCCGATTTCCCACCTCACCCAGCGCTGACGCGCTGGGCTAACGGCTACCGCCCCTTCGGGGCTGGTGGTTTCGCAGTGTTTGCTCCCCGATGTTGCCGAGATCTCGGTTCTCGCGCACACACGTTAGCCCTCAAGCATTGGCGTACTTCAGCCACTTCAGGATTTCCGGCAGGGTCGGGCGCTTTCCATAGATGAGCACGCCGATGCGATAGATGCGCGCGCACAAAACCAGCAGGCCGGCAACCGTCGCGACCATCAGAACGAATGACAAGAGAATCTGCCACATCGGCGGCGTATGCACCACGATACGCGCGTACATCAGGATGGGTGCGAACAGGGGGACCATCGACAGCCAAACGATTGCCGGCGAGTCGGGCGTGCGAATGACGGGCACCAGCATCATCAGCGGGAGTACGAGCGGAATCACGATGACGAACTGTAATTGCTGGCCTTCCTGCTCGGTCGTGGTCGTGGCCCCGATCGTCGCATACATGGTGCTGTAGAGCAGGTAGCCGAGGAAGAAGAAGACGGCGAACGAAGCCAGGGCAAACGGCGAAACCCGAAGCTCGCTCAGGTTGGGCTGAGCCGCCAGCGCGGGCAGAGCGAATGCACCGGCCATCACGATCCAGACCAGGATCTGGGTCAAACCCACTGCCCCCACGCCGAGCAGCTTCCCGGCCATGAGCTGGGTGGAAGTGGCAGAGGAAAGCAGGACCTCGATCACCCGAGAGTTTTTCTCCTCGAGCACGGAACGCATCACGGAAACACCGTACAGGAGCACGGCCATGTAGAGCAGCATGATCATGACGGCGATCTCCAGAAACCGCCCTGTTCCACTGCCTGTGGTTTCGCGGCCGTTCTCGATGCGAATCCGCTCGATCTTGACCGGTGTCAGCATCGAGTCTGCCTGGTCGGCGGTGAATCCCTTCCCGAGCAGTTGCTGCTGCACAGCGATCCGGCCCAGCGCTGCAGCCAGCCATGCTCGCTCCCGGGGACTCGGCATCTCACGGCCGTACCAGGTCACTTCGCGGGCAGCTATGGCCTCATCGGTAAGCCAGATGTAGTCGTCAATGGCACGGGTGCTGACTTTGTCGCGCAGGGCCGCGCGCTCCGACTCGGCAGGATTGGCATCTACGTCGAGGATGTATTGATCCTCCGGTTTCTTTTTGGAGCCTTCCCCCGCGCTGGACTCATCATCGTCAGCCAGGCTCGGCATCGACGACAGGAGCTGCTGGCGGACTGCATCGCCGACTTGCGGAGTGGTCGTAACAATCACAATACGCTGTGCCTTTTCGCCCATCTTGACGAGTTTGGCCGGCAGCAACATGAATCCGGTCATGAGGACGGGAACCAGCACCGTGAGAACGAGAAAGGAACGCGTGCGAACGCGCTCCAGGTACTCCCGCTTGATGATCAGCCAGGTATTACGCATTGGGTTTGCCCACCACGTCGATGAAGATTTCTTCCAGCGACGGCTCCATTAATTCGAACTTGCTGAGCCTTGCCTTGGAAGCGGCCAACTGCAGTAACTCCTGCGGGTCGGCGCCGGGCGCGAGGTGCACTTCCACGTAGTTGCCGTAGTCGTTGAATGACTGGACCAGCCTGCGCTCCTGAAGGAAGGCGCTGTCGCCGTTGTACTTGATCTGAACGTTGTGGCGGCCGTAGCTCGCCTTGATCTCCTGCAGATCGCCTTCAAGAACGGCGCGCCCATGGTTGATGAGGCAGATCGATTGGCACAGCCGTTCGGTTTGATCCATGCGGTGCGTGGACAGCAGGAGGGTCTTGCCGCTCTTGGCCAGTTCGAGCAGCACATCTTTCAGCACCAGCGCGTTCGCAGGATCGAGCCCGGAAAAAGGCTCGTCCATGATGATCAGTTTCGGGTCGTGCAGGATGGCGCCGATGAACTGCACCTTCTGCTGCATCCCCTTGGAGAGTTCCTCGACCTTTTTGCTGGTCCACGAGGTCAGTTCCAGGCGTTCACACCAGCGTTGAGCGCTTTTCGTCGCGTCGGCGTTGCTGAGTCCCTTCAATTGGCCCAGGAGGATCAGGTGTTCGAGTACCTTCATCTTCCGATACAGACCGCGCTCCTCCGGCAGGTATCCGATCTGGTCGCGCAGACGGCTGCTGAGAGGTTTTCCAAAGATCGCGATCTGCCCGGAGTCCGGTACGATGATTCCAATGATCATCCGGATCGTGCTGGTTTTTCCCGCCCCGTTGGGACCAAGAAGGCCGTAGATGCCGCCCGCACGGATGCGAAGGGAAAGGTCATTGACGGCAACGAATTCGTCGTAGCTCTTGCGGATGCTGCTCAGTTCGACCACGGTGGCATCGGTGCCGCCGTTGGGGGCGGATGGGAGCGGATTCGATTGCAGCGTTGCCATGGGTTCGGTGCCAAGCCTGAGAGATGAATGATAAAGGCTGCGCGGCGATTCCGTCACGCGTACAGATGGTGCTGTTCGCAGCGGCTTGACCCCTGTTCACCCTGCTCCTTAACATCAACCTGGGGATCCATGGGAATTCAGTGTTTTAGGAGCGCGGCGCGATTTCTGACGATCCGCGCGCTGGCTTTCGGCTCCATCCTGCTGTGCGCGCAGGCGCTCCCGGGGCAGCAGGCAAAATCCGCACCGCCGTTACCTGCCGTTGCGAACTTCGCCGATATGGCCGAGAAGGCCGGGCTGACGGCTTCGAACATCTTTGGCGGAATCGACACCAAGGATTACATCATTGAGACGACCGGCAACGGCGTGGCGATCTTCGACTACGACAACGACGGATGGCCCGACATTTTCCTGGTGAATGGCACGCGGCTCGAAGGCTTTCCTGCCGGGCAAGACCCCAGCAACCGCCTCTATCGCAACAATCATGACGGCACGTTTACCGACGTCACCGCAAAAGCCGGCCTGACTTCGACGGGATGGGGCCAGGGTGTTTGCGTCGGCGACTACGACAACGACGGATGGGAAGATCTTTACGTCACGTATTACGGCAAGAACCGCCTGTATCACAACCAGAATGGAGTCTTCACCGAAGTAGCGGACAAGGCGGGCGTCGCGGGATCGGGAAAGGCATGGGGAACGGGCTGCGCCTTCGTCGATTACGACCGCGACGGCCATCTCGACCTGATCGTGGCCAACTACGTGGATTTTGACTTGGCCACCGCGCCCAAGCCGGGCGAAAGGCCCACCTGCATGTGGAAGGGAGTGCCGGTGATGTGCGGGCCTCGCGGATTGGCCGGTGCGAAAAATACTCTTTACCACAATCGCGGCGATGGCACGTTCGAAGATGTTACGAGCAAATCGCACGTCGATCGGGCTGACGGGCACTATGCCTTCAGCGTGTCCACGGTCGATTTCGACGAGGATGGCTGGCCCGACATCTTCATCGCCTGCGACAGCACGCCGAGCATTCTGTACCGGAACAACCACGATGGCACGTTCTCCGATGTGGCGGTCACATCGGGAGCCGCCTTCAACGAAGACGGGCGCGCCCAGGCGGGGATGGGTTCTACGGTCGCGGACTACAACGGCGACGGGCATCTGGATATCTTCAAGACGAATTTTTCCGATGACACCTCCACGCTCTACCGAAACAACGGGGATGGGACCTTCACCGACGTGACCGCGGCGGCGGGACTCGGCCTGTTCACGCAGTACCTGGGCTGGGGAACCATGTTTCTTGACCTCGATAACGATGGCTGGCCCGATCTGATCCTGGTCAACGGTCACGTGTATCCGCAAGTTGACAGCCAGCACCTGGGCAGCAGCTACAAAGAGCCGCGCATCGTCTATCACAACAACGGCGATGGGACGTTCACCGACATTTCCGCGGCGGCGGGACCGGCCATCACGACTCCGATTTCCTCGCGTGGGCTCGCGGTGGGCGATCTGTGGAACGACGGGCGGATGTCGGTAGTGATCAGCAACATGAACGCTGTGCCCAGCCTGCTGGTGAATCAGGCTCACAACGCCAACCACTGGGTAGCCATTCATGCGGTCGGGACGAAATCGAATCGCGACGGCATTGGCGCCCGCATCCGGGTCAAGGCCGGTAGCCGCATTCTCGTGGATGAAGTTCGAAGCGGGTCCAGCTACATCTCCAACAACGACATGCGTGTTCACTTCGGGCTCGGGATGGCGGCAAAGATCGATTGGGTCGAGGTTCGCTGGCCCAGCGGGCTGACCGAGCGGTTTGCGAACCTGGCTGTGGATCAGATTCACACGCTCAAAGAAGGCACGGGCACCGCGCCGGAACCTGAGTCCAAGAAACCGTGAGTGTTGATCGCCTGTTGCGGATTATCACCTGGAGTGCCATTGTTCGCAGTGAAAACGCTAGTGGCGAACCATGGGAGGTACGCTCGCTTTCGCTCGCGGGGCGGACCAAAGGGTCCGCCCCTACATCGCTTGCGGTAACGCTCTCTTTGCGACAGGCAACCTCGCCGCGACGGGTGCAAGGCTTACGCGAACGGCGCAGGAGCGTTAGCAGACCAGGCCGGGCGGCTATTTAGCTGGCTTGGGAGCATTGGGAAACTGCATGGTGCGGGTGATTCCTTCGCCTTCTTTCACGAAGATCAGCTGATTCGCCTTGATGTCTTTCAGCGTGTCGATCTGGCCGCTGGGCCAGCGGATTTCGAGCACATCGACTTTGTCGGCTTTCCCCAGTCCGAAATGAACCCGCAGATCATTTTGTGAAAAGTAGCCTCCGCCGCTGCGCACTTCATCGATCTGCTGGTGGGGTTTCGCCTCGCCGGGAGGATGGGTCCGGCACATGAGGCGGGCGCCGATCCCGCTGCGGTTCGACTTGGTGCCGATGGTTCGTACCTTGATCCAGTTGTTGCCGAGCCTGGAGTCGCAGCGCAGCAGTTGCGGGAATTCATTCACGCTGTTGACCACGACGTCGATGTCGCCATCGTTGTCGAAGTCGCCAAACGCGGCGCCACGGCACGGGTTCGGATCGGAGATTCCCGGACCGGCCTGGAACGAGACGTCGGCAAAGTGGCCGTTGCGGAGATTCTGGTACAGCAATTTCCGCTGGGCGTAGCCGGCCTCGGTCTTGAGTTGCTCGACTTCCGGATACACGTGGCCGTTGCAGATCAGGATGTCGGGCCACCCGTCGTTGTCCATGTCGAAGAAGCCGCAGCCCCATCCCAGGAATTGCGTATGTGCGCCGAGGCCTGCGATGAAGGTGGTGTCTTCGAAACTGGCGCCGCCCTGATTGTGGTATAGCGACGGAGTGTCGCCGGCGAAATTGGTCTTCACCAGGTCGAGGTTGCCGTCGAGGTCGTAATCGGCTGCCGAGATTCCCATCCCCGCCTGCGGTTTTCCGTCGGGACTCAGGGCGCATCCGGCTTCGATCGCGATGTCTTCAAACTTGCCGTTTTTCTTGTTCTGGTAAAGAGCGCTGGCGGCGGAATCGTTCGCTACGTAAATGTCGGGCCAGCCATCGTTGTCCAGATCGGCGGTCAGTACTCCCAGTCCGTAGGTGCCGTTGGCGCGGGTAATGCCAGACGCTTCGGAGACGTCGGTAAACGTGCCATCCCCGTTGTTGTGATAGAGGATGTTCTTGCCGCCTTGCAGGCCCGGCGGACCGCAAGCCACCATCACGCTCTTGTAGAGGCATGGGCCTGATTCGGGCACGGGCGCCGTGGCCAAGTCCAGGTCAATATAGTTGGCCACGAACAAGTCGAGTTGTCCGTTGCGGTCGTAGTCCACGAAGGCGCAACCGGTATTCCAACGCGTGCCTTTGCCCGCGACTCCGGCCTTCAGGCTTACGTCGGTGAAAGTACCATCGCCATTGTTGTGATAGAGGACATTCTTGCCGAAGTACGTTACGAAGAGATCGTCCCAGCCGTCGTTGTCGTAGTCCCCCACACAGACGCCTTGTCCCCAGCCGGAATGAGCTACGCCTGCCTTTAGCGTAACGTCGGTGAACGTTCCGTCGCGATTGTTGCGGAATAGGTGAGAGGTCGGTTCACTGCCGGCAGGGAATCCTTCGAGCCGGGTTCCGTTGACCAGGAAGATATCGAGCCAGCCGTCGTTGTCGTAGTCATAAAAGGCGACGCCGCAACCGGTGGTTTCAAGCAAGTATTTATTCTTGTGTTCGCCGCCAAAGATGGTCTTGACGTTCAATCCGGACTCTCGCGCGACGTTGAGAAAACTGATCCCGAGATCGTCGGCGGGAGCTTTTTCTTTCGGCGGCGTTTCTTTTTGCTGGAGCCGGGAACTGGCCCGCAGCAGGCTCGGCCAAGCCAGCGCAAGAACGTTTTCCAGCGAAAGCACGAGGGCCGAACGGCTGAGAGACTTCAAGAAAACGCGGCGTGAGGGAAACAATTGAGATCGGTACCTGGCCGGCACGGCTCGTGCTAGAATTCGCCCCTGCTTTCTTATATTCAGTGATCCGCGACTTTGCAAGCGTTGCCCGGCACGGCGCCCGGTCTGACCTTCCTCGGGCAAGATTCCTTGTTCCCTGCCTCCCGCACCGAGATTGTGCTCCACCTCGCCCAACCTTATCGGCCGGCACTTTTCCCGCTGCACCGGGCTTTTGAAGGATTACACTCGGGGAACACGTCCGCTTTTGGGGGACTGTCAAAATCCGCTTCCAGGAGTCGACGCGCCCATCATGGAGAACAAACGCTTGGTCTGGTTCGTCGGATCCTTTCTCGCGCTCGCCCTGGTCGGCGCAAGTGGTCAAACGGCGGGCAAGGCCCGGGACGCCGAAGGCCATCCGTGGTGGCAGGAGCCGGACGGAGTCTTCAACGGTCAATTGAGCAAGTAGCCGTGGGCACGGAGAAGGCGGATGCACGAGCTTTCGATCGCGATGGGGATCGTCGATGCAGCCCTGGAAGAAGCGCAACAGCGGGACGTGCGGGTGACGGCCGTTCATCTGCGGGTGGGCGCGCTCTCGGGCGTTGTGAAAGATGCGTTGCTGTTCTCCTGGGATGTGGCGTGTCAGGACACCAAGTTACAGGGTGCGAAGTTGCTGGTGGAAGAAGTTCCGATCGTCGTCTTCTGCCGGCAATGCAAAGGAGAAAAAACGCTGCCGTCCATGCAGCTATTCACGTGCCCGGAATGCGGAGCACCCACTGGCGACATTCTTCATGGGAAGGAACTCGAGATTTTCGCTCTCGAGGTGGAAGAGACTGAGGAGCAAAGCGCGGTGGGGAAATGAGCGAGCCACGCCTGGTCGAAGTGCGGCGCAACGTCCTGAAGCAAAACGACGTGCTGGCCCGGTCGCTGCGCGAGCAATTCCGCCTGGCCGGGGTCTTCGTCGTGAGCCTGGTTTCCAGCCCCGGTTCGGGCAAGACGACCTTCCTGGAGCGGACCTTGACCGACCTCCAGCCGCGCTATCGGGTCGCAGCGCTGGTCGGCGACCTGGCGACCGAAAATGACGCCTTGCGCCTGGCCCGAAGCAAAGCCCCAGTCAAGCAGATCAAGACCGGGACGGTATGCCATCTCGAGGCCACGATGGTGCAGAATGCCCTCGCCGGCTGGGATCTGAACCAGATGGATTTTCTCTTCATTGAAAATGTCGGGAATCTGGTATGCCCGTCGTCGTACGACTTGGGGGAGAATCTGCGCCTGGTGCTGATGTCGGTGACCGAAGGGGAAGACAAGCCGCTGAAGTACCCGACAATTTTCAACAGCGCCGACATTGCGGTCATTACCAAGAATGATCTCGCCGAAGCGGTGGAATTCGACTGGAAAGCGGCGCAGTCCAGCATTCAATCGGTGCGGCCCGGAATGCGTACCTTTCGCGTGTCGGCAAAGACCGGCGAAGGCATGCAAGAATACCTCGCATTTCTTTCTCGGCAACTGGTGGAAAACCCTCGCGTCTGATCGTGCGGGATGCACCTATCTTCTCCCCTCCTGACTGCTTAGAGAAACGATTTTTTACGCCATCCGGAGCACTTCGGGCCGGAAAGAAAAAACCCACCAGCGTGCGCCGGCGATGTATGATGGCGGGCAGTTCCGGTTCCT
>Ga0209698_10008665_pt1 | contig 10470 bp, 10 predicted proteins | sample LitLauG_LLR_2012_FD_187203 | JGI IMG/M metagenome (GOLD analysis project Ga0209698, IMG submission 187203) | Freshwater sediment microbial communities from Pennsylvania, USA - Little Laurel Run_MetaG_LLR_2012 (SPAdes) (version 2) | ecosystem: Environmental > Aquatic > Freshwater > Creek >... | reverse complement strand
GGGGCGGGGAGGGGGAGGGCCTACGGCATCTGGATTTGTTCCCCAACGGTCGCGTCCCGCATCCAAGAGGCCTGTGTCATCCTCCGCAACCGTGAGCGGACGTTTCGTAGCTCTTCGTCCGGTTCTTCCGAGCGACTGCCAATTCCTGTATTACCTCGCGACGAGCGGGCAGTCGGGTGACCGGTGGTCGTTCCATGGTGCCGTTCCGGACTTTCCGTCGTTCGAGCAGACCCTGTTTTCCACCGCTCTTTGCCAGTTCGTAGTAATCGGGACCGGCTCCGGCCGCTCGATTGGACACGTCGTGTGCTACAAGGCCGAGGTGCGCCACGGGCATGCCTATGTTGGGGCGATCCTCGACCCCCAGTATGTAGGGACGGGTTTGGGAATCGAGGCCTCTCTCCTATTCATCGACTACCTCTTTCGCACGTGGCCCTTCACAAAGCTCTACGTTGAGACCACCGCCGCATCGCTCGAGGAAGTCCTAAGTGGCGTGGGTCGCCTTGGCTGGGTGAAGGAAGGATTCCTCCCGAGGCACTTCTATGCGGGTGGGACATACGTCGACCTCCACCTCTTTGCGCTCTACGCTGACAGCTGGAGGGGCGACCGCTTGTCCCGTGTAATGCCTCTGGGACGTTGACCCACCCACGATCGTCGAGACGGGCGGCATTTGTAGGCCTCAGTGGTCATCCTCGCTGCAAGATTCGTGGGCGGCGTCGCGGAGGTGCGCGCTATTTGCTCGGCTGCGATATCGAGGTATCCCCGTCTCTCCGTTGACGGCCGCCGAACTCGGCAATTGTTCCGAGCTTGGTGTGGCTCGGGTCGGCCCCGCCGCGTAGGGCGGACTGCTGGCGAATCGCATACTGGCGGAGCTCCGCTCGACGAACCTCTCCAGCTGAGTTCTGCGGTAGGGCACTGACGATCTCGACATGGTCGGGTACCTCGAAGCCCGCGAGCAGAGCGCGGCAGTGCCCAATGAGATCTCTCGCCGTGAGACTGTGCTCTGGTGATGCAACGACAAACGCCCATAGCTCTTCGCCGACCAAAGGCGCGGGGACGCCGACGACGGCCGCAGCCAAGACGCCCCTGTGTCCCATGAGAGCACTCTCGACTCTTACTGGAGCTACCTTGCGGCCGCCTCTCACGACGATGTCGTCGGCGCGCCCAACTACGGTTAGGTTGCCTTGGCCATCCATCCAGCCAAGGTCGCCCGAGTCTCGCCATCCGTGCACCCGGGCTACCTCACTGCCGTTGCCCTCTTCGGCCAAGCTGCAGACGATATGGCCGACGTGCCCTACTGGAACGTCCTCGCCGTCGTCTCCCCGTATTCTCATGTTCACTCCAGGGAATGGCCGACCCACCGTTGACGTCTGTATCTGCAGAGTGTCATGAATCCTGCCCACAGTGACGCCACCGGCAAACTCAGTTGAACCATATCCAATCGCGACCGGGCAGCGGAAGCGTTCGCGTATCTCCAAAGCGAGCTCCGGCCGCACCGGTGCGCCGCCTAGCCCGACCATGACGAGCGAGGAAAGGTCATACTTCGAGAACTCGGGAAGACGAAGCGCCAACTCGGCCATGAATGGGGATGTCGCAAAGACATTTACGTGATGCTCACTGATGGCTGAGAGGAGGTCGCGAGGGTGCCTGGAGTCACACAGGACGAGGCGGTGACCGGACGCGAGGGCATTCATCATGACGGTATGACCTGCGATGCTCCACAGCCCAAAACTAGTAAGCCATGTCTGATGGCCAACCGCGTGGCGCAGTTTCAAACCTTCGGTGGCGACAAGGCGGGCCATTCTCGAAGCTGTCTCGACTGGACGACCGCCGAAGAATTCCTGCTGAAGCCTGCTCATCCTAAGACACGCAGAGACCAGCGTCGCATCCGATAGTTGGACCCCCTTCGGAGCTCCTGTGGTGCCGGACGTATAAAAGACGGCGCCGGCGCCGGACTTGACCGCATTCTCGAATGCCTCGTCAGGCGCTCGTTGTGAACGGCCGTCGGCCAAGTCAACGATAACGACGTCCGAGCCAGTCAAGAGAAGCAACTTCGACCCGTCATCGCAAATCCGCACTGCATCCGGAGAGCTGTTGGCGATGGCCGAGATCGCCTCCGGTCCGAGCGATGGGTCCAAAGAATGCACGAGCCGCCCCGTGGCAAGTGCTCCGAGAAATGCGTATACGTATGCAGGGGACGCCGAGACCGACACAAGGACTGACTGAGGTGGCTCGGGCACCGCGAGCATCGAGGCGACGTGCATGACCGTCCGGAACATCTCACCATATGACGCGCGAGACCCCGAGGCGATCAGGGCGTCTCGCCGCTTGTTCCGCTGCACTGAGTCCCGCAAGAGCCCGATCGCCCCTCCGGATTGAGGGTCCGCATCCTGCCGCACCCGGCTCATCTTCGCCGATCCGCGCTGTTGGTCGCTTCGGCTCCCGCCCGAGGCTTAGGGGAGCTCATCTCGAGGTCTCGCGACCGTCTACGCCAAACTCGCGCATGCCAAGAACGCCTCGCCTGACTCTAGCTCTCACTCGCAGCGATATACATATCAAAGAGGTCACCGATTGTCACGATGGCGGCCAGGCGGGCCTCATCCACCTCTACCCCAAGCTCCTCCACGACGATAAGTACCTCAAGCATCGCCAAGGAGTCGAATGCGAGGTCTTCACGTAGATCGCTGGCCCCAGTGACCCCACTCATGTCTTTCTCCAGCGTTTCGCCGAGGTACTGGATGAAGTCACTTATGCTAGTAAACAACGAGCTCCAATCCATTGCTGGGCGTCCCTCGCGCGGAAGGGAGCCGGTTGGGTGAGACGCAACGAGCTCTAGTGAACATGGGTATGGTGGGTGTGCCAGCGCAGCGCTCTGTGATGCTCATCTTGCTCACCCTTCTCTACCTACCCTCGCCGAGCAGCGTAGCGGACGCGCTCCAAGCTTGACAGCTAGGCTAGAACTAGCATTATGCGGCCGAGCCCAACAGCATCTCACCAGATGGGCTTGATCGCCTCGAGCGACTCAGCAGTCCGTTCAGCGCTGACATCAGCTGCGCTAGAGCCGGTACCTGTCGTTGAGGCCGCGTCTACATTGCTTCGCCACGGTGGCAGCATCCCTATTCTACTCAATCTGCCTGCCGAGGAGCATCGACGTCGCCGGAGGGCCATCGCGCCCGCCTTCACTCGCGGCGCGCTTCAGCCATGGTCTCAGTCCGTTGAGACCTTGTCAGGCGAGTTGATGAGACACGTCCCTCGGGGTGCACCGATTTCGCTGAAGGCGACCTACTCTTTGCCGCTTGCGCTGGGTACCGCCTGTCAGTTCGTCGGCGTGTCGCCGGAGCTCGAGGGAGAGGTTGAGCGACGCGTTGAGACGTTCTTTGGACAGGGTTCGACTCCACCCCAAAGCGCGTCACTAGCTGGTCTCCGCCTTGTCCGGCTCGTTGTAGACGCCTTTCGCAAAGCAGAGCCCGAGCCACGGCGCGAGGGGCTGAGGAGCTCATCGACTGCGTTGTGCCGGCTCGAGCCCGACATCCGTGAAGACGCTATCGCCGCGGCGGTCAGCGTTCTTATGGCCGGCACGGAAATGACGTCGCGAGCGATCCTCGCCTGCGTGGCCCAGCAGGTACCGCTCGGCGTTGGAGACGCTGAGGCATCACCCACTGAGCTGTCCGATGAGCACATCGATATGGCGATACTCCAATCGCAGCTCCTGCCCGCCGTGCTTCGCCAGAGCGTGGCACCTGAGAGGGACTCGGAGGTTGTGACGGTCAAGCTGCAGCCTGACGACCTGGCGACGGGCGGCTACCCATTCGGTCTTGGTGTCCATCATTGCCTCGGCGCCCACTGGGTCCGGCTTGTCTCCAGAGTTGCGACTCAGGCATTTCTCCGTAGCGCCGGAGCTTTTGAGCTAGTCGACGTATTCTACGAGCGCGAGGCAGTCGGCATCGGTGGAATATCTGATATTTCGTGCATAGTCCGCGGTGGTCTGTGAAAACGATTCTATTCGTAGCCCCAGGCGAGTATGCAAGTCATGTAGGACGCGTTGTGAGCGTCGCGGAAGGCCTAGACGATCGTGCCGTTGGGAGCACTATCACTATGTCGGTCGGGGGTCGATTCGGATGGCGAGCCGATAAGTTGGGCTATCAGCAGGTGCTTCAGCGTGGCCCACTTGTGTCAACGCTATCTGGGGCGATGGTCGAAGACCTCCGGTCGGCAATTAGTATTGTCCGCGCGCTTGCTTTGGCGGATCTAGAACTCCTCGACCGCGTCCGACCCGACGTTGTGGTCGTAAGTGGCCGCCCAACGACGTGCGCTGTGGCGAGTGCACTGGGCATCGCGAACATAGCTCTAGTATCAGCGCCCTTTGCTACTAGTTGGTCGCACGAGGCGTTGCTCGCATCGGGATCTGTGCTTGCCAGGGAGCGCGGATACTTGCGGATGATCCTTCGCCGTGGGTTGGCGCAAGCGGGCTTCCACCCGCGGAGCACTACGCAGGCCGTAGTCGAGGTTCTTGCGGACATTCAAGAATTCGTCGGTGCGGGGGCTCCAAACGCACTGTTTGCAGGGCCCCTGCTTGTCGACGACGGCCAGTGCGTTAGGTGGCCCGATGGTGATCGTCGGGCGTACATAACCAGCGGAAGCCGCCCCCTCGGCAGCGAGTTCGCACGTGCGGGCGCGGAGCTCGCGGCACGTGGTTGGTCGGTGGTGATGGCAGGTGCGGGTGTTCGATCCGACGAGGCTCGATCGGAGAACATTCTCCGCACTACCTATTGTCGAGCGGCGGATGCCATGCGTGCTGCCGATGTCGTCGTTTCGCACGGAGGATCCGGTGCAGTCTATCACGCGATGTTAGCTGGTGCGCCATCTCTATATCGACCGGTCAATACCGAGCAGGTCGCGTACACTGAGCTGGCCGAGCGAGCGCACCTTGGAAAGCGATGGAGAGGCGCAGAGATTGCACGTTGTGTTGATGAACTCCTCACCTCCGCGACGCAGTCGGAGTGTACCCTCAGCGCCTTGGACCCGGCAAAGCCGTATAGCGATGTAGTCGATTTAGTGCTCCGTTCATAACATCGATCGGTTAGCACGTGGGTTATCTGATGGAGTGGGCTCGCGCGGTTATTAGGTCTGGCATTGATCATTTGGGGACGGCTGCGGATCGTGTCGCCCCGACGTCGCCGGAACAGACATTATCCGGCGGACTGAATTTGACCGCGGAGGTGCACGTCGGGATCGAACTCTCGAGTAACATCGCGACAAGCAAGGCGAACCCGTCCTTCTCCAGCAAGCGATCGGCCTCCTGATCGCCCGTGAACGGGGTCTTGCACGGCATCAGTATGGGCAGTAGGCGCCGTCTTCGGAGAGGTCACGAAACGGACGTTTGACCCACGGTCGAAGCCCGGGTTGGCCTCCTCAGGCAACCATTCTGCGCCGCATGACGGGTCGCCGTGGAGGGGGTGGGTCACAGCCGGCGATCCCGAGTGGGCGGGCCGGCGCTCGCCACTACGTCAAGGGTGCAATGCGGCGGTTGGTGGGTCAAGGCTCTCCTGGGACCCCACCCGCCCGCGCCTGTGGGGCGAAGATGTGGTCGACAAGGGCCACAACCGCTGACCCGGGAATGGGCCATAGAGGCGGGAAGCGAATGTATAGCTGCGGTTGTCAGCCAGGACGTAGAAGCTCCCCGCGGGGATGACGAGCCTTGACACGCCAGAGGTCTTGGTCCCGGTGGCCACGTACGGCTCCTCGAGCGGGGCACCATTGATCATGAGCTGGCCGCTGGCTGTCGCCGAGACCGTCTCGCCGGGCAGGCCCACGACGCGTCTGATGTCATGATTGCGCCCCCCCGGGTGGGTGGAGCAGGACCACATCGCCGCGCCTGAGGATGCCGTAACTGCTCCTCGACCCGGTCTCGTCTCCCTGTTGCAGTGCCCGGGACATTGAGGCGCCTGAGACTATGTAGAAGTGTTGTCGCCCGAGAGAACTCCATTGAGGACCCGCCGGGCGGCCGGATAGGAGTTGACCGCGAGGAGTACTCCACCGACGAGCACAACGGACAGTCCGAGAACCGCGCCGCCGATCATCCAACCGCGTCGGCGTGCAGGACGACGGGCGGGCAAGTGGTTGCGATCGGCGAGGGCGACAGCAGGTGGCGCGGCGGGCGAAGCGACGTGATCGGTCCACGCCTGGCCGTCCCAATTACCGAATGCCCGGACTTCCGCTGGGATCTGGATACAACCCCGCCGGGCTGCTTGGGTCCATTCGCCAAGCTTGTCAGGCGATCGTCTCCCTGACGGAGCAGCTGACTGCTCCGCCGACAGTCGAGGGGTGGGACGGGGCGGCGATCCTGTCGGGCAAGGCACTCCGGGCGGGATAGCTGCTTCGACGACCGACTGGTCGCGAATTTTCCGTTGTCACGACACGTGCCGCCCCACACCAGACCATGGGCGATCCCCCATTCGATCCTCGATCGCCTCGGCGCCGAGCAGAAGGCGGACAGGTAGCGCTCCCCGGCGCTCGGCAGGTTGAAGCCCATTGGGGTGCCAGCGCGTACGGCGAGGGTGGCCTCATGACCGGGCCAGAGCACCTCAACTATCGGCACGGCTTCGATTCGGGAGGAGTTGCAGGGCCGCTGTGGGCGCCGCAAGATGCGCACCGCAGTCGCTGATCCGACCAAGGTCCGCGCCGCCGATCTGGTCCGTCGCCGGTTTACCCGCGACCAGCTCGACGAGCTGTGGATCGGCGACGCGACGTACATCCCGACGGATGAGGGCTGGCTGTTCCTGGCCACCGTGAGCGACGCGTGCTCGAGGTGAGCATCCCCTCTTTGGACGGACACTTCGTATAGGGGAATCTCCATGTCCAACGGGAAAAGACCACGACGAGGGTCGGCCCTCGAAGTTCCGGAGGATGGCGTCATGCCGCTCCAACGCGTGGCGCATCTCCTCCGGTGCTGCCTGCCACAACCGTGTCGACCCCTCGATGTCAGTGAAGGGGAACGTCACTGTTCCCGACGGCACGGTCACCCTGGCAGCCTGCCACGCTGGTCAGGCCACCCGCTCGGGATCAAGCCGTCATGTACTGCGACCCCCTTGCAGCAGACCTATTGCATTGCGTATTGCGGAACTGCCGGATCCCGCATGGTGGCTTTCCGGCCGATCAGGGCGAGCAGACCATGCTGTATCGCTCCGAGGCTCCCGTCAACATGTCACCGACGAACCCGACGCCGGCCGCGATGCGCGGCCGCGCACCTGACTTGGCTGGACACCGATCGGGGACGTACCCGGAGGTGGGAGTCGTGTGGCTGCCGTGCGTCGTGTGCGGCGTCGTACGGCCCGTCGTACGGCCCGTCTTGCGTCGCGTGGCCCGTCGTGTGCTCGGCGCGTGATGCGGCACCCTCGTCCTCGGGGACAACCGTCGCGCCGAGTCGCGAGTGGCGTGGCTCACGATGCACCGCGCGCACAGCGCCCTGGGACGTCATTGCCGTCCGCTGGCTGGCCGCGATCCACCGACCGGCCGACCGCCTGGGCTGCCGCGGGTCACACCAGCGCTTCCAAGCCCCCTGGCGGGGGGCCGTGTCAATGGTGACCTGACGGGTCTGGCCCGACGACGGCGTCAAGGCCGAGGCCCTACGGGCGGCCTGCGGCCGGCCTGGACCCCGCCGTTGTCATGGGACGGGTTGCGAACAGCGAAGCCGAGCGGGTCGTCGGGGGTGACGACGTTGCCGTCGAGCGCGGAGGTCAACCGCCGCAACCGACCGTGACGCTGATCACGGCGATCACGAAGCCGACCGTGCCTTCTCACAGGAGCTGACGGCGAGCAGAACGACGCGGCCGTCCGATTCCTTCGAGCGCCGCGCCGCTCGCGCCGCACCCGTCGCACCCGTCGCCTCCGACCGTCCCGAGAGAGCAGAGCAGGACCGACACACCCGGGCACTGATAGTGCGTGCGAGAAGATCGTTGTCCCCTTTCGGGCGGCTGCGACGGCTCTGTAGAGGTAGATGCTCTCGGTTGGTCGGATCGCTGCCGGTGACGGTTATCGCTACCTGACGTCGCAGGTCGCGTCGCACGACGCGACGCGCGCCGGTGAGCGTCTCGTGTCCTACTACGAGCGCACGGGCATGCCGCCCGGCGTCTGGGCGGGCGCCCAAGCGGTGGCGTTCGGGCTGACCGGCTCGCCGACGGAGGAGCAGATGGAGCGCCTCTACGGCCGCTGTGCGGATCCGAACACCGGGGCGCTCCTGGGCCGGCGGATGGCCGAGTTCCGCCCGCTCGCGGAGCGGATCGCGGCACGCATCGCCGGACTGGGGCGTACCGCCACGGACGGCGAACGCGCCGCGATCGCGAGGAGCGAGGCGGCCAGGGGGCAGCCGCAGGCGGTGACCGCGTTCGACCTGACCTTTTCGGCCCCGAAGTCGGTGAGCATCCTGTGGGCGCTCGGCGGTGACGACGTCCGCGACACGGTGCAGCGGGCGCACGAGGGGGCGTGGCGCGACGCGCTCGCCCACTTCGAAGCCGACGTGGCCTGCACCCGGCTCGGTGCGGCCGGCGTCGCCCAGGTGGATGTGGACGGGGTGACGGTCGCCGCGTTCGAGCACTGGTTCAACCGCTCGGGCGACCCGCAGCTCCACACCCATCTGGCGGTGGCCACGATGGTCCGCCCGGCCGGGTCGGGCCGCTGGCGGCGGTTGGACTCGCGCGCCATGTACCGGGCCGCGGCGTCTGTCGGGGAGCGCTACACCGGGTATCTCCTCGGTCGGCTCCGTGACGAGTTGGGGGTTTCCGTCCGCCACCGTCCGGGCCGCGGCGACCGTCTCCTCCCCGAGCTCGACGGGATCAGCGATCAGCTCATCGACGCGTTCTCGTCCCGGTTGGCGCAGATCGACGCCACGCTGGCTCGATTGGTCGGCGAGTTCACCGACACCCACGGGCACACCCCCGACCGCGCGACCACCGCGCGCCTGGCCCAGCAGGCGGCGCTGATGGACCGACCCGGCACGCAGCAGCGCAGCTGGACCGCCGAGCGCGACGAATGGTTGTCCCGTGCGGGGCAGGTGCTCGGCGTCAAAGCGGAGCGGGTCGGCGCGCACGTGGCGGCGGCCGCCGTCGGGAGGGCGGGCCCACTGACCGTGGAGCCCGAGCCGAACCCGATGCGGGCCGACACGGTGATCAGCCGCCTCGAGGAGCGGGGGGCGACGTGGAACCGCCGCGACGTCGAGCGCGAAGCCGCCGCGGTGCTACGCGAAGCCGGCGCTAGGGTCCACGACCGGTCCGTCACGGAGCTCGTCGCCGCGGTCGTCGGGCACGAGGACTCCGTCAGCCTCGACGCGCCGGACGTTGGCGGACCGGTGCCGCGAGCTTTGCGACGGGCGGACGGGTCGTCGGTGTTCGCCCGCCGGGGCGAGCAGCTCTACACCTCCACCGCGATCCTGGCCGCCGAGCGCGAACTGGCCGCCCTCGCCGCGGTGCGCTCCGTTCCGCTCGCCGAGGCGGCCCGGCGCTACCGGGCCGGGTGGGCCGAGCTCGACGACGACGACCTCGTCCGCCGCGTCGCCGGTGCGGGAACTCGGATCGGCGAGCTCGACACCCAGATCCGCCAGGCTGAGGCCGACACGCCGGCCGTCGAACTGGCCGCCGGTGAGGCGACGGCGGCCGCCGCGAGGCTGCGGGCCGAGATGCCGGCGAGCAGCGCGGTGCGCGCCGGGCTGGCCGCCGACGGGGTGGCTGCGGCGCGGCTCGCCGAGATCGACCGGGCCCTCGCCGTGCGGGGCCTGCGCGCGACACGTGGGCGGGAACGTGTCGCATTGGAGGACGAGGCGAGCGCGCTGCGGGCCGCGCGTCCCGAGATCCGGCTCCCTCCCAGCATCCGCGCTGAGCGCGCCGCGGAGCGGCTGCGGCGAGCGGAGACGCTCGACGCCCGGGCCATCGCCGAGGCCGACACGGCCGCGGGCACCGCGACGGTGGCCGCATCCCGGCATCGGACGAGCCTGGCGTTGTTGGTCGCCGCCTGCGCCGAGCAGGCCGAAGGACGCGACGCCCTCGCCGGCGAGCTGGCGGCCCGCCAGGCGGTCGACGGGAGGGTGTCACTCGCCGGCTACCTCGACGGGCTCGGCGTCGACCAGGCCGCGGCGATGGTCCGCCTCGCGGACCCGTCCGCGCCGCTCACCGCTCTCGTCGGCCCGGCCGGGTCCGGGAAGACCACCGCGCTGGCGGCCTTGGCCCGGGCCCATGCCGACGCCGGCCGGGCCGTGCACGTGCTCGCCCCCACCGCGGTGGCGGCCGCGACGCTCGGCGACGCCGTCGGCGTCCCCGGCCAAACGGTCGCCCACGCGTTGCGCTCCTGGGACTTTGGGAGAGACCTGCCGGGAGCCGGGGATCTGGTCCTGATCGACGAGGCGTCGATGGCCACGACCCTCGACGTGCGCGACGTCGTGCGCGTCGCCCACGACCACGGGGCGCTGGTCCGGCTGATCGGCGA
>Ga0209698_10008664_pt1 | contig 10471 bp, 9 predicted proteins | sample LitLauG_LLR_2012_FD_187203 | JGI IMG/M metagenome (GOLD analysis project Ga0209698, IMG submission 187203) | Freshwater sediment microbial communities from Pennsylvania, USA - Little Laurel Run_MetaG_LLR_2012 (SPAdes) (version 2) | ecosystem: Environmental > Aquatic > Freshwater > Creek >... | reverse complement strand
CGGCGCGCGCGCCGCTTCGGAAGGCCAGCGGCCAAAGCGCGAACAGCACCGCTACGCCGGTCATCGCGGCCAGCGCGATCCACACCATCAAGACTCTCCGTCCTCCGCTACGCGGATTAGACCATGCCGCGCCGCGCATGCAATTGGCGGCTTCGCGGGACTGACTTTCCCTATCACGGAAACGATAGTCGACGCCGGTTTCCGTAATGATAAGCCGCGGCACGCCATAAAAAAACGGACGCCGCAAGGCGTCCGTTGCTTCGGCTGCGAATCCGGTTCGCCCTTAGGCCGACGCCGCGTGGAACGCACAGATGCGCGGCACGATCTCGGTGCGGAAGCGCGAGCCGTTGAACACGCCGTAATGGCCGACGCCCAATTGCATGTAATGCTGCTTGCGTTCGGCGGGTATGTTCGAGCACAGCTCGTGGGTGGCAAAGGTCTGGCCGACGCCGGAAATGTCGTCCTTCTCGCCCTCGACCGTCATCAGCGCCACGCGCTTGATCGCATGCGTGTCGACGGGAACGCCGCGGCTTGTCATCTCGCCTTTGGGCAGCAGATGGCGCACGAACACGGTCTCGATGGTCTGCATGTAATATTCGGCGGTGAGGTCCATCACGGCCATGTATTCGTCGTAGAAATCGCGGTGCTTTTCGGCAGAATCGCCGTCGCCCTCGACCAGATGCCGAAACATGTCGGCATGGGCGTTCATGTGCCGGTCCAGGTTCATCGCCATGAAGCCGGAAAGCTGGAGATAGCCGGGATAGACCTGCCGGCCGAAGCCCGGATAAGGGAACGGCACGGTTTGCAGACAGTTCGAGCGGAACCATTCGACGCCGCGCTTCTCGGCGAGTTGGTTGACGGCGGTGGGGCTCTTGCGGGTGTCGATGGGGCCGCCCATCAGCGTCATCGACGCCGGCGCGTGGGGGTCGTTCTGAGCCTCCATCAGCGCGACCGCCGCCAGCAGCGGCACGGCGGGCTGGCACACGCCCAGCGTGTGGACGCCCGGCCCGAGCGTGTGCAGCATGTCGCGGATATAGTCGATGTAATCGTCGAGATCGAAACGGCCCGCCGCGAGCGGGATCTTGCGCGCGTCGGCCCAGTCGGTGATGTAGACGTTGTGAGTGGGCAAGAACGCCTCGACCGTGCCGCGCAGCAGCGTCGCATAGTGGCCGGACATGGGCGCGACGATCAGCAGCGTCGGCTGGCGATCGGCGTGGGGCACGGTCGGGCGCACGAAGCGCAGCAGGTTGCAGAAGGGGCGGCTCCAGACGATCTCCTCAAGGACTTCGTGGGCCTCGCCGTTCACGCTGGTGGTGGGCAGAGCGAACACCGGCTTGCCGTAGCGCCGCGTCACGCGCTCGAACAGTTCGGCGCCCGCCGCCATATTGCGCCCAAACGGCGTCGCCGACAGCGGATTGAAGGGGTTGCGGAACATCATATAGGCGGCGTCCGAGATCGCGCGCGCCGGAGCCAGCGCAGCGTGGGCCATCTCGTAGAGTTGGTACTGGTAGGCCGTGTTGAGCAAAGCGGCGCTCCCTTCGATTCCGGCGGTAGCCGGGCTAACGACCATAGTGTTCATAAATGAACCGTTCAATGCGCAATTTGGGCTATGCGCTTATCTTTTAATCAAAGTTCTCCTGCATCGTGAAAGTTCCGTTTCGGGGCCGGTCGCACGCTTCGCGCCGGGGCTCGGGATTGGGAGCAGGAACAATTCAAGGTGTTCGCCGTTCGCTCCGAAAGGAGTACGCCATGCAAGACGAACGCAAGATTTCCCGCAATCCTTCCGCTCCGCTTCGCGACGACCCGGCGCCCCTGTCCCAAGCGCTGCATATTCCCACGCTGGTCGGGGATTATTCGGGCCAGAGCAAGTCGGCCAGGGGCGACGACGCGGCGCCTTTGTCGGACGCTTTGCATATCCCGACGTTGATCGACGAAAGCTCGGTCGCAGAGGCGCCCATCTCGACGGTGACAACGCTGCGAACGGGAGACGCTCGGGTCAACCGCGCACCCACCCCGGCCGGATCGCCGCGCGCCGACGCCGCCTCGTTGATCGGCGCGCCCTCCCAACATCCGCAAACGCCGCTGAGCGACAGGCTAACGACCCTTGACAAGGCTGCGGTGATCGTCGGCGCGCTCATGACGATTGGGCCGCTGTTCGCCGCGATGGTGGGACGAATGACCTATTGAGCCAAAGGGCGGAGGCGCAACCCTCGTCCCCGCCCGTCAGCGCATCGCTTCAGCGAGAATTTCGTAAGATCGCAGGCGCGATGGATGATCGTAGATCGCCGCCGCGACGATCAATTCATCAGCCTTCGTTTGCGCGAGAAACCCGTGCAGGCGGTCGGCGATCTGGCCCCCTGTGCCGACAAACGCGCACGACAACATCCTCGACACATGCGCCTTCTCGGCGGGCGACCAGTAGTTCTCGATGTCGTCGATGGGCGGGCGCAACTGGCCACGCGTGCCACGAACGAGGTTGACGAAACTCTGCTGCGGCGAAGTGAACAAGCGTCGGGCCTCCGCCTCGGTGTCGGCAGCGACGACGTTGCAGGCGACAATGGCGTGGGGCTTGTCGAGTTGCTCGGACGGCTCAAAGCGCTCTCGGTAAATCGCGAGCGCCTGATGCAGCGCATCGGGCGCGAAATGCGAGGCGAACGCGAAGGGCAGTCCCAGCATGCCCGCCAGTTGCGCGCCGTAAAGACTGGAGCCGAGGATATAAAGCGGCACCTTCAGACCGGCGCCGGGAACGGCGCGGATGCGCTGGCCTTCCACGGCGTCGGCGAACAGCGCGCGAAGCTCCAACACATCGCGCGGGAAATCGTCCTCGTGCTGAAGGCCGCGCCGCAGCGCCTGCATGGTGGCCCCGTCTGTGCCGGGCGCGCGGCCAAGGCCGAGATCGACGCGGCCGGGGTAGAGCGCGGCCAAGGTGCCGAACTGCTCGGCGATCACCAGCGGCGAATGGTTGGGCAGCATGACGCCGCCCGAGCCGACGCGGATGCGTGAAGTGCCCGCGAGCACATAGCCCGCAGCGACCGAGGTCGCCGCGCTGGCTATACCAACCATGTTGTGGTGTTCGGCGAGCCAGAACCGCGTGTAGCCCCAGTTTTCCGCATGCGCGGCAAGATCGCGGCTGTTGCGCAGCGCGTCGCCTGGGGTCGAGCCCTGCGGGACCGGCGCGAGATCGAGGATCGAAAGGGGCGTCTTCATGCCCCTCAACATCGCCACGCCGTCCCCGGATTGCAAGGCGGGGTTACGCCTTGATGAACGGGCAGCCGCCCTTGTCGAGCGGGCGCCACGCGTCTTCGGGCTTGACGGTCGACACCATCTTGAAAGCGTCCCACTGGGACTTCGATTCCGCCGGCGTCTTGACCTGCATCAGATAGACCGGGTGAATGTGGCGCCCGTCGGCGCGGATCGAGCCCTTGCCGAACAGCGGATCGTCGGTCGGCGCGGCTTTCATGGCGTCGATGAGCGCCCTGCCATCGTCGGCGCTTTTCAATTGCGCGTAGGATTTCAACAGATGCGCGGTCGCGGCGTACATTCCCGCCTGCATGTCGTTGGGCATCAGCTTCTTGGGGTGCTTGTCCTGATAGCGCTTGGCGAAGGCGCGGGTGGCGTCGGTGAAGTCCCAGTAGAAGGGCGTGGCGACGTTCGACCCTTGCGCGATCTCCAGTCCCAGGGCGGGCATGCCGGTCATGTTGAGCACGAAACAGGCGAGCTTCTGCTTGGGCGTGAGGCCGAATTCATGCGCCCCTTTCATCGAGGCGTAGAGATCGCCGCCGGCGTTGGCGAGGCCGACGACATCGGCGCCGGACGATTGCGCCTGCAACAGGAAACTTGAAAAATCCGATGTTCCCAGCGGATGGCGGGCCTCGCCCAGCACCTTGCCGCCGGCCGTCTCGACCGCCGCGCCGCAATTGGCGGCCAGATCCTTGCCGAACGCGTAATCGGCGGTGATGAAGAACCAGCTCTTGCCGCCAGCCTCGGTCATCGCCTTGCCGAAAGCGTGGCCGAGTTCGTAGGTGTCATAGGTCCAGTGGACGAAATTAGGCGAGCATTTGGGGCCGGTCAGCACCGACGAGCCTGCGCCCGAGCCGATCACCGCCTTGTTCTTGGCGGTGGCGACGCCTAGCACGGCCAGCGCGACCGCCGAATTGGGCAGGTCCATCACGACGTCGACATGGTCCTCGTCAAACCATTTGCGCGCGATCGCGGCGCCGACGTCGGGCTTTTGCTGATGGTCGGCCGAGACGATCTCGGCGGCGACGCCAAGTTTGCTGGCGTAATCCTCGACCGCGAGTTGCGCGCCGATGACGGAGCCGATGCCCTGATCGTCGGAATAGACGCCCGACATGTCGTTCATCACGCCGATTTTCAGCGGCCTGGCGGCTTGCGCGCGGGCGGCCCAGGGCGTCATCGTCAGCGCGGCGGCGCTCAGCATCAACTCGCGTCGGTTCATGTGTTCCTCCCGTTTGTTTGTTAGAAATCGACCAGCTTGCGCAGGGTTTCGATCAGCGCGCTGCGCTCCGCTTCGCCAATGCGTGCGCGGATCGCCGTCTCTTGTTCACCTTGCGCGGACACTCCGCGCTCCAGCAACGTCAGGCCGGCGGCGGTCAAGCGCAGCGAATTGGCGCGCCGGTCTGTTCCCGATGGCGTGCGTTCGGCGAGACGTCTACGCTCCAGTTCATCGAGCAGGGCGACGAAATTGGGGCGGCGGACGCCCAGCGCCGCCGCGATTTCGGATTGACGGCGGCCGGGATTGTCGCGAATGGCGATCAGCGTCGAGAATTGCGCGGGGGTCAGCTTGAGCGCAACGAAGCGGCGGGCGAAATCCTCGAACACGGCCAGTTGCGCGCGGCGCAGCCAATAGCCGACGGCGTCCGCCAGCGGTTCGAGCTTGACCTCACTCATGGCTGGTCTCGCTGAGGCGGCGCCTGACGATCTCGGGGATCGCCTGGCCTTTCATGCGTTTGGGGTCGTCGGGATGCGGGCCTGCCCATACGCGCGTTTCGGTCGCCTCTATGGCGAGGTCCTCGCCTTTCCAGACGCGATGGAGGACGTCGAAGCTGGAATTGCGCAGGGCGACGATGCGGGTTTCGATGACGATGTCGTCGCCGAAACTTGAGGCGAGCAGGAATTTTGCGCGCGTGTCGACCATCGGGATGCCGATCATGTCGAACTCGCGGCGCATGTCGGGCTGTCTCCATCCCGCCGCCTCGAACAGATGATGCGTCGCGGCGTCGAACAGCGCGAAATAGCGGGGATAGAACACGATCCCCGCCGCATCGCAGTCGCCCCATTCGATGCGGAAAGTATAGCGGTTGACGAACATCACAGCCGCACTTCGCAGGGGCCGGGTTTGGCGGCGTAGAGGCTCTCGACCGCCGCCGCATGGTTGGCGATCAAGAGGCGCTGGTTGAGCGAGCCCTTGTCCGTCACCTCGCCTTTTTCGATGGAAGGCGGATCGACGAGAAGATAGAGGCGAGTGATCTTCATGGAGGAGCCGGTCGAGCCCTTGGCGAGGCTCGCCAGCTTCTCAGCGAACGCCGCATGGACGCGGGAGTCGCGCACGGCGTCTTCAGGTTTGAGGCCGGGCGCGATCACAGCCAGCGCGGCGAAATGGGGGAACACCAAGGCGCCCACGTCGTCGCGGTCGTGGCCGGTGATGACGGCATCCTGCACGAGCGGCTCGAAATGATTGGTGAAACTGAGCCGCAATGGACCGACGCTGACCCAGGTGCCGGTGGCGAGCTTGAAATCCTCCGACACACGGCCGTCGAACTCGAAGCCGCCCTGCCAGTTTCCCGGCTCGGCGAGTTTGAGCGCGTCGCCGATCATGTAGAAGCCTTCCTCGTCGAAGGCGGCGGCGTTCAGATCGGGGCGGCGCCAGTAGCCCGGCATGATGTTGGGGCCTTTCAGCCGCAGCTCCATTTTGCCACCGTTGGGCACAAGTTTGATCGTGACGCCGCGATGCGGCACGCCGACGTTCTGCGTCTTTGTCAGGCCCTGCACGTTGATGAGCGCGCCGGGGCCGGTCTCGGTCGAGCCGAGCGAGGTCGACCATGCCACCGGCGCGCCCAGAGTCTTTACGGATAACTCGCGATAGCCCTCGAAGACGGGCGCCGACAGGCCGGCGCCCGCGTAGAAAAACATTTTGACCCGCGAGAAGAAGGTCTTTCGCAACGCCTCGTCGGAGCGCAGATGCGGCAGCAGCGTCTCAAAGCCTTTGGGCACGTTGAAGAAGATGGTGGGTGCGACCTCGCGCAGGTTCTTCAGCGTGGTGGCGATGCCGGCGGGTGTCGGGCGGCCTTCGTCCAAATAGAACGTGCCGCCGTTGTAGAGGATCAATCCGAAGCTGGAATTGGAGCCGAACGTGTGCGCCCACGGCAGCCATTCCACCAGCACCGGCGGCTCGTGTTTGAAGAAGGGGAGGGCCTCGCGCAGCGCCTCGTGCGTCGAGCACAACATGCGCTGCGTGTTGACGACGGCCTTGGGGTGGCCGGTCGAGCCGGAGGTGAGCAGAAATTTGCCGATGGAATCGGGGGTGAGAGCGGCGCGGGCCGCGCGCGCGGCGTCGCTGATAGGCGTGGCGAGGATTTCGGCGAAAGCGGGCGCATCGGCTGATATCACGCCGATTCCGCGCGCGCGCGCCAGCTCCAGCGCACGGGCGTAAGCCTTGCTGTCCTGCGCGAACGCGAAGCGCGGCGTCATCAGGTCCATGACGCCTTTCAGCTTGGCAAGGTCCTGGCTGACCAGCGAATAGGCGGTCGAGACCGGGCAGGTCGGCGCGCCGACCGCCATGCCCGCCAGCGACAGCAAGCCATGCTCTATGCTGTTGCCTGAAAGGATCAGCAGCGGCGTCTCGGCGCTGGCGCCGTTCTGCAGCAACCACGAGCCGATGCGCATGGTCTTGTCGAGCGCGTCTTTGTAGGTGAGCTTGCGCCAGCCGCCTTCAGCGTCGCGCTCGGCGAGGAAGGCGCGGTCGGGGGCTTCGCGCGCCCAATATTCGAGGCGGTCGATCCAGGTGTCGGGATGCGGCGGCAGCGGCTCCGCGGCGCGCACATAGGTCACGCCGTCGGCTCTGGCGTCGACGACCGGGGTGAGCGGTCCGAACAGCGTCATCCTATTCCTCCCTGCCGCCGGATTATTCCGGCTTGGCGACCTTCGCGGCGCGATGATCCAGAAAGGCCCGGACCCTCGCCTTGGCCTCGTCCGACCCTTGCGCCACCGCCGCCATCAGCGATTCCATGACATAACCGATGCGCGGGTCGGCCTCGGCGATGCGCGGCAGCGCTTGTATCACAGCGAAATTGGTCAAAGGCGCGTTGCCCGCCATTTTATGAGCGAGTTCGAGACCCTTGGCGTAACCGGCGTCATTGTCCACCAGATATTGTGAAAAACCGAGGGGCAGGCCCTCTTCCGCAGAGTAGACGCGGCCGGTCAGCATCATGTCGGCCATGCGCGACACGCCCACGAGGCGCGGCACACGCACCGAACCTCCGCCGCCGACAAAGATGCCGCGCTGGCCCTCGGGCAAAGCATAATAGGCTGAGCGTTCGGCGACGCGCACATGCGCCGTCGCCGCCAGTTCCAGCCCGCCGCCGACCACCGCGCCGCGCAGGACGGCGACGACGGGCAAGGCGCCGAACTCGATCTTCTCGAAACATTGATGCCATGAGCGCGAATGCAGCACGCCCTCGTAAACGTTACGCTCGGCAATCTCGGAGAGGTCGAGGCCGGCGGAGAAGTTCGGGCCGACGGCGTGGATCAGCACCGCGCGAGCGTCGGCGGGCGGGGAGGAGAACAGACGGTCGAATTCGGCTATGGTCTCGTCGTTGAGAGCGTTGCGCTTGTGCGGGCGGTCGATCCCGACGATCAGCACGGGGCCGTCGCGCTCGATCTTCAGCGTGCTTGCGCCCGTCATGATGGCCTCCCGCGTTTGATAGTTATATTACATAACTAAATTGCGAGGTCAAGGGGGCGGGCGCTCGCGGCATGGCGAGCGACCTGCTTGACGGCTTTCCGCAGGGCGGTGGTATGCTTCCCCAGCGGCCTCGGGGGCCGAACGGGGGTTGGCATGTCGCGTCGTTGGGTTATTGGCGCCGCCGCGTTGCTGGCGGGAATGTCTTTTGCGCAGGCCAAAGACAGCGTGACCATCGGCATGACTCTGGAGCCTCCGGGGTTGGACCCGACCGCCGGCGCCGCTTCCGCTATCGCCGAGATCACCCACTACAACATATTCGAGGGGCTGACGAAGATAACGGAGGATTTCCAGTTTGCGCCGCTGCTCGCCGACACCTGGACATTCTCCGACGACCTCAAGACGCTGACGCTCAATTTGAAGCCAAACGTAAAGTTTCAGGACGGCGAGGCGTTCACCTCTAAAGACGTGAAGTTCTCGTTCGAGCGTTACGGCGCCAAGGATTCGACCAACAAGGACAAGGCGTTCTTCGCTTCGATCCAGTCCATCGACGTAAGCGATCTCCTTAAAGTCGTGCTGACCTTCAAGGAGCCGAGTTTCTCGGCGCTGTTCCATCTGGGACTCAGCAGCGCCGTCATCCTCGACGAGAAGAGCGTGGCGACGGAAGCGACGGCGCCGGTCGGGACCGGGCCTTACAAGCTCGCCAACTGGAGCAAGGGCTCGTCGGCGACACTTGAAGCGTGGGACGGCTATCGCGACGCGGGCAAGATCGCCATCAAACATGCGACGTTCAGGTTCATCGCCGATCCCTCGGCGGAGACGGCGGCGATGCTGTCGGGCGACGTCGACGCCTTCCCGCGCATCGCGGCGGCTTCGCTCGACCCCTTCAAGGCGGATGCGCGCTTCGCGGTTTCGGTCGGCGGAACCGAAGGTAAGACCATTCTCGCGCTCAACAACAAGAAGCCGCCGCTCGATCAACTAAAGGTCAGGCAAGCCATCGCCTATGCGCTCGACCGCAAGGCGATCATCGACGGCGCCGTAAATGGGCTCGGTACGCCCATCGGCAGTCATCTCACGCCCAACGATCCCGGCTATGTCGATCTGACGGGGCAATATCCGCACGACGTCGCCAAGGCCAGGGCGCTGTTGGCCGAGGCCGGCGTCAAGACGCCCGTCGACATCACGCTGACGCTGCCGCCGCCGGACTATGCGCGCAAGGGCGGCGAGGTGATCGCCTCGCAACTGGCCGAAATCGGGGTCAACGCCAAGATCGAGAACGTAGAATGGGCGCAATGGTTGTCCAACGTCTACACCAACAAGAATTATGACGCGACGATCATCAGCCATGTCGAACCGCTCGACATCGCGATCTACGCCAATCCCGGTTATTATTATCAGTATGACAACAAGGATTTCCAGGCGATCATCGCGCGCTGGAACGCCGCGCCCGACATTGCCGCCTACAAGCAGGCTTTGGTCGACGCGCAGCACAAGCTTGCCGACGACAGCGTCAACGGGTTCCTGTTTCAGTTGCCCAACGTGGTTGTCACAGACGCCAATCTGACGGGCGTTTGGAAGAACGCGCCGATCTTCGTCAACGATCTGGCGGCTTTGAAGTGGAAATGAGCAAGCTGCATGCGCTGAGCGCGACGGCGTTACTGGCGGGCTACGCGAAAAAGACATTTTCTCCGCTCGACGTGATGCATGACGTCATCGCGCGGGTTCGCGCCTTCGAACCGCATATCCGCGCGACCTATCTGTTGGCGCCGGAGAGAGCGTTGGCGGAGGCGCAGGCGTCGACCGAGCGTTGGGCGAAGGGCGAGCCGTGCGGGGCGCTCGACGGCGTGCCCGTCACGATCAAGGACAATATTGCGACCAAGGGCGAACCCAGGCCCGTCGGCACGGCGGCGAGCGATCTTACGCTCTCGCCGCAGGACGCGCCGCCCGTCGCGCGGCTGCGCGAGGCGGGCGCGATCCTCTTTTCCAAAACGACGATGCCTGACTACGGGATGCTGTCGTCGGGCCTGTCGAGCTTTCACGCGCTGTCGCACAACCCCTGGGATTTTTCCAAGAACCCCGGCGGCTCGTCGTCGGGCGCCGGCGCGGCGGGGGCGGCAGGTTATGGGCCGCTGCATCTGGGAACGGATATCGGCGGCTCGGTTCGGCTGCCTGCCGGATGGTGCGGGCTGGTCGGGCTGAAGCCGAGCGCCGGGCGCGTGCCCATCGACCCGCCTTACGTGGGCCGCGTCGCCGGGCCGCTGACGCGCAATGTAGACGATTGCGCGCTGATGATGGCGACGCTCTCGCTGCCGGACGCGCGCGATTACACAAGCCTGCCGCCGGAGACGCTCGACTGGCGGCTGACGCCGTTGAAGCTGAAGGGCGTGCGGATCGGCGTGGTCGAGAACATCGGGCTGGGTGAGCGCGCCGGCGAGGCGGCGCGCGAGGCGCTGGCGCGGGCCGCCCGCGACTTCGAGGCGGCGGGCGCCATCGTCGAGCCGGTCGGACGGCTGTTCGAACAGGAGATGCTCGACGGGCTCGACCTCTTCT
>Ga0209698_10008663_pt1 | contig 10473 bp, 9 predicted proteins | sample LitLauG_LLR_2012_FD_187203 | JGI IMG/M metagenome (GOLD analysis project Ga0209698, IMG submission 187203) | Freshwater sediment microbial communities from Pennsylvania, USA - Little Laurel Run_MetaG_LLR_2012 (SPAdes) (version 2) | ecosystem: Environmental > Aquatic > Freshwater > Creek >... | reverse complement strand
GGTCTGGATGCGCTCCTGCGCGCCGTCGGTCTCAAGATCGCTGCTTAATCCGACGCAACGAGAACAAAATTCTCGTTGGGGCCCCTATAACGGGAACTATGGCAGACTTAGCTTCCCGGATGGTACTCGCGCTCGGTGTGTGCCTTGAGTTGCGAGCGATAGAAGTAGACCTCCCGCAAGTCGCCCGTGCTGTAGCGATTGGCCTGGTCGTTAAAGTGAGGCGACCCCGGATGGCCGCTCTCGCCGCCGGCCGTGACGGCTTTGGCGCGCACGGTCTTGCCGAATTCGACCACGGCGACGAAACTGTTGCCGCTGGTGCCGTACCACTTCTTGGTTCCCGGGTACGCACGGGCCCCGAACGAGGCCAGCGAACCCCACAGCCCGGCTGTGAAGCCTACCGGAATGCTCGCCGCCGCGTCGTTGAACGGCTGGACGATTTCGCCGGTGAGGCGCTGGAACCGATTGACATCACCCCACGGCGTTTTCCAGGTTCCGAAGTCGGCCGCCAGCTTGTCGGAGGCTACCGCCAGCGATTCCAGGAGTTGCTCCGCCGGCGCCTTGGTGATGGCGTCTTCGGCCGGGCTCGCACCTCTCCCGCCACCAACAACCCGCCTCCGGATGTCCTCGCCCCAGAACACCGCGAGGGAGGTGGGAATTGACGTCGATCCCCATCGGAGGTCCCACGCGCGCAGGAGTCCGATCTGCTCGGCCACTTTCGCCTTCAGCGGGTTGGATGCCGGTGTCTGGTCCCATGCCTTGACCAATGCGGGGATGGGTTTCTCAAACCAAGGCAGGTAGCTGTCGTACGCCGCGGCAATGAGGGCGTCGAGCGTGAAATCCTTCCGGTTCTGCAGGACCCGGATGGCGTGCAGTCCACGCGCCGATTCACCGCCGTTCTCCACATACGCGGGATAGTCCTCTTTCTTAGGGCTGCTCGGCCCGGCCGCCGACCAGGGCCAGTTGTTGCAGTTGAAGAGCCAGCCGCTCCGGGGGTTCAGCAGGTGCGGCGTCTCGTCGACGGCCAGCAGTCCCTTCCACTCCGTCTCCGGGTTGGCGCCATCCACCGGCTTGGTCCAATCGAATCTGGTGTCGCGCCGGGGAATGAAGTTGCCGTGGAAGTACGCGATGTCGCCATCGGCATCGGCGAAGATGGTGTTGTTGGACGAGTTCGCCTGGAGTTCCATCGTCTTCCGGTACGACTGGTAGTCCCTCGCCTTGGTGCGCAGGTAGGATTGCGTCAGGGCCTTGATGGGCTCCTGCATGATCCGGAAGCTCACCCACTTGCCGTTCGCCTCACGCACGATGGGCCCGTGGTGAGTGCGGTAGACAGTGAACTTCTTCCCGGCCATGCCGCTGCCGCTCTGGAACGGCACCGTAATCTCTTTGGCCACCAGTGGCCGCTCCTCGCTGCCGTACTGGTAGTAGAATCGATCGCCCTTTTTCACTACCGTTTCGAGATACTCGTCGATCGCGTCCACGCCGCTCGATGTGTGCATCCAGCCGGCACGTTCGTTGAACCCCTGATAGACGAAGAATTGGCCCCACGTCACTGCGCCGTAGACATTCAGCCCTTCGCCGCTCACCATTTGCAGCACGGAGCGGAAGAAGAAGGTAGTGTGGGGATTGATTAGCAGGAGCGCATGGCCGCCGGCAGTGTTCGAAGGCGCGACCGCGGCCCCGTTTGAGCCCGAGGGTTCAGCCGGCGCGTCGTCGTCCCCGGCGGGCGTCTGGGTTGCGTCAGCCTTGCCGTAAAACGCCTGGAGTTGGCTGAGATTCACCTTCTCGATGTCGCCGCCAATGCTGCCCTCGGTGAAGCTGAGGGCCATCCACGGCTCGAACCGCTGGATGACCCTCGGTTTGACCTCGGGGTGCCTGGCGAGGTAGTAGTTCAGGCCGTCGGCGAACGCGTTCATCAGCGCCTTCAACCAGGCTGGGCTCGCGGCGTACTGCTGCTGCAACGCCGCGGGTTCGATGAAGAGTTTCATCCGCAGGTCCTGATAGACCTTGGATTCACCCTCGGCCTCCGCCAGGCGCCCCATGGCGTTGATGTAGTTGGTCTCGACGCGATTGAAATCATCCTCGGCCTGGGCGTAGATCATGCCGAAGACGGCGTCGGCGTCCGTCTTGCCGTAGACGTGAGCGATGCCCCAATCGTCGCGGACGATGGTGACGTTGCGGGCCTGTTGCTCCCAGCGCGCGGCTTCCGTGGACTTGGCCGCCTGCAAGACGACACAGGCGGATGCGGCGGCCAGAATGAGAATAAGGTTCCTCGGGCGAAGTGGGTTCTGCATGAGTGGCTCTGCCGCATTCTAGCTCAGAGCGTCAACAAATGTGGTGCTCCATCGTGATCACATCGTGACTGACCAGAACCTGGCCCTCTTCGGCGGCTATTGAAGCACAGCCGGGCCGCGAAGAGCTTTGAGAGGCACAGCCTCAGTGGGGGCACGGCGTAACGTCCCGGCCACGTGGCGTGTTTGAGATCGGCCTCCGCCTGACACCGGACGAGTGGCGGATATGGCTTCATCGTGGGCGACGGCCAGCTACCGCATCCGGGAATGGAGACTATCTTCGAGACCTATTACTCCTGGCATGTTCAGAAGATCGTCACGATCAGCCCGGATTACCAATTCATTGCGAATCCGGAGTACAACCGGAAGCGTGGGCCGGTGAACATTTTTCAATCCAGCTTCACGTTGAGCGTTGATTATTGGGAATCACACGCATCCCCGCACGCACACGCCCTACCCTTCAGCCCGTTCAGCCCTTCCTTGGCAATGACCGGAACCATCGCCAGCCCCGCAAGAGGATCGGCCCACCACCAGCCCAACACGGCATTCATGAGCAAGCCACCCAACAGAATTGCAGAGAGGTAGGCGCAGAAATCCGTCTGGCGTGAATCGGCGTGCATGGCCCCGCTCTCGATTCCGGCAGCGACCTGGCGTTTCGCTCTGGCAAGCAGAGGCATCACGATCACGGCGATGCTGGCAATGATAATACCGGGAATGCTCCGTTCCGGCGCCTCGTGGCGGAGCAAGGTTGAGCCGGATTCGTAGACGATATACACCGCCAAAGCGATGAAGGACCAACTCACAGCTTTCAAGGTGGTCCGGTCAACCTGTTCTCGCCGGGTAACGTCGAAATCGTGCCGTAGGCGCCACAGCAACGCCGCACCGGATGCCACCTCGATCACACTGTCCAGGCCAAACCCGACCAGCGAAACGGACCCGGCGATTAACCCGGCGACGATGGAGACCAGTGCTTCGAGACCGTTCCACGCCACGGTGAAACATTCGAGACGCTGGCCCCGGCGAACAAGGTGCTGGCGGATCACATCTCTTGCGGGCGTCACACAACGATTATCTGCTGAACTGCCCATTTGGAATCCAAGACCGAACAATCGCTTCACCACTCACACATTCCAAGGACTTCTTCTTTGTTCGACCTCCAGATCTTGAGCAGTGCCATGATGTTCACCGACTGGCAGCGGCGGGTGCGGACGAGATTCGTTCCGAATATAAACGCCCGGATTTCGGTGAGCTGGTTTGCGGGAAATACATCGAGCGACTCCGGACGCGTTCAAACGTAGTCGTCATTGACCCGGAGGTTGTCGACTTCTTTCCGAATGGTACCTCGGTCAACGCTGCATTACGGTCCCTGGCGGAGATTGCCAAGCGTGCCGGCCCCCGGCGCAGCCGATGCCTGAACGCGACTTGATCGGCTGCGAGCAGGGTTACTGAAATACCCACGGTTAGTGTGGAGTGTGGCACCGTGAAGACCACGGCACGACGTGCTACTTCCCGGGCACGCCGATCCAGCCGCGCGTGGCGAAGTCGCTGAGGGTGAGAACCAGCAGGATGCCGAGCCACAGAAGGCCGCCCAGCACGACCAACTTAGTAAGTTGATTGCTGTGGCGGATGTGCATGAAGAACAGCGCCACCAGCAGCATCTTGGTGGTGGCGATCCCCAAGGCCACCACGACGCTGAACGCCTCCAGATTGACGCGGGCCACGGCGGTGGTGAGGGCGGTGAGCATCAGGAGCGCGATCAGAATGCCCACGTAGGTCTTTACGGAATCGATATGTTCGGTCATGGCTATTTCCCCAGGTGACGGTCGATCAGATACAGCAACGGGAACAGGAAAATCCAGATCACGTCGACGAAGTGCCAGTACAATCCGGCGACATCGACGGGCGTGAAGTAAGAGGCCGAGTAAATCCCCTTCTTGGCTTGCCAGGTCAGGAACGAGAGAATGCCGACGCCAATCACCATGTGGAGCGCGTGCAGGCCCGTCATGGCGAAATACAGCGAAAAGAAGAGTTGCGCGTGGCCCTGCTGGTCTGGGGCGAGTCCTTCCAGATGGAAGGCGGTCTGACCGGGAATGTGATGCTCTTCGAACTTTTCGTTCCACTCGTAGGCCTTCACGCCCAGGAAGACTCCGCCGAAAAAGAGCGTCAGGATCAGGAAGAGGATGATCATGTTGCGCTGGCCCAGTTGGCCGGCGCGCACCGCCATCACCATGGTGAAACTGGATAGAAGCAGGACGCCGGTGTTGATGGCGCCGATGATCTCGTTGAGGCTGCTGCTGGCGATGGCGAAGACTTCCGGATAGGCGCGCCGGTAGACGGTGTAGGCGGCGAACATGCCTCCAAAGAACATGATCTCCGTAATCAGAAAGAGCCACATGCCGAGCGTCGAGGCATCCTTCTGCTGCTCGGCCGTATCGAACTGCTCGCGCAGGTCGAGGGTTTCGACGCGGGCCCCGTGAGAGGCAACCTCTGAAGAGTGTTCAGCCAACTTCGATTTCCTCCTGGACGACTGCGCTATAGTCGTATGCCTCGTGTTTCACCACTGGGGCCACATCGAAATTGTGGACGGGCGGTGGCGAAGCCGTCTTCCACTCCAGGCCGGTGGCGCCCCAGGGATTGGCGGGGGCCATCTGGCCGAAACGCAGAGACCAGATGAAGTACATCATCGGCATGAGATAACCCACGGCCAGCACGGACGCGCCCGCGGTCGAAAGCACATGCAGCACCTGAAATTCCTCCGGGTAAACGTGATAGCGGCGCGGCATCCCGAGATAGCCGAGGATGAATTGCGGGAAGAAAGTCAGGTTGAAGCCAAGGAAAATGACCAGAGCGGAGAGCTTGGCCCATCCCTCGGGGTACATGCGGCCGGTCATCTTCGGCCAGAAGTAGTGCATGCCGCCGAGATAAGCCATGATGGTACCGCCTACCATGATGTAGTGGAAGTGCGCCACGACGAAGTACGTGTCGGTGACGTGCACATCGATCCCGAGGCAAGCTACGAACAGGCCGGTCAGGCCGCCGATCGTAAACAGCCCGATGAAGCCGAACGCATAGAGCATCGGGGTGGCATAGGAAATGGAACCCTTGTAGAGCGTGGCCGTCCAGTTGAAGACCTTGATGGCGGAGGGAATGGCGACGAAGTAGCTCAGGAACGAAAAGACCAGTCCGGCATACAGCGATTGGCCGCTTACGAACAGGTGGTGGCCCCACACCAGGAAGCCCAGGACTGCAATGGCGACGCTGGAAAAGGCGATGAACTTGTAGCCGAACACCGGCTTGCGCGCGTAGACGGAAATCAGTTCGCTGATGACACCCATGGCCGGCAGGACCATGATGTAAACGGCCGGGTGCGAGTAGAACCAGAATAAGTGCTGGAAGAGAACCGGGTCGCCGCCCAGCGCCGGGTCGAAGATGCCGATGTGGAATACGCGCTCGCAAAAAACCAGCAGGATGGTGACGGCCACCACCGGCGTGCCCAGAACCTGAATCAGGCTGGTGGCGTAGTTGGCCCACACGAACAGGGGCATGCGGAACCAGGTCATGCCCGGCGCGCGCATGCGGTGCACCGTCACGATGAAGTTCAGGCCGGTGAGGATCGATGAGAAGCCGGAGATGAAAATGCCGAGCGCGGTCGCGATCACGTAGGTGTTCGAGTAAGTGGTGCTGTAGGGCGTGTAGAAAGTCCAGCCGGTGTCCACGCCGCCGGCCAGCATGGCGAACAGGCTGAACAGGCCGCCCACCACCAGCAGATACCAGCTCAGCAGGTTGATCCTGGGAAATGCCAGGTCACGGGCGCCGATCATGATCGGCAGAAAAAAATTCCCTAAGGTGGCCGGTATGGACGGGATCAGAAAGAAGAAGATCATCGCCACGCCGTGCATGGTGAAGAGCTTGTTGTAGGTTTCGGAACTGACCAGGCCCCCAGTCGGCGTCAGCAACTCGATGCGGATCAACGTGGCGAAAGCGCCGCCCAAAAAGAAGAACAGCGTGATGGTGCCGAGGTAGAGCAGCGCGATGCGCTTATGGTCCTTAGTAAGGAGCCACGACTTGATGCCGTAGCTGGCATTCAGGTAATGCTCTCGTTCTTGTACCGCTGCGGTAATCATATGGCTTAGCGTTTGGCGGGCGCGGCGCCCGGTGTGCCTTTCGTGACTCCCGGAGTCTGACCTGCGGCCGGCTTCGGACCCAACGATTTGACGTATTCCACCAGTTGCAGAACCTGGTCTTCGGTAACCAGGCCCTGGAAAGTCGGCATCACGGGCTCGTAGCCCTTGACGATTTTGGCTTGCGGCGAAAGGATGGATTCTCGAATGTAGGCCTCGTCGGCTTTCACGCCGCCACCGCCGGTCAGTTCCACGGTGCTGCCGAACAGGTTGACCAGGGTGGGGCAACGGCCCTTGTTATCGGCTTTGTGGCAGTTGTCGCAAGCCAGTTGCGTGAACAGCTTCTGTCCGTTTTCGGCGAGCGAGCCTTCGCCGGCGCCGCCGGACAGCCAGGTCTGGTAGTCCTGCGGCTCCATCACGTAGACCCAGCCGATCATACCGGAGTGCTTGGTGCCGCAATACTCGGCGCAGAAGAGATGATACTTGCCGGGCTTGGTGGGCTTGAACCAGGTGGTGGTGTAGCGGCCCGGAACCACGTCCTGTTTGGTGCGGAAGGCCGGCACATAGAAGCTGTGGATGACGTCTTCCGACGTCATGGTAAGCCTGACGGAGCGGCCCAACGGGATGTGCAGTTCGTTGATCTCGCGCTGGCCTTCCCGATGTTCCAGCTTCCACATCCACTGCTTGCCGACGGCGTAGATTTCGAGCGCGTCGTCAGGCGGGCGGCTTTCGTTGAAGAAAACGGCCGCGCCCCAGGTGAACATGACCATCGTCAGGCCGAAGGGGATTACCGTCCAGAGGATTTCGAGGGTCATGCCGCCATGGATGACGTGCGGCAGCTCATGCTCGGAGCGCCGCCGGTAGCGGACGGCGAAATAAAAGATCGCGCCGAAGATCAGCAGCGTGAAGAACGTAGTGACCGCGAGCAGAAAGTATAGAAGATGATCCACCTCGGGAGCGATGGTGGATGCCTGTTCCGGAAATAGAGGTAATGATCCCATCGTGAACTATCCCACCCGCCTCAGTACACTACGGTCGACGCGGAGATCGCGCCGCCAGACGACGAATAGAAACACGCCGCACACGAGCGCGAAAGCCGCGCCCGCGACCCGTACCAGGTTCATGACCACGGCGCCATACTTGCCGGTAGCAGGGTCGTAATGAAAGCAGAAGAGCAGCGCCTCGTCCACGGGGCTGCCGATCCGGTTGTGCGAAGCCTCCACCAGCCCGAGGCGGAGATCGCGCGGGGCGTATTCGACGCCGTAAAAGTAGCGCGAGATGCGCCCTTCCGGGGTAATCAACATGACCCCGCTGGCGTGCGCGTACTGATCGGTGGCGGGGTCGTACTTGTAGTGGTAGCCGAGGGCTTCGGTGAGGGGCTTAATGTTGCTCTCATCGCCCGTGAGCAAGTGCCATCCATTGGCAGTGTTGGCCTGGCCGAAGCGCCTCAAATAGAGCTGCTTCTTGGAAGCGGCGGTCTCGGGAGTGTCTTTCGGATCGAAACTGAAGGCCACGACTTCGAAATCCCTGCCGGGAATCAGGGCCACCGCCTTCAGGCTGCTGGCGACTCCGCTAAGGATTTGCGTGCACAGCATGGGGCAGCGATAGTAAACCGGAGCCAGCAGCACGGGCTTACCGGCGTGGAAGAAACCGGAGAGCATGACCGGCTTGCCGAACTCGTCGCGGAACTGGAGATCGAGCGGAATCTGCTGGTCGAGCCGTTGATCGATGCCTACGCCCTGGAGCGCTCCTGGAAGGGCTGGTTTCAGGTTGCCGTCCTGCATGCTCAGGGATGGACGCACAGGAGCGGGTTGGCCAGGTTGGGCCACCGCGCCGGTAGCGAGGAGGACGAGAGTGCCAGCCAGACGAGACATCATGGCTTCGCGCCCCCCTGGGCCCGCGCCGGCAAGCCCTTCCGGGCCAGGATGTCGATGGCCACATCGATCGGAACGCGCACCACGTTTTTCCGCGAATCAACCCAGCCGTAGCTGTTCAGCATCCGGTCCTCATCGGCGCGGATGGTTCGCAGGTCAGGTATCGGGGTGCGCTGCAGACGCGGTTCCGGGAATAGTTTTGGGACGTCCACACTGACTGCGGTAGGATTGGCCTCCTCGCGCGTTTGGAAGTACTTGAACAGGCCCACCAGGAGCATCAGAGACACCGCGATGATGCCTACCAGCGCGATGGCGAACTTGCCGATCGCCCAGACATTGACGTCGCCGGTTTCGTGGCCAGGGCCGTTGACCTGAGTTTCAGGGAGGTGCGGGTTATTCTCTGCCATGTTCTAAAGCCTCCTCCAGACCGGGTTCGTTGATCGGCATCAGCGGGCGCTTTTCCAATTGCGTAAGGAAGTAGGCCAGCCAGAGCGCGACGAGGCCGATCGGGATGGTCAAATCCAGCGGGCTCAGGCGGAAGCCCTCCTTGCGGAAGGTCGGAGTGACCAGCCAGTAGACGTCTACGAAGCGCATAAACAGGATGAAGACCGCGATGCCCGCCAGCAGCTTGAAGTTGCGTTTGAGGTCGCGCGAGAGCAGCAGGGCAAACGGCAAGGCGAAGTGGCCCAATACCAGCAACAGGCCGACGTACTCCCAGCCGTTATTCAGGCGGACCATGTACCAGGGGATCTCTTCGGGCAGGTTGCCGGCCCAAATGATCAGGAATTGAGAGAACGAAAAATAGGCCCAGACCATGACCAGCGCCAGCAGGAACTTGCCGAGATCGTGCAGGTGGCGCTGGGTCAGGACATCCGACATCGGCTTGCGATGGTAGAGCAGTACCATCAGCGCAATCAGGAAGGCCATCGAAGTGAGGCCCTGGCTGGCGATGAAGAGCAGGCCGAAGATGGTGGAGAACCACTTGGGGTCCGTCGAGAGAACCCAATCCACCGACATGAAGGTGACGGTGAAGCCCCAGAACAGCAGGCCTGGACCGGCGAGCGCGGCCATCTTGCGGTGAGCCGGCCGGGCGCCATCGCGGTCTTCGCGATCCGACCAGCGGTTGAAGAACCAGGAGAGGAACAACCAGCCGCCGATGTAGATCACCGTGCGGATCAGGAAGAACGGAAGATTCAGGTAAGGCGCTTTGTGTTGGAGCAGCGGGTCCTTGGCAACCGCTGCGGCATGAGCCCAAGGGTACAGGTTGTTGATGCCGATGAAAATCGGCAGAAACATTACCGCCGTGAGCGGAAGGGTGCGGGCCGCGGCTTCGCAAGGCCGGCGGATCACCACACCCCAGGCGCCGCCCGTGACATATTGCAGCATGAGCCAGGCCAGCGGGCCCAGGCTCAGCCCCACCACGATCATGTACGACCACAGGTAGGAACGATAGAACTGGTTGGGACCGTCCGCGAAGAAGCCAACGATGCTGGCGATCACGCCGGCGGCGCCCACCGTCACGGCGCGCTTGCGCCAGCGCCCGAGGTCGGCCTTGAGTTCGGCGGAGGGGTGGAAATCCAGAGCGCGGGCCGTCATTTGGCGCCCCCCTCGGGCGGCGGGCCAAGCTGGCCGCGGGCTTCGGCCGGAAGGTCGTTTAGGGAAGCCTGCTGGCTCAACTGGAGGGCCCTGATGTAGCTCACGATGGCCCAACGGTCGCGCGGCGGAATCTGGGCGGCATAGTCCGGCATGGCGCCGAATCCGTTGGTGATCACGTCGTAGAGATATCCGTTGGCGGCCTGGCGCAGACGGTCACTGTGGTAAGTCGGCGGACGCCGGTAGCCGCGGCGCACCACCATGCCCTCGCCACTACCAGTGCGGTCGTGGCACGGCGTGCAATAGATATTGAAGCGCTGCTGGCCGCGCACGATCACCTCTTTGGTGACCGGAAACGGGAACGCATCGGCGGGTTTGCCGTCGGGGCCTTTTCCCGTGTAGAACAGCACGTCGTCGTTGAGATGGCCACGGGCCACCGTGCCTTCCGGAATGGGCCGCGCGGAGCGTCCATCGGTGAAGAATTGGCTCGGCCGGAGCGGGACGAACTTCGGCTGGTCGTGCATGTCCTGCCGGCAGCCAACGGAAGCCACAAGCAGCGGGAGCAGCAGGAGCAAAGCGGGGGCCGGGGGTCGGGGG
>Ga0209698_10008662_pt1 | contig 10474 bp, 9 predicted proteins | sample LitLauG_LLR_2012_FD_187203 | JGI IMG/M metagenome (GOLD analysis project Ga0209698, IMG submission 187203) | Freshwater sediment microbial communities from Pennsylvania, USA - Little Laurel Run_MetaG_LLR_2012 (SPAdes) (version 2) | ecosystem: Environmental > Aquatic > Freshwater > Creek >... | reverse complement strand
CGGCTCGGACGGTCCTGGGAGGCCCCCCCCGGCGCCAACCTCCTCGCCTCGGTGCTCCTGCGTCCCTCACTCGGTGCCGAACAGCGCCATCTGGTGACGGCCGCCGTGGCCCTGGCTGCGCTGGACGCCATCGTGACGACAGGTGCGGTCGGGGTCGTGGCGCCCGGGAGCGTGGGAATCAAGTGGCCGAACGACCTCGTGGCGGCGGACGGCAGGAAGTTGGCCGGGGTGCTGGCCGAGGCGGACCTCACGTCGGTGACGCCCGGAATGCGGGCCCCGGTCGTCGTGGGCATCGGCGTCAACGTGAACTGGCCGGCTGTGGACGAGGACCTTCCGCCGGAACTCCGTGGGATCGCCACCTCACTCCGGCAGCTGGCCGGGGACGACGTCGATCGCGAAGCGCTGCTGCAGGCCCTGCTGGCCGCCCTGGGACCTCGGATCGCGTCGTTCGACACCGAGGCGGGCCGGGCACAGCTGGCCGGGGACCTCCGCTCGGCATGCACGACGCTCGGGAGGCCGGTGCGGGTCGACCTGCCGGACGAATCGTTCACCGGTACGGCGGTGGCAGTGAACGACGTCGGGCATCTGGTGGTCGATGTGGACGGGGAGTCGAGGACGGTGGTGGCCGGAGATGTCGTCCACGTCCGACCCGAGGCCTGAGCCGGGGGCCGGGTCGGGCCGTCGACCGGCCGAGCGACCCCGGCTGGCCGCCGCCCGGACGGGCACTGCGGGCGGGACCAGCGGTTTCGGTGGTGGAACCCCCACGGCTACGCTGGCCCGCTATGCGCTTACTTGTGACCGGCGGAGCCGGGTTCATCGGATCGAACTTCGTCCGCTACTGGGTCGACCGGCACCCCGACGACTCGGTCGTCGCCTTCGACGTGCTCACCTACGCCGGGAACCGCCCGAACCTGGCCGACGTCGAGGACCGGATCGCCTTCGTCCAGGGCGACATCGGCGACCTCGACGGGGTGACGGCGACCCTCGCCGCGCACGAGATCGACGTGATCGTCAACTTTGCCGCCGAGTCGCACAACAGCCTGGCCATCCTGGACCCGACCCGGTTCTTCCAGACGAACGTGATGGGCACCCAGACCCTGGCCGAGGCGGCCCGGCGCCACGGGGTGGCAAGGTTCCACCACATCTCGACCTGCGAGGTCTACGGCGACCTGCCTCTGGATTCCGACGAGGTCTTCACCGAGGAGACCCCCTACCGGCCCCGTACCCCGTACAACGCCTCCAAGGCCGGTGGCGACCACGCCGTCCGGGCGTACGGCGAGACCTACGGCCTGCCGGCCACGATCACCAACTGCTGCAACAACTACGGGCCCTATCAGTTCCCCGAGAAGGTCATCCCGCTGTTTACCGCACGCGCGCTCGACGACACGCCCCTCCCGCTCTACAAGTCGACGCAGAACAAGCGCGAATGGCTCCATGTGGATGACCACTGCCGGGCGATCGAACTCGTCCTCGAGCGGGGCGTGGTGGGCGAGACCTACAACGTCGGGAGCGGCGTGGAGGCGTCGATCGAGGAGATTGCCGACGCCGTCCTGGCAGCCACGGGCAGGCCGCAGTCACTCAAGGAGATCGTCCCGGACCGGCCGAGCCACGACCGGCGCTACCTGCTCGACTCATCCAAGATCCGCCGGGAGCTGGGGTGGGAGCCGTCGGTCCCGTTCGAACAGGGACTGGCCGACACCGTGGCCTGGTACGGCGAGAACCGCGCGTGGTGGGAGCCGCTGCGCGACCGGGCGCCGGTCGTCGAGGGTGCCTGGGCCGGTCCCGAGGCCGGCACCGCCGGCAGGTGAGTCGACCCCAACGGGTGCTCGTCACCGGAGGGAACGGCCAGCTCGGTCGGGACCTCCGGGACGTGCTCGCCGGCGCCGTGCCCGACGGCGGTGTCCCGGACGGTCAACTCGACGGTACCCTCCTGCCGCGGGTCGAGCCGGGCTCCTTCGAGGTGCTCGCCACCGATATCGACACCCTCGACCTGATCGACCGGTCCGCGGTGGTCGACGCGGTCCAGGGCTTCCGTCCCGACATCGTGCTCCACGGGGGCGCCTACACGGCGGTGGACGCCTGTGAGTCCGAGCCGGACACCGCCTTCGCGGTCAATGCCCTGGGCACCCGTCACATGGCCGAGGCGGCCGCAACGGTCGGTGCCCACATCGTCTACGTCTCCACCGACTACGTCTTCGACGGCACCTCGGACCGGCCCTACGTCGAATGGGATCCGCCCGGGCCACGTTCGGTCTACGGCCGGAGCAAGCTCGGGGGGGAGCAGGAGGTCCGGGCGATCTCGGGTGCATCGGGCACGGTCGTCCGAACCGCCTGGGTGAGCGGCGCACACGGGGCGAACATGGTGAAGACGGTCCTGCGGGTGGCGGGGGCGTCGACCGACGGGGTGCTCCGCTTCGTCGACGACCAGCACGGCTGTCCGACGTTCACCGCCGACCTGGCCCGGGCGATCGTGCGCCTGGCCGTCGATCGTCGGCCAGGGACCTTCCACGTCACCAACCAGGGGGAGACGACCTGGTTCGGGTTCGTGCGAGCGGTGATGTCCGCCGCGGGCCACGACCCCGATCGGGTCGAGGCGATCAGCACCGCCGACCTCCACCCGCCCCGCCCGGCTCCCCGGCCTGCCAATTCGCGGCTGGACAATGCCGCACTCCGCCTGTCCGGGCTGCCCGCCATGCCGTCGTGGGAGGACGCGCTGGCACGGCTGGTGGCCGTCCTGCCCCCGCCTGACGACGCGTGACCGGGCGCACCGAACGGGCCCGGCCGTCGTAGGGGGCATTCCGGCCTTTCGCAGAGGCATCCGTTGCTGCGATGATTGGCGGCGAGGAATCTGCGACCGTCGGGACCCAGCACACCGCCGGTGATCGGAGGCGGCTGCTCCCGCCTCGACGAACGACCGAGTGCCTCCGCCGACGACCGGCAACGACTACCCGCAGCCGCTGACCAGTGCGGCTCCAGACAGCACGATGGGACGTGACCAGACATGTCAGTGAGTTCGACGGACACCTCTGACCGGGGCGGGACCGGACCCCTCCGTGGTTCGGCGCCCGTGGCGCCGGCCGCAACGGAGCAGTCGGCGTTCGGGCAGCCCACCGTGGGCCCGGTGCGCCGGATCGCGGTGATCGGCGTCGGCTACGTGGGGCTTCCCACTGCTGCGACCCTCGCTCACCTGGGACACATCGTGACCTGTGGCGACGCCGATCCGCGCAAGGTCGAGATGCTCCAGCGAGGCGAGGTCCCCATCGTCGAGGAGCACCTCGAGGAGCTGGTTCGGGAGGGACAGGAGGCGGGCAACCTGAGCTTCGTGCTCGGCGCCACGGCTGCCGTCCAGGGGGCCGAGTTCGTGTTCCTCTGCGTGCCCACGCCCCAGGGTGACGACGGTTCGGCCGACCTGTCCTACGTCGAAGCCGTAGCCGCCGAGATCAGCACCCAGATCCAGCCCGGCACCATCATCGTGAACAAGTCGACCGTCCCGGTCGGTTCCACGCTGGTGGTGGAGCGCGTGCTGGGACGGACGGACGTCAAGGTCGTCTCGAACCCGGAGTTCCTGCGTGAGGGCACCGCGGTCCCGGACAGCCTGCATCCCGAGCGGATCGTCGTCGGCGCCGACGACCAGATGGCTGCGGCCCAGGTGGGTGAGTTGTTTGCCGGCACCCGTGCGCCCCTGTTGATCACCGACGCCGCCACCGCCGAGACCATCAAGTACGCCTCGAACGCGTTCCTGGCGACCAAGCTGAGCTTCGTCAACGCCGTGGCCGGCCTGTGCGAGGCCGTGGGCGCCGACGTGCGGGACGTCATCCTGGGCCTCGGCTACGACAAGCGCATCGGGTTCGAGTACCTGAAGCCCGGTCCGGGATGGGGGGGGAGCTGCCTACCGAAGGACACCCGGGCGCTCGTCCACATCGCCGAGCAGGCCGGATACGACTTCTCCTTCCTGAAGGGCGCCATCGCCACCAACGACGAGCAGTTCGAGCGGGTGGTCACCAAGATCCGGGCCGCGGTGGAGCCTTCCCTCGCGACGGGTCCGACGCCGGTGGACGGGGACGACTTCGCGGGCGCGGTGATCGCCGTCTGGGGGCTCACGTTCAAGGCCGGTACCGACGACCTGCGGAATTCGCCCGCCGTCGAGGTGGCCCAGCGGCTCGTCGCCGGCGGAGCGCACGTGCGCGCCTTCGACCCCACCGTCGGTGTGCCCGATGGCGAGGTGGCCGTCCCCGTTCCAGGGCTCGATCCTCCCGCTGAGGGGGCCGGCTCCCTGCTGGCCTATCCGGACGCCTACACCGCCTGCATCGGCGCATCGGCCGTGGTGGTCCTGACCGAGTGGGACGAGTTCCGCTGGCTGGACTTCACCAAGGTGCGCGAGGCCCTCGCGGCACCGGTGCTGGTCGACGCCCGCAACCTCCTCGACCCTGCGCAGGTCCGCCGCCTCGGGTTCTCCTACGTGGGGATCGGACGCCGGTGAACGGGCGGGTCGTCGTCCTGGGCGGTTCGGGCTTCCTGGGGTCGCACCTGTGCGACCAGCTGCTCGCCCGGGGCGATGCGGTCGTGTGCGTCGACAACTTCTCCACGGGACGTCGTGCCAACGTGGCCCACCTCGTGGATCACGTCGGGTTCGAACTGGTCGAGGCCGACATCACCACCGGTGTCCCGGTCTCGGGAGACGTCACGGGCGTCTTCAATCTGGCCAGCCCTGCGTCGCCCCCCGACTACCTGGCGCTGGCACTCGAGACGCTGGCGGTGGGGAGCGAGGGCACCCGCCACGGACTGGAGCTGGCGTCGCGTCACGGTGCCCGGTTCCTCATGGCGTCCACCAGCGAGGTATACGGGGACCCGAGCGTGCATCCGCAGCCCGAGACCTACTGGGGCAACGTCAACCCGATTGGCCCTCGGAGCGTCTACGACGAGGCCAAACGGTTCGCAGAGGCACTGACCATGGCTCACCACCGGACAATCGGCACCGACGTGGCCATCGTGCGCATCTTCAACACCTACGGTCCCCGCCTGCGCCCCGACGACGGCCGGGTGGTCTCCAACTTCCTGCTCCAGGCGATGCGGGGCGAGCCACTGACCGTCTACGGGGACGGCAGCCAGTCCCGGAGCCTCTGCTACGTGGAGGACGAGGTGCGTGGGCTCATCGCGCTGTTCGACTCGGATCTGACCGGACCGGTCAACATCGGGAATCCGGACGAGTACACCGTCCTCCAGCTCGCCCGGACGGTGATCGACCTACTCGGCTCGTCGTCGACGATCGAGCACCGGCCCTTGCCGACCGACGATCCGACCCGCCGCCGCCCCGACATCAGCGTCGCCCGTGCCGAGCTGGGCTGGGAGCCGTCGACCAGTCTCGAGGACGGTCTGGCCCGCACGGCTGCCTACCTCGCCCAGGACGCCGGCCTGGGCGACCAGGTGCCGGTCACGTGATCGCCCCGGGTCCCGTCCCTGCGTCGGCCAGGTCCGTGACCGACGTCATCGCTCCGATGGTGGAGAATGGCCGCGCCCTGACAACCGGGGACGAGCGAGGAGAGCAGGATCATGGCTGAGGTCGACGACAACGGGGTGAACGGGTCGGGACCGGCCAAGGCGCCGCAGCACGGTGCGCGTGACTACCGCCTGCTGTCCGTGATCGTCCCCGTCTTCAACGAGCGGGCCACGGTGGCCGAGGTCATCCGCCGGATCCGGGCCGTCGACCTGCCGGTCGACGTCGAGGTCATCGCGGTGGACGACGGTTCGTCCGATGGGACCGACAAGGTGCTCTCGGCCCTCGCCGACTCCAGCGTCCGGGTGCTGACCCATCCCGTGAACAAGGGCAAGGGTGCGGCGATCCGGACCGGGATGTCCGTGGCCCGCGGCGACCTGCTCCTCGTACAGGACGCAGACCTCGAATACGACCCGAATGACTGGTCGAAGCTGCTCGATCCGGTTCTACGCGGGAAGGCCCTGGTCGTGTACGGCAGTCGCTTCACCGGCGAGCGGATGAACATGCTGCCCCTCCACTGGATCGGCAACCGCTTCCTGTCGCTCGTGACCAACATCCTCTACTCGTCGACGATGTCGGACATGGAGACCTGCTACAAGCTCTTCGACCGGAGGGTGCTCGAAGGGCTGACGATCGAGTCGGACAAGTTCGACTTCGAGCCGGAGATCACCGCGAAGGTCCTCCGGCGCGGCTACCGCATCTACGAGGTCCCGATCTCCTACGCCGGACGGGAACTGAGCGAGGGCAAGAAGATCACCTGGCGCGACGGGATCGGCGCCCTGCGAGCGCTCATCAAGTACCGGTTCGTGCGGATCGAGCCGTGACACCGTGACCTCGGGCGCCGACCGCGTGGCGACGGAGTCGGCCGGCGCGACCGATGCGGATCCGGACCCGGTCGGCGCGGCACGGTCGGACGCAGTGCGGGTGGACAGCCCGCGGTCGGACGCAGAGCGGGGGGACACCGGTGGCTCGGCTGTCGAGCGGACGGCGGGTGTCGTGGTGAACTACGAGTCCGGTCCCGACCTGGCGAGGTGCGTCGCAGACCTGCGGGCCGCCGGGCTCCGCGAACTCGTCGCGGTGGACAACGGCTCCACCGACGGCTCGTTGGCCGCAGCCGTATCGGCCGTCCCCGGGCTCGAGGCCGTGTCCCCGGGTGGCAACCTGGGCTATGGCGCCGCTGTCAACCGTGGGGTTGCGGCCACCTCGTCCCCGCTGCTGCTGGTGTGTAATCCCGATCTCGAGGTACCAGCGGGAGCGGTCGACGCACTGGTGGTTGCGCTGGAGTCGGACCCGGGGATCGCCCTCGTGGGACCGCTGATCCGCACCCCTGATGGCGACCGCTACCCGTCGGCCCGCCGGTTCCCCTCCCTGGTCGATGCCGCCGGCCACGCCCTCCTGGGACTGTTCGTTCCGGACAACCGGTTCACCCGGAACTACCAGCGCAGCGAACTAGACGGCGCCGCGGCCGGGGTCCGTCCCGTCGACTGGGTCTCGGGGGCGTGTTTCCTGGTACGCCGGGCGGCCTTCGAGTCGGTGGGTGGCTTCGACGAGTCCTACTTCATGTACGCCGAGGACGTCGACCTGTGCTGGCGCCTCGGGAGAGCCGGGTGGCTCGTCGCCTATGCGCCGGAGGCCGAGGTCACGCACCTCCAGGGACGCGCCACCGACCACCACCCCTACCGGATGATCCTCGAGCACCACCGTTCGCTGCTCCGTTTCGCCTCCCGGACCTCGACGGGCTGGCGTCGGGCGTTGCTGCCGCTGGTGGCGGTCGGGGTGGGCGTGCGTGCCGCCCTGGCCTGTCTGGCCCGGGCGACGAAGGCCTGATGTCGGATCGGGCGGCGGGCGGGCACCCCCGAAGGCGGGTCGGCCGCAGGTCCGGTCGGCCGGGTGGCCGGCCCGCCGCCGAAGGCCTCGGGCTGACGTTGTAGGGTGTCGGACGATCATGGCCAACAACTCGACGGGCAAGTGGGTGCAGCGCGCCGCCACCACAGGTGGTGGCCGGACCTATCGCGGGCAGATGCCCGTCAACTTCTATGCCGCACTGGCGGTGATCATCATCATCGGGCTGACGCTGATCGGGATCAGCCGCTACCAGCTCACCCACCGCACGACCTCGTCGGCGGGTCCGCCGACCACCTCGCAGACCTGGTACGCCGGTCTGGCCGTCGACATCTGCGGCACCATCGAGCCCAATCTCCCGGCCAGCACGAACAAGGCGAAGACCGGCCTCACCGCCAACGGCAACGGCGTGGTGACCATCGCCCCCAAGAACTCCTCGGAGTCGGGGGCGAACGCCACTCTCGGCAGGTTCGTGGCCAACTACAAGGGCCTGCAGCTGACCAACTCGACCCTGCAGTACCCGGGTAAGCCTGTCTATGTGAACGGCGACGTGTGTCCCAAGGGCACGCCCGATGCGGGCAAGCCCGGTGTCGTGATCGTCTACAGCTGGCCCAACTTCACCTCCAAGCACGGATCCGAGACCTCGGGTGACCCGCAGAACCTGCTCTTCCAGAACGGGCAGCTGATCACCATGGCCTTCATCCCGGCCAACGTGACGGTGCCCAAGCCTCCCGCATCGGTCATCACCAACCTCATCACCGCCGACCAGGCCGGACCGACGACGCCGACGACCGCCCCGGTGGTGACTCCGGCCACCAACCCGACGCCGACGACGGCTGCGGGTACGACGGCGACGACCGCTGCGGGGACGACGGCGACGACCGCTGCGGGGACGACCCCCACGACGAAGCCCGGCGGAACGACCGGGTGAGGGCCGTCGTCCTTGTGGGCGGCGAGGGCACGCGACTCCGGCCCCTGACGCTCACCGCCCCGAAGCAGATGCTTCCCATCGTGGAGCAGACCATGGTCGAGCGGGTGCTCGGCCACTTGGCCGCCCACGGGATCGACGAGGCCGTGCTCTCGCTCGGATACCGGCCGGACGCCTTCAGCGATGCGTATCCCGACGGGGTCATCGCCGGAATCCGGTCGACCTACGCCGTGGAGCCGAGCCCACTCGACACCGCCGGAGCCATCCGATTCGCGGCTGCGTTCGCCGGGATCGACGACACCTTCGTCGTTCTCAACGGCGACGTGCTGACCGACTTCGACATCAGCGGGCTGGTGGAATTCCACGGGCAACGGGGTGCGGAGGGGACGATAGGACTCACACCGGTGGAAGATCCGAGCAGTTTCGGCGTCGTTCCCACCGACCCAGACGGCAAGGTGACCGCCTTCATCGAGAAGCCGCTGCGGGACGAGGCGCCGACGAACCTCATCAACGCGGGCATCTACATCCTGGAGCCGTCGGTCCTGGGCCGGATCGCCCCCGACGTGCGGGTGTCGATCGAGCGGGAGACCTTTCCTGCCATGGTCGCCGACGGCACGCTGTACGCCCGAGGTTCCGATGCCTACTGGCTCGACACCGGAACGCCCGACGCGTACCTGCGCGCCCACCGTGACCTGCTGTCCGGACGGCGGCCCGGACCCCCTGCGCCCGATGCCGTCCCGGACCCCGAACTGGGTGCAGGCGTCTGGACGATCGGCGAGGTCGACGCCGTGCCTGGATCGACCACGCGGTCGGTGCTGGGACGTGGCTCGTCGATCGCCAAGAATGCAACGGTCACCGGCTCGGTGGTGGGTGCAGGCGCTGTGGTGGAAGAGGGTGCCACCGTGTCGGACTCGATACTGCTGCCCGGAGCACGTGTGGCAGCCCGTGCCACCGTCGACCATTCAATCGTCGGGCCGGGTGCAACCGTCGGCCAACGGTGCGTCGTCACGGGGATCTCCGTCATCGGCGCCGACTCGGTGATCGCGTCGGGCACCACGCTCGACGGCGCTCGCTACCCGGAGGGGAGCTGACGGTGCGGGCACTCGTGACCGGCGGTGCCGGATTCATCGGCTCGACCCTGGTCGACCGCCTGCTGGCCGAAGGTCACCCGGTCGACGTCATCGACGATCTGTCGACCGGATCGTTGTCCAACCTCGCCGGCGCCCGGGCTGCGGCGGACAACAATCTGACCTTCCACCGGCTCGACATCCGATCGCCGGAGGTGGTGGAGCTCATCGCCCGCCAGGCGCCGGACGTCATCTTCCACCTTGCCGCCCAGGCCGATGTTCGCAAGTCGGTGGCGGACCCCGTATTCGACGCCGACGTCAACCTGATCGGGACCCTGCGGATCCTCGAGGGAGCGCGGGCCGCCGGCGCCCAACGGGTCGTGTTCGCCGCCAGCGGCGGGACCCTCTACGGGGAACCCGACGTATCGGAGCTGCCCCTCAAGGAGTCGCTCCCACAGCACCCCCTTTCGCCGTACGGCGTGTCGAAGAAGGCAGCGCTCGATTATCTCCTGGCCTACCGGGAGCTGCACTCTCTGGAGTTCGCCGCCCTGGCACTGGCCAACGTCTATGGCCCCCGACAGGATCCCCACGGCGAGGCCGGTGTCGTGGCCATCTTCGCCGAGCGACTCCTGCGGGGTGAGCCCGTCACGATCTTCGGTGATGGCGAGCAGACCCGCGACTTCATCTACGTGGACGACGTCGTCGACGGATTCGTTCGGGCTGCGACCAAGGGCGGCGGGCTCGTGTGCAATATCGGAACGGGCAGGGAGACGTCGGTCAACACGCTGTTCCGTGAAATGGCCACCCAGGCCGGCGTGCAGGTCGAGCCCGAGTTCAAGCCGCTTCGGGCCGGAGAGTTGGCTCGGAACTGCCTTGATCCGACCCGTGCCGGGATCCAGCTGGGATGGACTCCGTGGACGGATCTTGACGTGGGCACCGCCGCCACAATCCAGTTCGTGCGGGAACGACTGACCGAAGCCGGCGAGCTGTAGGCGGACCCCGCTCCACCGCCCACCACTCCACCGCCCACTGACCCTGCCCGGAACCCCCCGACCCTCAGGCCCGGGGCACGGCCTCGGGTCGGTCCCGGTTGTCGGGCCGGTCGAGCCCGAGACCGGGCTCCTGTCCGAAGGCCGGCAGGGG
>Ga0209698_10008661_pt1 | contig 10474 bp, 7 predicted proteins | sample LitLauG_LLR_2012_FD_187203 | JGI IMG/M metagenome (GOLD analysis project Ga0209698, IMG submission 187203) | Freshwater sediment microbial communities from Pennsylvania, USA - Little Laurel Run_MetaG_LLR_2012 (SPAdes) (version 2) | ecosystem: Environmental > Aquatic > Freshwater > Creek >... | reverse complement strand
GAACCAATAGCCCCCGAGGGGGGCTTTGCACGGACTAATTCGGGTCGATCAGATGACCTCTAGCGCAACAGAGATCGCCTGAACCTCACGCGGCCCCAGGCCCCATCCGCCACGGCGAACGAAACCAGGGGTCACTCGAAGTCCTTGCAGCTTATTTCGGCGTAGCGATCCTGACCAGCAGAATGTCGTGGCTGGCGAGTTCGATCGCCAGGTTGTCGGTAAGTGTCACGTCCTTGCCGGTCCAAAGGTCTTTGCCCGCCTCGGGGCCCTTGAGGCCGAGCTTGGCGAGACTCAGATGAAATGGATGGGTTGCCACGCGGTCCGAGCCGGCATTCAGAACGGCGATAGCCATCGCTCCGCCCGAAAGATGCCGTGTCCAGACTTCAACTTCACCGTCAACATAAGCGCGTGTCCCCTGGTGGCCGAGCTTGTCCTGGTCGATGGCGATGACGTCCTTGTTGGTCAGGATGGCCTTGATCTCGGGCTTCATGTTCGGCAAGTCGTTTCCGGCAAGCAATGGTGCGGCCAGCATGGCCCACATGGAGAAGTGTGCGCGGTTTTCCGCGAGCGTCAGCTTCCCATTGCCCACCTCCAGCATGTCCGGATCGTTCCAGTGGCCCGGCCCCGCATATTTGGCCAGCCCCGCATTCTCGTTGATGATGTCGTAGATGCTCATCCAGTTTGCCTGCACGTCGCCGGTGGTGCGCCACAGGTTGCCGCCCAGCGCGGGTGCCCACTCCCATGGGGAATCCCATCCATACTGGCAAAGCGAGAAGACGATGGGCCGTCCGGTGGCTTTGAGAGCCTTGCCCATCTTGTCGTAAGCGGCGACCATTATCCGCATCTGCGCGGCTTTGTCGTTGGGCGCCTGCTTGATCATCACCGCCGGAATGAAGCTGCACAGGTCGTACTTCAGGTAGTCAATCCCCCAGGAGGCGTAAAGCTGCGCATCCTGTGCCTCGTGGTCCAACGAGGCCGCAAAGCCTGCACAGGTCTTGGGGCCGGGGCCGGAGTAGATGCCGATCTTCAGGCCCTTGGAGTGAACGTAATCGGCCAGCGCCTTCATGTCCGGGAACTTGCTGTTGGTGTGGAGAACTCCGCTCGCGTCGCGCTCACCTTCCCAGGTGTCGTCGATGTTGATGTAGTTGTAGCCGGCATCCTTCATGCCGGTGGAGACTATCTGGTCCGCGGCGTCACGGATGTCCTTGTCGGTGACTTTGCCGAAGAAAAAGTTCCAACTGTTCCAGCCCATGGGCGGAGTAGGAGCAATGATCGGCGCCACCGCATGATGAGGCTTTTCGGCCGCCGTGGTTGCGGCTGGTGTTTGGGCTGAGATTGTAAACGATGCCAATGCAAGAACAGCGAGAGAAAGACAAGCGGAAACGCGCATGATTAACCTCTGTAAACGATCTCAGGGAATACTATGCCGGAGGGGTTAGGTTGGGCAATACGACGCGCCGCATCGTCAGCCGAAAAGATTGTCGATCTTCTCGTTCAGTGCGGCCACTTGCTGGCGAATCTCGGCAATAGCGCCTTCGAGTCTTTCCAGCCGTTCCAGCGTCCCGCTGTTGTCCGTGCTGGAATCTTGGCCTGCACCTGGTTCCGCGGAGACAAATTGAATTGATTCAACCGGCCCTGATAGCAGGTGTGCATAGCGGGCTTCCTTGGTTCCAGGCTGGCGCGGAAGCACGGCGGCCAACGGCGGCTCGCGGTCCATCAGCTTCTGGATGCCGGCAAGAACGTCGGCAATCTCTTCAAACGTATGCAGGCGCTCAGTGCGCCCGCGCAGCTCGCCCGGCGTCTGCGGGCCGCGCAGCAGCAGCACGCACAGCAGCGCCGTCTCCGCGCGACTGAAGTTGAAGGCCTCGCCGAGCCAATGCTCGTACTTGGTCACGCGGCCATCGGCATTGCGAGCCCGTCCCGCCAGGCCTTTGGCCTCAAGCCCGTGCAGTGCCTGGCGCACGTCGTCCTCGTCCAGGTTCATCACCGGTTCGCGGTTCGAGCGCTGGTTGCACGCGTTGATCAGCGCATTGAGAGAAAGCGGATAGTAGTCGGGGGTTGTAACTTCCTTCTCCACCAGCGCGCCGAGGACGCGGGCCTGGGCGGCAGTGAGCCGGATGGGTTGGTCAGGAGGCATATGTCTATTCTGACACGCTCTCTAGTGTCTAGTCTCTCAAGTTCACACATAGTTGCACTGTCATCTTGAGCGGAGTTTGGCCGTTTTTTGGGCCAAACGGAGTCGAAAGATCTGCGGTTGCTTTTCGCGATTTATGCCACCAACTTCGGAGACACCACACTAGGCAATCTCTGCATAATTGGAGTTCTGAAATGACACGACTTCCGTCGTGCCGGACATTTCTTCGATTAATTCATCTGACTTGCGGGGACCGATCAATGACCGCATTTGCGGCGGCCTACACTGGCGATTCTTCAGCCGAAGCTTCCCGGTGCCGCGTCAGCAGGAAGTAAACCAGCGGCGTTACAACGAGGCTCAGCACCATGGAGATGGCAAGGCCGCCGATGACGGCGATGGCCAGCGGTTGCAGCATCTGCGAGCCCGCGCCCAGCGCGAAGGCCAGCGGCAACATTCCGCAGACCGCGGCAATCGCGGTCATCACGATCGGCCGCAGGCGGCGCTGCGCCGCATGAAGCATGGCATCGTGCGCGGATGCGCCTTCAGCACGGAATTTCTCGTCCGCATCGAGCAGGAGAATACCGTTCTTGGCCACAATGCCGATGACCATGATCAGGCCCATGAATGAGGCGACATTGAAGGTGGTGCGGGTGACAAGCAGCCCCAAAATGACGCCGGAGATGGACAGCACCGAAGACGTGAGAATCGCAATGGGCGCCGGAAAGTTGCGAAACTCGGTGAGCAGCACGCCGAAGACCAGTGCCAACGCCAGCAGAAGCACGCGGAGCAGATCCTGGAAAGATTTCTGCTGCTCTTCGTAGGTGCCGCCGTACTCGACGCGCACTGTGGCCGGAAGGTGGAGGCCGGTGACAATCTGCTGAACCCTGGCAACGCCTGTGCCCAGGTCGGAACCTTCCAGCCGCCCGCTGACCACAACCAGCTGCTGCAGATTCTCGCGGCGAATTTCGTTTTGCGGCGGCAACTGCTGAATCTCGGCCAGCGAGCCAAGTGTTCCCGTGTGGCCCGTGGCACTGTTGAAAACCGTATTCTGAATTGCGTCGAGCGACGTACGGGTATCGTCGCCCAGCCGCACCCGAATCGTGTAGGGGCGACCGTTCGCTATCAGCGGATCGTTGGTGGCTATCCCGTCCAGAATGGCGGTGGCATCCAGTGAGACCTCTTCCGGCGTGAAGCCTAGACGAGCCGCAACCACCGGATCGATCTGGAAGTTGGTAGCCGGACCGCTGATGGTGTTCTCGATGCCGTCCTGCACATCCACCACGCCTGCAACCTTGCCGATCGCATCTCCCACCCGAGGCCCAAGTTGCGTGAGCAGCGCCGGATCGTTGTTGAAGAGCTTGATCTGGATCGGCTCCGGAGCGTTCGAGAGGTCGCCAATCATGTCCTGAAGCACCTGCGTGAATTCGATGTCCAGCTCCGGCTCGTTGGCTCTAATCTGCTGGCGAATGTCCTCCATCACGTCGTCGATGCCGCGACTCCGCTTGGCCTCCAGCTTTACGGTGAAGTCGCCGGTGTTGGCTTCCGTCACTGCGGCTAGGCCCATTTGCATGCCGGTGCGGCGAGAAGTGATTTCGACCTCGGGCGTTGCCCGCAAAATGTGTTCGACGTGATTCAGAACGCGGTTGGTTTCGCTCAGCGAACTGCCTGCCGGCATGATGTAGTCCAGAATGAATCCGCCCTCATCCATCTCCGGCAGTAGATCGGAGCCGAGCGCCTGGTATCCCGCCCAGGTGCCCGCGACGAGCAGCAGGCAAGCTACGCCCACCCACAGCGGCTTGGCAAGAGCCCAATCGAGGGCGCGCTTGTGGGTTTTCAGTAACCCGATCATGATGCGTCCGGCCTCGTGCTCCTTGAACTCTTCTCCTGTCTCCCGCTGTTTGATCAGCATCAGGCTCAAGCCGGGCGTCCAGGTGAGCGCAAGCGCCAGTGAGGTTAGCAGGGCCGCGGTCATAGTGATGGCGAGAGCACGGAAAAAGCTGCCGGTTACTCCGCTGACCGAAACCAGCGGCAGAAACACTACGACCGGCGTGATGGTTGAAAAAACCAGCGGTGTAGTAATCTCCTTCAACGCTTTGCGCACCGCCTCGCTGCGGCGTTGGCCGGCGTCGCGATGCATCACGATGTTCTCAACTACCACGATGGCGTCGTCGATCACCAGGCCTATGGCGGCGGCGAGACCGCCCAGCGTCATCAGGTTGAAGCTCTGGCCTATGGACCAGAGCACAAGAATTGTGACCGCGATTGTGACCGGGATAACCAGGCCGGCGACGAGCGAGCTGGTCCAGTCGCGCAGAAAGAGGAAGAGGATGATGCACGCCAGGATGAGGCCGATAAAAATGGCGTCGCGCACGCTGCTGATGCTGTCGCGCACCAGTTGCGACTGGTCATAATAGAGCTCGAGCTTCACCCCCGGCGGCAGTTTGGCGCGAAGTTCGGCTACCTCTGCCGCAACCGCATCGGCCACGGCTACTGTATTGCTGGAGGGTTGGCGCGCGATGTTGAGCAGTACCGCGTTCTTCCCGTTGGACGTGACGGTTGTGTAGACCGGCATGATGGCCGGTTCGACCGTGGCGACATCTGCAATGTGGACCGGGGCGCCGGCAGCCGTGGTCTTCACCACCAGTTGACGGAGTCCCGCGGCGTCATGAACCTGCGCGCCCACCAGGCTCAGAATCAACTCGTGATTGGCTTCGTACAGACCGGGCGAGTCAACGATATTCGACGCCTGGATTGCATTCACCAGGTCCTGAATCGTCACGCCCGCATTTTGCAGCAGGGCCAGATTCGGAACCACGTGAAACTCCGGTATCTGGCTGCCCTGCACGATCACCATGCTCACGCCCGGCACGCGATTCAACGGCGGCTTCAGGTCGTAGGTCGCAGTCTCCCAAAGCTGTGTCAGCGGAACGGTATCGGAAGTGAGACTGTAACCGAGAATGGGAAACGTTGCAAAGGTGAGCCGGTTGGTAGTGATCTTGGCCGTCGTTGGCAGCGTCTGCTCCACCTTGCTCAGCGCTGCATCCACCAACTGCAGTTCCTTGTACATGTCCTGGTTCCAGTCGAAGAACAGGCTTACCTCGGCCTGGCCGCGACTGGTAGTGGAACGCACTTTGAGCAGGCCGGGCACCGCATTCACCGCGTCCTCAATCGGCTTGGTGATAGTGACCTGCATCTGCTCGACCGGCATCACGCCGTTGTCGACGCCAATCACCACGCGGGGAAAGTTGGTCTCAGGAAAAACCGAGATGGGCACCTGCAAGGCAAAGTAGACGCCGGCCACGGTCAGCACGGCCGCGAAAAAAAAGATGGTCCGCGTGGAACGGGCCAGCCAGAAGTGTTCGTTGGACGCGCCCGTCTTTTCGTGCGCGCCGGGCTCATGGTTCGGCATCAGTCCGCCCCTCCGCCCTTGCCGCCCGCGCTGTCGTCGGCCGGTCCCACTTTGACCTTGGTGCCTTCGTCCAGCCCGTAAGCTCCGCCGGTGATGACAAGGTCACTTGCCGCAACGCCGGTCAGTATCTGCACATCCCCGGTGTTTTCAATGCCCAGCGTAACCGGCTTGCGATGAGCCGCACCATCGTCGCCCACCACCATCACTGACTTGCTCCCATCCTGCGCGGTAAGTATCGATGCCGCGGGAACCTTCCAGGCTTTGTCGACAGTTCTGCCGGTAATGGAGACTTTTACCGGCGTGCCCACCTTGAGTTTCCCAGCCTTGTTGTCGATCTTCAGCCAGACTTCGACGGTGGTGCTGCCGGGGTCCAGCGCCGGACTGATGAGCGATACCTTCGCCGCAACCGGATCGGCAATTCCGGGCACACTCACCGAAGCTTCGTCGCCGATCTTCATCTTCTGGGCGAGACCTTGCGCTATGTGGCTCTTGGCCAGCAGCGTCGCGGTATCCATCACCGTGATCAGCGGTGCTCCAGCGGCCGCCGTCTCGCCGGCGAACAACGGCCGGTCGGTCACAACACCGTCAATGGGGCTTTTGATCTCCGAGTAGTCCACCTGCGCCGCCGCGCCTTTGTACTTGCCTTCGGCAGAGGTCAACTGCCCTTGAGCGGATTTGAGCGCGGCCTCGCGGCTCACGCTGTGCACCGATTCAAGATGTTTTGCCGCCGCGTCGTAGGCCGCCTGCGCCTGTACCAGGGCGGCTTGTGCCGTATCCAGATCGCGCCCCGGAATCGCGCCCTCGGCAAACAACTCTTTGCGGCTTTTCACAATGCTCAGGTTCAGATCGAGATTCGCCTTCGCTTGCGCCAGGTCAGACTCCGCCTTCAATGTGTCTTCAGGAACCTGCGCCTTGGTGGCCGTGTCGTAAGCCGCCTGTGCGGCCACGTAGGAGCCTTTGTTGTCCATTGCCGCCGCGGCCAAATCGTTGTTCTCGAGAGTCGCCAGCAGCTCCCCGGCCTTCACCCGCGTTCCGCGCTCCACATAGAACTTCCGCACCGGCGCGCTGATCTTTGGCGCGATGGCCGCCTGCGCCAGCGGTGCCAGCACGGCGTCTGCGGCGATGTGCTCTGCAATCTCTCCCTGTTCGGGATGCTCGGCCTGCACCGTGACCACTGTCTCCGGCGCCGCATCCTTCTTGCAACCCGGCAATAGCGCCAATGGAAGAGCCACTGCGCCAAGCAGGATCAAGCGCGGCATAACGGCCTGTGGCAAAAGTCGGATTTTGAAGGGGCACGACTTTAGTCGTGCCGTAAAATGCTGAAAATGATGGGTGGGCTTTAGCCCCTGAGGGAAGCTCATTGGCAATTTGGACTTTCGCCGCTGGCTGAAACGCGAAAGCGCTTCAGGAGTGCGGCCAAATCTCTTCAATACTGTTGTTTCATTTATCATGCTGGTGTCTTCCTGCTGCTTCTTTCAGGGTGAAGACTTACATCGTACCCGTTAGCGTCTGCAATTCGGCTCGCGCGGCCTCGTAGCGCACTCTTCCATCTTCGCGTGCGTTCTCCGCGGCCACGTAGGCGTGTTGCGCATCCACCACTTCCAGCACCGTCGCCTCGCCGCCCGTGTAGCGCAGTTTGGCAAGGCGAAGGCTTTCCGCGGCCGTCGTCGCGCTCAAGTCCAGCGAGTCGAGCTGGTTCCGCGCTGCCGCGGCCTCCGAGTAGGCCTCGTCGAGCCGTGCAATCAACTGCCGCTGCGTCGAACTCAGCGCCACCTTTGCTGAGTCGCGGCGAATTTCGCTTTGCTTCACGCGATGCTGGGTTGAGAACCAGTCCCACACCGGAATATCAAGCGTGACGCTGGCCGAGTAGCCCAGGTTGCGCATTCCGCCTGGTCCGTTCACCTCAAACTCCGGCGCGTCGATGCCGTAGGTCACGTTCAAGCCCAGATCTGGCAGATAGGCCGCCCGCGCCGCCAGCACTTCGGCGTTGCTCACGCTCACCGCAGCCAGTGCGCTCTTCAGTTCCGGATTGTTTCTCGCCGCGGCCTGTTCCACGTCTTCGCGCGTGGCCAGCGGCGGTGCGTCTTGCGCCTGCAGCGTGTAAGGCGTGCGCGGATCGGGAAATAGCAAGACACCCAGTTCCAACCGCGCCTTTTCTGCGGCGACCTTTGCGTCTTCAAAATCGCGCTGACGCTGCTGTTCTTCCAGTTGCGCCTTCACCACGTCGGCGTGCGCAACCTCCCGCCCGTGTTCGCGCTTGCCCGTGAGGGAAGTAAAGTCTACCGCTTCCTGGTGAGCGCGCTCGGCGAACGCCAGTTTGTGATCCGCCGCCAATGAGCCGTAAAAAAGGCTGGTGACCGCGGAAACAAGCCCGCGACGCGCGACTTCCAGTTCGGCTGCCGCCATCGCCGACTCCGCATCGGCCCGCCGCACGCCGGCGAGCCCGGCCAACCCAAACGTCTCATTGATCGAGGCCTGGCTGGTGTACTCGTGCACCGCGTTATTGGCGATAAATACTTGCGGTATCGCTGAACCAGTGCTCTGCGCGTGCAATCCGGTTCCCTGCGTATACAGGTATTGGTTGTGGTAGACAACACCGGGCAGCAGGCCGTTGCGCGCAATCAAGCGGTCAAGCGACGAAACCTTGCTCTGCGCCAGTGCAGCGGCATATGTGGGTTCGTTGCCCTCGGCGCGATGGATGGCCTCTTCCAGCGTAATCATTTGAGGTTGGGCCGCGGTCTGCGGACCGGAATTGGCAGCCACATCCGCATTTTGCGCACATACTACAAGGGCTGCGCCCAATGCGCCCATCCAGAGGGCGAAGCCGCTCATCAACAGCAGCATGACTCGCCGCGGTGAATTACGTCCAGAGATGAACCCGCGACCGAACGCCCAAGAACCTGGGTGCCCCATCCATGCGACTTCTTTCCGTCGCGTGGGTGGGATACGACGAACCCCAACCGGCCCGCTCATCGGGAGCACAATAAACAAGCGTCTTATTTCGCTCTGGAATTCGTCCCGCATCGTCACACTCAGAAGAATACAGTCGACGCCTGAATTTTTCCTGAATCTTACAAAAACTTCAGGGGGCGTGTCCGGACAGATTCTTGTTTCCGCTTTTCCCGTTCTTCAGATTTCCCATCCCCACCCCGGCCCGGCTCTGCGATACTACTCAGTTATGCCAATCGCCGACCTCGAACAAGCTGCCCAAAAAATTGCCGGATTTCTTGCCACGTTAAACAAGCTGGGTGGATTGCGCCTCAAGTACCGCATCACGGCCGGAGACGGCGCGCGTGATCCCGAGGGCCTGGAGGCCCGTCAGATTTACGTTGAACTCGGCGGGCCCGATGTGCCGCTCGTGACCCAGCACAACGGCGAATTGCTGCGCGCTCTCGAAACCATCGCTGCGCAAATGCTTCGCCTCGATCAGCGAGAAAACGACCTCGTCAGCTTTGATGCCGCAAATTTCAAGGCACTGCGCGCGCAGGAACTTCGCCTGCAGGCCGAGGTCGCCGCGGACAAGGTGATCAGGAGCGGGATCCCCTTCGCTTTCCCCCCCATGAACAGCCGCGAGCGAAGACTGATGCATCTTGCCTTCAAATCGCTCGAAGGCGTTGAGACTGCCAGCAGCGGCGAAGGGCAGGAGCGCTTTCTTGCCGTGTATCCTGCGGGCAAGACCAATCTGCCGGTGACGCCTCAGATGAAGCCGAGAGGCTTCGGTCGCAGGTAAGACCGGATCCTTCTGATCAGGCCGAAAGTCTGAACAGTTGGAGGTCTTGAATGGGCACGACTTCAGCCGTGCCGAATTTGCAATCGAATCATCGAGGGCTCCATTGAGCGCTGCATCAGTAATGCCTTGGAAGCCGCGCCAGAGGCGCGGTGTTTGTTAGCCCCGCGCTTCAGCGTGGGGAATCGAAATTCCTCCTGTTGACTGCGGAGTCCCGTAGGGACGGCGCAAGAACTTGCAGGGGCCAATAGCCCCTCGGGCATGCCTTCGCGCTTGCCGTCCCACCCAGGCCCTTCACGAATATCTGTGAAGCGCGACTCTCGGCGTGCCAAAATACCCAACTATGAGAACTGCAACCATTTTTCTGGCGCTGGCGGTTACACCACTTGTGTCCGCGGCGCAAACGCGGCTTGTCCTCATTGACCAGGACGGCTCGGGCCCCGGCGGCTCCGACCAGATGGCGATCATGGCTTTGCTTGAGGCGCCGCAGGTCAAAGTGCTCGGCATAACCATGGTGACGGGCGACGCCTGGCGCGACGAGGAGACCTTGCACACGCTGCGCATGCTTGAGCTCACCGGCCACGCCGATGTGCCGGTGGCGCGGGGCGCCGTGTTTCCGCTCATCCGCACCCAGCAGGAGACGCGCCTGGCGGAGGCGCTCAACGGCAGGCAAACCTATCTCGGCGCGTGGCGGCAAGAGCCGGCCAAGTCCAGCGCCGACTGCAGCGTGCCGTCCTCGCCCGGGGCGCCGTGGCAGCACACGACCGCCGCATCGACCTCAAGCGGCCGCTCCTTGCGCAGCGCGCCGCCCTCGCCGACGAACCCGCCGCCGGGGCCGACGACGAGGCGCAGTGGTCGGGCCTTTCGGGGCACGCCGTCGGCGAAGTCGCGGCCCTCGAGCGAGGCGTCGACCTCGAACCACTCCCCCGCTTTGGACCAGTAGAGGCAGATCGGGTCCCGGCGCGCGCCCTCGAGTGCCCGGGCCGCCTGCAGACCCGTGAGCACGCTGATGTCGTGCTCGGGCGAGGGTCCCCCGAAGATGACGGCCGGGCGTGTCACGGGCGGGGAGCCTACCGGTGGGCCCGGTCGGGCCCGATCAGGGGTAGTGGTCGGGCAGCTGGTTCTCGTAGAGCACCACGTCGGCCGGGCCGGTGTGCCCGCGGACCCAGTCGACGGCCTGCTCGTGGCTGTCGGCGAGCAGCAC
>Ga0209698_10008660_pt1 | contig 10476 bp, 9 predicted proteins | sample LitLauG_LLR_2012_FD_187203 | JGI IMG/M metagenome (GOLD analysis project Ga0209698, IMG submission 187203) | Freshwater sediment microbial communities from Pennsylvania, USA - Little Laurel Run_MetaG_LLR_2012 (SPAdes) (version 2) | ecosystem: Environmental > Aquatic > Freshwater > Creek >... | reverse complement strand
CTGCAGCCGTCCGCCAGCAGCTCCAGATTTTCCTCCGTGTACTCGTGCGCCAGCGGCTGGCCGGCCACCACTTTCGCCCCGCCGCCGTGCATCTTCAACGCCCGGATGGTGGCCACCAGCACCACGCAATTCGGCGCCAGGCCGCTATACCGGCACTTGATGTTGAAAAACTTCTCCATCCCCATGTCCGCGCCGAACCCCGCTTCGGTCAGCACATAACCCTCCGGGCCTACCAGCTTGAGCGCGATCTGATCCGCCACGATGGAAGAATTGCCGTGCGCAATATTGGCGAAGGGCCCGGCATGCACGAACGCCGGGGTCCCTTCGATCGTCTGCATCAGGTTGGGCAGCAGCGCGTCCTTCATGAGCACGGTCAGCGCGCCGCCCACGCCGATATCGTCCGCCGTGATGGGCGTTCCTTCGCGGTTCGTGCCAATCACCATGCGCCCCAGGCGCTCGCGCATGTCGTTCAGGTCGGTGGCCAGCGCCAGGATCGCCATGATCTCGCTCGCCACCGCCATGTCGAACCCGGTCACCCGCGTGATCCCCTTCTCTTCCGCGCCCTGCCCGATCGTGATCTGCCGCAGCATGCGGTCGTTGGTGTCCATCACCCGCCGCCACGTGACGCTGTCCGGATCGATATCCAGCCGGGCGAAGCGGCTGCGCTCTTCCGCCGTCAGCTCGTTCGGATCGGTCTTGGCGATCCCCAGGTTGCGCAGCCGGCGCAGCATCACCGGCGTAAACCGCCGGCTGCCGTCTTTCTTTGCCGGGCATAGCCGGTCGAACAGCGCCTCGTCCTTCGGCGTCGTCCGCTCGTGGAAAATCCGCGTGTCGATGGCCGCTGCCAGCAGGTTGTTCGCCGCCGTGATGGCGTGGATGTCGCCGGTCAGATGAAGGTTGAACTCCTCCATCGGAATAATCTGGCTGTAGCCGCCGCCCGCCGCCCCGCCCTTGATTCCGAATGTTGGACCCTGGCTGGGTTGCCGGATGCAGGTGAAGACTTTCTTCCCCAGGTGCGCTCCCAGCGCCTGGCTCAGACCCACGGTGGTGGTCGTCTTGCCTTCCCCCAGCGGCGTGGGCGTAATCGCCGTCACCACGATGTAGTTGCCGTTGCGCACCTCCTTCAGCCGCTCGCGAATCGAGAGGTGCACCTTCGCCTTGGTCTTTCCATAGAGTTCCAGTTCGTCCGTAAGAATCCCCGCTTCGGCGGCGATCTGGTCGATGGGAAGGGGCGCGACCGATTGCGCGATGTCGATGTCGCTCGGCACACGTGTCTGAATGTTCGTTAGCTTGCGAGACATGGGCGTCCTTTATTTGGGAACGAGATTCACGTCGGATTGCGGCTGGGCTACGGGCGCCGGGCTGATGGTGATCAGCGGCGGCGTATTTCCGGGGCGGCTATCCCGCTTCAGAAAATAGTTGATGTACGAGCTGGTCCCCTGCAAAGCCCGATTGCGCGGCGGAATGTACTGCTTCAACTCGTCCGTGCGGTTGGCGGCTTGGGCGCGCTCGTACACTTTCACCCAGACGCACGGCCGTTCCGGAATTACTTCGCACTGCCCGTTGAATGTGCCCCCGCAGGGCCCATTCCGCAGATTCTTGGGGCACGTCATGGGGCAAACGTACTCCATCAACCCCAGCACGCAGTTGCCGCAAGCCTTGCAGCCAAAGACCGGTTCCTTAAAAGCCAGCTCCGCACGCTCGAATCCGCGGGCCAGCGCGGGCCACCGGTCGATCCAGCCGTAGAGCGCCGTCAAAAGCCGGCGCAGCAGCCGCGGCGTGTTGGCAGGCTCCCCCAGATCCGCCAGCCTGAGCCAGAAGCTTTGCTTCTTCGCCGGCCCCGCCGGCGGATTGTACAGGTAGAACCCGCCCGGCGGCCCGTAACTGATCTCCTCGGCCAGTTCTTCCCACTTCGGAGCTAATTCTTCGGACCGCTTGATGATCCAGCGGATGCGGTCCGCCTGGTGGTCTCCGCCCAGGTACGCTCCGGCGTATCCCAGGCCGCGGACGATGGCCACCATCTTCGCGGCCCGTTCCAGGCGCCCCGCCAGGCCTTTGTCGGTGGATTGCTTCGTCTCCTCTTGAATCCGCTCCACCAACTCCGGCGCCACCCAGCAGCCGGGAGGTTCGCCTTTGGCCATTCTCTGTGAGGCCTTCGCCGGCAGCACATACACGTTCCCGAAGATCGGCGTCCGCAGGCCCCGCTCGTCCATGTACCGCTTCAGCTCGCGGAACTTACGCGAGTCGTAACCCAGTTGCGTGATGGCGTAGTCCGCCCCGGCAGCGATCTTCTTCTCCAGCTTCAGGTACTGGTAGGCGCAATCGGGCTCGGTATATTTGAAGGGAGAGACCGCCACCGAAATGTAAAACGAATGGCCCGCCGCGCGCAGTTCGCTCAGGAACTCGACCAGTTGGACCGAATCCAGATCGTACGGCGACGGAGCCGTCGCGTAGTCCACGCCCTTGGGATAGTCGCCCGTGATCGCGAATACGTTTTCGATTCCCAGGGCCTCCAGGTCTTCCAGCTCGCGGCGAATCGTGTGCCGGTCTTTATTCACGCACGTGATGTGAATATTGGGGGTCAACCCGCGCGCCCGCGCCGCCGTACCCACCCGAATGGGATCGTGTCCCATCGAGCCCCCCGCGTAGCTGGTGATGCCTGCCCCCACGACTCCCGGAACCTGGGCCAGCCGCGAAGCCACCTCCAGCAGCTTGGCCTCGCGGGTTAGCTGGCTCGCCACCAACTCCACCACGTAGCAGAAGCGTCTGCTGCTTAAAGCTTCCCGGATCGAATTCCCCAGCGGCATTTCAGTTCCCTAATTCCGCGCGCACCAGTCTCGTGCCTTCCACCATGGCATTCAGTTTGGCGAAAGCCACGTCCCGAGGCAAATGGAAAAGGCCGCAATCCGGGAGGATGAAGATCCTTTCGGGCGGCAACACTTCCAGCGCCTTGCGAATCCGTTCCGCCACCAGGTCGGGCGTCTCCACGTCGTGAGACTTCACATCGATCACTCCTACCCCGAGATCGAACGGCGGATTAAACTCCTTGAACAGATCCAGATCCTCCCCGCCGCGCCGCGCAAACTCCATGGTGAGTTGCTGTACTTTCGCTCCCAGGATCGTAGGGAACAGATATCGGTAGCTGCCCTCCCACGACGGTTTGCCGTAGCGGTTGCCATAACAGATGTGCACCGCGATCTTGGCCGCCACCCCATCCACCATCGCGTTCAACGCCTTTACCGCCCACGGCAAATCTTCGGGGAAACCCGAAAAGTACGGCTCGTCGATCTGAATGTAGCGGGCCCCCGCCTTCACCAGCTCTTTGAGTTCCAGGTTGAACACCCGGGCCAAATCCATGGCCAGGGCCTCTTCGCTGGCGTAATGCTGGTTGCGGATGCGCTTGCTCAGGCAATGCGCGCCGGTAATGCAGATCTTGGCTTCGCGTTCCGTGAACATGCGCAGAAACTTGAAATCCCCGGCCAAGCCCAGCGAGGCCATCGGCAGTTTGCCCTGCACTACGCTGTCGTAGAAATCGTAATAAAACTTCTTCGAGGAGCGGTCGATCTGCACGCCCGGCAGCCGCTCGACGAAGTAGTCGATCATATTGTCTCGCCGGGCTTCTCCGTCGGTGATGATATCGAGACCGGCCACTTCCTGGTCTTTGATATCGGCCTTCACGGCCGTGTCATGAATTTCATCCAGATCGTGGCGGCTGATGCGCCGCACGAAATATTCCGTCTTGAGCCGTTCCAACCACCCCGGCATCGAGTAACTACCCACGACCGTCGTAGGAAGAATGGGAAGAGTCATCAGTTAGTCCTTAAAATCTGCTGCCGAACCGCCACCGTCTGGGACCGGTCGTTCATCTACTCCCGCTGCGTCGTGTACAGGATGGACGTTCTCGAGCCCTTGCGGTAATGAAAGGGCGCGAAATGCACGTCGTAACCCGCCCGTTCCCCGACTTCCCGCAACAGCACGCCGTTCACCCAGTTCACGATCGAGCCATCCATCTTGCCCGGCCCGTGGAATCCCAGCCGGTATTGATTGAAATCGGTGACGAAAATATCCTGTACCTGCAGATAGCCGCGCGGATACAGCAGCGGGATCGTATTGTAAAAGCTCTCCAGCGCGCCCGAGCTGAGGGCAAACCGCAGATCGCTCGGCGCTTCTTGCAGGATATCTTCCAGTTTAGCGACATCCAGACCGGGCGGGAAAGTCGAGTCGACCAGTTCTTCGATCGGCACCAGCCGCTCTTCCAGCCGCATCGCCTCCCAGGCATCCATCCAGAAACCCATGCCCCGCTCATAATCCCCCAGGTAATCCGGGCCGCCTTCGAGCAGCCGTCCCACCAGCGTGCGCATCTTCTCTGCCGGCAGCCCGTACTTTTGCGCCAGCCGCGCCGCCTCGGCCATCGGCAGGTACGCCCGCGACTGGATGAAGTAGAGCTTGCCGTCCCGCCGCAACACTTCGTCGTTGGGCAGATTGTCGTACACATTGGTTAGATGAACGTGCAGGATCTTGTGGCGCAAAAAGGAGAGCGTCTTCAGGGGATTCAACGCGTCCAGCACCATGAAGCTGCACAAATCGATGTGCTTCTGGACGGCGGCCCGCGAGCGATCGAGCGAATGCAGCGAATAGTCGCCCAGCAGCACGCGCAGACGCGGATAGTAATTGGTGCCGCGCTGCCCATCGAGCGCTTGAAACCGGTCGATGAATAACGCGCAGCGTTGCCCGGTTCCCACGCCGATCTCCATGATGAAAATCTCGGCCGGCAGCCGCTGCTTGTTCTCCAGGTCGCGCAGTAAAGTCCAAAAATCGGCCACCCCGTCGGCCACCGCGTCCGGGTGGTTGGCGTCCGATTGTCCTCCCGGCAGCGCCTGCTGGTAGTTCTTCCCCGTGGCCGCTTCCCAATCTTTCAGCCGGTGCCAGAACAGCCGGTTGAACTCCCACGCGATGCTCGTGCGAAACGGCTGGAACTCCTCCAGCGCCAGCCGGTCTTCCGCCGCGCACCGCGCGGATTGGGCATCGCTGCGCAGCATGGCCCGCAGCATGGCCGGCTTCAGGCAGCCCGTCACCACTTGCCGCGTATCCACCTGCACGTGCATGATCGGTGAAGGATCGTCGCCGGATCCCTGCCCCCGCGTGACCAGCACCACCTCCCGAAAATTCTTCTTGTACTGAAGCCAGTCCAACTGAATGCGGAGCCGCGCAAACTCGCTTTGCTCGATGTGCCCGTCCTCGAGCAGCCCATACAGAGCCTCGGTAACTTCCTGGGTTGCGGCTGCTGCCTTCCCGTGGAGATGATTCAGTTGCAGGATCATAGTTCTAACGCGAGCCGGAATTTTTGAGCACACCCCTACCCGGCGGAATCCCGCCTAAAAAACGAGAAATCTCAGGGGTGAACGTTCGCCATTGGACATTCTACCGTAGTCCGGGCGGCTCCCGAAAATCAGCGCGCGGCCCGGCAAATGTCCGTCAAATTGCCCCGTGCGCCTGCCCGTTCATCCGGCGTGAGAGCCGGATTCCAAGGATTGTGTACCGGGCCGAAGTACGTTACCGCCGAAGTGCCCCCATAGGCGAACTCGTGCAGATTGAGTTTGCCCAGAAAAATCGCGCCCGCCTTCTTGAGCCGGCGGACTACCTCCGCGTCTTCCGCCGGAACGCGGTCCTGGAACACCTGGCTCGCTCCCGTGGTCCGCACGCCGGCGGTATCGATGTTGTCTTTCAACGCGATCGGAATCCCGTGCAGCGCGCCGCGCCATTCCCCGCGATGGGCCTCCCCTTCCCGTGCGCGTGCTTCCGCCAGTGCCGTTTCTCCCGTGACAGTGATGAACGCATTCAGCGTCCGCTGATACTTTTCGATGCGCGCCAGGCAGGCCCGCGTCAGGTCCACCGGCGAGGCCGCCTTGCTGCGCACCAGCTCTCCCGCCTTCTTCAGAGACCAGCTCGCCAGGTCTTGCGATTGGCCGAAAGCCACGCCCGCTGCTGCGCCCAGCCCCGCGCCCAAAAAGCTTCTGCGATTCATTTCCACTGCTCCAGCAGGTCTTCGGACCGCACCGTCCATCCAAAGAACGATTCCACGTTGAGCAGCGTGGCCTCCTGCATCCCCGGCCCCGTGGCGATGGAGGCATCGGCGATCAGAATCGGCCAGTAATCCAGGAAGAATGCGTCCCGCAAGGTGGATTCCACGCACACGTTGGTCGCAATCCCCGCGAAAAGCAGATAGCGGATACCGCGGGCGCGCAATTCGCCGTCCAGGGCCGTGCGCGCGAATCCGCTGTAGCGCGTCTTCACGATCACTAAGTCCCCCGGCTGTGGCCGCAGCTCATCTACGATGGCGAAGTCCCACGTGCCCTCAATCAGCAGCGTGCCTTTGAGTTCCGGACGGCAGTTCATCATCCGCAGCGCCAGTTCTTTGTGCCAGTTCGGCGATGCCGGGCCACCGCTATTACTCAGGTCGGGCTTGAACCCCATTTGCAGATAAACCACCGGAATGCCGGCCCCCCGCGCCGCCGCTACCAGCGTTCCGGTGCACTCGATTACCGCCGCCGCCCCGGAAATATCGCGCCCCGCGATGTCCAGCATTCCGCCCTTGCTCGCGAACCCGTTTTGCATGTCGACGACGACCACCGCCGTTTGCCGGAAATCGATCTCGATAGCTTCGGGTTTCGCGTTCAGCTTTGGCATTTTGATCCTCGTGGGGCAGGTTCCCGGCCTGCCCGCATTGTCTATCGCGCCAGGCCCGTCGCCCGCTTGACTACACCGTCCGGCGCCCGACTGCGGCCCTAATGGAGCGAAGCGCCGCAATACCGTGCCGGTTTTACGAAAAACGATCGACTACGTTATCATAGATCCGCTATGGACGCCCGCGCGGCCCGCGAACACGAGCACGATCACGCCCACCAGGCGGTCCCTTCCGATCCCGCGCTGCGCGTGAAAGCGCTGGAATCGCTGCTCGTGGAAAAAGGACTGGTCGATCGCGCCGCCCTCGATGCCCTGATCGATACCTACCAACACAAGATCGGGCCGCGCAACGGCGCGCGCGTGGTAGCCCGCGCCTGGGTAGACCCCGCTTACAAGCGGCGCCTGCTCGCCAACGCCACCGCCGCCATCGCCGAGTTCGGATACGGCGGTTCTCAAGGGGAACACATGGTGGTGGTCGAGAATGGTCCGCAAGTGCATAACGTCGTCGTCTGCACCCTGTGCTCCTGCTATCCCTGGTCCGTGCTCGGCTTGCCGCCGGTTTGGTATAAGTCCGCGCCGTATCGCTCGCGCGCCGTGATCGACCCGCGCGGGGTGCTGCGCGAATTCGGCCTCGATCTGCCCGAGGAGGTCGAAGTGCGCGTCTGGGACAGCACCGCCGAGCTGCGCTATCTGGTGTTGCCCGAGCGCCCGCCCGGCACCGAGAGTCTGAGTGAAGACGAGTTGGCCGCGCTGGTTACCCGCGATTCCATGGTAGGCGTCGCCAAGGTGAGCGCATGAACGGCGTCCACGACATGGGCGGCATGCACGGCATGGGACCCATCGAATACGAGAAGGACGAGCCGGTCTTCCACGCCCGCTGGGAAGGGCTCGCCTTCGCGCTAAATCGTGCCATGGGAGTCTGGGCCAAGTGGAACCTGGACGCTTCCCGCCATGGCATCGAGCGGTTACCCCCGGCCGAGTATCTGCGCATGAGCTACTACGAGAAATGGACCGCGCGCCTGGAGTTGCTCCTCGTCGAGAGTGGCCTCGTCACGGCGGAGGAACTGGCGGCCGGCATGCCCGCGCCCGGTTCGCCCAAAGCACTGCCGGCGCTCACCGCCGAAAAAGTCCCCGCGCTGGGGAAGGGAAGACCAGCAAGCCGCGACGTGCCGGTGGCTCCGCGCTTCCACGCCGGCCAGTCGGTGCGCGCCCTCAACATGCATCCCGCCGGCCACACGCGCCTCCCACGGTACGCCCGCGGCAAACAGGGCACCGTCGATCGCGATCACGGCGTCTTCGTGTTCCCGGACACCAACGCCCGCTTCCTGGGAGAGAAGCCCCAGCATGTCTACTCGGTGCGCTTCGCTGCGTGCGAACTGTGGGGCGGGCAAGCATCCCCGCGCGATTCGGTCTACCTCGATTTATGGGACGACTACCTTGAGCCGGCCTGACGCCTTCGACGCGCTCCCGCAACTTCCGCGCGACGAAGGCGGCCCGGTCTTCGCCGAGCCGTGGCAGGCGCAGGCGTTCGCCCTGGCCGTCAAGCTCTCCGCGGAAGGCCACTTCACCTGGAAAGAGTGGGCCGCCACGCTCGCCGCTGAACTCCAGGCCGCCGCCGAACGCGGCGAGCCCGACGACGGAACCCACTACTATGACCACTGGCTGGCGTCCCTCGAACGCCTCGTCACCGCCAAAGGCTTATCCAACCGCGAGGCCTTGGCAGCCCGCAAGGAAGCCTGGGCCGACGCCTACCGCCACACGCCTCACGGTAAACCGGTCGAGTTGCGGTAGCCTGTGCTACCATGCAAAGGGACTTCGCGGCGGTTCTCAAAAGCTTGTCTCTGTCTGAAGTGAACCACCATAAATGAATCTACGGTCGTTATTTAGCCTGTTTTCCTCGGACCTCGCCATCGACCTCGGGACTGCCAACACTCTGGTCTACGCCAAGGGGAAAGGCATTGTCGTCAACGAGCCCTCCATCGTTGCCATCAATAAGAATACCGGCGAGGTCGAGGCCGTCGGCAAGGAAGCCAAGGAGATGTTGGGGCGCACGCCCGGCAACATCGTCGCCATCAAGCCCATGAAAGACGGCGTCATCGCCGATTTCAAAGTCACCGAGCGCATGCTGAATTATTTCATTCAGAAGGCGCATGGCCGCAAGATGTTGGTCCATCCCCGGATCGTCATTGGCGTGCCGAGCGAAATCACGCAGGTCGAAAAGCGCGCTGTCATGGATTCGGCCTACCGCGCCAAGGCCAGCGAGGTGCATCTGGTGGAACAGGCCATGGTGGCGGCCATCGGCGCCGGGTTGCCCATCACCGAGCCCTCCGGCAACATGGTCGTGGATATCGGCGGCGGCACCACCGACGTGGCCGTCATCTCGCTTTCCGGCATCGTCTATTCCCGCTCCGTCCGCGTGGCGGGCAATGAAATGGACGATTCCGTCATGCAGTATCTCAAGCGGAAGTACAACCTGCTGATCGGCGAGCGCACCGCGGAAGCCATCAAAATCGAAATCGGCTCCGCCTATCCGCTGGATAAGCCCCTCACCATGGAAATCAAGGGGCGCAACCTCATCGAAGGAGTGCCCCGCACCATCACCATCGACGATTCCGAGATTCGCGAAGCGCTCTCGGAATCCGTGGCCACCATCGTCAATGCCATTCGCGTGGCCTTGGAGCGGACACCCCCCGAGTTGAGCGCCGATATCAGCGACCGCGGTATTGTGCTGACCGGCGGCGGCGCGCTGTTGAAGAATCTGGATAAGCGCATCCGTGAAGAAACCGGGCTGCCCGTGTCGATCGCGGATGATCCCCTCGCCTCCGTGGTGCTGGGGACCGGACGGATGCTGAGCGACTTCCGGCTATTGCGCAAGATTTCGATAGACTAGTAGAAGACCGCTTACTGCGCCGCGACCGAAGGGAGCGGTGGGCCGGACCCCGGCTATGGAGACGTTTCTCAATCGCTACCGCAACATCACCGTGCTCCTGCTGGTGATCTTCGCGCAGCTCGTGCTGCTGGCCGTGCAAGTGAAAAACGACCAGGACGTGCGCTTCATCCGCGTCTGGACCGTGACCGCGGTTACCCCTGTGGCGCGCATTGTCGAATGGCTCCGCGGCGGCAGCTCGGGCTTCGTTCACGACTACATCGTGCTCCACGACACCCACCAGGAGAATCGCCGCCTCCAAACCGAGGTGGACCGGCTCAAGCTCGAAAACAATTTCCTGAAAAACGAGCTGAACACCGCCGACCGGGCCAAAGCGCTGGCCGTGTTCCAGTCCCACACACCCTCGAAGACCCTCGCGGCCAGCGTGATCGGCACCAGCGCCTCCACCAACTCCAAGGTCGTGTTTGTGGACCGCGGCTCGGTGTCCGGCGTCCAGCGCGGCATGGCCGTGGTCACCCCCGATGGCATCGTGGGCAAGGTGATCTCCGCCTATCCAACAGCTTCCCAGGTGCTCTTGATTACCGATCCCGATTTCGCCGCGGGCGTGATTTCGCAAAGGACGCAGGCCCACGGTACCCTCAAGGGCCAAGCCACCCCCATGTGCAAAGTCGACTACGTGCCCTTTGAAGATAAGTTGCAGGTGGGAGACTGGTTCTACACTTCCGGCGATGACCGCATCTTCCCGCGCGGCTTTCCCGTAGGCATCGTGAAAGCGGTCCACCCCGGCCAGCCCTTCCAGGAGATCCTGGTCGAGCCGAGCGGCCTCCAGCGCGGGCTCGAGGATGTGCTCATTCTCATCGAAGGCGGACACCAGCAGATTCCCGAAGAACCGGTGGCCAACCAGC
>Ga0209698_10008659_pt1 | contig 10476 bp, 12 predicted proteins | sample LitLauG_LLR_2012_FD_187203 | JGI IMG/M metagenome (GOLD analysis project Ga0209698, IMG submission 187203) | Freshwater sediment microbial communities from Pennsylvania, USA - Little Laurel Run_MetaG_LLR_2012 (SPAdes) (version 2) | ecosystem: Environmental > Aquatic > Freshwater > Creek >... | reverse complement strand
CTTCGTGCTGCGCGCCCGCGCCCACGGCAAGAATCCGCACTGGACCAGCTACGAAAAGCTGCGCGTGGTGATCGAAAAGCGCATGTTCAGCAAGACCGAGGACATCCTGCCGGTCATTTCCTTCGAAGCCAAGGGATCGGCTGAACTCGATGAGCGGCACCGGTCCTTCGTCAACCGGCTCGCGGCCCGGGGCTATACGGAAAAGCAGGTGCGGCGCCTGGTCGACTGGTATCTGCACTACAAGAAAAGCGCGCAGTCGTAGCAGTTCGCAAAGCGGTGCGGCCACGCTAAAACGCGGCCGACCTATCATCGGGGAATGGGGATGTCGCAGGCGCCAACGCAGACTTCGCTCGAAACGCCGGATGCCACGGGGTCTGCTGTCGCCACCCTTGGTCCCGACCCCGACACCGCGGGCGATCCTCCCATCCTCGGTCTGCTGCGCATCGTCGACCGGCGGTCCGATCCCCCGGGCCGCGGCGCTGTCAACCGCGAACGCTTCATCCGCCGCTTCAAGGACGACATCAAGCGCGCGGCCGACGAGGAGTTCGGCAAGCGTTCCATAAAGGATGTCGGCCGTGGCGGGCGCATTTCCATACCCGGCCGCGGTCTGGCCGAGCCGCGTCTGGTGCACGATGACGATAGCGGCAGCCGTGATTTCGTGCTGCCCGGCAATCGCGAATACCTTCCCGGCGACAGCGTGTCGCGTCCGCGTCGCGGAGAAGGCGACGGCGCCCAGGGCGATGATCCCGGCTCCGGCGAGGGGTCCGATTCCTTCGCCTTCGCGCTGTCGCGCGAGGAGTTCCTGGCGCTGTTCTTCGACGACCTCGAACTGCCCAATCTCGAGCGCACGCGTTTTGGCGAAATGTCCATGGAACGCATGCGCCGCGGTGGCTACAGCCGCGAAGGCCTGCCCACCAACCTGCTGCCGGGCATGACGGTACGCATGGGCATCGCCCGGCGCATTGCGCTGCGCGGAGCACTGGCCGCCCACGTCCTGGAGCTCGAGCAGAAGCTCGATACCCCCGGAGCCGTGACCGACGAGGACGAACGCGCCCGCCTGCGCGACGAAATCACGCGCCTGCGCGAGCGCCGCGAGAAGCTGCCATTTCTCGAGGACGTCGATCGCCGTTACCGCTCGCGCGTGCCCACCACGGCTCCCGCGACGCGCGCGGTCATGCTGTGCCTCATGGATGTCTCGGGCTCCATGGACGAGCGCAAGAAGGATCTGGCCAAGCGCTTTTTCGCACTGCTCTACCTGTTTCTCGAGCGCAAGTACGGCCATGTCGACGTCATTTTCGTGCGCCACACGGAAACCGCGGAAGAGGTCGACGAGGAGCGCTTCTTCCACGACCCGCAGACCGGCGGCACCCTGGTGCAACCCGCGCTCGAACTGGCCTACCGCATCATCCAGGACCGCTTTGCCGGACCCGACTGGAACGTGTACGTCGCGCAGGCCTCCGACGGCGACTGCACCAGCGACGACGGCCGCAAGAGCGCCGCCTACCTCGCCCAGGAACTCCTGCCGCTGGTGCGCTACTTCGCCTATATCGACATTCCCAGCTCCAGCGGCTGGTTCAACCGCGCCTCCGACCTCTGGCAAAGCTACGACGCTGTCCAGGGGCCGGCCTTTGCCCGCCGGACGGTCAACGACCGCAGTGACATCTGGCCGGTGTTCCGTGAACTATTCGCCCGAAAGCAGGCCGCATGATGGGAAGCGTGGACGACACCCTGGAAAAGCAGCGCCCCTGGCCCAAGTTGCTGGCCAAACCCAGCGTGCCCATGCCGCGTCTGGACGTGGTGCGCCGCTCCGAACCCATCGCCACGGGCACCGAATGGACGCTGGGAACGCTCGAGAAATTCGACCACGCCATCGCCGCGCATGCGCGGCGCATGGGTCTGGACACCTACCCCATCCAGTACGAGATGATCACCGCCAGCCAGATGCTCGACCTGTGCTCGACGGTGGGCATGCCCGTGCACTACTCGCACTGGAGCTTCGGCAAGTCGCTGCTGTCGCAGGAGCACGGCTACAAGAAGGGCATGACGGGCCTCGCCTACGAGATCGTCATCAATACCAGCCCGGCCATCGCCTATCTCATGGAGACCAACACGCTGGCGCTGCAGGTGCTGGTGATGGCCCATGCGGGCTATGGCCATAACGCGTTCTTCAAGTCCAATTACCTGTTCCGCCAGTTCACGCAGGCCGACGCCATACTCGATTACCTGCAGTTCGCCCGCACCTTCGTGGCCGATTGCGAGGAGCAGTACGGCTGGCGCGAGGTGGAATCGGTGCTCGATTGCTGCCATGCGCTTGCGCCCTACGGCGTCGATCGTTATCGCCGGCCGCAGCGCCTGTCGGTCAAGCGCGAGCGCGCCCGCCTCAACGAGCGGATGCGCTTCGCCGAGAAACACTACAACGCCGACTTCGCCCACCTGCACATGGACGAGCAGGACGGCGCGGAGGGCGGCGAAGCCGATGCGCTGCCGCCCTTCGACCCCCAGGAAAACCTGCTCTATTTCATCGAGAAGCACGCCCCCAAGCTGCAACCCTGGCAACGCGAGCTCGTGCGCATCGTGCGCAAGGTCTCGCAATACTTCTACCCGCAGCGCCTCACCAAGGTGGCCAACGAAGGCGCGGCAACCTTCTGGCATTACACGCTGCTCAACGAGCTCTACGACGCCGGCGAGGTCGATGACGGCTTCATGCTCGAATGGCTCGGCAACCACGGCGACGTGGTGGCGCAGCCGGCCTTCGATTCGCGCCGCTTCAGCGGCCTCAACCCCTATGCCCTGGGGTTCTCCATCTTCCGCGACATCCGCCGCATCTGCGAGTCGCCCACCGACGAAGACCGCGAATGGTTCCCCAGCATCGCCGGAACGCCCTGGCAGGAGGCCATCAAGTTCGCCATGACCAACTTCAAGGACGACAGCCTCATCGAGCAGTACCTGTCGCCCAAGGTCATGCGCGATATGCGCCTCTTCATGATGCATGACGGTGACGAGGACCGCGATCACTATCACATCCGCGCCATCCACAACGAATCCGGCTACACGCAGGTGCGGCAGACGCTCGCGGCGCAGTACCGCGGCGAAAGCTACATCCCCACGCTGGTGGTCGCCCGGTCGAACGACGAGGCCGAGCGTGCGCTGCTCCTGCAGCATCGCGTGGAGAGCGGCCGCATGCTGGACACGCAAAGCGCCGAGACCGTACTGGGCTACGTCAAGAAGCTGTGGAAGTTCGACGTTGTCCTCGAGGAAATCGACAGCGAGGGCCGTCGCCTCAAGATCCACCGCACCTGAGGCTCGCCTCGGCCGGCACCTGGCACTGCCGCGCCATCGCCTCCGGACCCCGCGCACAATCGGCGGTGGACCGCGGGCCGCCGGCCATCGGCGGCATAATCCGCAGCGGGATGAACGGAGAAGTCGCATGATGAAAAAGCTTGCCATCGCTGCCACCCTGTTGCTGGCGCTGGGACCGGCACGCGCGGAGTGGACCAAGGTGACGGAATCGGCCAGCGGCCGCACGGTCTACATCGACCCCGCTGCGATCAAGGTGGTCGGCCTGGTACGCCAGGTGCAGGAACTGTGGGATTACCGCGATCCCGACCAATTCGGCGATTTTTCCTCCATCCTGCTGGTCGAGTACAACTGCGACACCCACCAGCGTCGCCTGCTCCAGAGCTCGGGCTACAAGGCGCAGCATGCGCAGGGCGCCATATCGGGGGTGCGCACCAATCCCAACCAGGATTGGGCAGCGATTGCGCCGCAGGCGATTGCGGCCGCGATCCTCAATATCGTCTGCCTGAACTGATCACGCCCGGGGGCCTGCCCAGCGCCTTGCGGTCCTCGCTTCGGCCCTTGGCCCCGGCCTGCCGTTTCTCCTCACGTTAATCATGACCCTGCAAACCTGGTGGCTCTTCGTCGGCGTGACCTTCTTCATTTCGGCCACGCCGGGTCCCAATATGACCCTCGTCATGGGGACCAGCGCGCGCCAGGGCTTCCGCGCCGCGATGGCGACCATGGCGGGCTGCATGCTCAGCCTGGCCATGATGAATGTCCTGTCTGCGGCGGGCCTGGGCGCGCTGCTGCAGGCGTTCCCTGCAGTCTTCAGCGCGCTGCGCTGGGCCGGTGCTGCGTACCTCGCCTATCTGGGGGTTCGCAGCTGGATGGCACCGGTGGCCCGTCCGGCGGACGGCGTAGCAATCGCTGCCGCGCCGCCGGCGCAGGGCCAGTGGGCGGCATTCCGCCAGGGTGTGCTGGTAGCGGCCAGCAACCCGAAGGCCATCTTGTTCGCGGCCGCCTTCCTGCCGCAGTTCATCCATCCCGAACTGCCCCGGCTGCGGCAGTTCGCCATCCTGCTGGTCACGTTCACGGTCATCGAGATCAGCTGGTACCTGGTCTACGCCAGCGCAGGCCGCCAGCTTGCGGCCTACCTGCAGCGCACGGATGTCCTGCGGGCCTTCAATCGGCTGACGGGCGGCATCTTCATCGGCTTTGCCGCCCTGATGGCGGTAGGGGGCCGCTAGGAGCGGCCCGACCAAACGCGTACCAGCTCCCCTCGCCCGCGTGCGGGAGAGGGGCCGGGGGTGAGGGCGTACGCTGTACGCCGCCCAACGGCACCAGGCGAATGTGCCGTTTCCCGCTCAGGTCGGGTTCTGTGTAATGCGCGGCGCCTCGTCGCCCAGGTGCACCCAGGGCAACTTCTCTTCGATGTAGACATGCATCTGGGGAACAAACCCGTCCGGCGCATCGAAGCTGGCGGCAAAAAGGTGGATTTCGCCGGGCCAGCGCTCGCCAGCGAAACTCATCGGCGAGCCGCATTGTCCGCAGAAACTGCGCACCACGCCGGGTGAGGATGCATACGTGCGCGGCGCTTGCGCGGTCCAGGCGACGGACTCTGCGGGGTAGCCGGCGTAGGTGGCAAATCCTGCGCTGGTGGCGCGCCGGCAGCTTTCGCAGTGGCAATGGGCAACCCACTTGGGCTCGCCCCGCGCCACGAAGCGCACGGCGCCGCACAGGCATCGTCCCGTTCGTTCGCTGGTTGTCATCGCTGCCCCCTTTTCAAGCCGAAGCGGACTGTCAATTTCTACTGCGGATTGCCTGCCGTCGCAAGCCACTTTCAACCGCCGCGCGAGCGCGGCATTGCTATGGTCTGGATGGCGCTGCGCGGCGCCGCCTTCCAGCCATGCCCTATCACGACCTCGAAGCTCAGTCCCAGGCGGCCCTGCGTGTCGGCCCCTGCGGCCAGCGCACGCAGCAGTGCCCGGGCCTTGTTCCCCGAGGGTAGCGCGGGGGGCCGGTCGGCACGCGGATTTGCGCCCAGCGCGCGCACCTCGGCGAGCAGCGCGCGCGCGTCGGGAAAGGTCAGCCGCAGGTTTTCCACTTCCATGACAGGAGCCTCGAAGCCGGCATCGACCAGCATGTCGCCGAAATCGTGCATGTCCACACAGGGCATGGGCCGTGCCGCCGGCAGCGCAGCGGCGCAGGCGGCGCGCAATTCCCGGGCCGTATCCGGACCGTAGCTACTGAACATCACGAGTCCGCCGGTGCGCAGGACCCGCGCGATCTCCGCGATCACCTCGTGCGGTGCCGGATGCCAGTGCAGCATGAGGTTGGAAAAAACCAGATCCACGGAGCCATCGGCCAGCGGCAGGCGCTCGGCGCTGCCGCAGACCCGCAGGCTCCTGTCGCCACCGCCCATCCAGGCCGCCATCCGCTGACGCAAGCCCGCCGTGGCGGGCGATGCCTGCAGCATGGCCGCAGACAGGTCCAGCCCCAGCCAGCGCGCGCCGGGGAACTGCTGTTCCAGTGCCGTGCGGCAGGCGCCGCTGCCGCATCCCAGATCGAGCAGCAGCGCGGTGGCATGGCGCATGTACGACAGGCGCTCCAGCATCCGCCGCCCGATCTCCCGGACCACGGCATCGTGACGGGCGAAGCGGCCCGCGCGCGCGTCGAACTGGCGGCGAACGGTGGCGATGCTGGCGTCGATGCGTGGGGGAGTTGTGGGCACGGGGCCGATGCGCAGGCGCCGCAGGGCGCCACCTCTGGTAGTGCGGAAATGACGCGGGCGAGTATAGGCTGAGCCTGATCCCGACCGTCGCACGCCGCTGCAGCGGGCTCCGGTCTTTCCCCCTCCTTCTCGCGTGCTTTCTCGTATTCCGCGTATTCCGCGTATGCCGCATATGCCCTTGTATCGCCACCTGACCAACACCCTGCGCCACCTGCTCGCACCCGATTGCGCCGTGTGCGGCATCACCGCTGCCGCGCCCGCCGGCAGCCCGGTGTGTGAACCCTGTCGCGCCGATTTCTTTGCCGTGGCAGTGCCGCGCTGCCGCATCTGCGCCAACCGCCTGCCCACTACCGCCGTGACACGACGGTCGGGTTCGGAACCCCGCCTTGATGTCTGCGGCCGATGCCTGGTTCATCCACCCCACTTTGCTGCCACCATCGCCCTGGCCGACTACGCCCCGCCCGTCGATGCCATGGTGGCCGCTCTGAAGTTCCACGGTCGTCTCGACCTGGGCCGCGCCCTGGGTCTGTTGCTGGCCGAGCGCGCCCGCGCCTGGCAGGGCGACGCCGTTTTGGCGCTGCCACTGGCCGCGCAGCGCCTGCGCGAACGCGGCTACAACCAGGCCGAGGAAATCGCCCGCGCGGTGGCTGCCTCCCTGGCCCGGCCCTTGTTACGGCACGCGCTGGTGCGTGTGCGCCATTGCGCCAGCCAGCAGGGACTGCGCCTCGCGCAGCGGCGCACCAATGTGCGCGGCGCCTTTGCCGCCGGCCCCGCTGCCGCCGGCCTGCACCTGCTGCTCGTCGATGACGTGCTCACATCCGGTTCGACCCTGGACGAGGCCGCCGCCGCCCTGCGGCGCGCCGGCGCACGATCGATCACCAACGCGGTTGTGGCGCGCACGCCATAATCCGCCTGCCATGTTTCGCGTCGTCCTCGTCGAGCCCCAGATACCCCCCAACACCGGCAATGTGATCCGCCTGTGCGCGAACGCGGGCGCGCAACTGCACCTGGTGGAGCCCCTGGGCTTTCCCATCGACCACGCCAAGATGCGGCGCGCCGGCCTCGACTACCACGAGTTCGCCCAGCTTCGTGTACACGCCAGTGTTGATGCGTGGCGCGCCGCGGAGCAGCCTGACGCGGCCCGGGTCTTTGCTTTCAGCACACGGGCAACCCGCCGCCATACGGAGCCCTCGTTCAGGGAGGGCGACTGGCTGTTGTTTGGTTCCGAGACCGCGGGCCTGCCCGACGCGCTGCTCGCGCAATTGCCGCCCGATCAGCGGTTGCGGCTGCCCCTGCGTCCCGGCAACCGCAGCATGAACCTGTCCAATGCGGTGGCCGTGGCGGTATTCGAGGCCTGGCGGCAGAACGGATTCGCGGGCGGCACGTAAGCGGCCACGGTCCGCCTACGGCAGTGCCGGCGGCTCGTCAGTCCTGCGCCAGGCGTACCAGCGTTACCGTATCGGCCAGCACTGCGTCGCCGTCGTCGGCGGGCGCAAACGTGGCCAGCCAACGGCCATCGGGACGTACAAGAAAGAAATTGGTCGTGTGGTCCAGCGTATATCCCGCGGCATCCACGCCCGGGCGGCGTTCGTAGGTAACCCCAAAAAAAGTCAGCAGGCCGCGCATGGCGGCGGCGCTGCCCGTCAGTCCCAGGGTATCGGCGCCGAAGGCCGCCGCATAGCGCTGCAGCACGGGCGGGGTATCGCGTTCGGGATCCAGCGACACGAAGACGATGCGGGGCTGTGGCAGGCCCTGGGCCAGCAGGGCCTCCTGCACGTGGTTGAGTATCCCCAGCGTGGCCGGGCAAGCATTGGGGCAGTTGGTGTAGCCGAAAAACACGAATGACCAGCGCCCCAGCAGGTCGTGCCGGGTGAAGTCGCCGGCGGCACTGGTCAGCGTGAAATCCGGTATTGCGTTGAGTTCTTCAAGCTGCGCCACCTCCAGCGTCTGGCCGGGCGGCAGTTGCACACCGCCCGCGCCGCTGCCCCACCACCGCTGGTACGCGGCGTATCCGGCGACCGCCGTCGTAGCCAGCGCTGCCAGCGCCGCCCCCATGACGCGCCGCCGTGGCCAGGGCTGGCTCATGGCGCCGGCCTTCCTGGCGGAGGTCCTGATCGGCGGGAGCGCCACGTCAGCATCGCTGCCGGCTCGTCGGCTGCCGGTGCTAACTGCGCTCGGCGCGCGGATCGCGGGCCAGCAGCCGATCGACCGCGTCTCGCACGCTGGCACGCTCCTCCAGCACGTCGCAGACGGTGGCCGTGATGGGCATCTCCACCTGCAGGGCACGTGCCCTGGCCACGATGGCCGGAGCACACCACACGCCTTCGGCAACGTGCCCGATCTGCGCTATGGCCTGCGCAAGGGGGATGCCGCTGCCCAGTGCAAGGCCGACGCGCCGGTTGCGCGACAGGTCCCCGGTGCAAGTGAGGATGAGGTCGCCCATGCCGGTAAGGCCAGTGAAGGTTTCGCTGTTGCCGCCCAGCGCCACGCCGAAGCGGCGCGTTTCGTTGAGGCCGCGGGTAACCAGGGCCGCGCGCGCGTTGAGACCGAGTTGCAGGGCATCGGCGATGCCGGTGGCAATGGCCAGCACGTTCTTGACCGCACCGCCCACTTCCACGCCAATCACATCGTCGGTCGAGTAGACGCGCAGGTGGGCCCCGTGCACGGCCGCCGTGACGGTGGCGCAAAAACTGGCTGTGCCGGCCGCGACGAGTGCCGTGGGCAGGCCGCGCGCCACCTCCTCGGCAAAGCTGGGCCCCGAAAGCGGACCGGCGGCGATGCCCGGCAGGATATCGGCGACGATCTGGTGGGCCAGGAGGCCGGATTCGCGCTCCAGCCCCTTGCACAGCCAGGCCACCGTGCCGTCGTAGGACGCACCGCTGATTGCCGCGAGCAGGGGGCGCAGCGAGGCGATAGGCACGGCCAGGAGCAACAGGCCGCCGCGGGCGTGATGCAGTGCCTCGGGCAGGTCGGTACGCACCTGCAGCGATGCCGGCAAGGCGTGCCCGGGCAGGTAGCGTTCATTGCTGCCACTGGCGGCCATGAGCGCAGCCTGATCGGCATCGCGCGCCCACAGCACCGTCTCATGGCGCGGGGCCAGGCTTGCGGCCAGCGCCGTCCCCCATGCCCCGGCCCCGAGTACGGCGATGCGCATGGCGTGAGCGCGACGGCGGGCTGGTTGGGGCGCTAATGGGGCAGTCGGATCCGGGCCGTCCGGACTACTGGCGCGTCTGCGACGGCGGCGGCACCGCGAGGCCCTGCGCGCTTTGCGCCAGCTTCTGCTGATAGAGCGCCTCGAAGTTGATTTCCGCCAGATGGATGGGCGGCAGGCCGGTGCGGGTGATCAGGTCGGCAACGTTGGCGCGCAGGTAGGGGTAGATGATGCCCGGGCAAACGACGCCCAGAACGGCCGGCATCTGGTCATCGGGTATGCCGCGCAGTTCGAAGATGCCGGCCTGCTTGGCCTCCACCAGGAACAGCACCTTGTCGTTGACCCGGGCCGTGGCGGTGACGCGCACGATGACTTCGCGCACGCCATCGATGACGCCCTCATGGCTGACGTCGAGCTGAACCTCGAATTGCGGAGTGCCCTGCTCGAGGAAGATCTGCGGCGCGTTGGGCAGCTCCAGCGACGCGTCCTTGAGGTAGACGCGCTGCAGCTGGAACACGGGGCCTTGGGGCGCGGATCCCATGGGGTTGATGTTGGATGCGGGATTTTCGGTGGTCATGGCGAGCCTCGGTACGGTGAGCGATGCCGGCCGCGGCCGGACGTAGGTGAAAGGGATGTGAAAGCAGGGGACGCCGGTCCGTGACGGGGCGTCCGTGGTCGTTGACGGCTAGCCGGCCAACAGGGACGCCAGCGTACCCTCGCGGTCGATTGCTGCCAGGTCGTCGTAGCCGCCGATGTGGCGATCGCCGATGTAGATCTGCGGCACGGTCCGCCGGCCGGTAGCTTGCACCATCTCGGCCAGCAATTGGGGATCCAGGTCCACCCGCAGCTTTTCTATTTCGGTAACGCCCCGGGCCGAGAGTAATGCCTCGGCGCGGCGGCAATATCCGCACACTGCCGTGCTGTACATGCGTACGCGTGCCGTCATGGTGATCCGGGTCCTGTGTTGACTTATGCCGCCTTGGCGACGGGCAGGCCGGCCGCGCGCCATGCGCCCAGGCCGCCGTCGAGGATGTAAACCTCACCGATACCCGCCGATCGCAGCTTCACGGCCGCCAGGGATGCCCGGCGACCGGCCTCGCATACGACGATCACCGGCTTTTCCTTGTCCAGTTCGGCGGCCCGCGCCGCCACCTCTTCCAGGGGCAGGTTGCGCGCGTTGCGCAGTGATCCCGCACCAAATTCGGCCGCCGAGCGCACGTCGATGATCTGCACGTCGCGCTTGTTCATCATCTGGGTGGCTGCCAGGGTGCCCAGCTTGGGGCCGCCCGCGCGGCTGCGGAAGATGGGCCATACC
>Ga0209698_10008658_pt1 | contig 10477 bp, 11 predicted proteins | sample LitLauG_LLR_2012_FD_187203 | JGI IMG/M metagenome (GOLD analysis project Ga0209698, IMG submission 187203) | Freshwater sediment microbial communities from Pennsylvania, USA - Little Laurel Run_MetaG_LLR_2012 (SPAdes) (version 2) | ecosystem: Environmental > Aquatic > Freshwater > Creek >... | reverse complement strand
CATGGACACCGCGGCGGTCATTGCGCGGCGGCCCAGTGTCGCCGTGGTGGATGAATTTGCCCATACCAACGTGCCCGGCGCGGAACGTGCGAAGCGATGGGAAGACGTGGAGGCCATCCGCGACGCGGGTATCAACGTCTTCACCAGCCTGAACATTCAGCACATCGAAAGCCTCAACGATCAGGTCTGGCACGTCACCGGAATTCGCGTCCGGGAAACCGTGCCGGACTGGGTGGTGCAGGATGCCACCGAAATCGTCATGGTGGACGTGACGCCGCGCGCGCTGCTGCATCGCCTGGAACGGGGCGTTGTATACGCACCGGACAAGGCTATGAAGGCGCTGGAAAATTTCTTCACGGAATCGAACCTGTCGGCGCTGCGGGAACTCGCTTTGCGGCAAACCGCGCATCAACTGGAGGAGCGACGCGAAGAAGAGCGCGCGCCCGTGCCCGTCAGAAAGAATGAATCCGGCCGCAAGGAGAATATTCTTCTCTGGCTGACGCCGGATCCCTCTACCGCGATGCTGATCCGGCGGGGCAGGCGGGTGGCCGATTTCCTGAATTCCACCTGCGCGGCCGTGCTGGTGGCCCGGGACAGCGCGATGACGGATCTTTCCGCCGAAGACCGCGCGGCGGCGGAGCGGCATATGAACTTCTGCCACAATCTGCGAATCGAGGCGGAAGTCATCACCGGCAGCGATCCGGCAAGTGCCATCGCCGAATGGGCGAGGGCACACCGGATCACGCAGATCTTCGTCACCCGTCATGCGAAGGGCATCCACGATCTGGTGCAACATGCGCGCGACATGCAGGTGACGATCGTTTCGGAGCGCGTGCGTGGCGCCTGATCTCCGGCGCGGTTCGTAATCGAAAATTCACACACGGACGGGCCGCTTTTTTGTATCATGCCTGCAATGGATCAGATGGATGTTGAGCAGCAACCCTCCCGGGTTGCGGATGTCACAGTATTCCGCCTCAAAGGGCCTTTTACACTCTCGACGATGTTTGCCTTTCAGGAGAGCCTGCGCGAACCTGCCCTGAAGGGAACGATCATCGATCTTTCCGGCGTGCCCTACATGGATTCGGCGGGGCTTGGCGTGCTGCTTGGACAGTTTGCCCATACCCAGCGCAACGGAGGCAAGTTCGCCCTGGTCGGCATCAGTCAGCGGGTCCGCACAATCTTCGAGATCACCCACACCGACGAGGTTCTGCCCATTTTCGCGACTCAGGCGGACGCCGAAGACAAGCTGGGCTGACGGGTCCGGCGCGGACCTCACGAACTGCGGCCGCCGATCGCACCCACCGCGCGCAACTCTTCGCCATTCGGGTCGTTCACCACTTTGCTTTCCGGCGTGTTGAAGATCATGGTGGCGCGCTGCGTGGCATTGTAGGGCGTCCAGTTCGGCAGACCTTTGTGGCTCGGGTTGCCTGTGCGCGCGAAGGCGACCCAGGCATTGCTCATCCGGTCCGCCAGGATGTAGCGATCCGCACCGCTGCCCAGCTCCACTTTCGCCACATCGACATTGTCGTAAACGAACGGAATATCCATTGTGTGCATGGAGCGCAGGCGGCCATCCCGGACCGGCGAGCGCCACGCAAAAAGATACATGAAGACCGGCGCCCTGTTGAGCGCCGCCTTGCGCTCGGCCTGCGTAATGGCGGCGGCGCGCGTGGACGCATCCGACCCGGCGATGAGGTAAATATCCAGGTTGCTCTGTTTGGGCTGATTCTTCTTATACACCGCGATCACCTTCTCCGCCGCGGCCTCATCGATCCGCAGCGTCTCGGCCAGGCGCTCGCGCAGCTCCGCATCGGTGAGCGGATCGTAGAGCTGCTGGGGATTCCACGTGGTTTCGGTTTCCGTACAGCCCACCAGCAGGGGCACATCGGCCGAGAGGGGCGATGCCACCGGCACGAACATATCCGCAGGCAGCGTGCGGCCATCGGTGACCGGCGCAAAATTCAGCGGACGGCCGTTGCCGCCCTGCATGGCCGCCAACAGCCTGCGTACTGGCACGCGCTGCAGTTCTTCCAGCTGCGAAGCCTTCAGATTGAGCCGCGTGAGCACTTCCCGGGCGGTCTTCGTGGCATCTTCTCGCGCCACCCCGTTCAACTGCGAGCCGCTTTCCACAATCGCGCGATGGAACAGGCCTTTGGCCGACGGCATGCCCAGCAACGTGGATACCTTGCGGCCGCCGCCGGATTGCCCGAAGATGGTCACATTCCCGGGGTCGCCACCGAAGCCGGCGATATTGTCGCGCGTCCATTCGAGCGCCGCGACGCAGTCGAGGATCCCGGCGTTAGCGGCACTGGCGAATTTCGCATCCCCCAGTTCGGCCAGATACAGGAAGCCGAAAATGTTCAGCCGGTGGTTGATGCCCACCACCACGACGTCGTGCTTGCGGGCTAACTCGGTGCCGTCGTAAGAAACGAACCCATCCGACCCGCCTGAAAATCCGCCGCCGTGGAGCCAGAGCATCACCGGGCGTTTCTTATTGTCGGCCGCGGGTGTCCAGACGTTGAGCATGAGGCAGTCTTCACCCGACGGCTCGGTGCGGTCCAGCACCGCCCACTCCGGCACAATGTTGGCGGCCAACTGGGGCGCGCGCAGACCGATATCGAGCGCGTCGCGGACGCCCGTCCACGGCTGCGGCTTCTGCGGCGGCAGAAAGCGATTCGCGCCTGCGGTGGATGCGCCGTAGGGCACGCCGCGGAACGAATACACTTTGCCCTGGGCAAAGTTCTGCACGGCGCCGCGAACCCTGCCGGACGCGGTTTCGACCACGGTTCCCGAACCTGCAGGCCCGGTCTTCGCGGCGCCCGGCGCCATTTTGGCGAACGCGCTCCCGGCGAGTAAACCGGCGCTTGTCCGGCTCAGAAACGATCGACGATTCATACAGCCTCCTGAAAAGCGTTGCCAGTATATCGCTGTGGTGGTTTCTAATCGCCGCGAAAGGCGACCTGTTTTTGCACGAACGAAGCCAATTCGGCCAGGGCAGAGCCGCTGGGCGCGGGGACTGTTTTTGCACGGACGAACCCAATCGCAGACGGGAGGTGCTTTCTGCACAGACGAGGCCAATCTCAAACAGACGGAGCGTTTGCGGTAAACCAACCCACTTACCAGGCAGAGCGACACACCCGGCCGGACGAACGCAATCCCTTCGAACGAATCGACACGCATAAACGAACCCAATTACCAAACGCACCGACGCATTTTGCAGGGACGAACCCAATCCGTGCGCACGAATCAGATCGCGCATAAACGAACCCATTTACGAGGCGGACGAAAGTACGTTGCACGGACGAAGCCAATTCCGGCCGGCGCAGCGCTCAGCAAAAACGAACCCAATTCCGCCCTAAGTGTGGTGTTTCTGAAGTTCCTGATCAATCGTTTCCGGGATCAATCCCCGGTACACGCGGCTTCAGCAACGTTTTTCTTCAGCCGAAGGACGCGGCTGAAGCCGCGTGTACCGGGGCGTTAGTTGTTGGGTCATACCGCTTATAAAACACTCGGGCGGGACCGGCGTGGTCCGGCTTTCTTGTCAGACAGTAACATGCAAAAAAGGAGCGGGAGACGGGGCGGCGGTGTAAGTGATTGATCCGGCTCGGAAAGTTCCCGGCGAACGCGTGAACCGGGCGTGCAGGCAGAGGCCGGGGAGTTACAAGCCTATAATCGGGGGGGGCGATATGCGGAAGGCTAAAGCCGGGGTGACTGGCACAATCACTTTCGACTCGGTGCGGGATATCGCACTCACGCTGCCCGGAGTTGAGGAGAGCACGGCGTACGGATTTCCGGCGCTGAAGGTCAACGGCAAGGTCCTGGCGTGTGTCGCGGCCAATCGCGAGGCCGAACCTGGTTCGCTGGTGGTTCGCGTGGATTTCGCTGACCGCGCCGATTTGCTGGAGTCGGACCCAGCTGTTTACTACGTAACCGACCACTACGTGGGCTACAGCGCCGTGCTGGTACGTTTGTCCCGCGTCAATCCGGATGTGCTGCGAGACTTACTCGGCGTGGCCTACAAGTTTGTGACGCGCAAAGCCGAGCCCCGTGCGCCGGCACGGAAGCGCCGGTAAGCGCGGGCCGGCGAGACAGCCTCGGCGCCCGCCGGTTTCGTTTCCGGCATGGCCGGTTCAAACACCCGGACTTCGGCGATACTTTTGGTATGAAGACGGCGGTCTCTATTCCCGACGATGTTTTCGCAAGTGCTGAAAGACTTGCACGCCGGACGAAACGTTCGCGAAGCGACATTTACAGCGCGGCCGTCAGGGAATACATTGCACGCCACTCAGGCGATGCCGTAACCGGAGCCATGAACTCTGTGCTGGAAGAAATCGGTGGGAATGGTGATCTCGCAGGGCGAGATTTGAGATAGCCCGCCTGGAAAGACAGGAGGCCTGGCCCGCTGTTTGATACACTCCCCCTGAAAGGGAGTTGACATGGGCATTGCCACAAATCTGCCGACGCGGCTTCATCACAACGCATATGTAACGGGAAACATGGAGGCGACGCGTCATTTTTACGAAGATTTGATCGGGCTTCCGCTGGTGGCCACGTGGTGCGAGGCCGACGAACTCTTCGGAAAAGAGCGGGTCTATTGCCACTGCTTCTTCGGGCTGGCTGACGACAGCGCACTGGCGTTTTTTCAGTTCGCTCATGCGGAAGACCAGGAGCTGTTCGGGCCGAAAATGCCGGCCTCGCCCTTCCATCACATCGCGCTGAATTGCGATGCCGGGACACAAAATCGGGCGAAGGAGCGGCTGGAGGCGGCGGGTTATAAGGAGCCGGCTCTGTTCATCCTCGAGCACGGCTACTGCAAGTCGCTCTACGCGACCGATCCGAATGGCATGATCCTGGAGTTGACTGTGGATCATCCCGAGGCCGCCCAGGGCGCCGCTGCCCGGCAGGCGTCCGCGCACTCCGAGCTCAAACGCTGGCTTGGGGGCGATCACTCTTCGAATAATACGTGGCGCGGGGACCAGCACCAAGGAGCGTAGGCCGGGACGTGACGCGCCGGGCCAACCATTCTGGCATTATGGTATTATGGCGTTATGGCAACGAGGAAGATGACGTTCAGCGTACCCGAGCCGTTGGCCGTACAGCTTCTTAGCAGGGTTGCCTCGCGGGACCGGTCGCGCTTTGTAGCTGAGGCTCTGGCTGCACGACTGGAAGAGCGCGACCTTGCTTTGATCCGTGCCTGCGAAAGTGCAAATCAGGGCTTGGACGTGGCCGAAATCGAGAAAGAATTTGACGCGATCGCCGATGAAATGGCAGAACCCTGGAAGTGATCCCGGAGCGCGGTGATATCTGGTGGGTAGCGCTGGATCCGACGCTGGGTTCTGAGATTCGCAAGACACGCCCGTGTGTCGTGATTTCGGTGAGGGTGCTAAATGAACGGCGGAGAACGGTAATCGTCGTCCCTCTATCGAGTTCGCCGAAGGCCAGTCCGCCGATCCTGATCCCGATCTCATGCGATGGACGTTCTGCTGTGGCGGTGAGTGACCAAATCCGAGCGGTGGCGAAGGAGCGTCTGATCAGTCGTCTGGGCGTAGTCACAACGGAGGAGATGGCGGCGCTGGAGGACGGCCTCAGACAGATCATGCAACTCGGGTGACGCGGTGGCCGGATTCGACGCGCCCTTCACAGCCCGTTTGCAAAGTGCTTCAGGTGCTCCCGGATTGCCGAAGCATCTGACCGGAGCGCTGCCGTTTCCAGTGCTGCGCCGATTTCAGTGAGCCTGGGGAAACCGTAGCCGGCGCCAGTGCCTTTCAGGTTGTGCCCGAGTTTGCGGATGGTGTCGAAATCCCCGGCCTCCAGAGCCGCCCGGCAGGCTGCCAGGTCACCGCGCCGCTTGGCCAGGTAGGCGGGAACCAACTCTTTCATGTCATCGTCAAGGGCAGGCTGGCTCGAAGCCCGCTCCGCGTTCGGTTCCGGACTTCCGTATGTGGCCACCGCCGCCAACAGAGTCTCACGGCGGATCGGCTTGGACAGCAGATCCGTGAACCCCGCCTCGTGTGCCTTGCCGGCGACATTCGCGAGGGTGTGGGCAGTCAAGGCGAGCACCGGCGCGGGCAATGCGCCCGTCTCGTTCTCGATGCGCCGAATTGCGCGAACAGCCTCCGGACCGCCCATGACCGGCATTTCGAAATCCATGAGGACCAGATCGTAATGGCCGGCACGAAAGAGTTCCACCCCGATCTGGCCGTTGGCGGCGATGTCGATTAGACACCCGGTTTGCTTCAGGAACGCGACCATAAGGATTCGGTCGGCCTCCGAATCGTCAACGAGCAGAATGCGGAGTGCGGCGTCAGGCGGCGCCGGATCTGAGGCGAGGACCGGCTCGCCCTTCGTCGGTGCCTCGAAACTCTCGTCGCTGTCTTTGAACATCTTCCCTCGAATGAGCCCACGCACTTTCGTGGCCAGACGATGGCGGGTGGTCCCGAACGTGCTTTTGCTTACCGTCGTTCCAGCAGCGCCAGCACGGGCCGTTCGCCACTGGCCTTGCCGCTGATAGGCGCGCGCGGTAGCGCCGAATCGCCTGGCTCAATCACGAAGGTCTGCTCCAGCGAATACCACGGGCCTTTCACGTCGGCCGCCGGCGCGGGCTCGCTCTCATGGCGGAGGTAATTGCCGACCAGCGCCTCGGTTACGCCGAACTGCACGTCGGTTTGGAGGTTCGGATCGTCAGGCGAATAAACCTGCGAGATGTGCGTCTTGTAGCCATCCTTGTGGATCAGAAAATGCACGTGCGCGGGCCGCATGTTGTGGCGTCCCTGGGCGCGCAGAAGGACGCCGACAGGGCCGTCGATCGGGATCGGATATCCGGCGGGCCGGATACTGCGGAAGCTGATCTGCCCGTTCGCATCGGTGGTGAACTTACCCCGCAGATTCATGTCCGCCTGGCCGGAATCCTGGTTTTCGTAAAAGCCTTCCGTAGAGGAATGCCATACGTCGACATCGGCTCCGGCGACGGGGCTTCCGGCCTGATCTTTCACTGTGGCGGTGACAAACATCGGCTCGCCTGGGGTGGGCGAACGGACTATTGAAGCGCCGTTTTCGGTGCGCGGCATATCGTTCCGCCAGAAGGGGCCCAGCAGATTCGCGGTCGTCTCCGTCTGCCCGTTGTTGCCGTTGTTGAGGAGGCAGACCAGGGTGGAAAGTCCCAGCGACCCGCACATCAGCACAACTTCGTTGTGGAATTCATTCGTCCGCTGACCCAGTTCGGCAACCAGGGCGCAGCCTTCGCGAAACTCTTTTTCGGTGAGCCGCACTTCACGCGCAAAATCGTGCAGGTGCCGCACCAAGGCGGAAAGGATCTCGCGAGTGCGCGGGTCTTTGGCTCGCTCCGCTTCGCTCAGCACAGCCTTCGTGACGTCGTTTTGATTTCGGATAATCATGTCGCTCTCCGGTGTGTAGCGCTGGCCCGATGCAGCCGCCTGAATTTTACCGCAGAGGCGTTCTCAGAATGGTTGCTCAGTCAGGTCCACGGCTCAACACATCCACCACGTCGGCAAATCAGCAATCGAATCGAGCACAGTATCCGGGCGAATGGCGCCGTCCAGATCCGACGCGCGGAATTTTCCGGTCCTCACCAGTGCGCCTTTGAGACCGGCGCGCATTGCGCCATCGACGTCGGTGACAATGTCGTCGCCCAACATCAGGATTTCGCCGTTCGGGATACCCAGCCTCGCCGCGGCGCCGTGAAAGAATGCCGGTGCGGGCTTGCCGAAGACCATCGCGGTGCGGCCGGTGGCATGTTCCAGCGCCGCCACAAAGGGCGCTACGTCGAGCGAAATGCCGTCCGTGGCTTTCCAGAAGCGCGTCATGCCCAGAGCGATCAGGGTCGCTTCAGGATCGGCGTGCAGCAGCCGAAAAGCGCGGTTCAGCGTGGCGAAATCCCAGCCGCTGCCAAGGTCGCCGATGACCACATGGCGCGCACCGGATTCCGCATGGTCCGGCACACGTTCGATTCCGGCGAACGGTTCCTCTGCCGCCGGCTGTACGAACAGCGCCGCTGGCTCACCGGGGCGCTCGCGAAGCCATGCCGCGGCTACTTCACATGGCGTCAGGATGTCCAACGCACCGCCGGGAATCCCGAATCGCGCCAGCTTTTCCGCCAGCACGGTGCGCCCGCGCGAAGTAGTGTTGGTAACAAAGAGGTGCGGAATGCTCTGCGCGCGAACCCAATGAATGGCTTCGGCAGCGCCCGGAATCGGCTCTTCGGAGTTATACAAAACTCCATCCATATCGAAGAGCAGGCCGCGCATTTGACCCGTGGTTTTAGCCGCCGATCGCGTACATGGGCCGGGGCGGAGCCACGAACTTGGTGCTGTTGATCTGGTGGCCGAGCCACTTTTCGGAAACGCAGCGCCGGATGGCTGCCGCGATTTCGTCATCGCCGGCGCCAGAGCGTAACAGGCCCTTCACGTCCGTCTCTTCGATGGCGAACAGGCAGTAGCGGATCTTGCCGTCCGAAGTGAGCCGCAGACGGTTGCAGTTCAGGCAAAATGGCTTACTGACGGAGGCGATGAAACCCAGCCGCCCGCCGCCATCGGCATACGCGTAGTCCGTGGCAGGCGCGCGCGGATCGCGGTCCGGCACTTCCACCAGCGGTCCGATTTCGCGCGAGATGATGGCGATGATTTCGTCGGCCGTAAGGACCTTCGAGCGGCCCCAAAGCTCCTGCGAATCGAGCGGCATGAACTCAATGAAGCGCGGCTCGAAGCCCCGTTCGCGGCAGAAGAGGGCCATGGGAACGATGTCCGGCTCAATCAGATTCTTCACCGCCACCACGTTGAACTTAATGCGCTCGAAGCCCGCCTGCACGGCCGCATCGATGCCGGCCAGCACGCGCGGCAATTCGTCGCGCCGTGTGATCTGTTTGAAGCGTTCGCGGTCCAGCGTATCCAGATGGATGTTCAGGCGCCGCAGGCCCGCCCTGTACAGCGGTTCAGCCTGCTTATCCAGCAGGACGCCGTTCGTGGTGAGCGCAATGTCGCGGATGCCCGGAATCGCTGCCAGCATCCGGATCAGATCCGGAAGATCGCGCCGGACCAAAGGCTCGCCGCCGGTGATGCGGAGTTTGGTAACGCCGAGCCCAGCCGCCACGCGCGCAAAGCGCTCGATCTCTTCGTAGCGGAGAATTTCCGCGTGGCTGGTGTACTCCGCGCCTTCTTCCGGCATGCAGTAAAAGCAGCGGATGTTGCAGCGGTCCGTGACGCTGATGCGCAGGCTGTCATGCACACGCTGGAAGCCGTCAATGAGGGGCGCGTTGTTCACGTTAGTTCACACTCAGCATACGCTGAATCGGGAGCAGCGCGCGCGCCATCAGTTCCGGCGCCAGTTCCACGCGCGGTTCCAGGGTCCGCAGCGCGTCGCGGAGCTTTTCCAGAGTATTGAGCCGCATCCACGGACATTCGCTGCAATTGCAGTTTTCGTTGGCCACGTAATGGAACTTCGCCGCGGGGTTCACGCGCTCCAGCGAATACTGCACGCCGCTTTCCGTCATCACGATGAACTCGCGCGCCGCGCTTGCCCCGCAAAAGTCAATTATGGCCGAAGTGGAGCCGATGAAATCCGCGTGCCGCAGCACGGCTTCGGGACATTCCGGATGCGCCACCACCAGTGCGCCGGGGAACGCGGCCTTCGCATCCAGCAGCCGCCGCGCCGGAAACGTGTTATGCACTACGCACGAGCCCTGCCAGATCTTCATGTTTTCCCGGCCCGTCTGCTGCTTCACGTAATTGCCCAGATTCTTGTCCGGCAGAAACAGAATCGGCTTGTCGGCGGGTATGGAATTCACGATCTGCACCGCGTTGCGGGACGTACACACGATGTCCGATTCCGCTTTCACTTCCGCCGAAGTGTTGATGTAGCTCACCAGCACGTAATCCGGATTGCGCCGCCGGAATTCGCGGATTGGCTCCGGCGGGCAACCTTCCACCAGGCTGCAGCTCGCCGCCGCGTCCGGCACAATCACAGTGCGCCCCGGATTCAGGATTTTCGCCGTCTCCGCCATAAACCAGACGCCGCAAAACGCAATCACGTCGCCTTCGGCTTCCCGCGCCTTGCGGGCGAGTTCCAGACTGTCGCCGATCACATCGGCCAGCTCCTGAATTTCCGGCTCCTGATAATGATGGGCCAGCAAAATGGCTTTTTTCGCGTGCTTCAGCTCCAGAATCTCTTCGGCGACACTTGTACTGGTGGAAACCATAGCGGGGGTCAGCCTGCGGTGTTTCGTTCGATGAGCCGCCTGCTATGTTTCATTTTAGCAACCGATCCGTCAGCCCTTCATCACAAGTACAGTGTCCGGTGCCCTTAAGGTAGTCCTGATCTCGACTTACGACCTCGGCCGCCAGCCCTTTGGCCTCGCCTCTCCGGCCGCCTGGCTGCGCGCCGATGGCCACCACGTAACTACCGCCGACCTTTCGCGCGAGCACCCCCCGCTCGATGCCGTCAGCGCTGCCGACTGGGTTTGCTT
>Ga0209698_10008656_pt1 | contig 10478 bp, 11 predicted proteins | sample LitLauG_LLR_2012_FD_187203 | JGI IMG/M metagenome (GOLD analysis project Ga0209698, IMG submission 187203) | Freshwater sediment microbial communities from Pennsylvania, USA - Little Laurel Run_MetaG_LLR_2012 (SPAdes) (version 2) | ecosystem: Environmental > Aquatic > Freshwater > Creek >... | reverse complement strand
GCCTGCGCAGCCGGCACTACGTGAACGTGATTGTAGCCGGTAAACAGCCCGCTTTGCAGTGGCTGGACATGGATTCGGCCATTAAACATTGCAGCGCCGGTATCGGCATCTGGGATTGGGCCAGTAATGACCAGGGCGGCGAACCCGACGTAGTCATGGCCTGCGCGGGCGATGTCCCGACGCTGGAAACGCTGGCCGCCGTCGATTGGCTGCGCCAGCATATTCCCGATCTCAAGATCCGGGTGGTCAATGTCGTCGACCTGATGACGCTGCAGCCTGCCACTGAACATCCCCACGGCCTGGCGGATCGCGAGTTCGATTCGATCTTCACCCCCGATAAGCCGGTGGTGTTTGCCTTTCACGGCTATCCGTGGCTGATTCATCGCCTGACTTATCGCAGGACGAACCACAGCAATTTTCACGTGCGCGGCTATAAGGAGGAGGGCACGACCACCACCCCGTTCGACATGACCGTACTCAACGATCTGGACCGCTTCCACCTGGCCGGCGATGTGATTGAACGCGTGCCGCGTCTACAGACCATTGCCGCACACCAGCGCCAAAAGTTACGGGATAAGTTGACCGAGCACAAGCTGTACATCGTGCGCTACGGCGACGACCTGCCGGAGATTCGCGACTGGCAGTGGCCGGGGTAATACCGCTTGCCCCACGGCTGCCGAACGGCGAGCTTAGGGAGCGCTCTCCATGAAAATCCTGGTTCTCAACGGCGGCTCCAGCAGCTTCAAATGCTGGTTTCACGAACTGAGCGAGCCTCTGCCGGCGGAAGCGCCTCGGCCCGAATGGGAAGCTCACATCGACTGGCACGGCGAGAAACCTCTCGTGGAGGTCCTCTCGCCCGTGCTCGCAGAACTGAAGAGCCGCCATGCGATCGACGTGGTCGGGCACCGCATCGTGCACGGAGGCAAAGCGTACCGGGAAACTACTTCGCTCACCCCCGAAGTCCGCGCCGCCATCGCGCAAGAAGCGGAATTCGCGCCCGTGCACAACCGTTTCGAACTGGAAGCCATCGAGGCCGTGGATCGTTTGCTGGGTGCGAATATCGCGCAGATCGCAGTGTTCGATACGGCATTTCACACCACGCTGGAGCCCGCCGCTTACCTGTATCCGGGGCCCTACGGCTGGCTGAGCGATGGGTTACGCCGTTATGGATTTCACGGCATCAGCTATCAGTACGCCGCGCGGCGGGCGGCGCAGATGCTGGGCGACCCGTCGCGAGCCTCGCGGCTGGTTCTCTGCCACCTGGGAAATGGTGGTTCGATGGCCGCCGTGCGCGATGGGAAGAGCGTCGATACCACCATGGGTTTCACGCCGCTGGAAGGGCTCATGATGGGCACCCGATCCGGCTCGATCGATCCTGGCATCCTCATTTACCTGCTGCGGCACTGCGGGTATACCGCGGACCAGCTCGATCGGATCCTCAACCGCGAGTCGGGATTCAAGGGCGTATCCGGTGTGAGCGGCGATGTGCGGGAGGTCCTGGCGGCGGCCCAGACGGGCAACCAAAGGGCACGGCTGGCTTTCGATCTCTACGTCCACCGCGCCGTTCGCGAAGCGGGTGGCATGCTGGCGGTCCTGGGAGGCGTGGACGCGTTCGTTTTCACAGGCGGAGTAGGTGAGAATTGCGCACCCCTTCGGGAGCGGGTCTGCCGCCAGTTTGGCTTTCTGGGTCTGAAGTTCGATGCGGAGAAGAACGCGCGTGTGGAAACGGACCAGGACATCGCCACCGCCGAATCGGCCGTGCGAGTGCTCGTGATCCATGCGCAAGAAGATTGGGAAATCGCGCGGGAGTGCTATCGATGGCAGACCTCTGGTTAATCCGGCACGGCGAAACGGAATGGAGCCGGTCCGGCGCACACACCGGTCGCACCGATCTGCCGTTGACCGGGGCCGGCCGTGCTCGCGCGGAAGCCATCGGGCAGTACTTGAGCGGACGCCGTTTCGCTCTCGTCCTCACCAGCCCTCTGGTACGCGCCAGGGATACCTGCCGTCTGGCCGGTTATGGCGATCTTGCCGTAATCGACGAGAACTTGCGGGAGTGGGACTACGGCGACTATGAAGGACGGACCACGGTGGATATCCGCAAGGAAAGGCCGGACTGGAATTTGTGGGCGGATGGGGTGCTGAATGGGGAATCGATCGAACAAGTGGCGCACCGGGCCCGGTCGGTGATCGAACGTGCCTTGCAGGCCGGGGGCGATGTGGCGTTGTTCGCACATGGACACGTTCTCCGGATCCTGACCGCGTGCTGGCTCGGGCTCGCGCCCGAGCAGGGAAGGTTGTTCGCCCTTGGGACCGGTTCCGCCAGCATCCTGGGCTATGAGAGAGAGACGCGCGTGATCGCGCTCTGGAACAGAACATAGGGCGGACGCGAAGTCCGCCCTCTCACAGACTTCTTATGGCTGCACAGGCGGCAACGTGCTCGGATCGGCGGTATTGATGCATGTCGGGTGGCCAAATCCCCCGGAACTGATTCCCGTGCCGCCGTTGGGATTCGGCTTAATGTCGTAAACGATATTGTCAGGCCGCTGCGTATCGCCGGAGACGCCGCCGACGCCTCCCAGGTGGTCCAGTGACAGAAGGTGTCGGACACGCCAGGCGATGTCATGGTCGGCGCACGAAGTGTCGCCGCTTACCCCTACCCCACCGAGAATGGCTTTACCGGTCCCGTAAAGCGCCAGTCCCCCTCCAAACACATTCACACCGCCAATTTCATTGCCCACCATGGGGTCGTGGGAGGTTCCGTAGTTGCTGGCGGGACCTTTGTACGCGACGCCTGTATCCACAGGGTTGCTGGCCTGTAAACCGTACAAGCTGCCACCGGGCTGCACGGCGGAATAAAGATTCGCCGTCGACAGCGCCAATCCGTTCGGCTGACCCGATCCCCCACTATTGGAACTGGAGTCCAGACTGAACGCGTTTGCGGTATTGGCTTTCTGCGCGGAAATCACCCGGCTGCCCGGCCACTGGGCCCCGCGGTTGGTGCCGGAGAAAGCGACCGCGCACACAGTTCCGTCACGGTCGACGATGGTTGCCCACATTTGGTTATTCAGCCCACTGGTCTCGGTTGAAGTTGCCGAAGCCAAGGCGGTCTTCAAAGCAGAATAGCTGGGAAGGCTCCCGCAGGAAGTATCGTCGGCCTTCACTCCTCCTACTGCAAGCGTCATCGCCACGAACAAAGTGGCGGTTCGGTAGTGCCTTCGTCTTTGCGACATGCTCGCTCCTCGAATTTATATTTTGATCGGGTCCCTGTGAACCGATGCGAATTACGGCTTCGTGGATTATATACTGCGGCCTCTTGGACAGCGCTCAGTCCGTCTTTCCCATAAGTGACATAATTCACATCGATGCAGATGGGACGACGCCATCCTGCTCGTTCCGGAAATTGTGTGCTATCTTCTACTCTCGATGATGTCAGGAGAATACTATGCGTAGGATGTCCGCCCCGCTGCTGTATGTGGCTGCGGCGCTGCTGGGTGCGCCCGCCCTCGCGCAGATTGATTTTACCGGCGAGTGGGCGCCCCTCTATCATGAGGATGGTCCGGAGCGTGGTCCTGGGCCGGAACTGGGCGATTACACCGAATTCCCCATCAACGATGCCGCTCGCCTGCGAGCCGACAGCTACGATGCCGACCGGATATCCGTGGTGCAGGAGTACCAGTGCCGGCCGCATGGCGCCGATTACGCCTTGCGCGGTCTAGGCCAGATCCGCGTCTGGAGGGACATCGACCCGGACACGCAGCGAACCACGGCCATCCATCTGCACTTCCTTGCCTGGGACAGCGAGCGCACGATTTATCTGGATAACCGGCCACATCCGCCCGAATATGCCCTGCACACTTTCCAGGGCTTCTCCACCGGGGTGTGGGAAGGCAACATGCTGACCGTCACGACCACCCACCTGAAAACCAATTATCTCCGGCGCAACGGCCTCCCCCGCAGCGACCAAGCCGTCCTCACCGAACACTGGACGCGTCACGGCGATTACCTCACGGTTACGACAGTGATTGAGGATCCGGTATTTCTGACGGAGCCTCTAGTGCGCAGCGACAACTGGTCTCTGGATCCCGGACAGCACATCGGAATCTTCGGCTGCGAATACGCGGCTGAAGTACCCAAACCGGATGGCACCGTGCCGCATCACCTGCCCGGCACGAACGGCAATCTCCAGGAGTTTGCGAATTGGTACGGATTGCCGTTTGCAGCCACCCGCGGCGGCGCCGAAACCCTGTACCCGGAATACCGGTCGAAGATCGCGCCTTACCACCCGCCGGCGAAGTGCACCCGGTACTGCAACTGCACTTCGTTATTCAACTGCAACGTGGATTCGCGATAAGGGAACCCGTAATGAAGATTCTGTCAGTGCTGTTCCTGGCTGCATCCCTTTGCGCGCAGCCGAACCAGAACTTCGATACCGTCGAAACCCATGTTTTGCCGGTGCAGGGAAACGTCTACATGCTGCTGGGCGCCGGCGGTAACACCACGGTCCAGGCCGGCAAGGAGGGCGCTCTGGTTGTAGACACCCAGTACGCGCCGTTGGCGCCGAAGATCATGGCGGAGATCAAAAAGCTCACCGCCAAACCCATCATCTGGATGGTGAATACGCACGTGCATGCGGATCATACAGGAGGCAACGAAGCCCTCGCGAAGTTGGGAGGCCCCGCAGGACAGGCGCCGCGCATCATCGCGCACGAGAATGTTCTGAACCGTATGACGCAGACCGGACCCAATCAACCGGAGATCCCCGTCGGCATGTTGCCCAACGATGAGTACGCCACCGAACAAAAAGACATCTTCTTCAACGGGGAGGCGGTGATTATTTACCACATGCCCAAAGCCCATACCGATGGCGACAGCATCGTGTTCTTCCGTAAATCCGATGTAATCAGCACGGGCGATATCTTCACGCCGGGGCGCTGGCCGGTGATCGATCTGGCGCGCGGGGGGAGCGTGCAGGGAACCCTGGACGCGTTGAATGCCATTCTCAAGTTGACGGTTCCGGCCAGATACCAGGATGGCGGCACCCTGGTGATTCCCGGCCATGGCCGGCTTTGCGACGAATCGGACGTGGTCGAGTACCGGGATATGCTCACCATTGTTCGCGACCGCATACAGGATCTGATCAGGAAAGGCAGGACGCTGGAGCAGGTCAAGGCGTCCAAACCTACCAGCGACTATGACACGGAGTACGCTGCAGTGCCGGGTCTCTGGACCAACGACCAGTTTGTCGAGGCGGTATATAAGAGCCTCACCGGGGCAAGGAAATGACGGCGCGACCTGTTCCTTGGCAACTGGCTCTAGTGGCTGCTGCGCTTTCGCTAGCCGCGCCGGCACACGCCCAACCCCCTGGCGGCCGGGGCGGAGCGACTCCCGTCCGCACGCCCAAACAGGCAGCGCCGGCGGATTTTACGGGCTACTGGGTGTCGGTCGTCACCGAAGACTGGCGCTGGCGCATGGTCACTCCGATCAAAGGCGATTTTGCGAGCATTCCCCTGAATGCCGAGGGGCGCAAAGTGGGCATAGCCTGGGATCCCGGCAAAGATGAAGCCGCCGGCGAGCAATGCAAAGCGTATGGCGCCGCGGCCATTCTGCGAGTGCCGGGACGTCTGCACTTTACTTGGCAAGACGACAGCACTTTAAAGATCGAGACCGACGCCGGAACGCAGATGCGTCTGCTGCATTTCAATGGGACCCCACCGCAGCCGGCGAAACCAGGCTGGCAAGGGTATTCGGTTGCGAATTGGGAGCGGCCCGTCCGCGGACCGGGGACTCCACAAGCCGGATTGGGAGCCACCCGTGAAGGAAACCAAGGCCGCTCGCTGGAGGTGGTTACCACCCAGATGCGCCCCGGATACCTGCGCAAGAACGGGCCGCCCTACGGCAGCAGCGCCGTTTTGAAAGAGTACTTCGATCTTTCCATGGAACGTAACGGCGACACTTGGTTCGTGGTGACGACCGTAGTGGAGGATCCGCAGTATCTCACGGAGCCCTTCGTCACCAGCACGAACTTCAAGAAGGAGCCGGACGGTTCCAAGTGGAGCCCCACGCCCTGTTCGGCGCGTTAGGCCCCTTTATCCGAGTGCGGACGCGCTGCGGGTCACCACATCCCGGAACTGCGCGGTGTCCGTGTACTGTTGGAAGCCGACGATCTTCCCGTTTTTCACTTGGAACACATGGACGAACTGCGCGTCCACTCGGTTGCCGGTCGCCTTATAGGTTCCGCGGTAGCGTCCCCGGCTGATCACGGTGTTGCCCGATCCAATCATCTCCTCCGCAGCGGCCGAGAAGCCGTCCCACTCCCCACCTATGCGCGCGAGGACGCCATCCAGCACGGCTTGTGGGCCGATGTAAGGATTGCCATCGGCGTAGATGAAGTTTTCCGCTTCCCTCCACTCAATCTGCGGATCCATCGCTCCCATTACAAACGGAACATCTCCTCGTGCCAGGCCCGCGTACAGAGCCTTCACGGTTTCGATATTGTCTTGCGGCACCTTCCATCCCCCAGGGGTTGATTATGGCACAGGCCTGACTGCCCGATGGCATCCGCTATGTCGCGCTGGCCGCAACTGGCACCCCACGTCTATGTGGTGTTATCATGGAATCGGAGAAATTGGCCATGGTGATCGGCGTCCCAAGAGAGATTAAAGATCATGAAACGCGCGTAGGTCTGGTGCCGAGCGGCGTCACGGCACTGCGCGAAGCAGGACATGAAGTCCTGGTGGAGGCGAGCGCCGGTGAAGGCAGCTCTCTGACCGACCGCGAATACATGCAGGCGGGTGCAGCCGTTGTGCCGAGTGCCGCTGACGTCTGGCAACATGCCGAACTGGTGGTAAAGGTGAAGGAGCCTCAGCCCGCTGAATACGGTTACTTCCGTCCGGGACTGGTGCTGTTTACCTACCTGCATCTGGCGCCTTTGCCCGAACTGACCAACCGGCTGCTGGATGCCAAGGTGAACTCCATCGCTTATGAAACCATTCTTGAGGCGGACGGGTCGCTGCCCCTGCTGACTCCCATGAGCGAAGTGGCGGGGCGCATGGCCGTTCAGGTGGGCGCGCAATACCTGGAGAAGCCCAATGGAGGACGCGGCATCCTGCTGGGCGGAGTCCCCGGCGTGGCGCCCGCCCATGTCGTCATCCTGGGTGGAGGGGTGGTGGGCCTGAACGCCGCCAAAATGGCGGTGGGCCTGGGCGCCCACGTCACGATTATCGAACGCAATTTAAGCCGGCTGCGGCACCTGGACGACATCTTCGATAGCCAGGTAGTCACATTAGCTTCCAATTCCTGGACCATCAGCGAGAACATGAAGACCGCCGATCTGGTGATTGGCTCCGTGTTGATTCCGGGCGCATCCGCCCCCAAGCTGGTGCGCCGCGAGATGATCGCCACCATGAAACGCGGAGCGGTCGTCGTGGATGTGGCGATTGACCAGGGTGGCTGCTTTGAGACGTCGCATGCCACCACCCACACCGAGCCAGTCTATTTCGTGGATGGCGTGCTGCACTACTGCGTTTCGAATATGCCCGCGGCCGTTCCCCACACGTCCACGTTTGCGCTGACCAACGCCACGTTCCCCTACCTGTTGGAACTGGCCAATGAAGGCCTGGAAACCGCCTGCGCGCACCACCCCGCGTTAAGCGCCGGCGTGAACACGTATCACGGATATGTGACGCACAGTGCCGTGGCCGAATCGCAGGGCCGCCAATGGCGCAACCTGGCGGCGGTGGAGTAACGCCCTCGGCTAGGCTTGGCCGTTGCCGCCGCGCCGCATCGAATCGAGGAAGGCTTGCAAGCTCGCGGCAATCCGGGTAATCTTCTCGTCCAGTTCCCGGCGTTTGGCGCGCTCGTTGGGGGCCTCGCGCACGCTGAGCCGCACCGCGTGGCGGAGCATTTCGCCAATCGCCAGCATTTCGCGGTCGTGCCGGTCATCTCGTTCCTGCAGCTTGGCGAGCCAACGGTCGTGATCCGCCATCATCCGGTCGTGCTGTTCCAACCACTTTTCTGGATCCATGGTGGCCACGATCAGCGTAACAGGGTAGCGCCCGCCGCCGCCATGGGTTAAGCTGCTGTACATGCCGACCGCAGAACGCCTCGACGCGGCGCCGCCCCCGCTCACCGCTCTCTCCGAAGACGAAAGGCTCTTTCAATCTACCGTGCGGAAGTTCGCGCGCGAGCAAATCCGCCCGCATGTCCGCGAGATGGACGAAGCCGGCGTATTCCGCAAGGACATCCTGGCCCGGTTCTTCGAAATGGGGCTCATGTCCATCGAAATCCCCGAAGAGTATGGAGGGCAGGGCGGTACTTTCTTTCAGGCGGTCCTGGCCGTGGAAGAACTCTCGGCCATAGATCCGTCCGCGGCGGTCATCGTCGACGTACAGAACACGCTCTGTATCAACGCCCTGACGCACTGGGCCACGCCCGAGCAAAAAGCCCGGTATTTTCCCGCGCTGGCCACCACGACCGTGGCCTCCTACGCACTCTCGGAAGCAGGGTCGGGTTCCGACGCTTTTGCCATGGCCACCCGCGCCGAGGATCGGGGCGGCCATTTCCTTCTCAACGGCCGCAAACTCTGGATCACCAACGCCGCGGAGGCCGGGCTGTATCTACTGTTCGCCAATGCCAGACCGGAACTGGGACATAAGGGGATCACTGCCTTCCTGATCGAGCGCGACTTCCCTGGATTCCAGGTTGGCAAGAAGGAGGACAAGCTTGGCATCCGTGCCTCCTCCACCTGTGAGCTGATTCTCGACAACTGCCGGGTCCCCCGCGAAAATGTGCTTGGTGAGGTGGGCCAGGGCTATAAATTCGCCATGGAGACCCTCAATGAGGGCCGCATCGCGATCGGCGCCCAGATGATCGGCCTGGCGCGCGGCGCCCTCGATCACGCCTTATCGTACGCGAAAGAACGAAAGCAGTTCGGCAAAGCCATCGGCGAATTCCAGGGCGTGCAATTCGAGCTGGCCAAAATGGCTACCGATGTTGAAGCCGCGCGCCTGTTGGTTTACAATGCAGCCAGATTGAAAGAGGCCGGCCTGCCATTCCAAACGGAGGCCGCCATGGCCAAGTACTTCAGCTCGGAAATCGCTGAGAAGGCCGCCTCCAAGGCAATCGAAGTGCATGGAGGAGTTGGGATTACGAAGGACTACCCGGTGGAAAAGTTGTACCGCGACGTCAAAATCGGCCGCATCTATGAAGGGACGAGTAACATCCAACTCCTGACGATCGCCAAGAAACTGCTGGGCAAGTAAACTCGTCAGAAGTAAGAGGGGAAAATGCGCACATTCGTTTTGTTCGTCGGATTCGGAGCTATTTCTCTGCCGATTTGGGCTGCGGATGCAGTGGGCGCCCCGCCGAGCACTAATCCAGAAGAAATCATCCAAAAGTTTGCCGCCAAGGAAGCGGAGTTCCGGGATGCGCGCAACAATTACACCTACCGGCAGTCGGTCAAGATGGAGGAACTCGATTCGGGGGGCAACCCTACCGGCGGCAAATGGGAAATCGTGTCGGACATCATCTTCAGCCCGGAAGGCAAGCGCATGGAGAAGGTGGTCTACGCGCCCGTCATTTCCCTCAGAAACATCATTCTGACGCCCCAGGACGAACAGGATCTGCGGGATGTGCAGCCGTTTGTCCTCACCACTTCCGAGATTTCCGACTACAACATCACCTATCTCGGGCGCGAAAAGTTGGACGAAATCGGCTGCTATGCTTTTTCGGTAAAGCCGAAGAAGTTGCTCCCCAATAAGCGCTACTTCGAAGGCCAGATCTGGGTGGACGACCGCGATCTGCAGATTGTCAAGACTTACGGCAAGGGCGTAGGAGTGCGTAAGGGTGACGATGCTTACCCGAAATTCGAGACCTACCGCGAGCAGATCGACGGCAAGTATTGGTTCCCCACCTACACCCACGCGGATGACACTCTGCACTTCAAGAGCGGGGAGAACCCGCGGATCCGCATGACCGTGAAATATCAGGACTATAAGCGCTACGAAGGCCGTTCGACCATTAAGTTCGGCGACGTGGTAGACGACTCCAAGCAGCCGTCCGCAGCGCCCCAAAAGAAGCCCTGAAGCCCTGGCTGCACGGGCCGGGCGAGCGTCATCCGGCCCGTGCTACCATCCAGAGGGATGCCCTCCACCAAAATCACTCCCCTATCTAACGGCCCTATCCGCATCGAGGGCGACTTTGAGATTTGCGATCCCGCGGGAGCCGCCTTCGGGCTGGCTGGTCGCACCGTGATTTCGCTATGCCGCTGTGGCCACTCTGCCAACAAGCCATTTTGCGACGGCAGTCACAACCGGGTGGCCTTTTCCGACCTGGTCGTGGCGCGGGAGCTTCCTGCGCCTAAGCCTAAGCTCTGAAAGCCTTAAGGCTCTGCCTCTTTCGAGCCATTGCGGCTTTCCCCCGGTAACTTTACTATAAGCTAGTTCGCCTGTAGTCTATAGATCTATGTATACTATTTC
>Ga0209698_10008655_pt1 | contig 10478 bp, 4 predicted proteins | sample LitLauG_LLR_2012_FD_187203 | JGI IMG/M metagenome (GOLD analysis project Ga0209698, IMG submission 187203) | Freshwater sediment microbial communities from Pennsylvania, USA - Little Laurel Run_MetaG_LLR_2012 (SPAdes) (version 2) | ecosystem: Environmental > Aquatic > Freshwater > Creek >... | reverse complement strand
GCCATAGACGTTCGGGATGCCGTAATGGCGGGCGAGGCGCTCGTTAAGGAAGGTGTAGTTGGCGTCGAGCAGTTCGTTCACGGAGCGATCTTCATGGACGATGCTGTCGACGAACAGTTCCGTCTCCTTGCGCATAGCGAGGCGGAGGTTGTCGTCGAAATCGGGATACAAAGAGGTCACCGGCTGCACGGACTGCATGCCACGCAGGTTCAGCCACTGGCCGGCGAAGTTCAGCACCAGCTGGTCCGACTTCGGGTCAGCGAGCATGCGGCGGACTTCTTTGTCCAGCACCGCCGGGTCGCGCAGTTTGTTCTGGCTGGCGAGAGTGATCAGCTGATCGTCCGGCACGCTGCTCCAGAGGAAGAAGGAGAGCCGCGAGGCCAGTTCCAGATCCGAAATGCGGTACTTCTGACCAGGAGTGACTGTGGCCGGTTCAGCTTCCTTACGGAAGACAAACTCAGGGTCAGCAAGGACGCGCTGCAGCGCCATTTCGATCCCCTGATCGAAAGCCCCGTTGTTGTTGCGGCCCTGCTGGTAGAAGCCCATCAGCATCTCGGTGTCCTGTTCGGTGACCGGGCGGCGATAGGCGTGGCGGGCCAGATTGCTTACAATTTGCTTCGCGCAGGTGGTCTCCTGAGCGGCACTGGCGGGGGTGCAGGTGAAGATCTTTTTGCGGCTGGCGGAGTCGGTAGCGCCCCCGGGTTTATACGGGCCAAGGATGTCGACCTTGCCGACGTGGGGGTAGAAACGGAAGCCGGGGAGGCCGCCGGTTTCGATGGTGCTGCGCAGAAAGTGCTCGTTGAGATCGCTGCTGGGCGCGAGTTGCGTGGCGAGGAACGTCACGCCAACCGTGTGAACGCCGGCCTTGACCTGCACGTGAACGTCGGCCGTACCGTTGTGAATCGCCGCGCCGCGCGCAACTTCCGTGTCCCAGTCGTAAAGCTTGATGCGCTCGCCATCGATAAGCAATTCCATCTTTTCGCCCAGAATGTCACCGAAGGCTTGGTTATTATCCATCAGGCCTTTGTTGATGGGGAAAATTTTGAAAACGTAGTCGCCGTCAGCGGGGAAGGTGTTCCTGATCAGCATGCCGCCGCGGGTACCGAAGGGCAGGCCGTCGATGTGGTAGTCCTGCGAAGTGTCGGACGGCACCCGGTAGGAGGTGAGCGCAGCTTCTTTTACATCGCCGATCGCAATGCGGCTGATTTTTGCGGCTGCGGACGTATAGCCCTCGAGCAGCGCGGGCGAAAGCGAAAGCGCTGCGGCCACGTTGTCAAAACCGCGGGTCGAGTCGTCCGAAGGCAGAAATTTCGAGGGGTCGATGTCGACGGCCAGAAGGTCGCGGATAGCGTTCTGATATTCAGTACGGTTCAGCCGGTGCAGGCCGGGGGGCGGGAGTTTGGCGACGGCGTGGGTGTCGAGCTGATTTTCCAGCCATGAGATGGTGGTTTCGAACGTTACGGGGTCCGGACGGCGCATTCCAGGAGGGGGCATCATGCCGGCGCGAAGCTTGTGTACTACTTTTTCCCACTTTTCGGGGTTGCCTTCCACATGGGTGGGGTCGAGCTTATCGAGCGTAAGGTCCGCTGTCTTGAGCTTCTGGTTGTGACAGCCGACGCAATACTGATCGAGCAGGGTCCGGACCTCGGGGCCCGAGATGGAGGTTTTAGCGGCGGGAGCCGCGGGCGTTTGGGCCGAGGCCCCGGGAACCGCGAGCAGAGAAACGGCAATCGCGGCCGCGATACAACTAACTGCCAGAAATGTCTTCTTCAAGGGGAGAACTCCGTTCATCAGTCTATCAGGAAGCTTCGGCCGCGCACAATGCCGGGGAGGGACAAATACGATAGCACACATAAAAGCTATCGGGCAATAGCAAAACCCTATGAAGATTTCGGCCCGTTAGGCGGTGCATCGCATTGGTCTCCTCTGGCGGCTGTAAATTGCATGCAATTGGGATACCAGCGAAAATTGGCGCGCCGGCAGGGATTAGGCGGTGAAGGAGGGGGAAACGGCGGGTTTTCGCGCGCGGCTGAGTGTCCACACTCACTTAGACGCACGCAGTTCGTTTAAGCCATTAAAAAAGCGGCGGGAGCCGGTAAGCTCCCGCCGCGGTTGTTGGTAAAGCTCGCTGTTGGTTAGAACGTGAAGCGAGCGACGATTGTGCCGTTGCGCGGCTGTGCAGCCTGGCTGGTGGCGGCGAACGCCGTGTTGATATAGCCGAAGCCGCCGGTGAGGTTGCCGAGGCCGTTCCGGGTAACCGGAGTGGTCGGGTTGGTCGACGTCGGATTGGCGATGTAGGTACGGTTGAACATGTTGGAGAACTCAGCCCGGAGGTTGAGGCTGATCCGTTCCTTGAAATGCCAGGTACGGCCGATGTTGATGTTTTCCTGCGGGTGCCGGGCATAGCGGTAATCGCTATAGAACGGCGAGCCGGAAGAGAACTGGCCGGGTGCGGGATTCGCCCACGCCAGCGGATTCAGAACCGGGGTCGTGGAAGCATCGAAGCAGTGGCAGTTCAGGTTGGACACGGTGTAGAGCGGCTGGCCGGGCACGCGGTTCATGTACGCGGGCTGGAACAGCTGATTGGCAATGCTGGTGGTGGAAGCCGGCGCCGGGATCGGAAGACCGCTGGCATAGTTCAGCAGGGTGCCGATCTGCCAATCCTGGAAGATGTAGGCGGCTTTCTTCAACATCGCAATCTTCGGAAGCTGATAGCTGCCCGCTACGGTGAACAGGAAGGGCTGATCGTAGAGCGAGATGGACTTGCTGGCCACCTGACCGGCAACCACGTTGTTCACGTAGTTGGTCGGCGTACCGCCGCCGTTCGCCACTGTCGTGTTGGTGTTGCCGTCGGTGCCGACCTGGAGCGACTTCTGCCAGGTAAAGGTGCCGTTCATGGTGAGCCCGTGCGAGAAGCGCTGGGTCAGCTTGGTCTGGAGTGAGTCATACCAGGTTTTGCCGATCGGGTCGCCCGACACGGGAATGTTGGCAAACTGCGGGAACGGGCGAAGCGCCTGAGCCACAGTGTTATTGGGCGAGAAGCCGGCGTAGGGAACCTTGATTCCCGCTGCCTGCGCCGTTGCGCTCGAGACAACCGACGAGAGCAAAGACTGGCCGGCGGCGGTGGTGGGATCAATGTTATGCGCCTGCAGAATCGCGGGCGTGATCGCATTGATGTCAACGAGCGAAGGAGCCTGCCACCAGACGCCGCGATTAGCGACGTAAGCGGCTTCAATCGCGAGACCCGGATGGATTTCGCGCTGAATCCCGACGCTCCACTGATTCTGGCGCGGCGGACGTCCGGCGTTCGGATCGAGCAGCCCCACGCCGCCCGGCAGTGCCTGGTTTCCGGTAGCCACCAGCGGAGCAACGCCCGCGCTGAACACCGGCCATGTTGGCGTGCTCGGGATGCCGTTTGCGAGGGTCATCGCAGCGATACCCTGACCGGGCGAACCCACGATCGAGGTGTTGACGATGCCGGCTGTGTTCACACCGTTCGGATTGGTGCTGGTCTGACCGTAAATCAGGCCCCAGCCGAGGCGGATGACGGTTTTGTCGTTGACCGAATAAGCCAGACCGAGACGCGGCCCGATGGCATAAGGATAGTTCTTGGCGAAGCTGCAGTTACAGTGACCCACACCGGAACCTTCGAAAATGAAGGCGCCCAGCGCTCCACCGGCGCTCGGGTTCGGCGTGGTGGGCGAGAAGTTTACTGCGCGACCGTGTTGTTCCTGGAAGTAGGTGCCGAAGTCATAACGAACACCGTAATCGAGGGTCAGGTTGCGACGGATCTTCCACGAATCCTGCGCGTAAAAACCGAGTTGCTTCTTGGACTGACGGAAGTCCGCCAAGGCCGCGATGGTGTATTGATCCACCGCACCCAGCAGGAAACTGGCATAAGCAAAACCAGGCGCACCGCCGGAGAATACGGAGCCCACCTGATACGGCTGGGTGGTTTCATTGGAGCTGAACGCGTAGTTGCCGTTGGTGCCGGAGAACGGAGTCTGCGGAACTGCCGACCAGTACATATCCGCGCCCACCTTGATGGTGTGGTCGCCGTAGATCTTTGTGACGCTGGCAACGCCGGCCGGCTTTTCCCAATAGCTGTGGGTCTGTCCGGGAGGTCCCATTGCAAACATGCCGCCCGCTGCATTGGAGCAGGACTGGGCCGCAGAGCATAAACCGGTGATGACCGGGAAGTTGCGATTGACCGTGGCGCCCTTGAGGCCGAGAGACGAAGCGGCGTTGTAGTCCAGGATCGGCGCGTCGTCAAAGAAGTTGTTCTGCTGATAGCCGACGCCGACGTGAACCAACGTGGTGGGAGTCAGCGTGTAGTCGTAGTTCAGGCGCTCCACATGGGAGTGAATGAACGTGCCGCGCGCTTCGGTGATCGGAAGCGGCAGACCGTCATAGTTGCCATAAATCTGCGAGTACTGCGAATCGGTGTGAGTAAACGACCAATAGAAGGAGATCTTCTGTTTGGAACCGATCAGCTGATCGATCTTCACGGCCGGAATGGTCGTGTGGCGAGTGCTGGGCTGGGTCGTAGTGTAGTTCAGAGTCGCATTGCCGTTGGTCGGATTCGGGATCAGGCTCTGAATGTTCAGGGCCACCTTGTCAAACCGCGAAGAAGGGATAGTGTTATTCGGGAACGGATCTGAAATCAGCTGACCACCCACCGTGCGGTTGGTGGAAGGGTCGAAGATCTCATTGGCAAGCACCGGGCGACCGGAGGAATCGGTGGTTAGCACCTTGCTGCCGGCTGCCGTGATGGCCTTGCTGAAATCGCCGGTGCGATAAGCAGCGGTCGGAACCGTATCCACAAAAGGCACGTACTGCGTCTCGCGGTACTGCTCGAAGTTGAAGAAGAAGAACGTCTTGTCCTTGCCGTTATAAAGGTGCGGGATCGAAACCGGGCCGCCGACCGTGAAGCCGTAATCGTGACGGCGGGCGCGGGCGCGCAGCAGCTGATCCGGGTGATTCACGTTCGGATTGGCGAATGCAAACGGCTCACCGGCATTCAGGACTTCGTTGACGATGTAGTCATACGCGGTGCCATGGTACTGGTTGCCGCCGGAACGCATGGTGACATTGAAGAATCCGCCGCCAACCGCGCCGTATTCCGGAGCGAAGTTGCTGGTCTGAACGGCGACTTCCTGAATCGCATCCACGCTGGGCTGCGTCTGTGCAGCCGCGTAGGGGAAGCCTGCGTTGGTGGAGTCCATGCCTTCAACGTGGTAGGCATAGGAATTCGACTGAGCGCCGTTGATCTTGACCTGCGAGTTCGGCACGTAGTAAACGCCGGGAACGACGTTGAGCACGTTATTCGGATTGCGGATGCCGGAGCTGCCGGCTGCCGCGCTGCCCGCGCCGAGCATGGGGAGCGTGTCAAGCTGGCTCACTTCCACGTTGGAACTGACGTCACCCGTTTCGGTCTTCAGCAGGCTGGCTTCAGCACTGACGGTCACCGACTCGGACGCCGCGCCAACCTGGAGCTGCGCATCGAGTTTGATGGTCTGAGCGACCTGCACCGTGAAACCGGAGCGGACGAATTTCTTGAACCCGGACGCTGTGATGTTCACTTCGTACGGGCCGACCGGCAGCTGGGCAAGGGTGTAGTTGCCTGTGTCGGTCGTGGTTGTAGGGAACAAAGCTCCCGAATCTAACTGTTTGGCTTCCACCATCGCATTTGCGACGCTGGCGCCTGTTGCGTCTGTGACTGTGCCTGTAATCGTGCCGCGGTCGCTTTGAGCGAACGCAGTAAACGCGCACAGGCTCAGCAGTACTGCTGCTTGCAATTTGCGCATAGAACCCCTGGACTGAAGCTTATTCATGAATTGCCTCAGTCAAATCGAAATTAGCTTTACTACCGACAGGGGGGTACCCCATCAAGAAGACCCAAGCTGTCCGCTATTATATAGCAGCCCATGCCGCCGCAATTAGATTCGACGCCGGAATTGCATGCAGAATGCACTGAACGGTACGTCGGCGTGAAGGCCTAGCGGGCGCGCTTTCGGGCAGGCCCAGGCGCTCCAGGCAGGAGACGCCGAATTGCGGCACCGGCCTTCTCCGAAGTCGCAACTTCGAAGAACGCCGCCGCAACGAGCGAGGCTGGCTCGCGGTGGGGCACGGCGATCCCGACCGAACGGGGCTCTCCGGCCCTTTGCAGAGGCGTGATTTCAAAGTCGGCTCCGTCATCGGCAAGGGAGCCTGAGCCGGGTCCACGGGATGCCGGGACAATGGCGGACCATGCACCGGACCGCACCCACGCCTCAGCTGTGGTGAGGGAGTTCGTCTCGATGTGGGGAGCCGCCGGTTCCCACGGTTCGCCGAACACTTCGCGAAAGGCTGCCCCGGTTGTATGCATCTCCGACGTCAGAATACAGATTGGGATGGAACGCAGGTCGGCCGGGGTCAACGGGGACTTGCCTGCGGGCTTTGCTCCTTTGTGGCTCAGCAGGACGTATTCTTCCACGTAAAGCGGGTGTGTATGGCTGTAACGGTGAACTTTGCCATCGAGGTTCGTGATGCCGGCGTCGAGTGTGAATTCTTCAAAGCCGTGCTGGATCTCCGACGGAGTCAGACCGAACACGCGAAGGCTGGAGCGTGGATGCGCCTCATGGAAAACCATCGTCAGGGCAGAAGCCAGAGGAAGAGCTGAAGGGATGGCTCCCAGGCGCAGGGTCCCGGAAAGATCGCCTGTGCGGTCACGCAGTTCCTCGCGGAGCCGCTCGCATTCAGCGGCCATTCGCTGGGCCCAGGCGAGCACCCGTTCGCCTTCTTCGGTGAGGCCCTGATAACGCTGGCCCCGCTTGACGATGAGGACGCCCATTTCGATTTCCAGCTGCTGAATGCCGGCGGAGAGCGTCGGCTGGGAAACGTTACAGACGGCAGCGGCACGGGCAAAGTGCCCTTCTCTGGCCAGCGCGATGAGGTATTCCAGTTTTCTGACAATCACGGCGTTCGGCCAATCACGGAAACACGACCGCAGCACACGCCCTGCTGTTTCCGGACCGCGCCCGCAGATGTACTGAAATCGGCAAGTATTCAGGATGCACCGGGCGCGGCACCAAATGCAATCGCGGGCGCAAATCGTATCCGGCGAGCCCGCGGGACGCGGCTGGAATCACGCGCGGGAATCCGGAAGTCGAGTTGGCCGCCGGGTACGGCCAAAAGGGCGCGCCGTCAAAATAACTTGACATACGCGGGTAGCTACGGAGTACACTTGACCGAATCTTCCGCGCCTCGGGCTGCGGGCAACTTGCTTCGAAGAAAGAAGTTTTCATCAATGACCTCACCATTGTTTGGCGAATTTATGGGCACGCTGGTGCTCGTCCTGCTTGGCAACGGCACCGTAGCCGGTGTCCTGCTGAAGCGCTCCAAGTCCGAAGGGGCCGGATGGTCGGTGATAACGGCTGGCTTCGCGTTCGCCGTCATGATGGGCGTCTTCGTGGCGATTGCGTGTGGATCGTCGGGGGCCCATATCAATCCGGCAGTGACGCTGGCGATCGCTATCAACACCGGCGATTTTTCCAATCTGGTGCCGTTCGCGATCGCGCAGACACTCGGGGCAATGGCCGGGCAGACGCTGGTGTGGCTGGCCTATTTGCTGCACTGGAAGGAAACGCCCGACGCGGGTCTGAAGCTGGCGTGCTTCTCAACCGGCCCGGCTATCCGCAACACCGGTGCGAACATTCTGACGGAAGCGATCGGCACGTTCATCCTGGTGCTGGCAATCCTGTCGCTCTTCTCGAAGGCTGTTTCCGCGGGCGTGGCGCCAGGCCTGGGGCCATTTCTGGTGGGCGCAGTGGTATGGGGCGTGGGTCTTGCTCTTGGAGGGCCCACCGGGTTCGCAATTAACCCCGCGCGCGATCTTGGCCCCCGCATCATGCACGCCATTCTTCCCATCCCCGGCAAGGGCTCTTCGGATTGGGGCTATGCGATGGTGCCGGTCATTGGCGGGTTGCTCGGCGGTCTTGCCGCTGGCCTCTTCATCCACACCGTCGGAATCTGAAATATTCGCGCGCAGCGGCGAATGCTGCGCCCCATCCGTACGAAAGGCCTCCACATGCTCGCAGCATGCGGAGGCCTTTTATGTTGAAGCCTGAACTGAGGTTAGACTTTGCGCAGCTTCGTCACGCGGCCGATTTCGACCCACTCGGCCACAAAGATGTTGCCGGCGTGATCGAACGTTGCGCCGTGCGGCGTGATGAACTTGCCGGGTTCGAAATCAGCCCGGTTCTCACTCAGGCGCAGCTGGTTCTGCTTGCCCGCGTATTTGCCATCGCCGAGGTGCACGATAACCTTGTTGTCTTTGTCGAAAAGCGTGACGCGGCACTGGAGATCGGGCACCACGAGCATGTCCTTCTGCTGGTGGAAATGGCAAGGCGCGAGCGTACCTTCCACGATGTCCACGGGCTTATCTTCCGTGGTGTAGCGCACAATGCGGCGGTTACCGCGATCGGCGACGAGCAGAATCGGCTTGGCCGCATCGCGGGTGTCAAGCCAGACGCCATGCGGATTGTTCATGGTCTCGATGGGAGCGGGAGCCGGACCCGTGGGAGCCGGACCTCTGCCACCACCGGCAGCCGGAGCCGCGCCTCCCGCCGGAGGAGCGCCCGCACCGCGACCGGCGCCGCGTCCGCCGCCCGCGCCTTCCGCCGGGGCCGGACGTCCGCCGAACGTCTTTAACAGAGTGGGGTAGGAACCCTTCTGCTGGTAGTGGAACATGTAGTACGAACCGTAGCCGTCGCCCACCCAGAAGTCGCCGTTGGCTGCCAGCGCAATGTTCGTCGGGCGGTAGTTAAGTCCGTTTGCGCCACCGGGGCCCTTTGCGCCGATGCCTTTTTGGTAGATCTCCGAATCCTGCGGATAGCCGAGCGTCCAGACTTCTTCGCCCTTCAGCGTGCGCTTGGTGATGAAGCCGTGCTTTTCATCACAGAAGTACAGGTATTCCGTGCTGCCTTCTTTGCTGATGTGCATGCCGTGCGCGCCGCCCTTGAACATGGCGCCGAACGAACGGACAAACTTGCCCTTGGCGTCGAACACGACGACCGCATCGGGGCTCTGGCTGGTGGCATGAACGGTGTGGTGAATGTAAATGTGGCCGTGCGAATCTTCAACAACGCTGTGAGTATTGCCGTATTTGATGTTGGACGGAAGCTCACCCCAGTCGTGAATCGCTTCGTAAGTGCGCTCGCCTTCGCCGACAACCGGCAGTTTGCTGCCTGCCTTATCGGTCGCGCCCTTGATGAAGGGAGCCGCAAATGGTACAGCCGCCGCGGCGGCGAGGAAACTGCGTCGAGTGGTGCTCATAGGCTTGGAGGGATGTTCCTTTCGCTGGACGCCCTATTGTACAACGAACGCGCCGAACGCAACAGACGGCAAGATGCACGTTTTTGGATAGAAAAGCTCTATCTATGTAAATACCATTTCCTATACCTCCGGCAGCTCTGTCACGCGTTCTTCCGCACCTTGGCGGACCATAGAGGTACTCTATTGATCGGTAGAAAATTTCTATTTGACCCGGGCCGGGCATACTTCTAACCTGAGGGCGCCACAGTGTCGGATTTCGACGCGCCGGTTTCCGTGCGATGAACGGAACCTTTCGTTCGTGCGCGTCGTCCGTACGGGAGGACGATGGTGCGCGATGCGCGAAGGTCTGATAATCTAAGTCCGCCTGTTGCTTTAAAAAAATAACTCTTCGACGAGGTAAAAGGAAAACAATGGCAAGTAATCGTGGTTTGGCCTACATGGGTCCCGGGAATGTCGAGATCCAGAGCATCGACTTTCCGAAGCTGGCCCTGGGCGATCGTAAGTGTGAACACGGTGTGATTCTCAAGATCGTCACCACCAATATCTGCGGCAGCGATCAGCACATGGTGCGCGGCCGCACCACTGCACCGCACGGTTTGATTCTCGGACACGAGATCACCGGCGAAGTAATTGAAGCCGGACGCGACGTGGAATTCATCAAGGTCGGCGACCTCTGCTCAGTTCCGTTCAACATCGCCTGCGGGCGCTGCCGGAACTGCAAAGAAGGAAAGACCGGCATCTGTCTCAACGTGAATCCTGCCCGGCCCGGCGCCGCGTACGGATACGTTGACATGGGTGGCTGGGTGGGTGGTCAGGCGGAATATGTCATGATCCCCTATGCCGATTTCAACCTGCTGAAGTTCCCGGATAAGGCTCAGGCCATGGCAAAGATTACGAGCCTGACCTGCCTTTCCGACATCTTCCCCACCGGCTATCACGGCGCGGTAACGGCGGGCGTCGGCCCCGGCTCCACGGTTTTCGTAGCGGGCGCGGGTCCGGTCGGTCTCGCTTCGGCCGCGGCCTGCCACCTGCTCGGCGCGGCCTGCGTCATCGTCGGCGACCTCATCCCCGAGCGCCTCGCTCAGGCGAAGAGCTTCGGCTGCGAAATCGTTGACGTTTCCAAAGACGCTTCGGTCGGTGACCAGATCGCACAGATCCTCGGC
>Ga0209698_10008654_pt1 | contig 10478 bp, 6 predicted proteins | sample LitLauG_LLR_2012_FD_187203 | JGI IMG/M metagenome (GOLD analysis project Ga0209698, IMG submission 187203) | Freshwater sediment microbial communities from Pennsylvania, USA - Little Laurel Run_MetaG_LLR_2012 (SPAdes) (version 2) | ecosystem: Environmental > Aquatic > Freshwater > Creek >... | reverse complement strand
AGGCCGATGGAACCATCGCGCCGCCGGTAACACAGCCCCGATACGCGGGAAACATCCTCCAGGTTCGCCGCCAAGTTACAGATGAGCTCCTCACCTTCCCCGAGGCCGATGGAGTCGAATTCCGGATAGTCCCGTAGCAGACGCTCGCAGTTGAACGAGGCAAACGGCCCGCCTCCGATCAGGTGACCACGGTAACCGGCTTGCCGAAGCGCCTGTGCGAGGTGGCAGAACTCGCGCCCGCGACCGGTGAAGACCATGGAGAGGCCTGTGATATCGGGTTGATCCTTGACAACGCGGTTGACTACGTCGGGAATTTCGTATTCGGAAGCGAATGGAACGATGTCGGCTTGATGGCCAGCCGCTTCCAGCGCCGACGCCATATAGCGAAGCCCGAGATTCTCCTCGAGCTCAGCGCCCACCAGGGAGACCTTCACAATGCCACCTCCAGCGGAGCTTTTCGGGTTTCTAACATCTATCTATCTAACATGGACAAAACACCAAAACAAGTATAAAAGGATCTCATTAGCCTTTAGATAATGGAGGCAGTGTGAGAATTTGTACATTTTTGCTAGGGCTGCACGAGGAGGGCGCAGCGGCACGCCGAGGTGCAATGACGAAAGGGTGTTAACCCGCTACCTGAGTGCCCAAAAAAACCACAACCAGTGGGGAAGAGTACTATAGAGGAAGCCCAAAAGCGATCGAGGCAACCAACCCAACGAGGAAATGAGGACCGCTAGAATACCGACCCCAAATCATCAACCGCGCTTGTCCGCGCTGGCGCGAGCCTAATCCTCGCCATGCCGCTGCAGCGACGACCGGTGGCCCTTGGCGAGGAGGACCGCGAGGATCTGCGCCAGATGTCGGCTTCCCGGACGCTTGCGCCGGACGATGTCCGGCGCGCGCGCGTCATCCTGATGTTGGCGGAGGGACGGAGTTATGCTGAAATCCAGCGGCACCTGGGTACGGCCGCACCCACCATTGCCCGATGGAAGAAGCGCTTTATGGAACATGGGGTAATGGGCCTGGTGGAGCAACGGTCCAGCGAGCGGAAGAGCATCGCCCTCACCGCCGAACTGCGTGAGCAGGTAATCGCCGCGACCTGGCGCGGGCCGGACGATGGCTCCGCGCGCTGGTCCTGCCGCGCGCTGGCCAGGGAACTCGGGATCAGCAAAGATATCGTTCACCGGATCTGGCGCAGTGAGGGCATGCGTCCCCATCGGTTGGAACGGTACATGGCGACGTGCGACGAGGAACTCCATACGAATGGCGCAGATATCGTTGGCTTATACCTGAGCCCCTCGCAGCACGTTGCCGTATTTTGCGCCGGCCAGAAGTCCGCAACCATGGCACCGCACGGCAGGCTCTCCTTATACCGGGCCCTGTCGGCAACTTCCGGCGGGGTGCAGCCCGCCAGTTCCGCGCGGCGGGCCGGCGACGGCTACGTCTCGTTTCTTACCCGGCTCTTGGGTGGATGCGAGGCCGGCCTGCGGCTCACCGTCATACTCGACCGGCTCAGCGGTGAGGACACCGGAAAGCTGGAAGTGTTGCTGGAGGAGCATCCCAGCACTTGGCTGAATCTCGCCACATCCTATTCCGCCTGGCTAGATCAAGTGGAGGAATGGTGCTCGCCAGGCGAAGACGGGGCCAAGTTGACCTGGAAATTGATGCGGCACATTCAGGCATACTCGAAACGAAAGACGCCCATTCAGTGGATCTTCCAGGTTGCTTAACTGGATTCAGGCTGGTTGGGCCTACCGTCCTTGCGGGTAGGGCAGGCAGGCCCTTGCCAGGCCGGACGCCGGCTAATTGGCCTTCGACACCACTCCCAGCTCCGGCTTCGCAAAGAGCGCTTCATCGAGCTTGGGATTCACGACCACTTTTTCGATGATCGACCTCTCTGGCGGAACCGGAGTATCCCTGAGCCCCGTCGCCGTTCGGGCCACCGGGAGCACTCGCGTCTCCAGAATAAACGGAATCTGCAGTCCGTCGACCGCCCTGTAATCGCGGAAGTAAACCTCCACCGGATGCATTGTGCCATCGAGCCGCCTGGGCTGCCCCTCAATCTTCGTTTCCAAGAAGGTCTTGGCGTCAATCCACACATGCAGCGATTCGCCGTTTTTCATGGTCATCTTGATCTTATACGTATCGCGGTCCTCGACCTTATCCATGCCGGCCAGTTCGATCTTGGTGCCCTTGGCCGCATAATCCACCAGGGGACCATCCAGGTCCGCCTGCATGGACGAGGTCTTCAGTTCGTCTTCGGTATACGGCTCCACCACGCGCCGGTTGAGGAACGGCCGCAGCTTCCAGCCGTTGGCGCCGTCATACACCTGCAGCGCCGTCTGGCCGTTGAACTCCAGCTCAAACCGCATTTTGCGCGGGCGCTTCAGTTCCATCACGAACGGCAATTGAACCTCCTCGACCGGCCGCTGGGGAGCCACCTGTGGGCTCATCCTTCGTGCCGAGACCGTGGTCGGGCCGGGAACGGGTACTTGCAGAGTGGCCCGCTGGTTGCCGCCAGCGCCCAGTTTTCCGGACAACGTCATCGTTTGGACCGCCCGCCATGCCTCCAGGCCGCCCCTGGCCACCACATTCTTGTCCACGATCTCGGCGGCAGATAGCTTGGTCTGCGCCGGCTGCGCATCCGCTGCTGCAACTACCGAGAGAGCTAATGCCAGGGAACCGCAAACTACCATTGACTTTCGGAACATCTATACGTCCTTCGCTGCAAAATTTGAAACTACTCCAATAACAAGAATAAAGCCGAGCCTCTGTCGCTTGTTTGCGCCCCGTCAAGCTGTGAGGTAGCGGATGCATTGTCTCGAAAATAGCCCCGAGCGCCCTAGACCGCACCCGGGGGGTGTGAAACCGCAGAAAGCATTGCGGCCGCAGTCTCTACTGTTCCCAGGACAGCGAAGCTCTCAAGCCCCTGCCGCGCCCTCCATTCTCATCCTCGCAGGTGGCCCGCCCGGGGCCGTGCTGGTTTAGCTTGTGCGCGGCCCGGGCGCAAAGCGTGGGGTACCTACTGGTGCGCTGGCTGGGTCTGCTGGTTGATCTGGATCCGCTGCTGGTACATTTGCTGCAACTGCTGGTTGATGCCTTGCGGAGTCAGGTTCGTAGGCGGAGCCAGGGCGCCTGGTCTGGTCGGAAAGGCGGGGTCCTGCTGCAAAAGAGGAAACTGGTTTGAATCCAGGGTCGCTGCCGCAGACGGTGCTGTCAGGTCAGCCTGCGTTGCCGGCGCAGGCGGAGGCGGTGGCGGTGGCGCAACCTCCGGTTGTGCCGGAACGGGACTCTCGGCCGCCGGCGGTTCAGGCGGCGGAGGGGGTTCCGCCGCAGCCCTGGTGTCGGGCCCGCGGGATGGGCGCACCGCTGCAACCACATTGGCCGCGGCGCCTTTCTTCTCCCTGGCCATTACCAGGACGCTTTGGAGTTTCTCCGCATCGGCATCGGAAGCCTGGATCAAGTAGTCGAAGTTAGAGTCGCTCAACAACGACGCAAGCACCTCGCGCGCCGGTCCTGGTCCCAAATCGACAACCGGCATTCGTTCGGTGTTTGCGCCCGCCGGAATATCGATTTTCACACCGGTAAGAGCCGCCACTTGGGTCAGGACGTCCCCGAGCGTGGAACCGACCACGTCAATCCGAAGCTGTCCGTCCTTATAGGAGATCTTATGGGAGGCGGCGGGGCTCGTCGCAACGGTAGGCGGCGCCACTGCCGTAGCCGGGGTTGTTGTGGCCGCGGTGGCGCGCAATGCCGTTACCGGAGCATTCTGCGCGATGGCAGCCGTGGCGAAAAACATCGTCGCTAGCAGGCCGTCTATCCTCTGCATCGCTTTCATTGTCGTGCCTCCATTGGCTTCCCCATGAGATCTAACCCTCCCATGGACATCGCGGCGTATTCCTCTGGCCTCTGGAGCTTCTTCACCGCTGTGTTCCACCTCCAAACCTCGTAGATGGCCGGGTATACCAGCAACTCCAGAACGAAGGAGGTGAAAATGCCGCCGACCATCGGCGCCGCAATGCGTTTCATCACGTCGGAACCTGCGCCCGTCGCCCACATAATAGGAAACAGGCCCACGCAGGTGGTGGCGAACGTCATAAACTTAGGCCGCAGACGCTTGGCCGCGCCGTGAACGATGGCTTCGCGCAGCTCGCCGAGACTCTGCATGCGGCCTTCGCGTTTTGCCTCCTCGTAGGCCAAGTCGAGGTAGAGCAGCATGAAGACTCCGGTTTCGGCATCGATCCCGAGCAGGGCAATCAATCCCACCCACACGGCGATGCTCATGTTGTAGCCGGCTGCGTACAGAAACCAGATTGCGCCCACGGCGGAAAAAGGCACCGCCACTAAAACGATCAGGGTCTTGGGCAATGACCCCGTGTTGATGTACAGAAGTAGGCAAATCAGAAAGAGCGTGACCGGCACCACCAGCTTCAGGCGTTCCTTCACCCGCTCGATGGTTTCGTACTGCCCGCTCCAGGCGATCGAGTAGCCGGCGGGCAGTTTGAGGCGGCCGCGCAGCAGTTGATTGGCTTCGCTGACGTAGCTTTCCGGATCGCGGCCGGCAACATCGATATAAACGTATCCCGAGAGCAAGCCGTTTTCATTGCGGATCATGGCCGGCCCGGTAGCGATGTTGATTTTGGCCAGGTCGCTTAAGGGCAACTGCCGCTGACCGCCGGCCGGAACCGGGATACGGCCGAGCGCTCCGAGGTCGCTGCGGAAATCGCGCTGGTAGCGGACGTTGACCCGGTAGCGTTCCCGGCCGAGCACGACAGTGCTGACGTTGTCGCCGCCGATCGCATTCTCGACCACTCGCTGGGCGTCTTCGACGCTGACTCCGTAGCGCGCCAGTTGTTCGCGGTCCCATTGCAAATCGAGAAAGTAGCCGTCGGCGGTGCGTTCGGCGAGCACCGTGCGCGTCCCTCTCACGGTGTTCAGCAACGGTTCCATTTGGGCGCCGATTTCCTGAATCTGCTGCAAATCCGCGCCCGCGATCTTCAGCCCCACCGCAGTGCGGATGCCGGTGGTCAGCATATCGATGCGCCCTCGGATCGGCATCGTCCAGGAGTTGGTGACGCCGGGAATTTTGAGCGCCGCATTCATCTGGCTGACCAGTTCCTCGGTGGAGATGGTATCGGGCGTGAGGTGACGGAAAACGCGCTTCGCCCATTCCTGCGCCCATGACGAGTACCAGGTATCGACATGCCGCCAAGCCGAGCGTGGCTTCAGGGTAATGACAGTCTCCAGCATGGAGAGGGGAGCCGGATCGGTAGCGGTATCGGCACGCCCCGCCTTGCCAAGCACACGGTCCACTTCCGGGAATCGGCGAATTGTCTGGTCGGTGACTTGCAGCAAGCGCTCAGCCTGGCTGATCGAGACGCCCGGCAGCGTGGTCGGCATGTAGAGGATCGTGCCTTCGTCGAGCGGCGGCATAGCTTCCGATCCCAGACGGTAGAACACCGGTATGGTGACGGCAATCAACGCCACGGCCGCGCCAATGACGGGCCACCTCCAGCGCAGCGTCCACCGGACCACCGGCTCGTAAACCCGGATCAACCGCCGGCTGACGGGGTGGCGGTCTTCGGATCTCACTTTGCCAATCAGCACGGCATTCACAACCCGGCATAGCCAGACCGGCCGGAAATCGAAGCGCTCGACACGGGTCAGCCAGAGACGCAAGGCGGGATCGACCGTGATCGCCAGTAACGCGGCCACCAGCATAGTCAGCGTCTTGGTATAAGCCAACGGCCGGAACAGCCGGCCTTCCTGCGCCTGGAGCGTCAGCACCGGCAGGAAGGAGACGGCGATCACCAGCAGCGAGAAGAACGTGGGTCCGGCGACTTCCTTGATGGCACCGACCACGATGGCGCGGCAGTCGCCGATGCGCCCGCTCTTTTCCCACAGCTCGAGTTTCTTGTGAGTTTGTTCGACCACCACGATCGACGCGTCCACCAGTTCGCTGAACGCGATGGCAATTCCGGCCAGCGACATAATATTGGCGCTGATGCCCATCATGCGGAACGGAATGAACGAGAGCAAGACCGCGATCGGCATGGTCGCAATCGGGATTGCCGCGCTGGGAAAGTGCCACAGAAAAACCAGGATGATCAGGACTACCGTGACTAAGACCTGAACGATCGTCTCTTTTGCAGTGCCGATCGCGTTGTGGATGAGCTCCGACCGGTCATAGACCGGAAGGATCTTCACCCCTGCCGGAAACCCGGGCTCAATCTCTTTGATCTTGGCTTTCACCCGGTCGATGACATCCAGCGCGTTCTCGCCGTTGCGCATGACCACGATGCCGGAAACAACTTCACCGGCGCCATCCAGATCGGCAAGTCCGCGGCGCAGATCGGGGCCCATCACCACCTGGCCGACGTCTTTAATGCGGATCTGCGACCCGGTGTCGCTGACGCTCAGCGGGATGTTTTCAAAATCCTCAATCGAGCGCGCGTAACCGCGGCCGCGAACCATGTATTCGGTGCCGCCAAATTCCAGCAATCGTCCACTGGACTCGTTGTTGCCGCTGCGCACCGCCTCGACCACCCGGCTGACCGGGATGCCATAGGCCCGCAGACGATTCGGATCGAGATTTACTTGATATTGCCGCGTGTAGCCACCGATCGGGGCAACCTCGGCCACGCCCGGCACCGACCGGAGGTAATAACGCAAATACCAATCCTGATACGAGCGCAAATCGGCCAGGCTGTGCTTGCCCGAGCTATCCACCAGAGCATATTGGTAGATCCACCCCAGAGCCGTGGCATCGGGGCCAAGCTCAGTTTTGACTCCCTCCGGCAAGCGGGGAAGCACGCTGGAGAGATACTCCATGGTTCGGGAGCGCGCCCAGTACAGGTCGGTTCCATCTTCGAAAATGGCGTAGACGTAGGAGTAGCCGAAGTCGGAGAAGCCCCGGACCGTCTTGACCCGCGGCGCGCCGAGCATGGCCGTGACAATCGGATACGTGACTTGGTCTTCGACGATATCCGGACTGCGGTCCCAATGCGAAAAGATGATGACTTGTGTATCGCTGAGGTCAGGTGTGGCATCGAGAGGCACCGTGACCATGGCCCACCACCCGGCCACGCAAGCAACCGCGACCGTGGCCAACACCGCCAGTTTGTGCTCTACGGAGAAGTCGATGATCCGGTTAATCATCGTCAATCGCCCTGCCGCCTGCTGGCCGAGGCAACAGGGTTGTTCTGGTACGCCTCTTTGCACCGCTTGGAACAGAAGTAGTGGGTGCCACCGCCATCGGCGAGAGTGTTGCCGGAAGCTGAGGCCTTAGCCGGATCCACCGGCATGCCGCAGTTCGGGTCCCGCACGGATTTTGCCGCCGCCATATGTTCGGGAATGCCAACCGGTTTGTCGGAAGTGCGCGCAGGCGTAAGGCCGGACGCGGGTGTTCTCAGCCGGCTTTCCGAGTCGACGAGAAAGGTGGCTGCGACCACGACACGCTCACCTGGCTTGACACCTTGCTTGATCTCGACCCGTTCCCCAGAACGCCACCCCGTTTCCACCTCGCGAGGCTCGAAGATGCCTTCGCCGTGTTCGACGTATACTCGAGCGCGCGCTCCGGAATCGACCAACGCGTCCAGAGGCACCGTGACGGCGGGCGGCAGACGGACAGGCATCTCGACGTCGACCAACATTTCAGGGCGCAAAACGAACGTGGGATTGTCAACATCCAGACGAAGCTTGACGGTCCCGCCACCGGCCTCGGATTGCGGCAGGCTGTCGGTGATGCGCGCGGGCAACTGGCGTCCTTTGTCCCGCAATGTGACCTGCGCCATAACACCAGGGCGCAAATATGGCGCCTCCTGTTCGTAAACCTCGGCTACCACCCAGACCCGGCTCAGATCCGCGATGCGGTAAAACTCCGTGTCGTGCGTGAAATGCTGGCGCGGCGAGATGCTCCGAGCGAGAATGAATCCGTCCGCGGGCGAGACCACATCGATACTCTCCGGAAGTTGGCGGCTATCGGAAATCCGCTGAATCTGGACATCGCTCATGCCGAGATTGCGCAGACGATCACTGTAGCCCTGAAGACTGCTTACCCCTTGCTTGGACACGGCGCCGGGAAATGGAATCGTCCGATTCCCGTCTTTGCCCACCGAGCCCGGCACACGCTCAGTGGCGGCCAGGAACCCGGAAGCCACTGCCAAAAAATCGGGCGAATAGTAGCTCGCCAGCTTCTGGTCCTTCTTGACTGACACTCCCACCGAATCGTTGTAGGTCTCTCGAATAAAACCGTCCACACCCGAGTTGATCCTGTAGACTAGCGTGTCTTCGGGAACCACGCGGCCCACTACGCGGATGGTGCGCGTGGCTGAACTTCTCTCCACCGAAGCGAGCCGGATGCCTAGTAATTGCTGGGTCGCGCCATCGATGCCGACCGTTCCCGCTGGCAACTGCGCCAAAGGCGAAGATGCCGGCGCGCTCCCGGCGTCCTCGGCAAAGACCGGCTCCAGTTGCATACCGCAATCGGGAGCGACGCCTGGCCTTTCGGATTTGTAGGTGGGATGCATGGGGTCCACGTAATAGACGACGTGCCGCCCCTTTTTGCCGGCAGTTTGTGGAGGTGCATGGTGCCGGCCCAGTCCGTAGGACGCAGCTATCGCCGCAACCATCACAACCGCAAGACTAATCCTCCGCATTGGGCTCGTACTCCTCTCCATCTGTTTGGCTCCGTTTCAGGCCTCTACACCCAGGCGATTACGGCCGAACCGGCCACGAGCCACCCTGGCGTTGCTCGGACTCGGTGCTAAGAAGAGCCCTGTGGCCTCCACGCGTGACCGGCCGGTCTAAACCGGCGTCTTCAGGCAAAGGTCCTCGATCATTCAGCGGTTCGTGGGGCAATACCCGATGATGAGCGCGACGGGGAGGGTTCGTCTTTGCGCCCGCGCAAATACGACAGGGCGAGGCTGCCCAGTACAGGTTGACGCAGTTGTACACTCCCAATTCCCTTGCCAGGTTGAAACCCATCGTAGTGTGAGCGAAACAGTGTTAGCCCTACTCGGTTACCGTGCGCAGCGACTGAATGTCATAAATCGTCACGGATTCGCGCCTGGGCCTTACCATCCCACGCGCTTCCCAAGCCGAGAGCAGCCGGCTCACCGTAAACAACGTCGTGCCGGTCATTTGCGCCAGATCTTCGCGGGAAAGGCCGACTTCGACGGCTCCATCGACCGGCCGGCCGATCTTTTCCAGCAATCGGACGAGTTGACGGGCGACCCGCGGACCCACTCTCTCCGTCGCCACCTCCCGAAATCGCTCTTCGAGTTCCAGCAAATCCTCGCCCAGAATTCGAACCATGTTTTGGTGCAGAACCGGAAAGCGCTCTACCAGGGCTTTGAAAGCGGGTGCCTCCCAGACGAGCGCACGGCACAACCGGAATGCTTGCGCCGTGGTACAGTGCCGGCCAGTCGCAGACAGTCCCGCCGCGCCAAGGACGTCGCCGGGCACACCGAACCTGAGGATTACCTCCGTACCGCTCATTCCTAGCTGCGTGATTTTCGCAAAGCCCGAGGTAAGCAGTAGGACTTGCTGTACCGGATCGCCCTCGATGTAGAGCAGTTCACCGCGCGCGAACTCCTTAACACGAGCGGCAGCGGAAATCCGCCTGTAGTCCCCTGACAACATACCGGAAAACAGCGGAGGACGATCCGCTAAGGTCCCACCATGATTATCCCCATTGTTGTCGAGGACAATACTCGAACGATCGGGGCCAATGGACCGGCCCCCAAGGGGTTCACCTTGTTGATGCAGATTGTTCCGAATTTCCGACATAACGATCATCGATCTCCCGCGGCTCGCTGTCCACGGCGCTTACATCGCACCGCCAATCCGGCAAGGCGTCTCTTCTCTGGGGGTGAACGTTCAGCGCCGCTGGAAGCACGGCCCTAGAGCGACAACGGACGCAGTGAGCCGTTGGATTAAAGCTCTCGATTTCGGCACCAGGCACCGGCGCCGGGAACACTCCGGCTTCCAGTATTGGAAGAACTGCAGGAAGAGACTGCCCGTTTCGGCTCGGCAACGCGAACGCCTGGGCCGCCTTCCAGGAGATTGCCGCGCGACAGAAATTGCGATGATCGCTAAGAAGCGTCGACTTCCGACCCACAATCCCTCCTTTGCGTCGTTTCGGTAGCGGCAGGAATGGCTGGACACCACACACAACCACACCACCTGCTCCAACGTTGAATCGATCAGCCGGCGGCACAACTACCGGCTGGAAACGGCGGGTTCTCCGGCCCCGGTGTAAACGGCACCCCTCTTTCGCGATCTCCTCCCTCGCGGCGCTCCACCGCGTTCGCTACTCAAGTGCGAACCGCTTGTGACTTAGTGCTTGTCGTCTACATCACCATATTCGTGTGGTATGTGTCAATACTTTTTGCTAGACAATAGTACCGTCAGACGGGGTGTGGAGATACTAGGAAGCCGTCGCGGCGATTCCGTTAGTGTGGCTGCGGAGAGCGTGT
>Ga0209698_10008653_pt1 | contig 10479 bp, 10 predicted proteins | sample LitLauG_LLR_2012_FD_187203 | JGI IMG/M metagenome (GOLD analysis project Ga0209698, IMG submission 187203) | Freshwater sediment microbial communities from Pennsylvania, USA - Little Laurel Run_MetaG_LLR_2012 (SPAdes) (version 2) | ecosystem: Environmental > Aquatic > Freshwater > Creek >... | reverse complement strand
TCGGGAAGGGCCGAGGCGGGATCCCACGAGTAGCTGTCCTCCACGCTCGCCCGCGGGTACACCTTCAGGCCGAGGCGCTTGCGGTGCTCCTGTTGCTCCGGATCGGCGGGGGCCTCCGCGTACGGGCGGTCGAGGTACGCGTGGGAGACGGGCGACAGCAAGATCCTCGCTCCCCGCCCGTGGGCAGCGGCCAGCTCCGCCCGTCCCGAGCGCAGGGTCTCGGCCAGGTGCGCCAGCATCCCGTCGGGGATGGTCGTCCCCTCGGGGAGCCCGGCCTCCCCGGCGAGGATCATCGCCTCGACTGCGGGGTCGAAGGCCATCCAGTACTGGAGGACGTCGCCGTCCCCGCTGCTCGACGGAGCCCCTTCCTGCCACGTGACCGGAATCTTGCCCAGCTCCCTGGTGACCGCCCGAGCCATGTTGAGGAACCGGGTGTAGGCGTCGGGCTGGACGCCGAAGGCCTCGTCCCCCCCGAGGTGCAGGTAGGGGCAGGGTGAGGCCGAGGCGACGCCGGCGAGCACATCGCGTACGAATCGGTCGACCCCCGGTGCATCCGGATCCATGGTTCCGGCCGGGTCCGATGCGTCGCCGACGGCACCCGTGCCGCCCGCCAGCTCGGGGTAGGCCGTGACGGCCGCGCCGGTGTGCCCGGGCAGGTCGATCTCGGGGACGACGCTGACGAACCGCTCGGCCGCGTAGCGGACGAGCTCAGCGAAGTCGGCCAGGGTGTAGAAGCCGCCCGGGTGGTCGCCCAGCGCGCCCGTTCCGCCGATCTCGGTCAGGAGCGGCCACGCCGGTACCTCGATCCGCCAGCCCTGGTCATCGGTGAGATGGAGGTGCAGCACGTTCAGCTTGTACAGCGCGAGCATGTCGACGACCCGCTTGACCTCGTCGACGCCGAAGAAGCAGCGCGCCACGTCGAGGCTGAGACCGCGCCACCCGAAGCGTGGACGATCGACGATCACCGTCTCGTCGAGCGTGATCGGCCCGCCCCGGAGCGCGGAGCCGACCACCAGCTGTCGGAGGGTGGTGAGGGCCCGGAACGCTCCAACCGGCGCCGGTGCCTCGACCGTGACGCCGCCGGCCGAGATCGTGAGGCGGTAGCGCTCGTCATCGAGCGCCCCGCCACTCGGCGAGAGCCCGATGGTCGGCGGGATCCCGTCGCCCTCGAGTGGCCCCAGTCGGACGCCCAAGGGCAGGCCTTCGGCAGCGTCGAGCGCGAGCCCCGCCACACCGTCAGCCTCGAGATCGGATGCGAACGTACCGAGCAGCGCCCGGACCGCGGGATCGGTCGACGTGGCGTCGAACCCGCGGTCGACCACGACAGGTGCATCGAGACGCACCGTGGTGTGCCGCGGATCCGGAATGATCGTGCTCATCGTCCACCCCTACCAGTGATCGGCGGCTGGGAGAGGACGGTGGGCAAGACGCCGTGCCTCGGTCGAACGGACCCCGAGCAGCCGGAGACAAGCTTCAGTGAGCTGGTCAACGGCAGATTCGTCGATTCCTTCGGCCTCCTGCTCTCGCAGGCGAAGTAGTCCGATCAGTCCACCGGCCACGGCGCTGAGCGCGATCCGTGTGTCAGGAAAGGAGAACCGGCCTGCCGTCTGACCGGTCCCGATGTCGCGGGCGGCTCGGGGTGCCAGGCCGCTTGTCGAGTCAAGGAGTGCGAAGCCGCCACCTGCAATGAAGCTGGCGATGTCTGGGTGCGTCCAGCTCAGTCGACCGGAAAGGCGTAGCGACACGGCGAACCTTTCGGCAGAGTCGCTGATTCCCTCGGTGGCACGGTCGATCATCCTTCCCCACCGTTCAAGGGTCTCTTCTGACGCCACCTCGAACAGCTGTTCCTTGCTTTCGAAGTGGTTGTAGAAGGACCCAAAGCCGATATCCGCCGCCTCGGTGATCTCTTGGATGCTGGCACGATCTCCTCGGCCTTCGGCGATGAGCGAGACCGCCGCGTCCACAAGGGCCTGCCGAGTTCGGGCCTTTCTCCGGCCCAGCCGGCTCTCGCCCGGTGTGTCGACCCTGGTTGACTTGGCCTCGCTGGCGTTCACGCCCACGATGCGCTCCTTCCCGTACTTCCAATCGTTGGCTTCAACTGGTCGGTGCTGAGGTTCCCGCGATCGTCCCGAGCTCAATTGGGATGCAGGAGAGACGGTTGCCACACACCGGCAGGAGTCACCAGATGCGGCTGGTCGCCGCCCAACTCCCGATTGAAGAACTACCGGGAGCGAGCGACGGCCCAACCGGGTCGCTAACCGAATGCGGCCTGTCCAGCCCGTCTGTCGGTCTCAGGCCGCCTTCACCTCGGCCTCGGGGACCAATGAGTGAAGCGTCGTGCGGGTGTGGCGCAACTCGAGTCCTTCGACGAGCATCCACGTGCCCCACACCAGGTTGAACAGTCCGAACAGCAATGCGAGCGTGATCGCCCCCATGTCCGGTCGGGCGAAGATCACCGCGCCGAAGGCGACGTAAAGAAGGCCACCCAGGATGAAGTACGCCCTCGTGCCGGCCCGCTCGTGCGCTCGGAAGCCGAGGGCGAATTCGGTGACTCCTCCGACTACCGCCCACGTGGCGACGATCAACGTCAGCGCGAGGGCTGTAAGTCCTGGCCAGGCCAGAGCAACAATCCCGGCACCCACATCGATGAGCCCGAGCAGGAGGTGGCCGATGGTCGGACCTCCCGAGTCGCTGCCGAAGGCCCGCATGGCTTCGAGACCTGCCGCCACGAACGCGTAGACCGCGAACACGACGACCAGGGCAAACACCGTTACCTGAGGCCAGGCCACGGCGACGACCCCGACGATGACGGCAAGGATGCCCCGCAGGATCAATGAACTACTGAGTGACTTGAGCATGACCACTTCCTTTCTGTCCCGCTCGTCCGGAACCGGGCTGCCGTCGAGCGAGGTTGATTGAATATCACAAAACTGATGATATAATCAGTTCTGTAAGGAGTCAACAGGTTTCGAATTGAATATTGGTGAACTCGTCGAGCCCGAGCACCGCCGCCACCCGTCGACCTGGATCACACACCCAATTTGTTGTGGAGCGGAAGGGGAGTGCCGTGAGTCGAGCGCCGAAGGCCAGAGCTGCCGGTTCCCAGGACTCGGGAGCAGCCCCCCGGGGCAGGTGGGCTCGGCCTCCCAAGGACGTGATCAAGCGGCTCGTGGCACTGCTCGTCACCGCGCTGGCGTTCTATGTGGTGCTTCCGAGTCTCTCAGCGGTGCTCGGTTCGTGGCCGCGTCTGGCAACGCTCAGCGGGGTGTGGCTGCTCATTGCTGCCCTGTGCGAGGCCGCGAGCTTCGTGTGCAACTTCGGCATCCAGCGCATCGTCCTGCGAACACGAGGATGGTTCGGGGTCGTGACTGCAGGTCTCACTGGCAACGCGGTGACCAATACCCTGCCCGGGGGCGCAGCCGCGGGGGCGGCAGTGCAGTTCCGGATGCTCCGGACCGCCGGGATCGATGCCGACGCCGCCGTCGGTGGTCTGACAGCCTCCTCCCTCCTCGGTGTCGGTGGCCTCCTGCTACTCCCGATCCTCACTCTGCCGGCCATCCTGGGCGGCGCGCCGGTCAACCACACGCTGGCGGAAGCAGCTTTCACGGGGGTTGCCGGATTCGTTGTGTACCTGGCACTCGCCGTCCTCCTGCTGGCGACCGATCGACCGCTCCGGGACGTGGGGAAGGCCGCCCAGTGGGTGTGGAACAAGGTGCGTCGCCCCCGTCCGGGTCTCGTGGGGTTGGACGACCGGCTTCTCGCTCAGCGCAACGAGATCCGGCGCGGTCTCGGAATGGAGTGGAAACAGGTCCTCGTTCTCGTCGTGGGGCGCCTTGGACTCGACTACCTCTGCCTGCTCGCGGCCTTGCGGGCGACGGGGAGTCAACCTCGCGTGTGGCTCATCCTGCTCGCCTATTCGACCGCGGGCGTCATCGGGCTGATTCCAATCACACCCGGCGACTTGGGCGTCTTCGAAGCAAGCCTCAGCGGGCTCTTGGTGCTTGCCGGGGTCAACGCCTCCAGCGCGGTGGTGGCGACCTTGGCTTATCGGTTGGCGCAGTACTGGCTTCCGATGGTCGCCGGTGCCGTCGCGTATCTGCTCTTTCGCCGGCGATATGCCGCGGCCTAGTCAATCGAGTTCGGGCCACCTTGTACCCCGGGAAGATCTGGCTCGGGGGACGCTATCTGCTCCGTCGACTCAGGCGGATCCAACCACCACTCGCGCACGAGTGCCTGACCTCCGGCGGCAGCCGGAATAGCCATGAGCGCGGCGGCGAAGCCGCCGAACACCCCACCGATCCAGGCCCCGATCCCCGCAGCACTGATCAAGACCACGAAGATGAGCAGGGGATTGATCCTCACGGTCCGACTCATCACGAGGGGATTGAGCAGGCGATTCTCGAGCTGCCAATAAGCGATGAACACGATTGACGAAATGATGCCGACAGTGAGCGACTGGGTGAATGCGAAGAGCAGCGACGGGATGATCGCCAGCGCGCCTCCGACCTCAGGGAGGAAGTCGACGAGTGCCACCCAAAGACCCCACAAAGGTGCGTACGGGACGCCAAGGACGGCAAACGTCACGAACACGACCACACCGGCGATCAACGATGTGGCGAGGTCACCGAGCACGAAACCCGAAATCGACCGCGTGACCTCTGCGCCGATACGTCGCCATCGATCTGCAGATTCGGCAGGCAGCAGCTCGAGGATGGCAACTCGCAGCCTGGGTGCCTCCAGCAGGAGCAACAGCACGAAGATAAACATCGTCACGAGCTCGGCAAGGACGGCCAGTGCGCCCTTGCCCAACGAGAGCGCTGGCTTCGTCAAGCTCTGTGCGAAGTCGACCAACTTGGGCGAGTTCTTCTGGATCCAGGACTCGATGTGATAGCGCCGCACAAAGTGGCCGATCCATCCATGACCCTGTTGCGCTTGCTTCACATAGTGCGGGAGCGCATTGGCGAAGTTGGTGAGGCTACTGACCAGGGGGGTCCCGAAGAGGAAAGCAAGCCCTACGAATACGAGGATCGTCGTTGATGTAACGATCCCGACGGCGAATCCTCGCCGTCGGATACGCGTTCGCTGCAGTGCCAGGACCAGTGGATTGACGAGGAGCGCGATGAATCCCCCGACGATCATGATGAGGACCAGCTCGCGCAGCTGATAGATGACCTTGCCGCCGAGGTAGACAGCAACCACCGTCCCCACGGTCACGAAGACGGTGCCAAATGGGACGCGGCTCCATTCCACCGCCGGCATGCGTACCTTGCGCCGTGTCCGTCGTTCGTCAGCCATCACCGCACGCCTCTCAATGGGCCCCAGGCCGATGCATCAACCGCACATCGTTATTAGCGGCCAACACGTCCGGCGGTCAAGAGTCGGCATCCATTGAACCGGACAGGAGCGGAACTGCCGAACGCACCCATTTCAGGGAGAGCACTCGGAATGTCGACTGGAACAGGCGGCCCACGGGCTGGTTCGAGCCGGAGGTCATTCTGGGCGGCGCAGGGATGGAGCCGAACCAACACCGGGGTGCCGCCCGGGGCTGCCGTCAATGGTTCGATTCAGGCGGCTGGCGCCGACGAGCCGGACCGTCGATGGGGACATTCGGCCCTACCGCCTCGATGGACACCGAACGATCATTGGTGCAGGTGGAGTGATCGACGAAAAGGAGTGTCTATGCGCGCCAACGTCGGGGACCGCATCGTGATCAGAGGGCACCGGATGGGCCAGCCGGATCGGGACTGCGAGGTAATTGAACTTCGCCACCCCACAGGGGAGCCGCCATACGTTGTTCGATGGGGAGATACCGGCAAGGAAGATCTGTTCTTCCCCGGTCCGGACGCGAATGTCGAGAACTTCTCATAACGCGATCGTTTGCCCGGAGCTGCGTCTCGCCATCATTGGGCGAAGGAGATGACGCCATGACCGCAGCGAGCATGGAGACGTCCAATCAGGAAATCCTGCATGAGATCAGATCGCTGGCACACCCGCTCGACTCGGTAGCCGACTTGACCGCCCTCGTCGAGCGTTGCGGCGAGGATCGCCTCGTGGCCATCGGCGAGGCTTCGCACGGAACCCACGAGTTCTACCGCTGGCGCGACCTATTGAGTCGCCGGCTCATCGAGGAGAAGGGATTCACCTGGATCGGGGTTGAGGGCGACTGGCCCGACTGCTGGCGGATCAATCGCTGGGTCCGAGGTCTCGACGATCAGGATCTCGACGCCGTCGGTCTACTGGCCGGCTTCGAGCGCTGGCCGACGTGGATGTGGGCCAATGTCGAGGTCGCCGAGTTCCTCACCTGGCTGCGCGAACGGAATCTTGCTGCCGATCCCGGCGAACGAGTCGGGTTCTATGGTCTCGACGTCTACTCGCTCTGGGACTCACTCAGAGAGATCGTACGGTGGCTCGAGAACTACGCGCCGGACGCCCTTCCCGCAGCCATGCGGGCATGGCAGTGCTTCGTGCCCTTCCGCGAGGATCCCCAGGAGTATGCGTGGAGCACGCGGCTCGTTCCCGAGAACTGCGAATCCGACATCGTCTCGCTGCTCATCGAAATTCGTCAGCGGGCAGCGGGACAGCCTGCCGATGATGAGGACGCATTCGACGCCTGGCAGAACGCCGAGGTTGCGGCCGGCGCCGAGCTCTACTACCGGGCCATGGTGCGCGGGGATCGCACGTCATGGAACGTCCGGGACCATCACATGGCGGACACGGTCGAACGGATCACCCGGCACCTCGGTACTGCGTCGAAGGGCTTGATCTGGGAGCACAACACCCACGTCGGTGACGCCCGGGCGACCGACATGGTGCGCGACGGAATCGTCAACGTCGGCCAGCTGCTCCGGCAACGGTACGGTTCCGACAACATCTCGCTGATCGGATTCGCGTCGTACCGCGGCTCCGTCATTGCCGCGAGTGCGTGGGGCGCGACCGATCGCACCCTGCCGATTCCCGAGGCGAGGCGAGGTAGTCACGAAGCACTCCTCCACCAGGCGCTCGGCGCTCCAGCGGTGCTCGTGTTTCCTGTTGACCGGCTGGGATCATGGCTTTCCTCATGGCACGGTCATCGGGCGATCGGCGTCGTCTACGATCCTCGGCGCGAGGCAGCTAACTACGTACCGACCTGCATGGGCGGTCGGTACGACGCCCTGCTCTGGATCGAAGAGACCGCTGCGCTTCAGCCCCTGCACCGCGAACCCCGCCCCCACGAGCGTGAACTCGAAACGGAGCCGACGGGGTACTAGCCATCGCCGAGCACCACTCCGAGTCGTGACCGCCTCGCACCCGACGTCCGCGTGCGCCTCCGGACCAGCCTGAGTGCGATCAGACCTTGGTCAGGCGACGGATCTGGAAGGCCAGCAGGATCTCGGCGATGCCATAGGCGACGAGGCCTAGACCGAGGATGACCGCCAGGATCGAAAGGGACAATCCGGGGTAGATCAAGCACAGGATGCCGACGACGGTTCCGATCAGCCCGAGAATGATGAGACCCGCACGTCGACCCTCGGCTTCTCGACTGCATCCGGCGAACAGTTCCGAGAGGCCACCGACGACCCAGAAGATGCCGATGATGAATCCGAGGACGGCCACAGTCTCGAAGGAGTGGTGCAGGACCAATAGTCCGACCAGCACCGCCAAGAGTCCACCGAAGGCCATACCGAGCCTCGTTCCGCCGCCTTCTGTGCCCTCGGCAATGGCCATGATGATCCGAATCACTCCAAGCACCAGCAGCCAGATGCCGAAGATCACGGCCATGACGTGCACGGAGTTACTGGGCCGAAACGTGATGACCACCCCGACGGCCAATGTGACGATGCCCAAGAAGAGCACCAGTCCCCATGAGCGCCCGAACTCGCGCACTGGTTCAACGGGATCCGGGGACCGCTGGTCCTCGAGGTCGACTCCCTCGACCACGTAGCCGATTTCTACATACTCTCCAGCCATATCGACTCCTTTGGCCTGTTCTCATGACCATTCGGACCCATCCACGCCTCGCACAACCACTCGGCCCCTCCAAGCCAGACCAGCGTATGGCGAAGCGCAAGCCATCAGTAGGGCCTTGTGACCTTCAATGTGGACCGCGCACGGGGTCACACCCATGGACGTTCCGTTGCCCTGGATGGGCAGGGCTGAAGACCCCAGGACGGGCAGCACGAGCCGTCTGGCTGCCCCACGAAACTGACATTCGGCCCTGCCTCCGAATGGCCATTGGTGTCACGCTCGCAGTGAAGGATGGAGGCAACTGTCAGCTGGGCTGTCACTGGCGCCCTTCCCGAGGACGTCTGGTGTTGAGCGCTAGTCCGGGTCCCTTCCAGGCTGAGCATGGAATCGAGCAGCGCCGAGAGGAGGTTCCGGCGAATGTTGAGGGCAGAGGTTGGAGATCAGCTAGTCCGACGGGGCACGGCGATTGGACACAGTGAGATCCTCGGAGTGGTGATCCGGGTGCATGGTGAAGACGGAGGGCCGCCGTTTACCGTCCGCTGGTACGACAGTGGCTATGTGTCAAAGGTCACCCCTAATGCAGAACGGTTCTGGATCAGGCCCCAGTTCGATCAGTCCATGAGGTAGGCATGGCAGCGCGGTGATTGACCGATGCCCTTGATGCCGTTGGAGACGGTCGGCTTGCGTGCCAGTACGGGCTCTTCAAGGTCTCGACCGAGCTGGAGCGCTTGGCCCAGCGAGCCAGCTTCGGCGAGACGTTGCCGAACTGAGCCAGATCCATCATCTCGCCGTGGCCTGGGGGTGCCGAATACGTCATCCGGGTGCCCTGACGCGGGCAACGATCACAACGACAACTTGAACACGAGGTTCCATGCATTGCCCGCCGCGTTGAGCGGACCGGTATGGATCTGTACGCGCCCTCCATCGTCCACTCTGTCGACGGCGATCGCCCCGGCCGCACTCGGGGTGGCCCCATCGATCGTGGCACCCGAGATCCTGACCTTCCCGAAGTTGGGAACCGGAAGTAGGTTGGTGCCGCTGTAGGCCCAGTAGGCTCCGTCTTCGAGGTAGGAGTTCGTGGCTCCCGTGGTCGTCGAAACGGACTTCGACTTTGCCTGTGTGACGTCCCTGAGGGTGGCAGTTGCCCCGGTTGGCGACTCAGCCACTGAGGCTCTCATCGTGTCTCCGGCCTTGGGCGTGAAGCTGGTGATGGTGGTCGTGCTGTTCACCTCGACGACTCCGGAGTACACGGCCACTCCACCCTGACATTGCGCGAGGACGTCCGCGATTGGTCCTTCGCCTACAACCACGACGATGAATGCGCCAAAGGTGACTCCGGTCGTCGTCGAAGTGCATGTGAGGTTAGGGACCATGAAGGTGTCGCCGGCAGAAGCCGCCGCGGGGGGCGGGGCCAGGTAGTACCCAGCGACACCGGCGCTCTGCGGGTTGGTGGCGGCAAGTGGCGACGGATTCGCACCTGCGGGAACTCCCGAGACGGCCTGAGCAGATAGCCCCAGAACCACAAGAACGCCGCCGACAACGGCCGTCCAGATCTTGCTCCGACGTCTCATGCCGTCCTCCCTGTGATGCGATGAGCCAACACGTACCCACATGCTGGCGCAACAACCCGAGTTACGTCATAGTAACCGCGGCCTCGACGTCGACGATTGACGCATTGGTGACTTCATGCGAGGATCGCTTTGACTCGTGGCAGGCAGGAGATGGTGAGTCTGGCGGGAAGGGGTGGTGTCGTGAGGACGGTTCCTCGCATCATGATCGCAATCATCGGCATGTGCTGCTTGGTGGGTGCCCTCGGAGTGGGGCCGGCATCTGCTTCATCTCTGAGCACAGTCCACTCGACGTCCTTTGCGGGGTACCAAGCTTCGCTTGTCACACCGGTAACGACGATTTCGGGAACGTTGACGGTACCGGCACTTACCTGTCCTGCTACGGGACAGGTCAATCTCTCCGCCCAAGTCAGTGCATTCTCCCCTAGCGGGCAGGATGCTGGCTTCGACTGGTACGCATACTGCTCCAACGGCGTTGCGTACTACAACGGAGCTTCGGTCTACACCAATAACGGTGGATCGACGCTTGTGGGTGCGAATGTCGGAATAGCTCCGGGACAGACGATCAAGGCGGCGATCAACCAGAACACGGTGACCGGTAAGACGACTGTCACCATCAAGAACCTGACCACCTTGGCCAACGCATCGGGTAGCACTCCGAATCTGCTTTCATTCGTTGGAGTGTCGGCTGGACTGTTCGACCAGAACACCTCGGGCGTGGGCATGACGATTCCGAGCTTCTCGAAGGTCACCTTCGGGAAGCTGCTGTTTAACGGTGCGCCGTTCTCGACGTTGAGTTCGACCCGATCCGACCTCTACAACGGTTCGACGCTCCAAGTGGCCACAACGCCGATCAGCTCCACCGGGACATTCAGCACGGTCTTCAAGCACGTTTAGCGTGCGTCTAACACGCGTGGGGGCTCGCCTTCTCACCTATTGATACTCATGTGGCTTGATACTCATGAGG
>Ga0209698_10008652_pt1 | contig 10479 bp, 9 predicted proteins | sample LitLauG_LLR_2012_FD_187203 | JGI IMG/M metagenome (GOLD analysis project Ga0209698, IMG submission 187203) | Freshwater sediment microbial communities from Pennsylvania, USA - Little Laurel Run_MetaG_LLR_2012 (SPAdes) (version 2) | ecosystem: Environmental > Aquatic > Freshwater > Creek >... | reverse complement strand
GGACCGGCTGGCCGCCGGACTTGTCGGCGACCCGGGCGGCAGTGTCCTGCGTCAGCGGCGTGGCGGTCGCGATCACCAGTGCCGGTGGGCGGCCGAGTTGGTCGCTGACCTGCGCCGGGGACAGCCGCAGCTTGCGGAACACCCCGTGGGTCAGGGGTCGGGCCGCCGTGAGGGCTCCGGCCGCCAGCCAGGCCCCGTCCGGGTCCTGCCACATCCCGGTCACCTCGATGACCGCCACCGGAACCCCTTCGGCGTCCTCCAGGACGGCCCGTCCTGCGGCGCACACCGCGTCGACGACGTCATCGGGCACCGGCAGCGGGACTGGGAGGACAGCAGTGTCCAGGTCGGCCTGGCCGCAGAACCCGGCCGATCCGACGACGCCGGCCAGGGCGAGCTCGATCAGGTCCAGCGCCGGCCCCTCGACGTGGACCGACGCGCGCTGGGCCGGCGGGTCGGCCGGGGCGTCGGTGGCGTCCATCACTCCCCTGAGGTGATCATCCCGGCGCCGACGGTCCGGTTGGTGGCCTCGTCGATCAAGATGAAGCCGCCGGTCGTCCGGTTCCGCGAGTACGGGTCGCACAGCAGCGGCTGCGTGGTGCGCAGGCGTACCCGGCCGATCTCGTTGAGGGTGAGCTCACTGGCTTGGTCGTCGCGGTGCAGGGTGTTGACGTCCAGGCGGTACTGCAGGTCCTTGACCAGGGCGCGTGCGCTGCGGGTGGTGTGCTTGACGGCGAGCTTCTGGCCGGGTCGCAGCGGCTGCGCGGAGTCCATCCAGCAGACCATCGCGTCGACGTCCTGGGTGACCAGCGGCTGGTTGTGCGGGCGGCACAGCAGGTCACCGCGGGACACGTCGATGTTGTCCTCGAGGCGGATGGTCACCGACATCGGCGGGTAGGCCTCGTCGACGGGGCCGTCCGCGGTGTCGATGGAGGCGATCCGGGAGGAGAACCCGGACGGCAGGGCGACGACCTCGTCGCCGGGCTTGAGCACCCCGCCGGCTACCTGGCCGGCGTAGCCGCGGTAGTCGGGGTGGGTTGAGGACATCGGCCGGATCACGTACTGGACCGGGAAGCGCACGTCGACCAGGTTCCGGTCCGAGGCGACGTGGACGTTCTCCAGGTGGTGCAGCAGCGACGGCCCGTCGTACCACGGGGTGTTCTCGCTTCGGGTGACGATGTTGTCGCCGTTGAGGGCGGACACCGGGATGAACGTCAGGTCGGTGATGTTCAGCTTCGTCGCGAACGCGGTGAACTCGGCGCGGATCTCCTCGAACACGTCCTCGGAGAAGCCGACGAGGTCCATCTTGTTGATGCACAGCACCAGGTGCGGCACCCGCAGCAGGGTGGTCAGGAACGCGTGCCGGCGGCTCTGCTCGACCAGACCGTTGCGGGCGTCGACCAAGATGATGGCCAGGTCCGCGGTGGAGGCACCGGTGACCATGTTGCGGGTGTACTGGATGTGCCCGGGGGTGTCGGCGATGATGAACTTCCGCTTGGGCGTCGCGAAGTACCGGTAGGCCACGTCGATGGTGATGCCCTGCTCCCGTTCGGCCCGGAGTCCGTCGGTGAGCAGCGCAAGGTTGGTGTACTCGTCGCCGCGCTCGCGGCTGGTCCGCTCCACCGACTCGAGCTGGTCGGTGAATATGGCCTTGCTGTCGTAGAGCAGGCGGCCGATCAGCGTGCTCTTGCCGTCGTCGACTGAGCCGGCGGTGGCGAATCGAAGCAGGTCCATCAGAAGTAGCCTTCCTTCTTGCGGTCTTCCATCGCGGCCTCACTGACCTTGTCGTCGCCCCTGGTCGCTCCCCGCTCAGTCAGCCGGGTGGCTGCGACGTCCTCGATGATCTTGGCGACCGTGTCCGCGTCGGACTTGACCGCTGCGGTCAATGTGGCGTCGCCGACGGTCCGGTACCGGACCTGCTCGACGAAGACTTCGTCGGCCTGCCCGGGCTGGGAGAACTCGGTGACGGCCATCAGCATGCCCTCGCGGACGAACACCTCGCGGTGGTGGGCGAAGTAGATCGACGGCAGCTCGATTCCCTCGTGTCCGACGTACTGCCAGATGTCCAGCTCAGTCCAGTTCGACAACGGGAACACCCGGATGCTTTCACCGCGGTGGACCCGGCCGTTGTACAGGCCCCAGATCTCGGGGCGCTGGTTCTTGGGATCCCACTGGCCGAACTCGTCGCGGAAAGAGAACACCCGTTCCTTGGCGCGTGCCTTCTCCTCGTCGCGGCGGGCACCGCCGAAGAGGGCGTCGAAGCGGTACTTCTCGGCCGCTTCGAGCAGGACCGGTGTCTGGATCCGGTTGCGTGAGCCGTTGGGCTCCTCGAAAACCACGCCCCGGTCGATGGCGTCTTGCACCGACGCGACGATGAGCTGCAGGCCCAGCTCCGCTGCCCGCAGGTCGCGGTAGGCCAGCACCTCGGGGAAGTTGTGGCCGGTGTCGACGTGCAGCACCGGGAACGGGATCGCCGCCGGGTAGAAGGCCTTCTCGGCCAGGCGCAGCATCACGATCGAGTCTTTGCCGCCGGAGAACATCAGCGCCGGGCGCTCCATCTCGGCGACGACTTCGCGCATGATGTGGATGGACTCGGCCTCCAGCGTGCGCAGCTGGGAAAGGCTGTAGTCGGCACCTGGGGCGCCGGTGAACTCTGCCGGCGTCACGCCGTTACCTCCGTGGTCATGTGCTGCTTGTCGTTGCGGGCGATCCGGGCCAGCTCGGCCAGCACCGTCGTGGCCAGCTCCTCGCGGCACACGACGAGGTCCGGCAGCAGGACGTCGGCCTGGTTGTAGAGCAGTGGCGAGCCGTCGAGGCGGCAGGCGTGCAGTCCTGCGGCCCAGGCCACGGCCACCGGTGCCGCCGAGTCCCACTCGTACTGCCCGCCGGCGTGCACGTACAGGTCGACCTCGCCGCGGACCACAGCGGCGACTTTGTAGCCCGCGGAGCCCATCGGGACCGGCTCAAGGCCCATCCGCTCGGTGAGCTCGTCGGCCACCGTGGGTGGGCGGGTGCGGCTGACCGCCATCCGCAGCGGCCGTCCGGCCACCGGGGCCGGCACGACCGGTGCCGGGTCGGTGCACAAGACGGTGCCGATGCCGGGCAGGGCCACCGCGCCCGCGACCAGGGCCCCGCTCTGCCACAGCGCGACGTGCACCGCCCAGTCCGCGCGGCCCTCGGAGAACTCTCGGGTACCGTCGAGCGGGTCGATGATCCACACCCGATCCGCCGACAGGCGCCGACGATCATCGGCAGCCTCCTCGGACAGGATGCAGTCCTTGGGCCTGGCTTCCGCCAGCCGCCCAGCGAGCAGGTTCTGCGCGCTGCGGTCCCCGAGGTCCTTGAGCTCACGGGGGTCGATGCCTGGGTGCTCGGCGCGGACCCGCAGCAGCAGCTGCCCGGCCGCGTCGGCCAGGTCCGCGGCGAGCGCGGCGTCGTCGCTCACAGTGTCTCCTCCTTGGCCGGCGTCGCCGGCCGGGCGGTAACGCGACCGGCCGGCACCGAGCCGTCCCTACCCATGGTACGAACACCCGTGACGCTGCGTGACCAGGCAGGTGCGGCGGCTACTGTTGCAGGGCTTCGGGACATCGGTGTCCTGGTGCCGCTAGTAGGCACCGCTGCCGCGCACGACGGCGCGGGCGGTCTTCCACAGGATGAGAAGGTCGGCGGCCAGCGACCAGTTGTCGACGTAGCGCAGGTCCAGGCGGACCGACTCCTCCCAGGACAGGTCGGCTCGGCCGCTCACCTGCCACAGGCCGGTCAGTCCGGGCTTGACCAGCAGCCTGCGCCGGACGTCGTCGCCGTAGCGCGCCACCTCTTCGGGAAGCGGCGGGCGGGGGCCCACCAGCGACATGGAGCCAGCCAGGACGTTGAACAGCTGGGGCAGCTCGTCGAGTGAGTACCGGCGCAGCCAGGCGCCGACCTTGGTGATCCTGGGGTCTGCGCGCATCTTGAACATCAGGCCGTCGCGGTCGGACTGCTCGATGAGGTTCTCGCGCTGCTGCTCTGCGTCGATCACCATGGACCGGAACTTGACCAGGGTGAACGGCGCTCCGTCGCGTCCGATCCGCTGCTGGGTGAACAGTGCGGGCCCGCGGCTGGTCAGGCGCACGGCCAGCGCGATCCCGACCAGGATGGGGGACAGCACGGCCACCGCGCACAGCGCCACGGCGCGGTCGAACGTCGACTTCACGATGCGCCTCCCGCCGGCGAACTGCGGCTGCTCGACCTGGAGCAGGGGCAGGCCGGACACCGGTCGGATGGACAGCCGGGGGCCGGCGACCTCGACCAGCGACGGCGCCACCATGAGGTCGGCGCCGGTCGGCTCCAGCTCCCACGCCAGCCGGCGCAGCTGCTCGGGGCCCAGGTCGGGGCTCGCCAGCACTGCGACGGTGTCGGCGTCGGTCAGGCGTACGGCCTGGGCGACGGACCCGAAGCCACCCACGACCGGCACTCCGCGCTCCATCAGCGACGGGCGCTGACCCGGCAGCGGCAGGCAGGCCGCCACGACCTGCAGTCCGTGGTAGCGCTCGTCGCCGAGGCGGCGCAGCATCTCCAGGACGGGCAGCTCGTGGCCCACCACGACGACGCGGTGCAGGTACTCCCCGTTGGCGCGGCGCCGGTGCAGCCAGCGGCGGATCATGTAGCGCTCGCCGACCGTCAGGACGATCACCAGTGGCAGGCTGATGAGCACGTAGTGCCGGGCGACCTCGATGGAGGTCGCGTAGGCGGAGAACGACACGATCGCGATCAGGGCGACTCCGGCGCGGCCGACCCGGCGGAACTCCTCGGACCCGACGCCGAGGAAGCGGGGCTCGTAGGCGCGGTTCAGTGACACCGCCAGCAGCCACACGACGGGCAGCAGCGCGGTGAAGATGAGGTAGTCGCCGTGGACCCGGGAGCCGAAGTGCAGCTCGTAGGCGGCGGCGCCGGACACGAGGGCGGCGAGTGCGTCTGCTGCGACGCAGCGCGCCACGTAACGGCGCTGCCAGCGAGACTCGGGGCGGTGCACGGACAGGTCGTTGGTCCGCGTGCGGGAGGTCCGAGTCTTCGGGGCTTCGGTCGGCGCTGCCGACACCCCGCCTCGGTGGTCCAGGACCGCCATGCCTCCCCCACTCCAACCCCGGTATGCACTCTCATCGCCTCGGCCATAAGGGCCGGAAGACGACTCCCCCTGCGAGTGACGACGTGAGTCTAGGGAGGCCCGACCTGGCGCTTCCAGGCCGGGAGCCATGAATAGTACGAACGTAGGACAGGCTCGGCCGTTCGGCTCCCCCGCCTGTGCAGCGCGGTTACGCAGCGTGGTGGCGTGAGGCGATTCGGGCGACTTTGTGGGCTGTCCGAGTCAGGCTGGTTCTGCGTTGAACTCGTTCTGGGCGCGCTCCAGACCGGCGGTGACGACAGCTTCCACGGCGTCGGCGGCGCGGTCGACATGGAAGGCGAGCTCGCGCTGCTCGCTGGCGGTGAAGGGCTTGAGGACGAAGACTGCCGGGTCCTGCTGGCCGGGGGGGCGGCCGACGCCGACACGGACCCGGAGGTAGCCGGGTCCGCCCAGTGACCGGGTCACCGAGCGAAGCCCGTTGTGGCCCCCGTCCCCGCCGCCCAGCTTCAGCCGCAGCCCCCCGTAGGGCAGGTCAAGGTCGTCGTGGACGACCACGATCTGGTCCAGGGGCACCTTGAAGAAGTCCCGCAAGGATGCGACCGGGCCGCCGGAGTCGTTCATGTAGGACTTGGGCTTGGCGAGCGCGACGGGTGTTCGGGTGGGCGATCCGGGGCCGCCGAACGCACCTTCGACGACGTCGGCGCGGCCGCGGTGCGCCTTGAACCGTGCGCCCATCCGCTGGGCGAGCAGGTCGACTACCAGGAAGCCAGCGTTGTGGCGGGTGGCGGCGTAGTCCGGGCCGGGGTTGCCCAGTCCCACCACCAGCCAGCGGCCGGGGTGGTGGCTGCTGCGCTCGGCCACGGCAGGTGGATCAGCCCTCGTCCGTGGCCTCGGCGTCGCCGGTCTCCGCCGGGGCCGCCTCTGGCTCTTCTTCCTCGGCGGCCGGTGCGGCGATGGTGACCACGATCATCTCGGGGTCGGCGCTGAGGGTCGTCCCGGCCGGCAGGGCCAGCTCGTTGGCGCGGATCACGGTTCCGACCTCGTGGTCGTCGATGTCGACCACGATCTCGGTGGGGATGTGGGTGGCCTCGGCCTCGACGCTGATCGCCGCGACGTTCAGCTCGACGATCCCGCCGGCCACGCGGCCGGTCACGGTGATGGGGACGTCGACGGTGACCTTCTCACCGGAGCGGACGATCACCAGGTCGATGTGCTCGAGGACCTGCCGGACGGGGTCCCGCTGAACCGACTTCGGGAGGGTGAGGAACTTGGTGCCTTCGAGGTTGACCTGGAGCAGCACGTTGGCGGTCTTGAGGGCGAGCATCAGCTCGTGGCCCGGGAGGGCGACGTGGGTGGGGTCGGCGCCGTGGCCGTAGATGACGCCGGGGACCTGCCCGGACCGGCGGACCCGACGCGCTGCGCCTTTGCCGAACTCGTTGCGTGGCTCGGCTTTGATGCGGACCTCGGACACGGGACTCTCCTGATCTGGGTTGCGCTCGGGGCACGGGGGATCGTCAGACAGCAGCCTCGGGGGGACGCACGACGACCCAACCGCGTCGATCACGGAGACCTGCGCAATGGCCGTCAGGCATCCCTCGCCGGGGCAACCCCGTGAGTCTACGGGACCGTTGCGGCCCACCCAAACCGGGGCGCGCTGGCCCGGCCGGGCGCGACGTCAGGCGTTGCCGTCGAACAGGCTGGTGACTGATCCGTCGTCGAATACTTCGCGGATGGCTCGGGCGATCAGTGGGGCGATGGACAGCTCGGTGAGCTTGTCGAACCGCTTCTCCTCCGACAGGGGCAAGGTGTTGGTGACGACGACCTCGGAGATCCTGCTGTTCTTGAGCCGGTCGACGGCCGGCCCGGAGAAGACCGCGTGGGTGGAGGCGACGATCACGTCGGCCGCGCCGTTGTCGAACAGTGCGTCGGCGGCCTTCACGATGGTCCCGGCAGTGTCGATCATGTCGTCGATCAGGACGCAGATGCGGCCCGACACCTCGCCGACGACTTTGTTCACCAGCGCCTCGTTGGGTACCAGCGGGTCCCGGGTCTTGTGGATGAAAGCCAGTGGGGTGCCGCCCATCACGTTGGTCCAGCGTTCGGCGACGCGGACCCGGCCCGCGTCCGGGGAGACGACGGTCAGCCGGGAGACGTCGACGCGGCCGCGGACGTACTGGGCTAGCAGGGGCAGGGCGAACAGGTGGTCGACGGGTCCGTCGAAGAACCCTTGGATCTGCGAGGTGTGCAGGTCGACGGCCATCAGCCGGTGCGCGCCGGCCGTCTTGAGCAGGTCGGCGATCAGTCGGGCGGAGATGGGTTCGCGGCCGCGGTGCTTCTTGTCCTGCCGGGCGTACGGGTAGAAGGGCATCACTACTGTGATCCGCTTGGCGGACGCCCGCTTCAGGGCGTCGACCATGATCAGCTGCTCCATCACCCATTTGTTGATGTCGTTGCCGTGGCTTTGCAGGACGAACGCGTCGCTGCCGCGGACCGACTCCTCGAACCGGATGAAGATCTCACCGTTGGCGAAGTCGTACGCCGACGTCGGGGTGACGTCGATGTCGAGGTAGTCGGCGACCTCGTCTGCGAGCTCGGGGTAGGCGCGCCCGGAGAAGAGCATCAGCTTCTTCTCGCTGCTGGTCTTGATCGAGCTCACTGACCCTGCCTCTCGATCTGGTCGACACGGTTCGCGTGCACCGCACTGCTGCCGGGGCCACCGTCGTGGGTGACGGCAGTCTCTGTGCTGGCAGTCTCTGTGCTGGCGGTTGCTGCCGCGGCGGCGGGGTCTGCGTTTCGCGCGGCTTCGTCGGACGTCGAGCCGGCTCGCTTCCTGGCCACCCAGCCTTCGATGGTGCGCTGGCGGGCGCGTCCGACTGCGAGGGCGCCGGCTGGCACGTCTGCGCAGATCACTGACCCTGCGGCGGTGTATGCGCCGTCGCCGATGGTGACCGGTGCGACGAGCATCGTGTCGGACCCTATCCGGACGTGGTCGCCGACCACTGTGCGGTGCTTGTCGACGCCGTCGTAATTGACGAAGATCGTCGCGGCACCGATGTTCGTGCCGGCGCCGATCTCGGCGTCGCCGACGTAGGACAGGTGCGGGACCTTCGTGCCGGCGCCGATCACCGCGTTCTTGGTCTCGACGAAGGCGCCGATGCGGCCCCCGGCGCCCAGCCGGGTACCGGGACGCAGGAAGGCGAACGGTCCGGCGGTGGCGTTCACCTCGAGCACCGCGCCGGTAGCCACGCTTCGGATCACCGAGGAGCCTTCGCCGAGCTCGCAGTCCACCAGCGTTGTGTCGGGGCCGATCGAGCAGCCCGAGGCCACCGTGGTGTGACCGTGAAGCTGGCTGCCTGGGTGGATGGTCACGTCGGCGGCGAGCTCGACATCGACGTCGATCCAGGTGGTCTGCGGGTCGACGACGCTGACTCCGGCGAGCATCCACTGCTGCACCACCCGGTCCCGGAGCGCCCTGCCTAGGCGGGCCAGCTGCACGCGGTCGTTGACCCCTTCGGCTTCGACGGCGTCCTCGCAGGCCAGGGCGCCGACTGGCAGCCCACGGGCGGCCGCGAGGGCCACCACATCGGTGAGGTACACCTCCCCCGCGGAGTTGTCCGAGCCCACCTGGTCGAGGGCCTGGGACAAGAACTCGGCCTCGAAGGCGTAGATCCCGGTGTTGATCTCAGCGATGGCGGCCTGTTCGTCGGTGGCGTCGCGGCGCTCGACGATGGCCACTACCGCGCCGCCGGGTCCGCGCACCACTCGCCCGTACTCTCCCGGGTCGTCGGGGACGCTGGTCAGGACGGTCACTGCGTGGCCGCCCCTGTGGTGCTCGTCGACTACCCGCGCGAGTGTGCGGCTGGTCAGCAGCGGAACGTCGCCGTAGGTGACCACCACCGTGCCCGCCAGGTCTGGGCCGGGGATCGCGGCCAGCCCGCATCGGGTCGCCTGTCCGGTCCCGGGGATGTGGTCCTGGTCGGCGATCAGGACCTGCGGCGCATGCTCGGCCAGGTGCGCCACGACCTGGTCGCGTCCATGTCGGACCACTACCACCAGATGGTCGGGGTGCAGCCCGGCGGCGGCCGCCACTGCGTGGCCGATCAGGGTGCGACCACCGATCGCGTGCAGCACTTTGGGCGTCGAGGACTTCATGCGGGTCCCCTCACCGGCGGCCAGGACGACCACGGCGGCGACAGTGCGTTCGGCGGCCGGTCGGCTGCTGCTCACGCGGCTCCTCGACGGCTGCGGCGGGGGGCGGGCCGGGCGGACCACCCGAACTCGTTCAGGATACCCGCGGATGAAGCGCGGATGAACGGACGTTCCGCCGCCTGGACTCGATCCAGGACCGCAAGCCTTCAAAGGGCTGCAGGCTGCCAATTACCCCACGGCGGATCGGCGCCGAGACTTCCCGGCCCGGGCACAGTCTGGCATGCGCGGCAGCCCTGCCCTGGTCGCCGGCGCGGGCCACGGTCGTGGCAGGGGCTGCCCGGGTGCGCTGCGGCGGGCAGTGATGGCGCAGGGTCGGGCAGGATGGCAGCTGTGACCGACAACCGTGCAGGTGCCAAGGAAGCCCAGGTGGCCCCGAACGGCACCCGTGGCCGGATGAGCGGCAAGGAGCGGCGCGCCCAGCTGGTCGACGTCGGCCGGCGACTGTTCGCCGAGAAGGGCCTGGAGGGGACTTCGGTGGAGGAGATCGCCGCGAAGGCCGGGGTGTCCAAACCGGTGGTCTACGAGCACTTCGGCGGCAAGGAGGGCCTGTACGCGGTCGTGGTCGACCGTGAGATGGCCAGGCTGCTCGACGGTGTCACCGGTGCGCTGACCGGTGGCCATCCCCGCGAGCTGCTCGAGCAGGCGGCATTCGCGCTGCTGGACTACATCGAGAACCATGCGGACGGTTTTAGGATCCTGGTCCGCGACTCCGGCGTCGGAACGTCCACCGGGACGTTTGCGAGTTTGATCAGCGACATCGCGACCCAGGTGGAGCACATTCTCGGCTCGGAGTTCAAGGCGCGGGGCTTCGACCCGAAGTTCGCGCCGATGTACTCGCAGATGCTGGTCGGGATGGTTGCCTTGACAGGTCAGTGGTGGCTGGATGCCAGGCGGCCGAAGAAGGCGGAGGTTGCCGCGCATCTGGTGAACCTGTCCTGGAACGGTCTGTCGGGGCTTGAGCCGAGACCGGAACTGATGGGTCGGCGCAGCAGGTGAGCACGGCCGGGCGGGGAGTAGGTTCGCGGCCATGACCGAACAGCCGCCGGAGGACAGTGCGCCCCCTGTCGAGCCGTCGGCGCCACCAGCGGCTCCCTACGGGGCGCCGCCGGCGCCGCCGGGGTACGGCCAGCCCCCTGGCGGGTACGGGCCGCCCGCGCCCGGATCGCCCTACC
>Ga0209698_10008651_pt1 | contig 10480 bp, 8 predicted proteins | sample LitLauG_LLR_2012_FD_187203 | JGI IMG/M metagenome (GOLD analysis project Ga0209698, IMG submission 187203) | Freshwater sediment microbial communities from Pennsylvania, USA - Little Laurel Run_MetaG_LLR_2012 (SPAdes) (version 2) | ecosystem: Environmental > Aquatic > Freshwater > Creek >... | reverse complement strand
CGCCCCTTTTTATTTGCGCCATGAGCTGTTCATTGCCGGCCAGCCGGTTAAAAGCATTGCCTGGCAAAAAGAACTCATTCTTCGCGGGAAATAATTTGTACGCCTGAAGTATCCATGTTAACCGGATCTTCTTATCAATTTTTTTTAGCACCTGCTCCCTGGTCCCGGAAAGATCCCATCCGTAACACAATTGACCGTAATGCTTACTCATTTTAGCGCCCTCGACCGGAACGGGTGTAAACGAAAAGAGGTGCTTCGGTAAGGTGGGATCCCCGAAAACCTGGAACGGCTTATCGGTCCCCCTGCCCTCACTGAGGGTCGTTCCCTCGAAAAGACAGGTGGAAGGATACCAATATACTGACTGCATAGATGGCAGGTTGGGCGATGGATTTACCGGCAAGATGTATTTACTCTTATGGTCATAATTGAGGCACTTGATCACTAAAAAATGGAAAGGTGTGTCTGGAGAATTATGGGCATGCAGGTAGTAGCTATAACGCTTATTAGCCGACGGGGTCAGCCATTTTTCCCCGGCGATCATAAAGGCGTATTCTCCTACCGTCATTCCATAAACGATAGGAACCGGCTGCATCCCAACAAAACTCTTAAACCTGGCATTAAGGACCGGCCCATCCACGTAAAACCCGTTAGGATTAGGCCTGTCCAGTATTATTAATGGAATGGAATTTTCAAGGGCTGCTTCCAGGTAATATTGCATGGATGAAATAAAAGTGTAGAAACGAACCCCCACATCCTGGATGTCAAATAACAGGACGTCAATATCCTTCAAGTCTTCAGGAGTCGGCTTTTCATGTTTCCCATACAGGCTGACTACCGGTACGCCTGTTTGCTTGTCAACTAAATTTTCGATGTTTTCCCCAGCGTCGGCATCGCCCCTGAAACCATGTTCCGGGCCGAATATCTTTACCACCCTCACGCCTCTTTTTAATAAAGTGTCGACAAGGTTCGTGTTGCCCACCATCGAAGTTTGATTGGCAAATATGGCAACCGACTTTCCCTTTAAAAATGGCAGGTACACCTCCATTCTCTCCGCGCCTGGAATGATCCTTTTTTGGCAATACAGTCGTGAGGTGGCGATAGCAAGAAAAAATAACGCCGCTAGTTTTAATCTCATCTGCCAAAGTTCATCAAAAAATAGGGATATGATTTCACTAAATATTTTTGATGGCAGGAAAGCGACGGGAATTTTTCACTAAAATTAAGCTTGTCATCGACGGGAATTTTTTGAGTTAAATATTTATTAGTTCCTTTGTTCAAAACGCGCAGAGGCTATGAGCGTGAAAACCACAATTTTTGAAATAACAAACAAGCAAAATGAGTAAGGCAAAAAAAGGAGATGTAGTAAAAGTGCATTATACCGGAACGTTACATTCGGGGGAACAGTTTGATTCCAGCGAAGGTCGTGCACCGCTGGAATTTACCGTAGGCGCAGGTCAAATGATCGCAGGCTTTGATGCCGCCATCCCCGGCATGGAAGTGGGAGAAAAAAAGACCATTACCATTGCGCCGGCCGACGCCTATGGCGAAAAAAATGAAGAAGCCATCATCGAATTCCCCAAATCTAATATTCCGGCCGATATGAAGTTGGAACCGGGCATGAGACTACAGTTGCGCAATGAAGCCGGCCACCCCGTTCCGGTCGTCGTCGCAGAAGTGAAGGACGAGGTAGTCATTCTGGATGCTAACCATGAACTGGCTGGCAAAGCATTGATTTTTGATATTGAATTAGTTGAGATCGGGCAGTAGCGGACAAGAACAGTGACCCTGCGGCCCCGGGGTGCTTCATGGCAATGACACTCGGGGCAGACTTAGGGCAAGCACCTCCGGATATGCTCAGAAGGTCTTTTTATGAAGTCCCGGCAGCCGGAGAATGAATACTAATATTCCATTTTTCGCAGGCTGGGCGCCTTAAACCACGTCGCAATAACCACCAGCAACGTCATCGAGCCACCGAAGATAACCGAAGGAACCGTGCCCAGCAGTTTGGCCATGACGCCACTCTCAAACTGGCCCAGCTCATTGCTGGAATTGACAAACATCGAGGTGACGCTCATCACTCGGCCACGCATATGGTCGGGGGTTTTCAGCTGGCTGATCGTACCCCTGATCACGACACTGATGCCGTCTAACATCCCCGAGATCAGCAATGCGCCAAAGGAGAGAACGAATATTTTTGAGAGGCCAAACACGATAATACACAATCCAAATCCGGCGACAGCCAGCAATAATTTTTTGCCCTGATTTTTTCGTAATGGAAATAGCGTAAGAATAATCACGATAAAAATAGAACCGAGATCGGCCGCTCCGTTGAGAAAACCGAAACCTTGCGGACCCACCTTTAAAATATCCCGGGCGTAAATTGGTATCAAAGCCACTGCCCCCCCGAATAATACGGCAAACAGATCCAGGGAAATGGCCCCCAGCAGCTCCTTTGTTTTAAAAACGAACCGTAATCCTTCTTTGACACTTTCCCAGGTCCGCACGCTTCCTTTGACATTACCCGGCGGCTTACTTTTTATTTTGAATAAGAAATAAAAGGAAGCACCCAACAGGCAGCAGACGGTCACCAGGGTACTGTTGATGCCAATACCCCCGATCAGAAAACCCCCGACCGCGTGGCCGGTTACCGAAGCGGAAAGCCAGGTACCCTGGCTCCAGGTCGTAGCATTTTGCAGATGATCACGAGGCACAATGTAAGCGATCATGGCGCTGAATACAGGCCCCGTAAAAGCCCTTATGATGCCTGTTCCAAAGATGACCAGGTAAATATAAATGGCGATCCAGTGATTGCTTAGATGACGGGCCACAAAATTGCCGGAAAAGAACACTAACAATACAGCTGCCGCCAAATAAAGAATAATTCCGCGGAGAAGGAGTGTCCTCTTTTCACTTTGATCGATGACATGTCCGGCATATAAGGCTAAAGAAACGGCAGGAATCACTTCAGACAACCCGATTAGTCCAATGGCAAAAGGATCATTGGTCAGTATATAGATCCACCAGCCCACCAGTGTCGCCATCATCCGCAGGCCCATGATAAAGATAAACCGGCCAATTAACAGGTCGCGGTATTCCACGATTCTTACCGACGCAAATGGATTATTGGGAGGAAGTATTTTCATAATTAGGGCAGTTGCAGGTAGTGCTGACCGTCATCATAATCTTTTTCGAGTGCTTCCAGGACAAGAGCCAAATGCTTGTCATTGCCCAGGAAATCTGCAGTCGACGCATCAATGAATAGTGTTTTGATGTTGTGCTGTTTAATATACTGCGTGTAGGTTTCCTGTAAAGAAAACAGGTATTCCGGGGCGATGGCCTGCTCGTAAGAACGGTTTCGCTTTTTGATATTTTCTTTCAGCTTGCTAACCGGCGCATGCAGGTAAATTAACATGTCCGGCTGAACGAGCTGGGGATTGATAATGTCAAACAGTTTTTGATACAGTAAAAATTCTTCCTCCGCCAGGTTGACCTTGGCAAAAAGCAGGCATTTGGTAAACAGGTAGTCAGATACAGTCACGTGCTGGAACAAGTCCTTGGTTCGCAAAAGGTCCTTTAGCTGCTTGTACCTTTCGGCCATAAAGAACAATTCAAGCGGGAAAGCATATTGGCGCTGGTTTTCATAAAACTTCGGCAAAAAGGGATTGTCGGCAAATTCTTCCAGTATCAATCTCGCGTTGAGCCGTTTACTCAGCAGGTGTGCCAAAGTCGTTTTGCCCGCCCCGATATTTCCTTCGATAGTGATGAAATTATATTTCATGGGATGTGCGCCGGTTGTCTTGCCTGAGGCACCTCCTCCACCGGATTACAGCACCTGCGCGATAAAATTTTACAAATCAAAAATAACAACTGCGATAATAAATATCCGAAATGAATTCAGGATTAGGCATACAAGATGTTAACAATTTGATAGATTTTCGAATTTCACAAGTACGTCCGCACCGCACCCGAACCGCTTTTGATATTCTTGTTGCCGAAACAATTTTTTTACTTTTATTATTTCTCCAATAGATTTGCCGTATTCAATAAAATCTTTGCATGAAACCATACAACCAGGTGAGGGCAATGCTAGCAATCACCAAAGCCAGCCTTCGTGCTATCTTCCGAAGTCCGTCCTCGGTAATTTTCGGCTTTGCTTTTCCGCTCATATTTATTCTCGTGTTCGGTTTCATCGGTGGCGGCGGCAACATGCAGACGTTCAAAGCGGCCATTTCCGAAAGCGCAGATACCACCAACGCTCTCTATTTGGCGCTCAGCAGTATGCCGGGCGTTTCCCTGGTGCGATACCACAATAAAGACTCTTTAAAAGATGATTTACAAAAAGGAAGAGTGGCCGGACTGCTCGACATTCAAAAAAATCCTGCCGGAAATCCCCCCTATACTGTCACGCTGAAAAGCACCAATTCCAACGACGATAAATGGCCTCAATTCAAGACACTGGTCGAAAGTCTGATCAACCGGGTGAGTAACCATATATACAAGGACCGTCCCGCCTATGCGAATTTTGATTTTGATTACCAGCGGGATATTTCTGTCATCAGGCAGTATAAGACCATTGACTTTATCCTGCCGGGACAGCTTGGATTTTCGCTGCTGGCTTCCGGCGTATTTGGCGTAGCCTTTATGTTTTTTAACCTGCGAAATACGCTGGTACTCAAAAGGTTTTTTGCCACCCCGATCAGCAGAACGTATATCATTTTGGGCGAAATGCTCAGTAGGGTGATATTCCAGATGCTGACCGCCGTTGTCATCATATTGTTAGGCCATTTTGCATTTGGTTTCACCCTGATATACGGTATAGAAACATTTTTTGACATGCTTCTGCTGAGTTTCATCGGGCTGGTTGTATTTATGGGCTTTGGCTTTATTGTAAGCGGCCTGGCCAGGAGCGACAATACTATTCCTCCTTTTGCGAACCTGATCACCTTACCCCAGTTCCTGATCGGGGGCACCTTCTTTTCGGTCAGCGTGTTTCCGGTATGGCTGCAATGGATTGCCAAAATAATGCCGCTGACCCACCTCAACACGGCCCTCAGGGAAATTGCTTTTGAAGGCAAGACCTTATGGGATGTCCGCGCCGAGATAGGGATCCTCCTGATATGGGGCGTCTTGGTGTATTCCCTGGCGGTGAAGGTCTTTAAATGGGAATGACCCGAAACAATTAAACGGCCCGCAAACTTTCAGCTTCGTCTTCCTTGCCTTGTTAGTTCCCGGCCGTAATGTGCCTCAGGACACCTTAGATGACGATCGAGCGTTATCCGGCACGCGGCAGACAATACTTCCAGGTCTTGTAAGCGTTCTCGAAGTTGCAGTGATGCGGACCATACCACCCGAATGGTTTTCGGTAAAAAATAAAAACTTCTTGAAAGAATGCGTGTTTTCAAATTAGTTATGGGGGCGGCGCTATTGTTCCTGGTCTTTCTTGGACTGATTACCGTTTTTCTCCCGTCCCATATGACGATAACGAGAACCGTGCTAATCCATGCGGATGAGAAAGCGGTCAGGATGCAGATTACAGATTTCAGCAACTGGATGCATTGGTATCCCGCCTTTCAGAATGCCCACGCAACTGTCCTCATTGGCAGCCACGGTGACACATCTTTTGCCACCCTGAAATTCGATCAACAACGGCAATTATCGCTGGGCTTATTCCAAACCCCCGACAATACGATTGAAGTCTTCTTTCCAGCAGCAGAAAGGAAGGGCGAAAATTATCAGTTCATCCTCGTCAAAAATGGCTCCGGTCTCATCCAGCTAACATGGCACGCGACTACGACATTGGGATGGTATCCCTGGAAAAAGCTGGGTGGCATTTTCCTGGACAAGATCACCGGACCTCAATACGACGAGGCATTGCAACACCTGAAGTCCGCTGCTGAGAATGGTTCCCGCTAATGGTCCTTTGGCATCGATTCGAGGAAAGAAATGATCACCAGGTGCACTTTTCGCAGTTCTTTACGGGTGATGCAGTAAGGGGGCATGATATACACCGTATTACCCAATGCGCGCAAATAAACACCCTCCTGCAAACAAAACGCGGTAAATGCAACACCAATGTTTTGCAAATAGCTGTCGTCGCCAGCGGTGAGAATTTCAAAGGCACAGATAGTACCCTTCTGACGCAGGTTCTTGATGGTCTTTTTCTTTGCAAAGGGCTTCAATCGTTTTAAAAAATGTTCCTGCGCCAGGACAATTTCCCTGATGGCGGTAAGACACTTGGCCTTTTGCAGCAGGGTAAGGCTGGCGAGGGCCGCCGCACAGGCAAGAGGATTGGCGGTGAAGGAATGGCCGTGAAAAAAGGTCTTGGTTTTATCCTCGCTGACGAACGCGTCATAAAGATACTGGGCACAGGCAGTGATGCCCATCGCCATGGTTCCACCTGTCAGGCCTTTGCTCAGGCAAATAATGTCTGCCTTTTGCTCGAGGGCATCCCCGGCAAAAAAATGTCCTGTTCTGTAAAAACCGGTCAGCACCTCATCGGCAATACAGACAATATTTTCCTTTTTCATGATGGCCAGCAGGGAATCCAGATGAGCTGCATCGTACATTCTCATGCCCCCCGCCCCCTGCAACAGCGGTTCATAGATGAAACAGGCGATCTGTCCGGAATAGCTTTCAATTACTTGCTGCAGCTTCCAAATATTTTTCTTTTCCGGCGTATCGATAAAAATGACCTCAAACAACTTGTCCCTGAAGGGTAGCGTAAATGTGCCGCGCTCACTGATACTCATGGCACCGAATGTATCGCCGTGATAGGAATGATGAAAAGCGACGATCTTATTTCTTTTTCCTTCGCCTTTGTTCATCCAATATTGCAAGGACATTTTTATGGCGACTTCTGTGGCCGTAGAGCCATTATCGCTGTAAAATACTTTTGCGAACGGCCCCGGTAATCTTTCCAATATTCGTTCGGCAAGTTCTACGGCAGGCCGGTGGGTAAACCCGGCAAAAATCACCTGTTCCAATTTCCTGGCCTGTTGGTAGATCTTTCTGGCAATGTATTTATTCCCATGGCCATGGATGGTCACCCACCAGCTACTGATGGCGTCAATATATTCTTTGCCGGCCGTATCAGTCAAAACGGTCTTTTTACCCCTTACAATGGGGATAGCCGCTTCGCGGTTTTTTTGGTGCGTATACGGGTGCCAAATCAGTGCATAGTCTTTTTCCTGAAGGTTCATATGATGATTCGCATTAAATGATTATGGTGGTGACAGAAATTTCAAATTCCTTTTTATCCCGGCAAATTTCGCCCGTTTCAGGGGAGAGTCCTTAAAAATAATCTTAAACGATTCCTCGGTTAAATCCTCCCAGTCATCCCTGGTAAAATGCAGGATTTCCCGAATGGGCGCCAGCGCCGTATCTTTTGTTGAATGGGAAAAGCGGTTCCAGGGACAAACATCCTGGCAGGCATCGCACCCGAACAGCCTGTTGTCAAAAGTTCCCTTCATCTTTTCGGGAATGAGCAGTTCCTTCAATTCAATGGTGAAATAGGAAATGCACCGGCTGCCATCAATCACTTTATCCGGCAAGATGGCCTGCGTGGGACAGCTGTCCACACAACGGCTGCAAGTGCCGCAATAATCCGGGACAAAAGGATCATCGGTGGCCAGGTCCAGGTCTGTGATCAAGGTGGCAATGAAAAAAAAGGATCCGGCGGATTTGGTGATCAGGTTCCCGTTTTTACCGATCCAGCCCAGCCCGCTTTGTTGGGCCCAGCTTTTTTCAAGGACCGGCGCACTGTCGACAAATCCCCTGCCGCCGACCTCCCCTATGTCATCCCGTATACTTTGCAGAAATTCCTTTAATTTTTGCCTGATTACTTCATGGTAGTCGGCTCCGTAAGCGTATTTCGATACCTGTGGCGCCCCGGGATCCTGTCGTTGTGCCGGCAAATAATTTAACAGCAGGGTAATGACTGATTTGGCGCCCGGCACCAGTTTGGTGGGATCGATCCGGAGGTCGAAGTGCTGGTTCATGTAGTCCATGGTTCCCTGAAAACCCTTGGCCAGCCAGTTTTCAAGCCGCCTGGCATCTTCATCGAGCTTGCGGGCCCTGGCAATACCGCAATAATCAAAGCCCAGCGCTTTGGCGGTCGATTTAATGATATCACTGTTTTTTTCCCTGGCTGCCATTTCGTGCAAAAGTAGTTCGCTTTTACGGATGTGGCGGGCGGACCGCCTCCCAACCCCTGACCGGTTAGCGGGTCCTGACGGCCCCGCCCGGGGGCGGGTGGTTTTTCAACCGGCCCGGCCTGTCCCGGCATATGACCTGTAATATTTACAGGAAAGCCAGGACAAGACTGCATTTCCGGCAGTTAACAAGCCACAGGCACGACAAAATATCTATCCAATTTGTTGGATTAATATTTGCGGCCATGCATTAACACCAAAGTAAACGAGTTAGCATATGAATCCAAACAATTTGACGATAAAATCGCAGGAAATTTTTCAGAAAGCCCAGCAATTGGCCTTTAATGAAAAAAATCCGAATATAGAGACAGAGCATTTGCTCAAAGCATTGCTGTCTGATGAAGACAGCCCCGTGGATTATCTGTTGAAGAAAAACAATGTGAACGTCAATTTCGTCGACAGTAAAGTCGATGAAAGTTTACGGAAGCTGCCTACCGTCGCAGACGGGGAACCGGCACAGGTAATTAGCCGGGATCTCAACAATGTGTTGCTTCGGGCAGCCAACAACTTGAAGTTATTCAAGGATGAATTTGTGAGTGTGGAACACCTGTTGCTTGCCCTGGTACAGGGTAATGACAATGCGGCCAAGATCCTCAAAGATGCCGGGCTCACGGAAAAAAGCCTGGTGGCCGCCATCAAAGAGTTGAAAAAAGGTTCCACGGTTTCTTCGCAAACCTCAGAAACCCAGTTTAATGCGCTGAACAAGTATGCCAAGAATCTCAATGAGATGGCCAGAAGCAACAGGCTGGACCCGGTTATCGGGCGGGACGAAGAAATCAGGAGAACCTTGCATATATTGTCCCGCAGAACCAAGAATAATCCCATTCTGGTCGGCGAACCGGGCGTGGGCAAAACGGCTATTGCAGAAGGATTGGCACACCGGATTGTCAACGGCGATGTCCCGGAAAATTTGAAGTCCAAGATAATTTTTGCCCTTGACATGGGCCTGCTCATTGCCGGGGCCAAATACAAAGGTGAATTTGAAGAAAGGCTTAAGTCAGTGATCAAAGAAGTCGGGGACAGCAACGGGGAAATTGTATTGTTTATTGATGAAATACACACCCTGGTTGGCGCCGGCGCCGGGGAAGGAGCCATGGATGCCGCCAATATCTTAAAACCGGCTTTGGCACGGGGAGAATTGCGTGCCATCGGTGCGACTACCTTAAACGAATACCAGAAGTTTTTTGAGAAAGATAAGGCCCTGGAAAGGCGGTTTCAAAAAGTAATGGTGGATGAGCCGACAATAGAAGACGCCATTTCAATTCTGCGTGGGATTAAAGATAAGTATGAAACCCATCACCACGTGCAGATAAAGGATGAAGCCATAATTGCAGCGGTGGAATTATCCCATCGTTATATCACGGACAGGTTTCTCCCGGACAAGGCGATCGACCTGATTGACGAGAGCGCTGCCAAATTGCGGCTGGAAATGAATTCCATGCCCGATGAGCTGGATAAACTGGAGCGCTCGATCCGGCAACTGGAAATAGAAAGGGAAGCCATCAAACGGGAAAAGGACGCGGCCAAACTCAAGGAGCTGAACACCGAAATTTCTAACCTCTCGGTGCAGCGCGATACTTTCAAGGCTAAATGGCAGCAGGAAAAGGAAATTGTCGAAAAAATACAAAATGCCAAAGTTGAAATAGAAAGGCTGAAAATGAGCGCAGAAAAGGCGGAGCGCGAAGGCGACTATGGCCGCGTTGCGGAAATAAGATACGGCAAGTTGCAGGACCAGGAAAAATTAATCAGCCAGTTCACGGCACAACTTGACTCAATCAGTGAAAAACGTATGCTGAAAGAAGAGGTGGATGCAGAAGATATTGCAGAAAGTGTTGCCAAAGCCACCGGCATCCCTGTCAGCAAAATGCTGCAGAGTGAAAAAGAGAAATTGCTGAATCTCGAAGACGAACTGCACAAACGTGTGATAGGGCAGGATGAAGCGATCGAAGCCGTGGCAGATGCCATTCGCAGGAGCAGTGCCGGTTTGCATGATCCTAAAAAACCGCTGGGTTCCTTTATATTTTTAGGAACTACCGGCGTAGGAAAAACGGAACTGGCGAAAGCCCTGGCAGAGTATCTTTTTGATGATGACAGCATGATGACCCGCATTGATATGAGTGAATACCAGGAAAAACACGCGGTAAGCAGGCTGGTCGGTGCACCTCCGGGCTATGTCGGTTACGATGAAGGGGGCCAGCTGACCGAAGCCGTGAGACGAAAACCATACAGTGTTATATTGCTGGATGAAATTGAAAAAGCCCATCCGGATG
>Ga0209698_10008650_pt1 | contig 10481 bp, 11 predicted proteins | sample LitLauG_LLR_2012_FD_187203 | JGI IMG/M metagenome (GOLD analysis project Ga0209698, IMG submission 187203) | Freshwater sediment microbial communities from Pennsylvania, USA - Little Laurel Run_MetaG_LLR_2012 (SPAdes) (version 2) | ecosystem: Environmental > Aquatic > Freshwater > Creek >... | reverse complement strand
GGCGGGTGGCAAAGACAATGGTGCGCCTGGTCTGCGCCCGCACTACCACGCGAACTACTATGCAGCTTTTGTGATTGGCCCGGACGGGCACAACATCGAAGTGGTTTGCCACCAACCCGAGGCCTAACCCTTCCATCGCGCGGACTCGCGAGGCTGGGCCGCGCTACGCTGGTTCTTCATTTTCCGCTCCGCGCGGCCCGCTCTCGGCCGCCTCTCATGTCAAACGTTGAGCGTCCGTTATTCGGCGGTCTGCTGGGCGTTTCGAGCGCCCGCTATGGATCGATTTTCCGAAACTGCGTCCGCTTGCAGCGATCTGACCGGGGATCCGCATTGAGGATCTTGGCGGTCATCGGGGCCTCGGAGGTCGGCATTGCGCCTGAGACCACCCTTCGGCGACATGGGGAAGCCGACTTCGCGGCATGGCGGATTCGGCCAGGAGCGCAAGTGGGCAACTTTTCCGGTTAGCAGGCATCCAGCCTCGTCGCTGTACTACGCCGTTTCTCTGCGAGAACCGGTCCGGGTGACTTTCCGCACTTTCGTCAGTCGCCAGCGACGCGCACAGTTCCTTCATGCGGTTCGCGGCATCGCCGACTGGGCGAACGCCGGATCGGCGAAAACTGATCCGGCAGTCAACCCTCTTGGAAACACCATGGGTCGCAACGCCGGTCAGTTGGCCGATCGCGGCCTGGTCGGCTCGCCGGGAGCCAAAGCTATGGGAGTCGTTGGCAACTTGTAAGAGTCGTAGATTGGCAAGAGTGAACCATGAGTCAACGCAGACACGCGCACGGCAGCGGCTCGGCGATAGCCGCCGCGATTCTCTCCCTCGCCGCCACGTTGCCGGCCGGCGCTAGTGACGCGGACGCGGATCGGACGCTGACCGTCGACCGCTTCGGCATCCTGGAAAGCTCCTCGACCAATGCCTTCAGTCGGGGCTTGACCGACGGCTTCTTCGCTTCGCTCGGAACCAACGGTCGCAAGTGTTCGACCTGTCATCTGCAGTCGCAGGCCTGGACCTTCTCTCCCGCGCATGCGCGCTCGCTGGAACAGAACGACCCGCTGTTCACGCCCAACGATGGCTCGGATTGCCCGCCGGTCTCACCATCGCAGGGACCAGACAAGAGCCTGTCATCGCAGGTGCTGCAGTTTGGGTTGATCCGGGTGCAACTGCCGATACCGGTCAGCGCTAATTTCACACTGGAATCGGCCACCAACCCGAAAGCCTGCGCGATCCCACCGGGTTCGAGTCAGAACGCAGGCCAGTTATTTCTGTTCCGGCGTCCGCTGCCGTCGACCAACCTGATCTTCGATTCGGCGGTCATGTGGGATGGCCGCGAATCGCTTCAACCGATCATGACGCAGTCCGGAGAGCATGGACTGTCGGCGCTGCAATTCGATCTCGCGGATCAGGCCAATTCGGCCACTACCGGCCATGCGCAGGGGGCGCCGATCGCCGGCAGCGCCGCCCAGTCCGACATCGTCTCGTTCGAGTCCAGCCTTTACACCGCGCAACGCATTCTGATGTCGAGGCACACCGATGGCGCGGCGCTGCTTGATTCGAACGGTGGTCATGGGGGCGCCGATTATCTCCAGAACGACGTTGCTCCGGCATTCTTCATAGGCATTAACGACCCTTTAAAGCCAGGCTTCAACAACGCAAGCTTCGACATTTACACGGCCTGGGAACCCGACAGCCCGGGCTACGGATCGCTGTCTGCGCTGCAGCAGGCGATCGGCCGAGGGGAAGCGCTGTTCAACAACACCCGCTTCACGATCCATGACGTGCCTGGCTTGAACAGCGTCCCCGGCAACCCACTGTACAACCCGGCCGATCCGCTGGCTGGGCAGGACATCGTGGCGGGCTGCGCGCTTTGCCACAACAGCCCGAACGTCGGCAACCACTCGACCTCGCTGCCGATCAACATCGGCCTGACGATGGCGAGCCCGGCCAACAACGACGGATCGCCCAACACCGTGCTGGACCTCCGGAACCTGCCGGTCTACACGCTGCGTCATTCCATCACCGGCGCCGTGGTTCAGGTCACCGACCCGGGCAAGGCGATGCTCAGCGGCAAGTGGACAGACATCGGCAAGACCAAGGGTCCGATGCTGCGGGGGCTGGCGGGCCGCGCACCGTACTTCCACAACGGCTCGGCGAAGGATTTAGCGACCGTCGTGCAGTTCTACGACACGCGCTTCAACATCGGGCTGACATCCGAGCAGATGGCCGACATGGTGGCGTTTCTCGAGGCGCTCTGAGCAAGCACGGCTGAACTTTCGGCTTTCAACCACGATTCGTCACCCGCAGGCGACTACCGGACCAGAAACCGGGGAATGTTTCGGAGCAGCGTCGAGGCAAGCGACGGTTGCTGCGCGGGTTCAAGGGGATGGGCGGGTACGCGCGGCGCAACGGGGCGTTGGGCTGAGAGGGCTGGATTTACCGCGCGTGGCGATACTTTGGCGAGGACGGTCTCGAGCCAGGCGATCACCCTGGCCCAGTGCGCCACTTGGCCGCGCGCGCCCGCGGAGGGGAAGTCGAAGACCGTGAGTCCCTGCTCGAGACAGCGGCTGTAGACGCGCGCGGCAGGGATGGCTCCGAGGTAGGACACGCCAAGATCGCGCAGCATGGTCTCGAGGAGGGCGGAATCGTTTGATCTCGGATCGATGCGCGTACCGACGCAGCCGATCACGCAGTTTCCCTTGACGACCCGAGGTGCCGCCTGGAGCGTGCGAACGGTGCTCTCCAGCGCGCGACGGTCGAAGAAGGAAAAGGCCGTAGGAACGAGGACGGCGTCGGCATACATCATGACGCGCAGGTAAGGCAGCCCCTGGAACCCGCTGGGCGTGTCGATGAAGACATGCCGCGCGCCCGCAGGGGGGTGCGTAAAGGTATTTGCCATGCTATGGCCGCGGATCTTCGCGGAGTTCTCGGGGCGCTGCTTGAGCCAGAATTCCGTCGACCTTTGCGGGTCCAGGTCGCACAAGGCGACGTCAGGACCTCGGATGGCGCAGTACGCCGCGAGGTGGGACGTGACGGTGGACTTTCCGGCGCCCCCTTTGCTGTTGATTATGGCGATTACGGCCATGGCACCCGCTGTTGAATCCGATGCGTAGCGCTTTCCTGCTGCGCCGCCATGTTATGCGAACTCGATTCGATACGAATGAAAAGTTCGGCCCTTGCCCACCCACGCCTCTCACTTGGATCGGATCACCCATTTGGCGCAACCGGGAGAGGCGGCAATCGTAGCGTCAAGAACGGCCGTCCCAACTGCCCGATTTGCCCGGGAATTCCAGTGGAATATTTCGTTATGGATTCGACAACTTGAATTCAGCGAGCCGAGCCTCTCCAGGCTGCAGCCCTTTCGACGCTCGCTTCAGCAGCAATGGGGGTTAGGTGCTGTGCGAGATCGGCCCATGACATCTGAAAGTTACGCTCGATCGTTTCAGGTTCCAGCGCCTCCCCGCCGGCAATGGCATTGATCGAGCCGATCAGCTTCTTCAAATCATCCGGAGCGAATTCTGTTGCCTGAAACTGCGCCAGCGGACCCACCAAATCACCCGGACGCATCCCGAGAAGAAATGGATGAACCTGCGCGTGATCGACCGCTTTGCTCAGCGCGCCCGCCTCGAAGTTCAGCCAGGGCTCTTCGATATTGGTTGGGACAAGGCAAACGATTCCGCAATTCGTCGTGTCGAGTTCGGCCGCAAGCTCTGCACCCCACCGGCGTCCCTTGCGAATGTCCTCCGATGAGATCCACACGCGCGCGAAGGGAAGCACGACCGGAATCCAGTCCCGCAGTGCGAGCGCAGCGCGGTAGCTGAGGTCTCCGGACCAGCTGATGAAGATCTTCATTTGTTTTGCTTCGGATCACTCATCATCTGCACCTGGCCCCCGCTGCCAAAACGCGCACCGCATCGCAGGCACGCCGAGCACATGGCGCCGGCCTTCCCGTTCGCATGGCAGGTGCTCGGCATGGAACCTGCCGTGAGTTCGTGCGGGTCAGACAGCCGCGCGCCCGAGCTGGCGCAGTTGGCTGGTATGGGGTGGAGCCGCCGAGGGCATCCATCGATGCCGACGATCACTGGACAGCGAGCAGATCAGTGACGCGCGACGTATGAAGGCACGGCGTTGGGATCGCCGATGATCGGTCGATACGACGCCCTTTCCACGGCAGCTGCAAGCATGAGCGGGCGTTCTTCCGCAGACGCATCGATCAGCTCCGTTACGCAAGTGGCGGGCACCGCGCGGTAGTGGCGACGGTCGGGGCGATACCTGAGCTCGCGCCAACCTTGCTCCAGCAGCCAATGCCACAGTTCGTCACTGAAGCCCGCTTGCACCGTCATGCGTATATCCCCAAGGGCGATATATGCGCCGATTGCAGGCTTGGGTCCACGACGAGGAGGGGAGCGTTCGGCTCGAAAATGCAGGAAGCCACGAACGCGATTGCGCACTGATTGAATCACGACGAAACCCCTTCCCGGAGCCGGCCGACCTCAAGGTCGATACACCCTGAGACGGACCGCGACCGAGCATCCAGACAAGATTCTTATAAACCCATAATCCCGGAAATGCCACTCATTGTCTCGGAAACGCCACTCGTTTACCTTTGGATGGGCACGGCCACCGCTGTACGGGCCGGGGACCCGGCCATTGCTTGGGAAAGAAAAACCTGGTGGCGCGTTGCACCGCAACGGAACTCGAAGCGTCGAGTCGGAACCCGTCGTTTATCGATCCGGTGAGCCGTTAGCGGTCTTGTAGCGCGGTCAGTTCGTACTGTTCCATGTCGGGCTCGACGGTGATGCGCATGCGGACCTTGCACCGTACAGCCCGTTGAAGGTGGGGGTCGAACACCTCGAAGTACTCCGTCGCATTCATCCGGCTGTCGTAGATAGCGCGGCCCTTGGAGTCAGATGCGAGATGTTTGTTGCGCCCGACGATATCGCGCGCCGCCAGTTCCAGGAAGTGCGTCACCGATGGCGAGTGAAACGCTTCGCGCAGATCGCTTTGCGCCGGTGAGGCTCTAGCATCGAGCGGAGCCATGATTCACTCCTCGCGTGCGTAAAGAGCGGTAATGGACGATTGGATGTGCATCCGTCGCCCCGTTTGTCGGCAAGCGGCCAACACACCACCCCCGCCCTGAACTGGCAGGAGCGCCCACTGATGGCAAGATTACTCCCGCTTTGGTGCGCCCGTATTGATATCCGTTAGACCTTTGGCGGACCCTTCCGGGCCGTCGTAGGCTGCTTTCCGAGCGACCGCCGGGCGTCCTCCCCTTGGATGGCTCGGTTCTCGCGCGCAGGGAACCGTGACGAACAAGTTCTGTCGAACAAACGCGGGGCTTCGAGCGTCAGGAATCAGCGGACAATTGCGATGGCGTTAAGAGACTTGCTTGTCTACGTCGACCAGACAGAAGCCGCGTTCGCCCGCTTGCACTTGGCTGCCGATCTTGCGCGCCTGCACTCCAGCCAGCTGACTGCGCTCTTCGTCCGCCAATTGACGCCAAGGCAACTCGATGATCTCTCGGTGGCAGAGCTCGGGCTGGCTTCGGCTGGCGCGATGGATGGCGTGAATCGCAGGATCGAAGCCTCGATCGATGCGGCGGCGGACAGGTTGAGGTTGGCTCTGGAAGCATTGGCTACCGAGTACGGTCTGACGGCCGAGTGGCGTTGCGTGAATGGCCTGGCGTCCGCCGTGGTGCCGCAGCATGCGCGCTATGCCGATCTTTGCATTCTGGGCCATGAGAGGGCTGGCGAGAATACGTGTGGCGAATACCGCTTTTCCGAGCAGATGCTGTTCGGCACCGGGCGGCCCCTGGTGTTCATTCCCGAAGCGGGGTCGTTCCGGACGCTCGGCCGCAATATCGTGGTCGCGTGGAACTCGAGCCGCCCTGCGGCCCGAGCGGTAAATGACGCGCTGCCGCTGATCGAACGGGCCGAACGCACGACGGTGCTGCTGGTCAACCCGGCGGATTGCATTGACCGGCACGGTGCCCGCCCGGGTGAGGCGATGCTCGAACACCTCATACGGCACGGCGCCAGAGCGGACGCCGTCCAGATCGAGAATGTTCCGGCAGGAGCGATCGCAAACGCGCTGCAGGCGAAGGCGCGGGCGCTCGGCGCAGACCTGCTCGTCGCGGGCGCCTTTGGACATCCGTCACTTTGGGAGAAGCTCCTCGGCGGCGTCACCCGCGATCTGCTCGACCACTTGACTTTGCCGCTGATGATGTCGCACTGAACTGAGCATCGACGTCCGGTCCCTCTCGAGGCACAATCCTTCGGCGATCTGGCGCGCGCCCTCTCCTTCGACATTACTTGTTGTATATCAACATGTTGCGTACATTGGAGAGCCAGTCATGGCCGGTTGAAAGGCCGTTCAAATGTCCACTGACGGGATTTGCCCGCCTGACCTCGATCAGCACGCGAGCGCGTGGGAACGGGTAGGGTGCTGCCTGTGGACGCTTTGCTCGGCTACTGGAGCACCCGGATGCGGCGGCTGATCTGGCTCTTTTCGATTCTTGCGGCAAGCCCCGCGTTCGGCGCGACGTCGCTGCTCGAATGCAGCGTGCACGGGCAGCAAACCGACGTCGCGGGGCAGGAAAAGAAGACGCTCGACCCTGCAACGGTTCAAGTGAAGGTACAGTACGAACCGGCCTCCCTCCGCGTCGAAATCAACGGGCCAGGCGAATACGCGGTAACCGAATCGTCCACCGCCCGAGATGGGAAGGTGGTAGCAAAAGCGATCGCGACCGATGACTCATTCATCCTGCAAACCACCGTGCAATTGCCTGCAGGCACCTCGGAAACCGCCATCCTGATCGACAGGCAAGGCGGCGCCATCGACGTGCTGCGGGACACCTCGACCCCTCAGGCTCTTTCCGAAACCTCGTACAGCGGCCCGTGCACCGATCGCACGACCAGCAGGTTCTAAGGCTTCGGGTCCGCACACGCCGAGCGGTGCGCGGATGGACCTCGACACCCTGCCAAGGAAAAACATGAGGACCCCCAGCCGACTTCTAGCAGTGGCTGCCGCCGCGCTTGTTGCCGGGTGTTCAACGACGAATGCCATTCAAAAGGGCAACGCTCGACTGATTCCGGAGTCGGTGACGTTCGACTACACGCGGATCGCCGGCGTTCTCGACGTCAACGGACGACGTCAGAGCGTTTCGATCCTGCGCTACCAATGCATGTCCGGCGTGGGCACCCTCGTGATCGAAGACCGGACCACGATCGACAACGTACTCATATCCGGCGACAAACCCGAGGACAGGCTTTTCAAGGAGCTCTGTGCGGCTGGAGCGCAACTGATCCAGCGGCAGGGCGTGGACCGATAGGCGAACGTCCAGCGGCGATCGGCACGCCCGCGATGGGGTGGGTCGCCGGGCGGCAAGAATGCTTCGCGTTGAGCGTCCGGTTCGACCACCCGCACCGGCAATCCGATTGGATCGTAGCGCACCATCGCGTGGCAGGCCCCTGTGCTTCGATCACGGCATTGCCCCGACGGATAGCGCCTTTCCGCAGTGCCCGCGTAAACATCACGTCGGCGCTTGCGTTCGCACTTGCGTGCACTGAGAATCGGATGGGCGGGTCGAACGCGATGGCTCGCGCCGCGTAGCAGCGGGCCGCGGTTGTACAGAATGTAGAAGCGGGCGGCAGTTCGTTCACGCAAGGGGGGACGATGATGAATTTGATCCGGATTTGCGCAGCTTCGCTTGTCGCCTTGCTGGTCGGCTGCGCCACGCCGCCGGAGGTCAAGCAGGCGCTGGTATCGCTCGACAACGGCTACAGCGACAACCTGAAGATGATGCAGCAGTACCAGCAGCTGGTGGCACAGATCAACGAGCGCGAGCAAACCTGGAACCGATATGTCGACGCCCGGGTCGTCCTGGACTCGGCGCTTACCTGGGCAACGACCGATCCCCCTTACGATCCCGACCTGCACGCCAGGATTCTCGGGACCAAGCTCGTATCGATCGTGAATTGCATTCGCCTGCGCGGTCTGCCGGAGCGAAAAGGGGCCCAAGGCGTGGTATTCGCGGCGGGCGGCGACGGATGTCAGGACCCGGGGCTCAACGCCCAACTGAAAGATCGGGCCGGCCAGATGACCGGCGTGATTCAGGCATTGCCCCGCATGGTGGTCGCGGTAAACGAACGAGTTGACGAAAGGGCGAAGGTCTCCGCCAGCTTTCGGGGTTTTGACGACTATCGGACCAACGTTCAAGCGCTGAAGACGATCAATTCGACCATCAAGCAGTATCTGGACATCGACGAGACGATCAAGGCCGATGACCTGAACGACATGATCAATTCGATTCGACAGCTGACCAGGTGATCGGGATGAGAGCCAATGTGTTTGCAGGCACGATCAGGTCGATCCTGGTGATTGTGGGCGTGGCGATCGGTATCCAGGGTTGCTCGTCAATTCACAGCGCTTCCGTGCAGAGCCTGATCGACCGCGAGTCGGAGAAGATCAAGCAGGCAACCGAGAAATCGAAGGATTTCGCCACTCAGACCGAGGAGCGCAAAAAGGACTACCAGCAGGCGATATCGGATCTGGATCAGAGTGCTCAAATTCTTCATACGCAGGAGGCTCTTTTTTCGCTGATCTTCTCGTCTCACCAGAATGTCGAATCCAAATCGGGCATCGATGCGCTGGCGGTGGCGTACCTGGCCGGCGTGCTCTACCTGGATGACCAGGCCGGGCTGGACAAGGCCGTGAAGGATCAGTTCGCCGCGGATTTTGCCGCGCTGACCGACCTGTCGAAGAAGATCGCCGACTCATGGAACTCCATCGGACAGTTGCAGGCGAAGGTTCAGAGCTACTCGAAGCAGTCGGCAATCGCGTCGGTCGACCCGGAATTTGTCGCTGCGCTGCTGAAGCAGGGCAAAGTCGACACCAGCGAGATCGATCGAGTCCTGAGCCGATCCAAGCAGCTGAACGATGGCCTGCAGCAGCTCGGAAAGATAAAGGCGCTCAACGGCAGCGCTCTTGAGCGCGGGCAGCAGTCCACGACCGATTTGATCGACTTGCTGAACAACGTGAAGAAGTAGGCGGCGCTGCGCCGCTCGATGGAAATTGGAGATCACCATGCCGATCACGCAAAGCATCAAGGGAATCACGGATTTCCTGAACAGCAATCAAGGCTTGATCAGTGACATCCAGACCCAGGCGAAAGCGCTGATGGATCTCGCCAACCAGCTCGATCAGCAACGGCAGGATGCGCAAGCGGCGCTCGCGGCGGTCGGCAAGACGGCGTTTTCGGTGGGCGCGGACCCGGGTACCAAGGCGGCCCAGGCGAACATGCTGGGACAGATCGGCGACACCATCAACTGGATCCAGAAATCCCAGGGCGATCCGATCGCGGTTGCGGCCCTGAACGATCAGCTGGCGACGCTGTACACCTCACTGGCCAACACCTACAACAACCTCGTGCCGCAGATGGTGGCATTCACGCAAGAGGAAGTCACGCAATTGCAGGCGCTGCTGCAGCAGGCGACACTGGACGCCGCAGCGCGCCAGCGCCAGGCGGATCTGCTGGCCGGCGCAGTTCAGATTTCGAAGTTTGCCCTGGGATTTGCGGTGAAGCTCACCGCGTAGCAAACGGCCGAAAGCCGCCGTGCGACGGCCAAGGCCGGTGGCGAGAAGGCGGTAAGCGCTGCGGGCGCTAGAAGTTGAAGCGGCCGCCGATGGTCGGATCGATCGTCACGCTGTTCAAGTAGCCGGCCGCGAGGCCGTCGGCCACGTGCGACCACATGGCGCCGCCATACACGTCGAAGTGCCTGTTGAATTTGTAGTTGGCGACCAGCGAATAGGCCGCGAGCCGGCCGCTGCAGGCGCCCGACTCCTTCGCGGTGCGGGCCAGATTGCCGCCGGGGCAGGTCGCCGTGGGACTGTAATTGTTCTGGATGTATTCATACCAGGCGGCGAACACGTCGAATCGCGGCGTGAACGAGTACTTCACGCCCGCCCAGGGGACCTGCTGGATCCTCGCGTGCTCGTTGTATGCGGTGTTGTTGACGGCGCCGATCACGTAACCGCCGATGTTTTGTGCGCCAACCGGGAGCGGATGCGACGGCTTGCGGAAATGGATGTCCTCGTAGCCGACCGAGAACTTGGCCGACTGGACCACGTAACTCGCGTCGAGCGACGCGGTCCAGTTGTCCGACACCGTGTTGCTGAGCGCGATGTCGGGCGAAATGGTCTTTGGCAGAGCGGCGAGCTGCGCCGCGCTCAGCGCGGTCGAAGCGATCCCATCGTGCTTGTTGGCATAAGTCGCATCGACCGACAGGCCGCGGTAATCGCCGCCCAGGTCGAACTCGGACGCGTTGCCTTGGGCGGCGGTGCCGTTGCCCGATTGGAACTGGGCGCCGACCCGCGCCCAGTCGATCTGGTTGACGTACTTGATCGAGTTTTCGAGCCGCGCATCTTCGGTGTCGCCGGAGCCGCCCGCCGCTCCCGAAAAGCCGATCACCGAGAACGCATAGGA
>Ga0209698_10008649_pt1 | contig 10481 bp, 8 predicted proteins | sample LitLauG_LLR_2012_FD_187203 | JGI IMG/M metagenome (GOLD analysis project Ga0209698, IMG submission 187203) | Freshwater sediment microbial communities from Pennsylvania, USA - Little Laurel Run_MetaG_LLR_2012 (SPAdes) (version 2) | ecosystem: Environmental > Aquatic > Freshwater > Creek >... | reverse complement strand
AGGAATACCCGCCGAGAACATCCACCTTGTTCGGCCCGATGAGGGTGGGGTCAACATAGGTGATGAAGGTTTCGAAGAGCGTACGAAGATTCGGCAGAGTGAGCCCGGGCATATCATCCGTCATCGACATGCCGGGGTCCGTCCCGTCCGCCGAATGGTGGCTGTCATAGCCGCCGTAATAGTATGCAGTTCCGCCGGCATTGGTTGCAGTATCGTTCTCATAAAAGGGTGAGGTGTCCGCGCCCCCGCCCCCATTGGTGGATTCGTAATCCCATCCGCCACTCGGCGGATCAACCGCGTCGCGGGTGTGGTTCGCAGCGCTGGCCGGGGCAATTAAACTTCCGCGCCACTTGACGGGCTGATCATCAAACGTGATCACTTGCAGGAAACGGAACTGCTGCCCGTTCGCGTCGCTCATGATATTGCGAAACTTATCCGCGAGAGAAAAGTTCGCCGATTCAGTGCCGTCGGCACCAACCGAGGCGGTCAGAGTTCCGATCGTATAGGTTGCACCGGCAGCCGTCTGTTGTCCCGGTATCGACAATGCCGAGAGCAACCGCCGCTCCTCCAAAACCTCAACAAGCGTTAGACGCACGTCGCGAGCACAGTGGTTTCGTTGCAGCATTTTCGCCCCAAGTTCGTTGCCAGTTTAGATGTGCGGTGATCACACTGGGGATCACCGTTCCGATCGTGCGAATCGTAAAGCATGCGACGGCAAAACGCAATGGTTTGATATAACCAACGTGGAAACGCGGTGCCGCCAAGCTTCGCGCTTCCACGTCGTCGCGCTCATGCACAATCGTGAGCGAATCGCAACCAATTAAGTTCGAAAAAAGGGAGTCAACGCGGCTACGGCGTGTTAAACCACCCTCGCGTGCTGGAATCCTTCTGGAAGAACTCTAGAAGCAGCATGCCCATCTTTTTGATCCCCTGATCGGAATGATGCAGATGGTCATTGCTGCGGTAATCGTCGAACAGGTTGGCGAAACCATCCTGCCGCCTTTCCTCGGCGTTTGCCCAGAGATAAGGTCCCCAGCTTAACCAGGGCGCTTTGACTTCGCCCTTGGCGGGGTCGAAGTTCAGTTCGGCGCTGCCCTGAATTTGTTGTTCGATGAGCCATTTTACGGCATACCCCGTGTCGTAGGAAAAAGGCTCGGTGTTGCCGCGCTGCGCCCAGCCGCCGTAGCTTCGGCTGCTGAGGTACACCATTTTTGCATTGGGGAACTGTCCATGAATGATGCGAACGATTTGTCCCAGTTCCGCCTGCAGCATTCGGGCGTCGTCGGGGAACGGGTGATTCATCGCGCAATCGTATTTGTCAATGCCCATCATCTTGAGTTGGCCGGGGCCGAGTTGGGCATCGGTCTCCTTGAGCCAGACGGCTTGGACCTGGGCCGCGGTCACGCCGGCATCTTTCAGATGCGAAGGCACCCACGATTTCCAGTAGTCCGAGCCGACCGGATTATCGAGGCTTTCGATCATGAACGCCGATCGCCCGCCATGGGCGCCGTTCACCAGGACGACGTGCGGGTTCAATCCCTTTGCCTCGGCGGCAACGTCGATAAAGCCTTTAAAACACTGCAACGTGTTGCTGAATCCGATGCCGAGGAGGACGATCTTCCCATCGGTCGCGAGCTTTCCGTCGGCATCCAACGGGTGAATGTCGGATGCCAGCTGGATGCCTGCACTTTCGTGCGCTGCGGGTCTTTCATTACGAGCATCGGGGTAAAGGCCGCCCTTGCAGCCGTGATAATCGTCGGCGGGGCTCATATCGCTCAGGGGCTTGAGTTGTAAAGTGTCGGCTTGGTAACGCGATGACTTGGCAATCGATGACGTATCGGCATCGGCCGCAAAGGCGAGACGCATGTCAACCGCGGGCAACGCGACAAAGGCCAGGGCGACGATTGCAGCGAATCGAATAATCGCCCAACTCGGCAACATGCGATGTGTCATCTGACTCCGTCAGTTGAGCAATTATTTAGCAAATGTCGCACAGCAGCATACAGAAGCGTGCCAAATCGTGCCAATGTGAGACATACATGGGTCTGTCTGCATGTCAGGACGGCGACCGCGATGTCGACTCGTTCCTAATGTCGGATGTAAAACTGATGAAACTCGCCGGTTGCCGGCGCGATATGCGACTCGACCCCGCGCACGAAGCAGGACATCTTGCGGTTGAGGTTCTTCACGACGTCCTCGATCTCGTTCTCGTCCCCTTCCATGACCAACTCGACCCGGCCATCAGGAAGGTTACGGACGTAGCCCAAGACGTTGTGCCGCTGGGCGATGTTGTGGGTGGTGTAACGGAAGCCGACGCCTTGGACGTGTCCGCTGTAATGGTAGGTCCGTCGCTGCATCCCTCTCACCCTCAGACAGAGCGCTTCTCGATAGGTTCAACACATTCTAACAAACCATCCCCCGCGCCTCCAAGAAGGAAATATTTTCGGACGTAAATTGCAAGCGAACCCGACCGCATTGGCTGTGCAAGAGGATCAACCACCGGTCGCCGAGGCGGAGAGCGCGCCGAGGTTGGCTGCATAGTCCAAAAAGGACCGCTCGATCTGCGGCAGGGGCATCCCGAGGTAGTGTTCCAGCATGGGTTTGGCGCTGGAGGGATCCCAAAGTGGGCCCTCGGCACCTTGGCGGGAGTTGTCTGCGAAGAGCCGCCCATTGGCGGCGTCGGCGAGCATGCGATGAAGGGCTTGTCGGTTGCGGCCCCCGTTCCCGTCATGCAGGAACCGGGCAAAAGCCCAGCTTTCCCCGTAAAACGCTTCAATCTTCGATCCGGGCTTGCCCACGACCTGGCCGGCATGCATCCGAATGAGCTGCGACAAGGGGTAAAGCTGATTGTCGGCGACTGCGGAGCGGAGGGAGTTCAAGCGGGCATTGTTGACCGCCAGGTCCCAGCGCGGGAGATCGCCATCCCATTCGACCTGCTCGAAGAGGCATGCGAGGCCTTCTTCGAGAAATGGCGGCAGGCGTCCCTTGAGATGCCGGGCCACATATTGATGCCACCCCTCGTGGGCGGCGACGGAAAAGGTGGCAGTATCGCCAATCCAGTAGGCGACGAACCAGTCGCCGACGGTGTATCCGCCGCGATTCACTCGCAGATAGATGGGGGCATCCTCGCCCGTATGTGCCTTGGTGAATGCCGCCCATTCGGAGCGGCTTTCGAATAAGTAACACTCCATGGGATGGTCTGTTGGCAGAACGTCGGGAGCCAGAGATCGATACTCCTCCCGTGCGCCTTCGAGCAGATTGGCAAGATGATGAAGTAATTGGCTATCGGGGACCGTGCTGTAGATTTGGTAATGCGGGCTGGTAACCCGGCATCCTTGGGAACCCTCAATTGAAAGCTTTTGGAATTCGACCAGCGCCGGGGAGTTCGGCCCGTGCAGAGCCGGCTGCTGCGGAGCACAGCCGGTGAGGACCACCAGAAGCGCGAGTAGCGCCGTGAGCAAAGACTGTGGATGATAGAACATCAGGAATGCTCGGCGTACGCATCGAGTGCTCGGATAATCCGTTCCTGCATTCCCTTGCCCAATGCGTTTGATGAGACGCGGTTCATCATAATCGAAAATGCGTACCAACGCTCATCTTTGGCCTTGAGGAACCCGGTCAGGCAACTGACGCCCTCGACGTAGCCGCTTTTTCCCATGACCCGGCGTCGAAGATCGGTGCCGCGGAAGCGCTCTTCGAGCGTCCCATCGACCCCGGCAATCGATAGGCTGCTGACGAATGCGTCGCGGTTTGGACTGAAGAAATTGTAACTCAGGACACGAACCAGAGCGTGCGGCGTAATTTGGTTTTGCTTGGATAGCCCACTGCCGTCATCAAGAAAGAATTCCGAATCGGCGACGCCCGCCTTCTTCAAAAAACCAGCCACGGCGGCGGTGCCGTTTTCCCAGGTGCCGGTGGAATGTGATGTTTCACGTCCCAGCCGCTTGCAAAGGCACTCGGCATAGAGGTTGATACTGTCCTTGTTTGCACGGGCCAACGCCACTGCCAGGGGCGTTTGATGAATCCCGATTGTTTTCCATTCGCCGCTGGGGGCTTTGTCGAGTTGTTGAGTCGCGGTCCGATCCCGGAGAACTTCGCCTGTCACGGGGATGCCGCTGGCGGCGATTGTCTCGGCCAGAATGGTCGCTGCGTACATCGGCGGGTCGTGAATCGTCTCCTGCAATGAACTGGGGCCACTGGACGGGGCCTGCCCGCTCATCACTACTTCGTTAGTGCCCGTCTTGCGGCCCAGTTGCACCTCATTCCGTCCGGTCACGCAAGTGTTTTCGACCAGGACATACCGCGTATTGGGGACCAGGCTGTATTCCACGCGGGTTCCGGGCCGGGTCGGCTGAATCAGAAAGGAAATGCAGTTGATGTCCATGTTCATTCCCCCCACCTCGGCCACGTACCAGTGATCGGCCTGTTTAGCGGGCCAATGAGGATGGAGGAACTGCTGGTCGAATACGCTGTCGTCGATGAGCACGTTCCGTACCGAGCGGACGCCCACGTTTTTCAACTGGGCGGCCCAATTCTCGAAGACCGTCGTCGGCTTCCAACCCACTCGCTTGAGGTACTCCGAATCGCCAAAGCTCGGGTCGCCGTCACCGACGAGAATCAGGTCCGAATTGTGCTGATAGAGCGCCGTTTGGAATTTGAAAGCGGGGCTAAAGCGATCCAAAGCGGCGGAGGTGGTGGTCAGTTTCAGATTGCTGGCCGGCGTGAGCGGCGTTCGGCTGTCGTGCTGGTAAATCTCCTTCGATTCCGCCTCCGAATGACCCAGCCGAACGATCTCAATCCCAACCGTAACATTCTGTAATTGCCGGTCTTTAAGAACAGTCTCGATATCGCCGGCCAGATCGGCCCAGGCCGCCGCACAACACAGCACGACCAGCAGACATCCGAGTCGAATCGCCCTTCTCATCCGTGAAGCCTCTGGGTTTGGACCTTGAACGACCGACACCTAAGTTAGCCTCTGCCCGCCGGATGGCAAGCGACCGGCGGGTTGCCAACGGCTCGTGCAAAATCGGCAGAATCGCATCCTTAGGATGAGCGACGCGTACTTGTATTGACCCAAGACCCCGTTACCGGCAATAGTTATGCCATGACACGAGACGACTTAGCCAAACGAATCTCCGACGTAGCGCTTCTGCGAGGCGAGTTCACCCTTCGCAGCGGCCGAAAGAGCAATTATTACCTCGACAAATATCTTTTTGAGACGCAGCCGGACATTCTCAAGGAATTGGGAGCGTTGTTCGCTCAAAAAGTCACAACGAACATTGACCGGATTGCCGGGGCTGAGTTGGGGGCAGTTGCGCTCGCCGCCGTGACGGCGATGGCTTGTGGGAAGCCCTTTGTCATCATCCGGAATCAGAAGAAGGATTACGGCACGAGCAAACTGGTCGAGGGCACGCTCAAGCCAGGAGATAGGGTCCTGATTGTTGAGGACGTCCTGACAACGGGCGGGCAAGTGCTTGAGGCGGCCAAATCGCTGGAAGCCGCCGGTGCGAAGGTGGAACGAATCGTGGCGGTAATCGACCGATTGGAAGGCGCACGCGCCAATATTGAGAGGGCGGGCTATGCCTTTGAAAGTCTCTTCACAACGAAAGATCTTGGGGTGGCCTGAATCCTACGTTCTGTAATTCAAATGACCGATTTTCCTTAGACTCCTTGCAGGGTTTTACCGATGCCGCATTCGATCGGCATTGTCTAGGTTCTATCTTGCCGCCAAGGTTGTATCCGCTCTTCATCGCTCGATGGATCGACCCCGGGGACCCGAAGAGCCGACCGAGGCGCAAGCAGGAGATCCTTCCATGTCACTCGCTGAAATCTTGCCGGAGCGGGCGGGGTTCACCATGGGGGCCGTCTTGGCCGATCCGTCTTTGGGTGCTTCACGTCGGGAGGTGGACGAATCGATCGTCCTTTTTGAGCCGCGGACGCCTGCCAATGCTCTCTATTTCATTGAGGCCGGCCAGGTTCGCGTTTACCAGATTGGCCACGACGGTTCGACCCGGCTGTCTGATATCTTTGGCGCCGGCGATTGGTTCGGCATCGCTGCTCTTGCGGGAAGCGAGGACTATGGAAATCGCGCAGTGACCGTTTCGCGCTCCGTCGTCTGGACGATTCCAGTGGACAGATTGATCCAGGCCCTCGGCCGCGATTCGAGCCTCACGCGCAAATTGGTCGCCCAACTCGCCACCCGCCTCGAGGAAGCGAACAACACGGCCGCGCGCATGATGTTCGAGGATTGCAATCAGCGGCTGGTTCAGACCTTGCTCCGTTTCAGTCGGACGGCGGCGGCAACCTCACAGGAAGACGGGGGCGTCGTGCTCCGCATTACGCACCAGCAGCTTGCCCAGGCGGTCGGCGCAGCCCGCGAAACGGTGAGCCTCGGGCTTACCCAGCTCCGCCAAAAAAATCTGCTTCGCACCGGCCGAAATCGGCTTTCGTTCAACCCGATCGCACTCGAGCAATTCAGCCGCAGACAATTAGCGAACGGACATCCAGTAGCCAACGGCCAGCCCGTCAAGGTCGAGTGATACGGATGTTCAATTCGCGTGTGTCGGCCCCGGTTACCGGCACAACAGAGGAATGTTCGGAGATGATGACGCGGTTTCGGCCCTGGGCCTTGGCCCGATAGAGAGCCGTGTCAGCACGTGCGATGAGTTGTTCTGTGCCGGCGACTGTGTCTCCGTGCAGCGATCCGATGCCGACCGACATCGTGACCCCGGAATTTCGGCGGAGCAGAGCCCCAGAGGCGTGACCGAAATCCTCCCGGATTCGATTGACCACCATCCCCGCCTCGTCGGTCGCGGCGCGCGGGAGCAGCAGGACGAATTCGTCGCCCCCGTAACGCGCTGCGATGTCCATCTTCCGCAGATTGGTCGTAATCGCTCGCGCCGCCATCACCAGCAATTGGTCGCCAACCTGGTGACCGAATGTATCGTTGAGTTGCTTGTATCCGTCCAGGTCGATCATCACGCAGGACAGATCGTTGTTGTAGCGCTGCGCCTCGGAGAAAAGTTGCTCGATGACCTTCCCGAAATGACGTCGGTTGTAAAGTCCGGTGAGCGGGTCGGTCGCGGCCGCCTGTTCAACGCGGCGCAATGATTCTTCGAGTTGCAGGTTCTTCGTGCGAACTTCATCAAGAGCCGACTCGAGTTCACGCCGAAGCAATTTGTTTTCCCGCTCGACCTTGGCGACCGTCAGGTTCTTCTCGACGATGAGCGGGATGGTCAGCAGGTATTCTCCGAACTTCACGACATAATCGGTCGCCCCCCGGCGAACCGCCTCGGCGGCGGTTCGACCGACGTTCTCTCCTGTCACCAGGATCACCGGTGTCTGACATCGCGCTTTGATTTGCTCGACCAATTCGATGCCAGTACCGTCGGGCAAGTTGTAATCGGTGAGGATCAGATCGAAGGACTTGAGGTCGTGTCGCAGGGCATCACTAATGCTGGCGCCGCCCGCGACGGTATCGGGGCCGAAGTGCTCTTCCAGCGTGTGGCGGATCAATTCCCGCTGGTCCGGATCGTCTTCAATGACAAGAAGCTTCAAGTGTATCCTCTCAACCTTGGCGGACACGTGCGCCGACGCATCTGACATAAGATACGTCTTCGCAGACGACAAACGGCTCACGTAAATCACGGCCAGGCAATCGTCCCTGAACGCCCACTGCGATGCGCAAGCTCCATCACTACCGATGAATCGACCTGTAAAGCCGGCTACTTTCGGTAAACGAGCAACTTGTTTTAAGGCGACTAAATCGCGCCAAACGCGGAGGGGTTTTATTGGGCGTTCGTTGGCACTTCCCCCGGGCAACTGACAGGACCAATCAATTCCCCCAACTTACGCTAAATCATTGCGCACAAAGCAGAATCACCCGGCGGCCCTGTATTCGGAGCCGGCCTTGCTGGAACAGCCGGATCGCTTCGGGGTAGGCGATTTTCTCTTCTTCAAAGACACGATGGGCCAGAGCTTCGGGCGTATCGGTATCGAGAACGGGGCACGATCGTTGCAGGATGATGGGCCCGGTGTCGTAGGTATTATCGACGAAGTGAACCGTGCAGCCACTGATCTCGCAGCCGTGGCTGATCACGGCCTCGTGAACCTTCCGACCGTACATGCCCCGGCCCCCAAAGCTCGGCAGGAGCGCGGGGTGAATGTTCATCACCTTCCCCGAAAAAATCGGCGGGATTTCCACCAGGCAAAGCCAGCCGGCCATGCAGATCAGGTCGGCCTGCGATTCGGTACAAAGATCGAAAATTCGCTTGCTGAACTGGGCGCAGTCCGGAAACTCGCGGCGATCCACAATAACCGCGGGGATGTTAGCCTTGGCCGCACGCTCAAGCCCGACAAGCCCCGGCCGCGACCCGATAACGAGCGCAATCCGCGCATTGAGCGATCCGTCGCCAATCCGATCGAGAAGGTTCTGCAGGGTTGTGCCGGACCCGCTGACGAGCACGGCGAGCTTGATGGGAGGCTCATTCATCTAAAATCATACTATTTTTCGTGGCACGGGCGCCTCGCCCGTGTGTGGAAAGCGAGGCGCCCATGCCACACGCGATAATCATTTACCCGATATCGCCCGAACCGCGGCGGCATCCCGCGTCGACAAGTCGGGATACTCCGCATCCTGCCCAACATCTGGCCTTCGCTTCCAGCTTCGTACACAAGCCTTGTACGTCTCCCGACGATCCAGCATTTGCACGGCAACCGCCCCGCCACTCCCGGCTTCCACGATCGAATGGAATCCCGCGCCGACAAGATCTTCCAAATCAACGCCGTAGGCTTCCAATCGCCGGCGCGTTGCCGCATCGCTGACCTGGTAAACCACCTCGGCATCCAAGGCCTTGTTCAAGCCGGCTTCCTTCTTCAGCGCGTCGAGTTGCAGCAGTGCCTTGTCACGTAGGTCAAACAATTGCTTCCACTCCGCCCGCTGATCGTCGGAAACTTCCAAGCCCGAAGACTTCGGCAAGAGCGCCATGTGAACGCTCGGCATCTGTGCCTCATCCGCGGGTTTATGCGAAATGTGCTCCCATGCTTCATCTGCGGTGAACACGAGCATCGGAGCCAGCAGCTTGGTGACGGCCAGCAGCATTCGATGCATAACTGTCTGCGAGCGCCGTCGCAGAGGCGATGCGGGCAATTCGCAGTAGAGCCGGTCCTTCAACGCATTTCCGTAGATCGCACTAATCTGCACCGCGCAGAAATCGTGCAGAAGTCGAAAGACGCGATGAAGCTGATAGCCCTCATAGGCCGAGGTCACGTCATCGATAAGTGTATCCAACTCGGCCGTCGCCCAGCCATCGAGGCTGCTTAGCGGGATTTCCTGGGCATCAGTCTCGGGGTTAAAGTCGGCAAGGTTCGAAAGCAGATACCTGATCGTATTACGGATTTTTCGGTACTTGTCGCCAAACTCTTTCACAGCGCCTTTGCTGGCGGGCATGTCCCCCTCGTAGTCCATGCTGCAGCACCACAGCCGCAACAGATCCGCCCCGAACTCGTTGACCATCTTGAGAGCCAACGGGTAATCGGGATTCTTGTCCTGCTCCTGCTTGCTCCACTTGGTGCCGTCCGGTTTCACCGCAAACCCGTGCGTGAGCACCTGCTTGAAAGGCGGCTCACCCGTCGCGCCGATGCTCGGCAGCAACGAAAGCTGGAACCAGCCGCGATGCTGGTCGGAGCCTTCGAGGTACATATCGGCCGGGAATTCCAGATAAGGCCGAGCCTGTAGCACGGCATGCCAGGAGCTTCCGCTCTCGAACCAGACGTCGAAGATGTCCTTCTCTTTCCGCAAATTTTCGGGCGAGAAGCCCGGCGGGTACCGGAACTCCGGCCCGAGCAAATCGGCCGGCGAGTCCGTAAACCACGCGTCCGATCCCTTCTCCTCGAATCGCTTGGCCACCGCCCGCACCGACTGCGGCGTCAGCAGCGCATCACCCTTGTCATTATAAAAAACCGGGATCGGCAACCCCCACGCCCGCTGGCGCGAGATGCACCAGTCGGGCCGGGATTGCAGCATGCCGAGCATGCGCTGCCGGCCCCATTCCGGTATGAATGTAACCTTCTCCCGGCACGCTTCGATCGCCCGCTCGCGAAGCGAGACATTGCCGTGCTGCGCGTAGGGTTGATCCATCGCCACGAACCATTGCTCGGTTGCCCGAAAGATGATCGGCGTCTTGCTCCGCCAATCGTGCGGATAGCTGTGCGCGATTTTCTGCTCGGCAAAGAGCAAGCCGAGATCGAACAGCTTCTGCGTGATGAGCCCGTTGCCTTCCCAAACCGTTTTCCCGCGCAGCCATTCGGGAACCGTATCGTCGAACCGGCCGTTGTAGAGAACGGGGCTGTAGACTTCGAGTCCCTCGCGGATTCCGGTTTCGTAGTCGTCTTCGCCGTGGCCGGGGGCCGTGTGAACGAGGCCGGTGCCGTCGGTGGTGGTCACGTAATCAGCAAGAACGATCTTCCCAGTGCGGTCGAGG
>Ga0209698_10008646_pt1 | contig 10483 bp, 8 predicted proteins | sample LitLauG_LLR_2012_FD_187203 | JGI IMG/M metagenome (GOLD analysis project Ga0209698, IMG submission 187203) | Freshwater sediment microbial communities from Pennsylvania, USA - Little Laurel Run_MetaG_LLR_2012 (SPAdes) (version 2) | ecosystem: Environmental > Aquatic > Freshwater > Creek >... | reverse complement strand
GACGGATTGCGGCGGGAACGTGTCGCAAGCGGCGCGGAGGCTGAAGATCCACCGCCGTTCGCTCCAGCGAAAGCTCCAGAAGCCCCCTTACCCGACCGAGTGAGTCGCGACGCGCAAGGGCAACACCACGTGCGCGGTGGTCCCCGTGCCGGGCACGGACTCGAGTGTCAGCGCACCGCCCACTTGTTCGAGAATCGACCGGGTCAGGAACAGGCCCAAGCCCATGCCGCGGCCGGGCCCCTTGGTGGTGAAGAACGGCTCGCCGGCCTGCGCGAGCACGGTCGGGCTCATGCCAGCTCCCTGGTCGGTGACGTCGACGCTCAGCCCTGCGGCGTGTCGGGCCACGCGGACTGAGACGGCCGTTTTGGGAGACGCCGCAAGCCCGTTGCCCAGCACGGCCAGAAGCGCCTGCCCCACTGCCCGCACCGGGAGCAAGAGCGGCTGGGTGGCGAGGGCGGGCTCCAGCGTGAGCTCGATGCGCTGGGACTGCCCGGTGGCCTCGATCGCGCGGCGCAGGAGCGCCTCCGGCGTGACCGCTTCGGGGGCTTCGCCCTGGCTTGCTCCCAGGTCCGCGCCCAACTGGGTGAGAATGTGGCGGCACCGCTCCACTTCGCTGCGAATCAGGCGGGCGTCAGCCAGTGTCGCCTCGACCACGGGTCCCCGCTCCAAGCGATGTTCCAGCTCTCGGGCCACCAGGGCGATGGTGGACAGCGGCGTCCCCAACTCGTGCGCCGCCCCCGCGGCGAGCGTGGCCAGCGAAGCGAGCTTGTCCTTGCGCTCCACTTCCCGGCGCGCCTCTTCCAACGTGGCGTCGCGGTCGCGCAGCATCCGCGCGGTCCGTTGGAGGAAGTAGACCAGGAGGCCCGCGGTCACGCCAAAAGACAGCCAGGCTTCGCGCAACTGCCACTCCACCGGGTCGGCGTGGCCGGGGTCTTCCGGGGTGCCAAACGTGAACAGCAGCGCCAGGGAAGCCAGGCATCCGGTGGCGAGCGCCCAGGTCCACCGCGCCCGGACCAGCATCGCCGCGAGCGCGATGTCCACCATGTAGAGGACGCCCAGGAAGCGGGCGTCCGGGCCGCCGAGCAGGATGAGCGCGGTGAGCGCGGCGCAGTCGAAGCCCATCAGGAGCACCAGCCCGCCTTCTGGCACGGGGCGCCCGCGCCTCGCCCAGAGAGCGCCGGCGATGTTGCTCGCCACCTGGAGGCCGATGACGGTCAGCGCACCGGCGACGGGCGCCAAGCCTCGAAAGCTGCGGTCGCCGGCGAGGAAGACGACGAGTTGGGCGGCGATTTCCACCCAGCGAAGGCGGACCAGCCAGGACAGGCTCGACACCGGTTGAACCTTACACGGGAAGGTAGGCCCGGACCCTGCGACACTTTGCCACATCGCCTCGCCGGCGGCCGGCTGGTACTGGGGCGCCATGAATCGACTGCCTGCCTTGCTCGCCGCGTCTTTGCTGTTCGCCGTCCCCGCGCTGGCCCAGACCGCGGCCACTGCGGACAACACCATCTCCCAGGGATCCGGCGGAGGTTCGTGGACCTTGCGGAACAACGACCGCATCTTCCTCATTTCCCAGCAGGCGGACACGATGGAGCCGATGACGTTCCGGGTAGGAACGGTGGACCAGCTCCAGACCGTTCAGACCGGCGCCGGAACGTCCTTCAACGACGGGAATGGCTGGTCCGGCTACTACACCGATTTCTTCGTCGACTTCGCTCCGACCAAGTGGCTCCAGGTCGGCCTGACCATGAACTACGGCTCGCTGGGCGACCCGGCGGTGGTCAACATCCCGGCTCCCACGGCCTACGCCAAGGTTCAATTTCTTCGGCAGGACACTTCCGGCGTGAACATGGCCGGCGCGGTGAACTTGAAGAAGATTGGGTTCAGCCGCCCCACCGACACCTACCCGAACGACGGCGAGATCGAAGGCTGGCTGATGGCCGACAAGCGCGTCGGCAACTTTGTGTTCGCCGCCAATGCGGTGTTCGGAAAGTCCTTCAGCGTGCCGGACTCGGACGCGGAGCTGAAGCTGTCCGCGGCGTACTACTTGCTGAAGAACTTGGTCGTCGGGTTGGACTCCATCACTCGCTACGACACGTCGTTCGACGGCGGGCCGCAGGACGGCACGCGTTACACCGAGTTTACCGGCGGCGGCATGGTGAGCTGGAAGGTGCAGGACTTCACTCTGTCCGCCCTCGCCGGCTTGGCGGCGCCGATGCACACGCCCCTGCACACATCCGGAGTGGGGCCAACCGGCATGCTGCAGCTCGTATATTCGCTGTAGTTCCTTTAAGGGGGAACTGCTCCCGGCTCTTCCCGGGCGGCGCCTCTCGTCGTCGAGGAGCTGCTTCAATTTCTCCTGCGGGAGGTCGTGCGCGGCGTCTCCCTGAGTGGGTGGGCCCGTGGACGCAACCGACTTGGCTCGCGCGAGCAAAATCGCCCTCGCGCGGTTTTTAGAGGATGAACGACGCTCCGACGAGCGGCGTGAGGCCGATCGTTTGGTCCGGGTAGAAGTTGTACGGCACTTCCAGTGCTGCAGAAATCTTCACGCCCTTGGCGACTTCGAACGCCACGCCGCCGAGCGCTTGCACGCCCAAAACCAAATTGCCGCCGCCCGCGGTGCGCGGTGCGAAGGTGAAAATCCCGGCCACGAACAAGGGGCCGTAGAGATTCCACCCGATCTGCGGGAGCACCGCGAAAGTGCGGAAAGCGTCGCCGGCCTTCGGCGTGGGGTTGAGTTGTTCGCTGAACTGGAAGACGACGCCCACGCGAACATCCTTCCAAGGGAAGTAGTGCGCGCCCACGAACTCGGAGAGCACTTGCGCGTCGCTGACCGTGGTCTGGGTTCCCTTGGAAAGGTTCCAGGTTGCCATGTTCATGCCGAGGTTGTCGGTCTGAAGGATGTCGCCCGCCTCCGCAGCCACGGCCGTCTGCACGGGGAGGACGACTGCGAGCGCGAGCCAGGGGAGGGCGTTTTTCACGCCGCCACCCGTATCACGTACCGGCGAGGTGGCCGATGTCGTTCCAGAGCGAGATGAAGGGTTGAAGCTCTTCGCGGCTGACCACGCTGACCGACGCGGCGTGGAGGGCGAGCAGCCGCCCGGCTTGGGGAGGCAAGCCCAACCAGCGGGCCGCCAAGACTCGCAACAGGTGAGCGTGGGCGAACGCCGCGACGTCGCCCGGCTCTTCCAACGCGGTCCGAATGACTCGGTCCGCGCGCGCGCTCACCTCCTCAATCGTCTCGCCGCCGGGGACCGGCCCGCTCCACACCGTCCACCCCGGCGCGTCGGTGCGAATCTGGTCGGTGGTGAGGCCTTCGTAGTCGCCGTAGTCCCACTCGGCCAGGTCCTCGTCCACGAGGGCGTCGGGGTAGCCCGCCAGAGCGCCCGTTTCGCGCGCCCGGCGCAGCGGGCTGGTGAGCACCAACCGAAAGCGGCGCTGTTGAAGCCGCCGGCCCAGGCACTCGCCCTGGTGTCGGCCGAGCGCGGTGAGTTCCTTGTCGGTGCGCCCGGTGTGCTGGCCGGTGCGGCTCCACTCGGTTTCGCCGTGGCGAAAGAGCCAGAGGTTGTTCATCGTCAGGGCCACGGCAATGAGTAAAGCTGAACCCCGCCCATGAGCAAGGCCTTCACCAAGGATGACGACGGCCCGGCGCCGGTCGCAGTCCCGCCTCGGGGCGCGGTTCGGCTGACGCCGCTGGGGGCCCGGCTGATGCGCGAGAGCGGGTCCGACCGCTACCGCGCTCTGTTGGAGCGCGCGGTCATTGAAGGACCTACCGGGTCGGAGGTCGCCGGCTTCGGGGCGGAGGTCCGCGTCCGCTGGAAGTCAGGTCGTGAGCAGACGGTGCTGCTGGTGTCGCCGGAAGAGACCGACATCGTGCCCAACGGCTGCAGCGTGAGTTCGCCGCTCGGCCGGGCTCTGGTCGGCGCCCGGGTCGGGGACGCGGTCGAGGTGGAGACGCCTCGGGGGGTCGACGAACTCGAGGTTCTGGCGGTCACCTAGGGCGGGGAAATGCCCCGGGCGGTGTCGACTTGGATTCGAGCCGTCACGGCGTTGGCCAGGTTGTAAGTCATGATGATGTCGAACCCCTCGTTGAAGAGGTCGAGGTGGTTCTGGAGCGTCGGAAAATTCTTGTCGCTCATCACGAAGGACTTCACACCCGCCGGGTGAAGGGTGTGGGCGATGAGGGCAGAAATGTCGGAAGTGCCCGCGTCGACGTAGGTGGGCGTCATTTCATAGGCGAAGGCGCGCGGGTCGTTCACTCGGAGCATGGTGGACACATCGGAGATGTCCCCGATGTTGACGACGTAGTGGAACTGGTCCCAACCCCCGGCGTCAGGGATGGTGACCTGCATGTCGGTTGGGTTGGTTTCAAAAAAGACGTAGTCCTGCCCCTGATTCGCCAGCGCGGTGGAGATGCCGCCGGCCAGATCCGTCGAGAGCTTGACGGTCAACATCACCAGGACCTTCCCCCGGGCCCAGTTGAGGAGCGTGTCGACCCGCTGGAACGTTTCCTGAGACGGGAAGATGTGGCACTGGGTGACTTGGGCCGCCGTCATCTGCTCGATGTACATGCCGCTGCAGTCGAGCGACTCATAGAAACTCAAGGGGCTGGAATGGACCGCCACCGCGACGTGGTCGGCCGTCATCCGAAGATCGATTTTGACCGCGTCCGCGCCGCCGTCGTAGGCGCGTTGAAAGGCGGTGAAGGACTCGTAGGGCACCGGGGGATTGAGGGTGACGTCCCAATCGCCGCCGTGGCTGATGATGAGGGCGCGCTGACACGCGACGTCCGTCCAGCAGTTCCCGATGGAGGTGCGCCAGGTGCCGCCGTCAACGGCAGCGGGCCCGCCGTCGGAAGTAGGCCCCGCGTCGCTGGCGACACCCGCGTCTCGCGTCGGGCCCGCGTCGGGGCTTCCGCCCGCGTCTTGCGCGCCGGCGTCCACTCTCCCCGCGTCGGGCAGGCCGTTGAGAGCGCTCTGGCCGCACCCTGCCAAGAGCCCCAACAGCAAGAGCGAGCAAACCGGTCGAACAGTCATCGAGCTGCAATACCCCATCACAGCGGGGAGCGTCGACCCCGGCCGCCTAAAGAAAATTTAGTTCCAGGGCTTGAACATTCTTTCATTCTGCCGCCTGCGGCCTGCGGTTCTCAGGCGCTGTCGAGCCTGGCGTGAGCGTTGCATTCCGCCCCGGCCCAATGATCCAACGGCTGGTCGGACTCGCGATGCAGTATCGCGCGGCGGTGCTGGTGGTAGCGCTGCTCCTGGTCGGCGCGGGGCTGCTGGCCTTCCGACAGCTTCCAATCGAGGCCTACCCCAACCCGGTGCCCCCGATGGTCGAGGTGATTGCCCAGCCGCCGGGCTGGAGCGCCGAGGAGACCGAGCGCTACGCCACCATCCCTTTGGAGATCGGCCTGGCGGGGATGCCGGGGCTCGACCACATTCGGTCGCAGTCGCTCTTCGGCCTGACCGACGTGAAGTGCTACTTCCGCTGGGGCACTGAGTACAAAGACGCGCGCCAGGAAGTCATCAACCGCCTGCAGTTCATCACTCTGCCGGCGGGCATCCAGGCGCAGCTTTCGCCGTGGAACGCCATCGGCGAGATCTTTCGGTACCGCCTGGTCGACCGCGACTTCGAGGAGCGCAAGAAGTCGCTGCACGGGGACGAACTCGAAAACGCGCGGTCGGAGAGCCTGCGCAAGCTGAAGACGCTCCAGGACTGGGTGATGGAGCGCCAGTGGAAGCAAGTCCCCGGGGTGATCGACGTCACCAGCTACGGGGGCCTTTCGAAGGAGTACCACGTCGAGGTGGACCCGAACCGTCTCAAGGGGCGCGGCGTCACGCTCGCCCAGCTGACGGCCGCGATTGCCAACGGGAATCAGAACGTGGGGGGGCAGCGGTTGGAGATCGGCGAGCAGTCGTACACCGTGCGCGGCGTGGGCCTGATCAGCTCGCTCAAGGACATTGGCGACATCGTGGTCTTCGAGCAAAAGGGCGTGCCGGTCCGGGTCCGAGACGTGGCGGACGTCATGCTCGGCTCCGCGCCTCGCCTGGGCATCGTCGGCAAGGACGAAGACGACGACATCGTTCAGGGCATCGTCCTGATGCGGTACGGCGAGGAGACGGCGAAGACGCTGGCGGGCGTGAAGGAGCGGTTGGAGTACATCCGGAAATACGTCCTCAAGCCGGAGCTGGGGATCGAAGTGGTCCCCTACTACGACCGCGGCGCGCTGGTAGGCCTGACCACGCGCACAGTGATGGAAAACCTGCTCATCGGCATGGCGCTGGTCGCGGTGGTGCTGGTGCTCTTTCTGGGGAACTTGCGCGCGGCGCTGGTCACCGCGCTCAACATTCCGCTCGCCCTGTTGGTGGCCTTTTGCGGAATGGTCGCGCTCGGGGCCTCGGCCAACCTGATTTCGTTAGGCGCGGTGGACTTCGGGATTGTCGTCGATTCCACGGTGATCATGATGGAGAACATCTTCCGCCACCTGGGCAAGCACGGCTCGGGGACGATCCGGGAACGCATTTGGGGTGCGGCCGGAGAAGTGGGACGGCCGATGGCGTTCTCGACGCTGATCATCGGCGTGGCGTTCTTGCCGCTGTTTACGATGACCGGGGTTTCCGGGGTCATCTTCTCGCCCATGGCGCGGACCTACGCCTTCGCCATCGGCGGGGCGATCGTGATGGCGCTCACCCTCACGCCGGCGCTGACCACCTACGTGCTGCCGGCCGACACCGAGGAGAAAGAGAGCCGCCTGATGCGCGTGTTGCACCGGCTCTACGCGCCCGCATTCGAGGGGGCGCTGAAGCGGCCGCGCCTGGCGTTCGTGCTGATGCTGGTCCCGGTGGCGCTGTGCGTCGCGCTCTTTCCGCTGTTGGGCGGCGAGTTCATGCCCAAGCTCGAAGAGGGAAACTTCTGGATTCGAGCCACGCTGCCGATGTCGGTGTCGCTCACCGAGTCCGCCAGCCACGTCGGCCGGATGCGGGCGATCGTGAAGCAGCATCCGGAGGTCCTCTCGGTCGTGTCTCAACTCGGCCGGCCCGACGACGGCACCGACGTCGCGGGCTTCAACAACGTGGAGTTGTTCGCGCCGCTCAAGCCTTTCGACGAGTGGCCCCGCGGGATGACCAAGCAAAAGCTGACCGACATCGTCTCCCAGGAACTTCAAGAGGCCTTCCCGGGGGTGGTGTTCAACTTTTCTCAATACATCTCGGACAACGTCGAAGAGGCGCTCTCCGGCGTCAAAGGTGAGAACAGCGTCAAGGTCTTCGGCCCGGACATCGCCAAGAACGAGGCGGCGGCGGACGGCATCGTCGACACCATGGGCGTGGTGCGGGGCGTGGCGGACCTGGGCCAGTTCCGCTCGATGGGTCAACCGAGCATCCGGATCGTCCCCGACCGCCTGCTTTGCGAGCGGTACGGGCTCAACACCGGAGACGTGGAGGCGGTGATTCAGGCGGCGATTGGAGGCCAGGCCGTCACCCAGGTGTTCGAAGGGGAGAAGAGCTTCGCTCTCATCGTCCGGTGGAAGGAGCGCTTCCGCAGCAACGTGAGCGCCATTCGGCAGATCGCCGTGGCGACGCCGGAGGGCGCCCAGATTCCGCTGGGGCAATTGGCGGCGATCACCGAGGAGACCAGCCCCTCGGTCGTGTACCGCGAAGACGGCCGGCGCTACTCCCCGGTGAAGTTTTCCGTCCGCGGGCGCGATCTCGCCTCCACCATCCAGGAATCCGAGCGCCAGATCGCGCTCAAGGTCCCGATGCCGCCGGAGTCGCACCTGGAATGGAGTGGGGAAATCAACGAACTCAAAGAGGCGATGGGGCGGCTGGTGATCATCATTCCGCTCACGCTCTTGTTGATCGGCTTCCTGGTCTACACCGCGGTGAAGACGTGGATCGATACGATGGTGGTGCTGGTGTCGATTCCGGTCGCCTGCACGGGAGGGCTGTTGGCCCTCCTCGTCACCGGCACGAGCTTCTCGGTCTCGGCAGCGATGGGCTTCATTTCGATCTTCGGCATCGCCATCCAGGACGCCATCTTGGTGGTGACCTACGCCCAGCGGCAGTGGGCGGACGGCAAGACGCTGGTGGAGGGGGCGCGCAACGCCGCTGAGCAGCGCTTCCGGCCGGTGCTGATGACCACACTCGTCGCCACCTTGGGCCTCTTGCCCGCCGCCTTGTCCAACGGCATCGGCGCGCAAACGCAGCGGCCGCTGGCGATCGTGGTGATTGGCGGCTCGCTCATCCTGGCCATTCTGACCCGCGTTCTGCAGCCGCCGCTGTTGGTGCTGGCCCACGGCAAGCTCGCACCCGCGCGTTCATGATGTCGGGCATTCAACAGCGGCCCCGGCCCGCGCGGCGCGTGGTCTGGCCCCAGGTGCTGGTCTGCGCCGTGGCCTCGGCGTTGCTTGGGGGAGCATCGTTCGGCTGGGCGCTCCGCTTTGGCAGTGCCCTCCCGGGCGTTGCGCTCGGAGCGCTGGCGGTGTTCGGCTTGCCGGTGGTCGTCCCCTCCCTGATGGGCAGTCAGGGAAGGAGCGGCGAGGAACGCTCGGTGTTTGCGCCCGCCCTCGCTTCGATTTTCGGTTACCTGCTGGCGCTCGTCCTCTCGTACCTGTTGTGGGCGGTGGGCCGCTGACGACCGGGTGTGTTGCGTGTAGACGCGCGCGTATATACCGTTACGCCCATGGTTCTGAATGTTCGACTGGGCCCTGAGGAAGACCGCCTGGTGAAGGGGCTTCGGCGGGCGCGGGTGAACGTGTCCGCGCTGGTCCGAAGGGCCATTCGCGAGGCAGCTCGGACGACCCCCACTCACTCGCCTCGGGCCATCGTCGAAGAGATTATCCTCGCGCTCCCCGTTCCCGACGGGGTTCGACCGCACCGCCCGCCGCTGGATGACCGGAAGGCGCTCAAAGCCTATCTGCGGAAGCGGATTCGAAGGCGCTGATGGTCTTGGTGGACACCGGGCCGCTGGTTGCCCTCCACGATGAACGGGATTCTCTTCATCGGCGCGCACTCGAGGAGTTGGAACGCACGCGCGGCCCACGCTGGGTGAGCCTTCCCGTCTTGACCGAGGCGATCCACCTGCTCGGGACCGCACGGCACGCCCAGCGCCTGCGAGCGAGTCTTGCGAGCGGCGTACTCGAACTCGCGACCCCGGACGCATGCACGAATACGCCGAACACGCCCCCGACTTTGCGGATGCCTTCTTGGTGGCATGGCACGAGCGACAGCGATCGAGTTCGATTTGGACCTTCGATCAGGAGTTCCGGACCACCTGGCGTACGCTCAAGGGTCAACGCGTGAGGCTGGCCACCCGATGAAGAAGGGGTAAGCTTCAAGGCCAATGGCGCGCATTCGGATAGAAGAGCGTCCGCGGCCCGAGGCGGCGAAGGTCGGTGGCCAGCCCGCGCGTCCACTCGCGCCGGAACTCGGTGCCAAAGGCGCCAAGCTGGGCGATGCGGCCCGGAAAGTCCACCGCTTGACGACCACCGGATTCGAAGCGGCCGCGGGGCCCGGCTACGCCGAACAGGCCCGGGGGACCCCGGAGGCCTACGCGCGCTATTTGGCGGGCATGGACGTGTCGATGAAGCAGAAGGTGGCGCTGACCGCGGCGCACCTGCTCGGCGAAGGCCGGGTGGCCGACATGGGCATGGGGTCGGGAGGCGGCAGCGAAGCGTTGGCGGCGCTGTATCCGCGGCTCTCGGTCATCGGCGTGGACGTCAATCCCACCATGGTCGAGATGGCCCGCAAGGCCCACGCCCACGGCAACCTGGAATTCGTCGCCGGCGACATCGCCAAGCCGGTGTTCCCCGAAGAGAGCCTGGACGGCATCTTCAACTCTTCCGTCCTGCACCACGTCACCAGCTTTGGCGACTACCGACACGACAACGCGGTGGACGCCCTGGCGGTGCAGGCCCGGCAACTCAAGACGCACGGCGTGCTGATCGTGCGGGACTTCGTCGATCCCGGGCCCGAAAAAGTCTTGTTCGACTTGCCGGCGACCGACGGCGACAACTCGGACGATCCGAGGACCTGCTCCACCGCCCGGCTGTTCGAGCGCTTCAGCCGCGAGTTCCGCAGCCTGTCGGCGAGCCCCGGCTTCAAGTACCGGGCCGTGGATTCGCCGGTTCGCCCCGGCTGGAAGACCTTCGAGGTGCCCAAGAAGCTCGCCGCCGAGTTCTCGCTGCGCAAGGACTACCGCGCCGACTGGGAGTCGGAGGTGAAGGAGGAGTACACCTACCTGACCCAGCCGGACTTCGAGCGACAGTTTGAAAGCTTGGGCCTGCGCGTGCTCGCCTCCACGCCGCTGCGCAACCCCTGGGTGATTCGAAACCGCTGGGAGGGCCAGCTGGGGCTCAGGTCGCTGGACGGCAAGCCGCTCGAACTGCCTCCCACCAACTATCTCATCTCCGGGGAGCGGGTCCCGCTGACCGAAGGCGTGCGCTTTGTGCCCGAGGCCCGCAAAGAGCCGCTGCGCTTTCTAGAGA
>Ga0209698_10008644_pt1 | contig 10484 bp, 6 predicted proteins | sample LitLauG_LLR_2012_FD_187203 | JGI IMG/M metagenome (GOLD analysis project Ga0209698, IMG submission 187203) | Freshwater sediment microbial communities from Pennsylvania, USA - Little Laurel Run_MetaG_LLR_2012 (SPAdes) (version 2) | ecosystem: Environmental > Aquatic > Freshwater > Creek >... | reverse complement strand
GCTCAGTCGAGGACTCCCTCGGCGAGCAGGCAGACATCCACCGGCGCCGGCTGACCTTGCTGGCGGCCCTGATCGGGGTGCGTCTGATGCGCAGGCTGACTCCGCTGGAGGAGTCAGCGCTGTCGGTGGCGATCCGCGCCAACACCGGGCCCGACGCCGACAGTGCCGCGGCGCGGCCACCGACCATAGGCCAGGTCCACCACAGCCTCCGGACCCCGGACGCCCGGGCTGTGGTGGACCTGGGTCTACGTGGAGTCGACGACGCGCTGGACCGCACCGAAGACATCACCCACGCCCTGGCAAACATGCTCGACGGGTCCCTCGGCGGGATCTTCGACGGACCGAGCACCAGCGGCCTGGACCCGTCGGCACCGCTTCAGTCGGTGGACATCTCACGGCTGAGCGGACGTTCCGAGGACACCATCGCGATGGTGCTGGCGTGCCTGTCGACCTGGGGGCACGCCGCTGTCGAGGCCTCCGGATCGGTCACCGCGGTGGTCCGCGACGAGGCGTGGCGGCAGCTGCGCTTCCCCGCGCTGGTACGCAAGGTCGACGCCGACCTTCGCCTGCAACGGTCCGAAGGAACCATCCAGCTGCTCGCCACCCACCGCCTGTCGGACTTCGAGGCGGTCGGGGCCGCCGGCTCTGAACAGGTGGCCATCGCCAAAGAGCTGGTGGGGTCCTTCGACACCCGAGTGTGTCTTGCCCAGGACACCGCGCCGTTGGCGATGACCAAGCAGACGATCGGGCTCACCGACGCCGAGTGCGCGCTGATCGCTTCGTGGGGTCGAGTTCACCGAGGTCGGGCGTTGTGGAAGGTGGGCCGGGCCGGCTCGTTTCCGGTGCAGCTCGTGCTGTCGCCGCTGGAGCGAAGCCTGTTCCACACCGACGAGCGGATGGAGGTCGCCTGACCGTGCCCGACCACGACCGCGCCGACCCCGACCTGGTCACACTCCTGGCGACGTGGGCGGCGCTTCCGGCGGCGGCCCTAGCTGTCCTGGCCGCCGCGACCGCGTACAGCGCCGCGGCACTGACCATGGCCGTCAGCGGCAACGGGACGCCGCCACCGCCATCGGCCGGGCCCGGGTTCACTGTCGACCTGCTTCGAGGGCGCGACCCCGCCGGGTCCTGGGCGGCGGCGACCGGCCGCCACCTGGGACCGGCCGTGGTGTTCTGGGTCTTCCTGGCCCTGCTGACAATGCTGGCCGTGGCCGCGGTCGCTGCCGCGGCGAAGTGGTGGCTGCTGCCGCGCCTAGCCGTGGGGCGGCCCCGCGGCGCGACCTGGGCCACGGCAGCGCAGGAACGGCGGATCGCGGTCCCGGACGACCCGGCCCGACGTCGGTGCCGGCTGGTGGCAGGACGCGGCCAGCGCAGCCGCCGGCTCCTGGCGGCCGAGGACTGCATCTCCGCGGTGGTCTTCGGCCCCAACGGCTCCGGCAAGTCGACCGGGCTGATCGCCCCTAACGTGCTGGAGTGGGCTGGCTCACTGGTCATGACGACCACCAAGGCCCAGGACGTCGCACTGGTGCACACCCACCGGTCGAGGCTCGGGCCGGTCTGGGTGGTGGCCCCAGCCGGCTGCCCCGGCTTCGCCGAGTCGGGCTGGTCACCTGTCGACTACGCCAGCGACGAGCAGGCAGCAGATCGGATGGCCGAATGGCTGTGCGAGGCGTCAGGAATGGGACGCAACCCGAAGGCTCTGGCCTGGGTGGTGCAGGCACGCAAGCTGATCCGCCCACTGCTGCTGGCCGCCAACCTCTCCGGCGGCGGCGTGGACGCATTCGTCCGCTGGGTCTTCGCCGGCGCCGCCGCGAGCGAGGAAGTCCGCTCGGTGCTGGCCGCCCACGGACACCACGACGCCGCCCGCGAGTACGGATCAACCTGGGCCCTGCACGAGGACGGCATCGGCTCGGTTCTGTTCACCGCCTACGGCATCGCCGACGCATACTCGCGGCCAGGGGTCAGGGCCAGCGCAGACCGACCCGGACTAGCAGTCCGCGACCTGGTCACCGGGCCGCCGTCGACGTTGGTCATCGTGGCCCCCGAGTCCGACGCCGACCGGTACGCACCGATGCTGACGGCCATGATCGCCGCAGTCATCCACGCGGCCGAGTCCCAGGCCGCCGACAACGGCGGTCCCCTGCAGCCGCGGCTGCTGCTCGCGCTCGACGAAGCCGGCAACGTCTTCCGGTTCCCCCGCCTGGCGAACCTGCTCACCACCGCCCGTGGCAACGGCATCCAGCTGCTGCTGGTCTACCACGACCTCGCGCAGCTCGAGGAGGTCGCCGGGCGGCAGAACGCCCGCACTGTGATGAGCAACGCCAAGCTGCGCGTCCTGCTCCCCGGAGTCGGTGACCTGGACACCCTTCGGTACTTCACCCAGATGCTGGGCCGGGCCTCGGTGCGCCGCTCCTCGACGACCCGCGGCAGCCACGGTCAGATGAGCAGATCGGTCAGCGAGCAGCTGGAAGACCTCGCGCCGCTGCACCTGCTTCAGCAGCTGCCACGCGGTGCGGCAGTGATCCAGTACGAGAATCTGCCCCCGATGCGGGTCAACATGCGGTTCTCCTACCGCGACAAGACCCTACGTGGCCTCGCCAGCCAGCCCCAGGCCCGGCACGAGCCCGCAGGCCACGTCAGCACCCCCAGCCGGCAGGACCGGGGGCCGGCTGCTCCCCGACACGCAACCGCCGGCGCGCCGGCGGACCAGACAGCTGGGGTCACGGCAGCCGAGCCCGGGCCATCCACACCGGGCAGCCGCGTCCTCGACAGCGAACGGTGGACGTGATGACTGTGGCCGACTTCGGGCAGATCCCCGACGACTGGTGCTGGCAGAGCATCGGCGAGGACGAGGCACTCGAGCAGTGGCGGCACCTCACCGCCTGGGTCGGGTGGCTGCGCGGCCGCTACCCGATCGCCGAACAGCTACCCGGATGCTGGTGGCGGCACAGCGAGCTGGTCGAGGAGCTGACCGCGGTGTGGCTCGCCTGGCACGGCGCCTACACCGACCCCCGCGGGCACCCCGGCGCCCCTGCCGACTTCCATGACCGGGTACTGCCGTCCTTCCTCGGGCGCGTTCGCCGCTGGGGGGTGCAGTGCCTCGACGAGCATCGGCCACGCCCCGGCACCGTGTACGCGGCGAACGCGGTCGACGACCCGCAGGCCTTCGCTGACTTCACCGCCGACCCTTACCGCATCAAAGACGACAGCGGGCCGGGCCGCGGATGGCTGGACTTCCTTCCCCTGACAGCCGTCAACGCCCTCATCGACGAGGGCTTCGCGCTGCCCGCCAGCGGATCGCCGTCACCACCGCTGCGCATCCACCACGACTACTGGCTTCCCACCAGCACCGGCTACGTGCGGGTCAGCGACCCGGTGCTGCACCGCCAGCTGGCCCGCACCGAAGCCCGCACCCGACCAGCGCCCACACGGCCACTGCAGCACACCCTGACGACCTTCGACGCCCCCGACCTTGCCGGCGCCCACGACGACCACGACGACCACGAGGAAGGCAGGGTCCCCGAGCAGGTCGGCGACCTGGACGCGAACATCGTCACCGAGCCTGACGACGAACACCGGTGAACACCACCGAGCTGGTCGAGCGCGCCAGCCTCGGCTCCCTGCTGCTGGAGCCGGACCAGGTCGGCGCCGTGTCGCCGTGGCTTCGAGAATCCGACTTCCTGTACCCCAGGTCCCAGGTCACCTACCGGCTCATCACCGCACCCACACCGACCGGAGCCCAGGCCGGCATCCACGACGTCCTCGCGGCAGCCCTCGCCGACCCGGCCGCCCGACTCAATTCCGTCGCCGGCCCCTACCTGCACGAGCTGCTGGCCAGCCCCGGAGGCGCTGGCCGCGCCGTGGTGTACGGACGGCTGGTCGTGGAGGCGTCAGTGCGCCGCCGCCTCGACGAGCTGGCCGCACAGCTGTGTCGACGAGCGTCGTCGGTCGCGCAGTCAGGGCAGGCAGTGCCGGCCCTGGCAGGAGCAACCAGTCAGGCCATCGACGACCTCGACAGCCTGGTGACACGGCTCGGCGACACCGACCCCAGCGGCCGCGGCCCGCTCAGGCAGCCGTTGAAGACGCAGTCCATCGGCGGTGGCCCCGCCTGTCAGGTGGAGGAATACCTGGTCGAGGCACTGACGGACAACCCGGGACTGGTGGCCGTGGTCACCACCTGGCTGCGCCCCGGCGACTTCCAGAACCGCCAGCACGCTGGCACGTACCGAAGCATGCTGGCACTGGCGGCCGCCGGGCGGCCGGTGGACCACATCACCGTCACGTCGAGCCGACGTGACCGCCACGTGCTGGCCCCTGTCGAGCCAGCTCACCTCGTGGCGACCCGGCCCACCGCAACCAGCCACCAGACGTTGGCTGCCGCTCGCCACGTACTCGCCGCAAGCCTGGGTCGACGCGGCGTGGCCGCCACAACCGCGATCATCCGTCTGGTGAACGATCCCACGCTCGGCATCTGCCAATGCGTGCAGTCAGCACGCCAGCAGCTGAGCCGCTACACAGCCGAGCTTGCCCGGTGGCCATCACTCGAATCGATGCCAGACTTGGCTGGCCATGAGCAGCCGGCGTCGACCCAGCTTTCGCGGTGACGTCGCCGCGGCAGCTTCAAGGTCCCCGGGTGGCTGGGACAGCGTGGTCTGGATCGCCAGCAGGGGTTAGGACAGGTGCCGGCATGACATCGGAGGGCTCACCGCAGCGGTACTCGCGTAGCTTTCCGAGGTGGGTCGCAGCTTCGTCACATCGATCCCTGTGGACCGGTGCCGTGGAGCTCGAGCTTGGTCGTCAAGGGCCGTTGATGAGGACCGGTGCTGGCTGATCGGTGGTAGTCCCGTCGCCAATCTGTCCGAAGTCGTTGTGTCCCCAGGAGTTCATGGTGGCGTCAGTTGCCAAAGAGAGCATGCTGCCTGACTCCGAAGCGCTGATGCTGGTGATGAGCGGCAGCCCGCTGACCGCTGTAGGCAGCGGGTGGGGCTGGACGTCGGCGATGCCGTTGCCGAGGCCGCCGTAGGCGCCCCAGCCCCATGTCCAGACGGACCCGTCACCCTCCACTGCTGCGGAGGACAAAGCGGTGGAGATGGCGCGAACGTTGCTCAATCCTTGGACCTGGACGGGTGTGAGCCGGTTTGTGGTCGTGCCGTCGCCGAGCTGGCCGCCGCTGTTGGAGCCCCAGCCCCACACTGAGTTGTCTGCTGCCAGGACCAGGGACTGGGTTCCGCCCGCAGCGAGCGCGGTGACGGTCGGCAGGCCCTGGACGTGTATGGGTGTGAGCCGATTGGTGGTTGTGCCGTCGCCGAGGGCGCCGGTGGCGTTGTTCCCCCAGGCCCACACGCTGCCGTCGCTGCGAAGGGCGAGGGTGTTCTCGCCGGCTGCAGAGATCGCGGTCACTGCGGTCAGCCCGGGGACCTGGGTCGGGGTGAGCCGGGTGGTGGTCGTGCCGTCCCCGATTTCGCCGTTCTCGTTGTAGCCCCAGGTCCACACTGTGCCGTCGGCTTTGAGGGCGACCGAATGCTCGTCGCTGGTCGCGACCGCGATGACATTGGACAGCCCAGGCACGGGCAGCGGCACGTACTGCTCTGTCGTCGTTCCGTTACCGAGTTGCCCCTGGCCGTTAAGGCCCCAGCTCCACACGGTGCCGTCCGATCGGACCGCGAGGTTGAAGTAGCCGCTGCCCGCGACCGAGATGACGCTGTCGAGACCGACCGCGCGCACGGGGTGGCTCTGGTTGAGACCGGTGTCGTCGCCGAGCTGGCCGTAGTCGTTGCGGCCCCACGACCACACCGTCCCGTCGCCGGTCACGGTGATGGCGTGGTCGCCTCCGGCCACTTCTTGCACGACCGGGGTCAGTGTCGTGACCGGGCTGGGGGTAAGGCGGGTCAGACCCGCTCCATCGCCGATCTGGTCGTTGACGCCCACACCCCACGCCCAAACGGTTCCGAACCCGTTGCCTCTGGCCACGACCGCGAAAGCGGCTCCCTCGGAGACCGTGGACGCCCCGTCCAGGCCCGGGACGCGCATGGGGGAGGACTCGCCTTTGGTGGTTCCGTTGCCGAGCTGGCCGTCGAAGTTCTGACCCCATGCCCAGACGGTGCCATCGGAAGTCGCGGCGATGGTGGCTCCCTGGCTGGCTGCCACGGAACGTACCCCTGACAGCCCGGGGACGATCGCAGGCACGTAGCCGGACGCGAGGTTGCCCAGCTGGCCGTTGGCGTTGCTACCCCAGGCCCACAGCGTGCCATCGGCCTTGATCGCCATCGAGTAGTCCCACCCCGCCGATACCGCAGTCACCGAGCTCAGGCTCGTCACCCGCTCGGGTACGAGTACGGGGTTCGGCGAGGCGGTGCCGTTGCCCTGCTGGCCCACGCTGTTGTCCCCCCAGGCCCAGACGGAGCCGTCCCGCTCGACCGCTATGACGTGGAACGCAGACGCGGAGACCGAGACCACCTGGGTCAGGTCCAAGACCTGGACGGGCACCAGACGGGTCGACGTCGTGCCGTCCCCGAGCACGCCGTTGACGTTGGTGCCCCAAGCCCACAGGGTTCCGTCGGACTTGACGGCGTAGCTGGTGTCCTGCGACGCAGAGATGGCCACGATCGACGACAGGCCTGGCATCTGGACAGGTGTGGTGAGTTGGGGCGTCGGGCTGCCGGTCCCCAGGTACGAGTTGTCGCCCCAGACCCAGACGGTGCCGTCCTGCTTCAGCGCCACCGAATGGACTGACCCTGCGGCGACAGCACGTACCCCGGTAAGGCCCCGGACCTGCACGGGGGTGGGGCGATCGGTGGTCGTACCGTCGCCCAGCTGCCCGGCGTCGTTCTTGCCCCAGGCCCAGACGGTGCCGTCGTTCTGTAACGCAAGAGTGTGCCGTGCGCCAGCTGAGAGGGCAGTGATGCCCGTCCCGGAAAGGATGTATCCGGTGACGTCGGCGATGATCTGCAGGCTACCCGCCCCTCCGTTATACAGCGCCACTTTGCCGTCGATACCCACCTTGACCACGACGGTGTTGGCCACCGTCTGTCCCGCGGCGAAGTTGAGACTTGACGTCGAACCGGGCTGCACGCCGTCCGGATACGCGCGGATGAAGCCTCCGGCGGTCGGTTTCGTGACCGTGACTGTGACCACCACCGCGCCCACCCCGGAGTTCGGGATGCCGCCGCGGCCCGCTACTTGCAGGCTGACCCAGTGGTGCCCGGTCAGCGGCCCGGTTGCGCCGAGGCTGGTGCCGGAGTTCAGGATCCTCACCGGGCCGGTCGGCAGGAACGCGCCGGGGGCGACCGTGGGGCCAGGGAGTATGTAGGCAAAGACGTCGGCGACAATTTGGACGCTCCCGCTGGACCCGTTGTACAGATCAACGTTGCCGTCGGCGCTGACCGGCACGATGACCAGGTTCGCCACCGTTTGCCCCGCGGTGAAATTGAGGCTGGATGTGCCCGGCCTCGAGCTACCTGTCGGGTAGGCGGCTAGGTACCCCCCGGTGGTCGCTTGGGTGACGGTGACGTTCATCACTACCGCAGCCACGCCGGAGGGCAGGTTCCCCAGCGCCTCGCCCTGCATCCGCACGGTCGCCTTCGGTGCGACCGGCCCGTGGCCACCCAAACCGACGCGGGTGTCCAACGCGCGCGCTTCGGTGCCGGTCACGAGGTCACCCGGTCCCGGAACACCAGTCGGAACGTACTGGTAAGCGGTCAGGTCGGCGACGATCTGGACCGTGCCCCCGGAACCGTTGTAGAAGTCCACTCCCCCCGACGCCCCGCTCACCACCACCGTGTTGGCCACCGTCTGACCCGCAACGAAGTTCAGGTTGGACGCGACCGGCCTGGCACCGACGCTGGGGAAGACCGTGAGGTAGCCGGCCGCGGACGGCTGCGTGACGGTCACGGTGAAGACGACGCTCTCGACGGCCGAGGCCGGCACCCCCCCTTGCCCGGCCACCTGCAGACTGATCGTGCCGTGTGCCGCGACCGGACCCGAGGCGCCCAAGCCCGTACGCGTGTCCAACAGCCGCACCGGGTTAATCACGGTCAGGCCGGCACCCGGGGCAGGATTGGCTGCGACCGCGGAAGAGACGGCAGGACCGAGGACTCCCACGGTGGCGGCCGCGGCGACGGTGACGCCTACGATCGCGAGCCTGCCCAGGACCGTCCTCACGAAACCCCCGAGAGTCGCAGCCGCCGCCGCGTTGTTGGTGAGCGCTGGCGCGACCGCCTGCCCACCGTCCCATCGGCGGTGCTCGAACCGATCTTGAGGGCCGCGCCGTGCCCGCGGTGGAAGCAGCACCCGACGACGCATCCGGACCAGGGACTCTTTCTCTTCGGCAGGCAACCCGCTGGCTACAGATCGCTCGCAGCCAGCCAGCGACCCCCAGCCAGAGCCGGTGGAGGTGGACGGGGCAGACCGAGCGCTCCTAGCTGCGGTACCGCGAGGGGCCCGTGCGCAGTACGTGGAGTGTCTGCGACGGTAGGGCGGTCGTGTTCGGCATGACTGGGGAGATTCCGATCTGAACCTGCCGCCTACAGCCGGGCTGACGAGAGCACAAGTTGCTCACGTGGCAGACCTTGGTTGGGATCGAGACCCCGCAGTGTTGGGTGGATGGTGGCCGCACTGTGGACGTCGTGACACCCAGCGTGGGTTCCTTCGGACCAGCCGCGCTCGCTGGCGCGGGACACGACGCCACCCGCCGAGAAGTGGTCGAAGGGATGTGGACTCCGTGACGCGACCCGTGGAAAGCCTGGGCGGCTGGCGCCGCGCCGGCCTCGTGCTGCCGTGAGCAGCTACCTGACGTCCGCCGGCGTCAGGACGGCGGCGATAGCGGCAAGTGCCCCCGGCACGACCTGGTAGTAGGTCCAGACCCCGCGGCGCTCGCTGCGCACCAGACCAGCGTCGTGCAGCTTGCGCAGATGGTGGGTCACCGTGGGCTGGCTCAGCCCCAATGGCTCGGTCAGGTCGCAGGTGCACGCCTCCTGGTCCTGGTTGGCCAGCAGCAGGGACAGCAGACGAAGCCGGGCCGGATCAGCGAGGGCCTTCATTCGCAGGGACAGCTCGATGGCCTCCTGCCCGGTGAGAGCGGCTGCCGCCAGAGGCGCACAGCAGTCGACCCCACCAGACGCCTGGACCAGTGGCAACGGCTGAGGCATGTCTCGATTGTGCTAGAGGAAATAGACAGACGTCAATCATTGACACCCATCGATGACTGTCGCAGAGTAGTCCAAGAGATAGACCAACATCGATGAGGAGGTTCCCCCCGTGACTCACCCGCCGGTCAGCCTGACCGAAGGCGCCGCGCTCGCCCAGCTGCAGGACTGGCTGGTCAGTGCCGAGGCGAGCCGGCTCGGCGACCCACCCAAGGCTCGACGCAGGACGGACCGGCCAGCCACGGCGAAACCCAGGACCTGGGCAGCGTCGGCCAAGGTCGCCCAACCCTGTAGCTGCTGACAACCCAACCGACAAAGTGGAGACCTGATGTCCCGAGTCCAGCTGGCGTTGAACGTCGACGACGTCGATGCCGCCGTCGCGTTCTACACGACTCTGTTCGCCCAAGGACCGGCGAAGCGTCGCCCCGGCTATGCGAACTTCGCGATCGACGACCCGCCGGTGAAGCTGGTCCTGATCGAGAATCCCGGCCGCGGCGGAAGCCTCAACCACCTGGGTGTCGAGGTGGCCAGCACCGACGAGGTCCTGGCCCAGACCGAACGGCTGGCGGCCGAAGGGCTGACGACCACAGTCGAGGACGCAACCACGTGCTGCTACGCCCTGCAGGACAAGGTCTGGGTCGACGGCCCGCCCGGACACCGCTGGGAGGTGTACACCGTCCTGGCCGACGCCAGCCCAGAGCTCGAGGGCGCGACCACCCTCGACTTGGTCCCGGGCCCGTCAGCCGGCGGCTGCTGCACCGGCAGCGCGGACGCACAGCCACTGGCGCCCTGCTGCGCCGACTGACCGGCACCCGCGAGCCGGCGGGGTGGACCTGGCGGCGCGACCCTGAGGTGACTCTCGGTCGTTCCGCGGCGGCAGCGCGGTGAGCGCGCCACTGGCTCCGGCGGCTCGGACCGGCGAGGGCCGGCCGGGCGTTCACCGCAGGTTCATTTGACGGATCAGTCCCCACTGGTGAGACCATCCCGATGTGACATCAACAGGAACTGATGTGTCGTTGGGGCGTGGGCCCGAGCTGGAGCTGGATGTGGCGGCCGCGGAACCGGTGCTGCGAGCCTTGGCTGACCCGATGCGGGCGGCGATCGTCGCCCTGCTGGCCAGCGAGCAGCTCTGCACGTGCCACCTGCAGGCTGCTCTTGGCGCCAAGCAGACACTGGTCTCCCACCATTTGCGGTGGCTGCGGGAGGCGGGGCTGGTTCTGACGCAGCCATGCGGCCGGTTCACCTACTACCGACTGGCCCCCGGGGCGTTCGACACTGCCAGCGATGTCCTCGCGCAGGTGGCTGCCGCGGCCGGTTCCGCGGTGACCAGGCGGCCCTGTT
>Ga0209698_10008643_pt1 | contig 10484 bp, 9 predicted proteins | sample LitLauG_LLR_2012_FD_187203 | JGI IMG/M metagenome (GOLD analysis project Ga0209698, IMG submission 187203) | Freshwater sediment microbial communities from Pennsylvania, USA - Little Laurel Run_MetaG_LLR_2012 (SPAdes) (version 2) | ecosystem: Environmental > Aquatic > Freshwater > Creek >... | reverse complement strand
GCTGTCGGTGCCGTTCTTTCATGTCACCGGCTGCTTCTCGACGCTGGTTCCTGCGTTTTTCGCAGGCGTGAAGATCGCCACCATGCGCCGCTGGGACGCTCTGGAGGCGCTGAAACTGATCGAGCGCGAGCGCATCAATGGCGCGGGCGGCGTGCCGACGATTGCGTGGCAATTGATCGAGCATCCCGATTTCGACAAATATGACACGTCTTCGTTGCTGAACTTTTCTTACGGCGGCGCCCCGGCCCCCGCCGATCTGGTGCGCCGCCTCAAGGGCGCCAAGCCCGCCGCCGCGCTCGGCACCGCCTGGGGCATGACGGAGACCTCCGCCCCCTTCACCATCGTGATCGGCGAGGATTATGAGGCGCATCCCTCGACCTGCGGCTATGCGATGCCCGTGGGCGACATGCGCATCGTCGGCGCGGACGGGCTCGACAAGCCCCACGGCGAGGCGGGCGAATTGTGGGTGCGGGGTCCGATGGTGGTCAAGGGCTATTGGAACAAGCCCGAGGCGACCGAACAAACATTCGGCGGCGGCTGGTTGAAAACCGGCGACATCGCTAAACTCGACGACGAGGGTTTCGTCTATATCGTCGATCGCGCCAAGGACATGCTGATTAGAGGCGGTGAAAACATCTATTGCGTCGAGGTCGAGAACGCGCTCGCCGCGCATCCGGACGTGGTTGACGCCGCCGTGGTCGGGCGCCCGCATAATGAGCTTGGCGAGGAGCCGGTCGCGGTGGTGACGCTGAAGTCGGGCTCGACGCTCAGCGAGGCGCAATTGCGGGCGTTTGCGGGGGAGCGGATCGCGGCGTTCAAGGTGCCTGTCCGGGTGTTGCTGCGCGAAGAGATGTTGCCGCGCAACGCGAACGGGAAGATTCTCAAGCGCGATTTGCGGCTGTTGTTTGTGAGCTGAGATCGCCGCCGCCCATTGTGTCGGAGATTGGCGATTTAAATCGTCTGGCAGGATTGGATTATCGTGTCGCTTTCAGTCACTTCAGCGAGGACGGCAAGCGCGCAGTCGATGTTTGTGAGTCCAAAAACGGCGAGTCCTATCTCGACGAAATGGAATGGGTTGGAGAAACGACATTCGAGAATCGGCATTCCGGGAAACTGGCAGGGCCGTTCAAATCGCCGGAAGACGCGGAGACATTTGTTGTGACGAAGCGTGGTTTCGTGGACCGCAGCTTTAGGGAAAACACATCAGAGACACGATATTAATTGCGGACTTTGCTGGCAAAAAATCGCGCAATCGATATCGTGCCCCCGACTTTCGCAAGGCAAGGTCTAACTCCGCCGGTAGAGGCGGCGACAGCTATTCGCCGTGGCGCCGCCCTCGCAGAATGGCGACAGCGGACGTTCAGGCCTTTGTAGGCAACCACCCAAATGTCGCGACGACGAGACATGCGATAAAAGCCACGATCTGTAAGCCGATTTGAATCCAATACCGGATGGGCGCCGCGTCTCTGTGAGCAATCCAATTCGGCGACCAGTCCAGAAAGTCCGAATTGAACCAGGTTGTCTTTCTCTCGAGAATACCCTGCCGTATTTTGCGACAGCAGTCGAAGCATAAATAGATGGCGACGACGCGTGCGACGATTTCATATAGGAAAAAATGCATTCGAGCATCCAGCCCCGGGAAAGAGGTCCTGCGACCATCCAAAAGCTAAGTCCCCAGGGTCAGCGCCAGAAAGAAACCCGCGAGCCCCGCGCCCACATGGGCGGCGAGCGCGAGATTGGCGTAGCCGGATCTGCGCAGCAGCGGCGCGCCCAGGCCAGTGAAGATCGCGGCGGCCAGCAGCAGCAGCGCGCGGATCGCTGTGCGATGCGTCGGATCGTCGTCCGCCAGCCCGCTGTTGTGCAGAGCGACGACGAGCGCTTCCGCCCCGCCGACGCCCAGCAGTAGATGCGCCGCGATCGCGCCGACGCGGCGCACGCCCTTCCACCAGCCCCACAGATTGTAGAGTCCAAGCGCTACCGCCGCAGACAGCGCCATGAGCACGGGAAGGGTTGACACGGTTTAGATGTGCGACAAGAGGTTCTCGGCGCCCGAAAGATCCGCCTTGCCCGGCGAGTCCTCAATGAACAAAGCCTTCACGACGCCGTCGTCAACCAGCATCGAATAGCGCTTGGAGCGCAGGCCCAGCCCCCCCATGCCGGCGTCGAATTCGAGGCCCGCAGCTTTGGCGAATTCGGCGTTGCCGTCGGCCAGAAACGTGACGTGGCCCTCCGAGCCCGTCGCCTTCGCCCAGGCGCTCAGCACGTAATGATCGTTGACGGACGTCATCGCGATCTCGGCGACTCCCTTGGCTTTCAGCGCCGCTTCGTGGGTGATGAAGCCGGGAAGATGGTTCTTGTGGCAGGTCGGCGTGAAAGCGCCGGGCAGGCCGAACAGCACGACCTTGCGGCCGGCGAAGAAGTCATCGCTCGTCACAGGAACCGCGCCGTCCGGCGTCACCTGCCGAAACGTTGCGTGGGGAAGTTTGTCGCCAACCTTGATCGTCATGGGCCGTCCTCTAGGGTGAGGGCTGAGAGGATACACGATGAGTCCCGCATTGCCATCTCCCGCGCAAGCCGCGCTCGACAAAGCGGAGGTCCCCGGCGTCGTGGCTATGGCCCGTGACCGGGGCGGCGTTTTTTTCACGGGCTCGGCGGGGGTGCGGCGGCTTGGCGAGCCGCAGCCGATGACGTTGGACACCGTGTTCGCGCTGTTCTCCTGCACCAAGGCGCTGACCGCAACCGTGGCGCTGCGTCTGGTCGAAGACGGCGCGCTCGATCTTGACCGCCCTGCCCGCGCCTATCTGCCTGAGATCGGCGAGATCGGCGTGCTCGAAGAGTTCGGCCCTGACGGGGCGCCGCGCCTGAGGCCGCCCAAGCGCGACATCACGGCGCGCATGCTGATGCTGCATACCGCCGGCTTCGCCTATGATTTCGCCAACCCGCACATCGGGCGCCTGGTGGCCGAAGGACGCCTGACGCCGCATCGCACGGCGACGAAAGCGGGCTTTCGTCATCCGCTGGTGCGCGATCCCGGCGAGCGCTGGGAATACGGGATTAACATGGACTGGCTCGGCATGGTGTTGGAGGCTGTAGCCGGACGCCGGCTCGACGCGCTGTTGCAGGATTTTGTGTTGGGGCCGCTGCGTATGAGCGACACCGCGCATCTGCCGACCCCTGCGATGCGCGCAAGGCTCGCTTCGATGCATCAGCGCGAGGACGAGGGCTCGCTTCACGCGCTTAACGCGCCGCCGCGCGAAACGTTCGAGGTGATCCCCGGCGGCGGCGGCATGTATGGGACGGTTGGCGACTACATGAAGTTCTTGGGCCTCTGGCTCAACGAGGGCGCGGGCGTGCTGAAGCCCGAGACGGTGGCTTGGGCGACGCGCGACGGGCTCGACGGGCTGAAGGTGCAGCCGCTGCCGGCCGTCGCGCCGCGTGTCTCGCGACCAGTCGACTTCTTCCCCGGCCTCTCCAAATCCTGGGCCTATTCGTTCCTCGTCAACGATGGCGACGCCCCGACAGGCCGCTCGGCGGGGTCGCTGGCCTGGGCGGGCCTGGGCAATCTCTATTACTGGATCGACCGGACGCGCGGCGTCGCCGGTTTTTGGGCGTCACAGCTCTTCCCCTTCGCCGACCCGCAAGCGCTAGGCGCTGCGCAGGCTTTTGAAACCGCCATTTACGAGGGCCTTCGATGACCGACCTTCTCGCCCATGTCTCCATCGGCCTGACCGGCGAAGCCGAAACCGTGGTGACGCCGGAAATCACCGTGGGCGGCCTGTTGCCGGGCATGCCGATGGTGTTCAGCACGCCGTTCATGATCTTGCTGATGGAGCACGCCAGCGGGCGCGCCATCGCGCAATATTTGCCAGAGGGCTATGTTTCGGTGGGCGCGCATGTCGATGTGCGCCATCTCGCGCCCACGCCGGTCGGACGCACCGTGAAAGCGAGCGCCCGCGTGGTTGAAAAAACCCGCACAAGCGTCTTGTTTGAGGTTCAAGCCCATGACGGCGAACGTTTGATAGGCGAAGGCCGCCACCGGCGCGGCGTGGTGGACGGCCGGGGCTTTGGAGACCTCGCATGACCCCTTTCACGCTGCACGTTCCCGACGCCGACATCGCCGACCTGCGCGAGCGCCTTGCGCGCGCCCGGTGGCCCGATTCGGCGCCGGGCGAACCCTGGGCCTATGGAACCAGCGTCGATTATCTGAAGACTTTGGTCGCCTATTGGCGCGACGGCTTCGATTGGCGGGCGCAGGAGGCGAAACTCAACGCCTATCCGCAGTTTAAACAAACAAAGCCCGACATCGACCTGCATTGGCTGCATGTCCCCGGCAAGGGGCCGAACCCGACGCCCTTGTTGTTGATGCACGGTTGGCCCGGCTCGGTGTTCGAGTTCGTCGATTTCCTCCCCCGCCTGACCGACCCCGGCGCCTACGGCGGCGACCCCGCCGACGCGTTCACGGTCGTGGCGCCGTCGCTGCCAGGCTATGGCCTGTCGTTCCGGCCCGGTCAGGCGCGCTACGGCGTCGAAGAGATCGCGGCGGCCATGGGGCAGTTGATGAGCGACCTCGGCTATGGGCGTTTTGGCGTGCAAGGCGGCGACTGGGGCGGCATTACCGCGGCGCATATGGCGGCCGTCATGCCGGAGCGCCTGATCGGCGCGCATGTCAATTTGCTGGCCGTCCCGCGCGACCCCGCCGCCGCCGCCGCCGATCCGCGCTTTGGCGATTTTCACGCCAATCTCAAACACTGGCTCGACGAGGAGACCGGCTATCAATGGATACAAGGCACCAAGCCGCAGACGCTGAGCTTCGGCCTCACTGACTCCCCCGTCGGCCTCGCCGCGTGGATCGTCGAGAAATTCCGCTCGTGGACGGATTGCGACGGCGACGTCGAGCGCGCGCTGACGCGCGACCAGATGCTGGCCAACATCTCGTTCTACTGGTTCACCGGCGCCATCGGCTCGTCGTTTTACCCCTATTATTTCCGTAAGCGGCGCGGCTGGCCGGTGTCGCCGCAGCGGCCGGCGACCGCGCCGGTGGGCTACGCCGCGTTCCCGCACGAAATGATCCGCCCGCCCCGCGAATTCGCCGAAACCAGCTTTAAAAACCTGCACCGCTGGACGACGTTCGACAAGGGCGGCCATTTCGCGGCGATGGAGCAGCCTGAGGCTCTGGCGCAGGATGTGCGCGCGTTTTTTCGCAATCTGCGTGACGTATAGCGGCGTTTGCACACCCCTCAAAGTCAGGAACCCCCTTCGCAAAATTGACTATGTTAATGTCACTTTCTCTGGCAAAGCCTTCTCTGGCAAGGCCTTGCAATCTGGCAATTGCCTTTATTTTGACACAAGAATAAACAGTTCGTTACTGCAAGTGCCAAAAGTCATGGATCATTTTTTTCGGACTTAGTGGTCTTGTTCTTGACGTAAGGTATTGAATCGCTACTGTCGTGCCAATTAGCGAATCACGAGGAGCGGCGCTTTGTCCTTGGACCAAATTAAGTTCACCGCCAACAATGTGACATACGTCCTCAATTTGAACATTTCCGGGACAGCGACAACCGGCGTTGTGACCAGCATTGCGTCGGCAACCGTGGGCGGCGTCGCGGTCACCGCGAATCTTGTGGCTGTTGGCGGCTTTGACCAAAATGATAACGTTATCGCCTCAACCTCTTCTACTGCGCGAGATCTAAACGTTGGAGGCATAAGCTTCACGATAAACGGGGTATATTATAATATATACGGGACCGGCGTCGGGGCTTACAGGTTCGACACAGCTCCAAGCGCCACGGGCACGATAACAAGCTACACCGTTACTGGTCTAAGCACGACGGCCAACGTCTGTTTCGTGGAAGGCACGCGCATCTTGACTGAACGCGGGGAAGTCGCAGTCCAGGACTTGCGCGTCGGCGATCTCGCGATCACCGCCAGCGGCGCCCGTCGGCCCGTCAAATGGCTCGGCCACCGGCGCATCGAATGTGTCAATCATCCGCGCGCCCCCGAAGCCCTCCCCGTGCGAATTTCCGCCCACGCTTTCGGTCCCGGCAAGCCGCGCCGCGATCTCTACGTGTCGCCTGGCCACTCGCTTTGCATCGACGTGCTCGGAGAAGTTTTCATCCGTGCTCACAGCCTCATCAACGGTGCGACGGTTCAGCAGATCGAAGTCGAAAGCGTGGTCTATTGGCACGTCGAACTCGACAGCCATGACGTTCTGCTCGCTGAGAACCTGCCCGCCGAGAGTTACCTCGAAATGAATAACCGCAGCTTCTTCGCCGAGAACGGCGTGGTCTCTTTGATCGACGCCCCGGACGGCGCGGTCAGCCCAGATGCGGGGTTTTGCCGCCCGCTGCACGACGACGGCCCAGTCGTTGAAGCGGTGCGCGCGCAATTGCTCTCGCGCGCCAAGGCGCTGGGATGGACGCTGGAGCACGATCCGCTCAACGATCTGCACCTTGTCGTCGACGGCGTGCGGAATGATCCCTTGTGCGACGGTCTCAGCGCGACGTTCGACGTTCCTGTTGGCGCAAGCGACATCCGGCTCGTCTCGCGGACGTCGAAGCCCTGCTATCTGCCCGGCGACAACCGCGACGCGCGCAGCCTCGGCGTTTGCCTGCGGCGCATAAGTGTCGGAAAGGTCGAGATCGCGCTTGACGACGCCCCCTTGCATCAGGGTTTGCACCCCTTGGAGATGCATAGCTGGGGACCGTTCCGCTGGACCAGCGGCGACGTTCCCTTACCTGCCTCGCTGTTTGGCGAAACGCCGCAGGAGCGACGGCTCAGCCTCGAGATGCTCATGCCGGCGCCGGCGTCCTGGAGCGCTCCCGCCGCAGCGTTTCGCGAGGCCGAAGCGGCCTGATGTCGATGTCGGTATTTTTGAGCGAAGGCTGAACGGGCGGTTCAAGGCCTGTTCAGTCGCACGGGTCCCGGGTGATTTCGGGACGTCGCGATAGTTGGACGCGAAACGCCAGGGGCCGTGATTCCGCGGCCGCCGCTATCAGAAGTGGTAGGCTATTCCCGCAACGGCCATGTTGGCGTGGCGCCGATAGGCCGCCGTCGCGACCTTTTTGAAGGACGCGTCCGCAGGAACGGACAGAAACGCCTTGGTCTCAGCCGGAATGGGACGCCACCCCAGCGCGTCGAACCAGCGAAAGGCCGACTCACAGGCATCGACCGGAAGCACCACAGCGGTCGGGAAAGCGTGCTCCTCGCCGCGCCGGGCGGCTTCGAGCAGCGCCGAGACAATATCGATATTCGCGGCGATCTCCGCCTCGATTTCACTTGGCTTGCCGCCGAGCGCCCGAACGACGCCGCCGAGAAGGTCGCGTCCGCCGCTGGGCCCCGACGAAATCATGGATTCCGATCCGGTCCCCGTCCGCCTTTGCCCGCTGACAAGTCCGTCAAAGCGACCGCCAAGCTCCCACCAATCCCAGCGACCCAGAGGGTTGAGCCAGGTCCCATAGCCGTCAGCTTGCGCGTCGCGTGTTTTCCACGTCGTGAAACGGAGTACGAAGGCGTCGAAATCGGGTTCCACGTCGCTTAGACGTCCCGTCCACGACGTAGCGTCGGTGGCGACGAGGAAGGCGTGCAAGGCGACGAAATCGAAGTCGCCGATGTCCAACGCACGTGTTTGGAGAACAACCCGACCGTCCTCCAACGTCAACGTAACGGGCAGGCGATGAAGCCGCCTCAACTCCTCGGTAACGTCATCGAACGCCAATGGCTCGTGCGGCAGGTCCCCAACGCCGCCGCGCCGAAACGGCGCCAGCGCCTCGTCCAATACGCCCTGCAAAGAGGCGAACTCAGTGGGAATGATGACGTAGGCGATCCCATACATCGAGCGAAATCGCCATCCGCTTTTAAACGTCCAGATTGGCCACGTTCAGCGCATTCTCCTGAATGAACTCGCGGCGCGGCTCAACCACGTCGCCCATCAACTTGGTGAAGATGTCGTCGGCGTCGTCCATATCGCGGATCTTCACCTGCAACAGCGAGCGCGCCTCGCGGTCCAACGTGGTCTCCCAAAGTTGGTCTTTGTTCATCTCGCCCAGCCCTTTGTAGCGCTGCACCGTGACGCCCTTGCGTCCGGCGGCGTTGACAACATCCAGCAGCGCGGAAGGTCCCGCCACCGCCGTCTCCTCACCGCGCCGCACGAAGAGGGCTGGCCCCTTGAACGCCTCGCGCAACGCCTTGGCGTGCTCCTCCAACCGACGCGCCTCGGCGGAGGCCAGCAGACCCGCGTCGAGGATGATCGCCTGGCGCACGCCGCGCACTTCGCGCGTCAGCACATAGCCGCCGTTGTCGACGCGGCCCGTCCAGCCGCGTTCGGTCTCCTCGGCGATGGCGTCAAGCCTCGCGGCCAGCGCGTCGGCGCGGCCGAATGCGTCGGGGTCGTCGTCGATCGGCCGCAGCGCCCCCGTCAGCGCCGCCTGCTCGACCGCCGCGCGGTCGTAGCGCGTGTGCAGCGTGCGCAGCAAGCGCTGCACCGAGCGCGCGTGTTCAACCAAAGCGCTGAGGTCCGCGCCGGCGCGGCCCTCGCCGTCGTGGGTGCGCAGCAGCGCGCCCTCCAACCCTTGCGTGACCGAGAAATCCTCCAGCGCCTTTTCGTCCTTCAGATATTGCTCGGACTTGCCGCGCGCGACTTTGAACAACGGCGGCTGGGCGATGTAGAGATGGCCCGCTTCGATCACCGCCTTCATCTGCCGGTAGAAGAACGTCAGAAGCAGCGTGCGAATATGCGAGCCGTCCACGTCCGCGTCGGTCATGATAATGATCTTGTGATAGCGCAGCTTCTCCAGCTTGAACTCGTCGCTGCCGATGCCGGTGCCCAAAGCGGTGATGAGCGTGCCGACCTGCTCGGACCCCAGCATTTTATCGAAACGCGCGCGCTCGACGTTGAGGATTTTTCCGCGCAACGGCAGCACCGCCTGAAACTCGCGGTTGCGGCCCTGCTTGGCCGTGCCGCCGGCGGAATCGCCCTCGACGATGAAGATTTCCGATTTCGCGGGGTCGCGCTCCTGACAATCGCTGAGCTTGCCAGGCAGGCTGGCGATGTCGAGCGCGCCCTTGCGGCGCGTCAACTCGCGCGCCTTGCGCGCGGCCTCGCGCGCCTGCGCGGCCTCGAAGACCTTCATCGAGACGATTTTGGCGTCGCCGGGATGCTCCTCGAACCATTGCTGCAACCGCTCGTTGACGAGGCTTTCCACCACAGGCCGCACTTCGGAGGAGACCAGCTTGTCTTTGGTTTGCGAAGAAAACTTTGGGTCCGGGCATTTGACGGACAGCACGCAGGTCAGGCCCTCGCGGCAATCGTCGCCGGTGACGTCGATCTTCTCTTTCTTGGAGAGGCCGGAGCGTTCGATATAGCCCGTCACCTGCCGCGTCAGCGCGCTGCGCAGACCAATCAAATGGGTGCCGCCGTCGCGCTGGGGGATGTTGTTGGTGAAGGGCAGCACGCTCTCGTGATAGGAATCGTTCCACCACAATGCGACCTCGACCGTGATGCGGTCCTTCTCGCCTTTGATGAGGATCGGCTTGGTGATGAGCGGCGTCTTGGCGCGGTCGAGATAGCGCACGAACGCCTCCAGCCCGCCATCGTAATATAGCTCTTCGCGTTTGGGCGAGGCGGGGCGCGCGTCGGTCAGAATGATGCGCACGCCCGAATTGAGGAACGCCAGTTCGCGCAGGCGATGTTCGATCGTGCCATAGTCGAACTCGACCATCGTGAACGTCTCTTGAGACGGCGTGAACGTCACCTCGGTGCCGCGCTTGACCTTGCCGTCGTTCACCGGCGCCGGGCCGACGACCTTCAATGGCGCCACCACGTCGCCGTGGGCGAATTCGACGTAATGCTCCAGCCCGTCGCGCCAGATCGACAGCTTGAGCTGGGTCGAGAGCGCGTTGACCACCGAGACGCCGACGCCGTGCAGGCCGCCCGACACCTTGTAGGAATTCTGGTCGAACTTACCCCCCGCATGTAGTTGCGTCATAATGACTTCCGCCGCCGAGACGCCCTCCTCGCCGTGGATGCCGGTGGGAATGCCGCGCCCGTCATCGTTGACGGTGACGGAGCCGTCGGCGTTCAGATACACCTCGACGCGCTGGGCGTGGCCGGCGAGCGCCTCGTCGATCGCGTTGTCGACGACCTCATAGACCATGTGATGCAGACCGGAGCCGTCGTCGGTGTCGCCGATATACATGCCCGGCCGCTTGCGCACGGCGTCGAGCCCGCGCAGCACCTTGATCGAATCCGCGCCATAGGAGTCGGGGGTATCGTTCTCGTCCGCCAAATGTCACAACTTTCGAGGATGTGTCGCGCGCGCGCGATTCTTAAAGAAGTATTCCTTCTATAACAGGATTCTTGTCCGCAAGGCGAACTTATGACGGGTCGCTGGCCCTTAAGTTTTCGCTTCCCCTGCGGGCGCGGGCGGCGAACAATGCACGCATCTGATTCGGACCCGCCCCATGCTGCGCGACGACCTCAACGAACC
>Ga0209698_10008642_pt1 | contig 10484 bp, 6 predicted proteins | sample LitLauG_LLR_2012_FD_187203 | JGI IMG/M metagenome (GOLD analysis project Ga0209698, IMG submission 187203) | Freshwater sediment microbial communities from Pennsylvania, USA - Little Laurel Run_MetaG_LLR_2012 (SPAdes) (version 2) | ecosystem: Environmental > Aquatic > Freshwater > Creek >... | reverse complement strand
GATCGGCATGCCCGAAATACCGGCTCATCGAATCTTCCGCGCCCTGACCACTCTGACGGTTACCATGCTCGCCCTCGGTGCGGCGCGCGGACAGGCACAACCAGCGCCGCCGTCAACGAACGGCAGGCTCGCCCAGGCGGATTTGCAATACCGCGCCATGCAGCAGAAGCTCGCGCAAGGCTGGAATACGTGGGACGTGAACAGCATGACCACCCATGTCCTGCTGCCCGAAGCATTGGCCGTTCACGTTGTGTTCAAGCACAACTCCACCCTCTACGGAGACGATTTTCTTCCGCGGACCTCCGTCGGCCAGGGAACAGTGTTTCCCGGCCCGCATGCCTGGGACGGCAGCTATACGCAGCTCAAAGTCACCTGGAAAAACCACGAGTGGCGCGTCGAGAGCGCGCGCGACGGCAACGACCTCGTGCTGCTGGTCACTCCGCTCGACGCTCCCGGCAAGTTCGCTCTCCCCCCGACCGTCGCCTTCGGCGTCGATTTCCTGTGGGACCGCCCCGGCACCGCGCTGAGACAATCCGATTTCATCGAGACCCACGGATCCTCAGGCACGATCCGCATCTACTGCACCTGCGCGTCCCAGCCTGCAAGTGGTGCAAGCCTGCATGATCCAGCACATCCGGCACGCGGCCAGCTCCCGGTGAGCGGCGCCTACCTCTCCGCCGAACTGACGCAGCCGATAGGCTTGAGCACCGGCAGCAGGCGAACGGTTGCCCAGATCACGGACATCCTCGACCGCCAGCGCGCAGCCTATCGGAAGTCGACCGGCGAAGGCACAGCGAGCGCGCCGACCTTTGATGCAATTGAGACAACGCTCGGCTGGGACACCATCTACGACCCCAGCCACCAACGCGTGATCTCGCCGGTGAGCCGCGACTGGAGCACTACCTGGGGTGGCTATGTGCTCTTTGACTGGGACACGTTTTTCGCAGCCACGCTGGCCGGGATCGGCGATCGCGATCTGGCCTACGCCAACGCCATCGAGATTCTCAAAGAAGAAACGGCCCAGGGGTTTGTTCCCAACTACGCGCGAGCCGGCGAGTGGAAGAGCTCCGACCGATCGGAGCCGCCGGTGGGCGCAATCACCGTCCTGGGTCTCTATCAGAAGTATCGCGACCGCTGGTTCCTCGAAGAAACCTACGCGCCCCTGCTGCGCTGGAATCGCTGGTGGGCCGAGCATCGCGCGATTCAAGGCTACCTGACGTGGGGAAGCGATGGGCAGAATGAGCCCCAGGATCTCGAGGACGGCTCGCGCGGCAAGCGAACCGGCGCAATTCTCGAGTCGGGGCTCGATAACAGTCCCATGTATGACGACGCTGCCTTCGATCCGCAAACCCACCTGCTCGAGTTTGCGGATGTGGGCCTGATGAGCATGTATATTGCCGACTGCGATGCGCTGGCAAAAATCGCCGACGCCCTCGAGAAGCCGGAGGAGGCCACGGAACTGCGTCAGCGGGCAGTGCGCTTCCTGCAGGAGCTGGCGTCACTGTGGAGCGAGGAGCACGGCATCTTTCTGAACAAGGATCTGCATACCGGCCAGTTCAGCACCCGGATTTCGCCCACCAACCTCTATCCGCTGCTGGTGCAGGCAGCAACCGCGGAACAGGCTGAGCGAATGGTGAAAGAACACTTGCTCAATCCTCAGGAACTCGGCGGCGAGTGGATAATTCCCTCCATTGCGCGCGACGATCCGGCGTTTAAAGACCAGGATTATTGGCGCGGCCGCATCTGGGGTCCGATGAACTATCTGGTCTATCTGAGCCTGAGCCAATACGGCAACGACGCCACCATCGCCGCGGCCCGGCATCAGCTTGCACAGAAATCCTTCGCGCTGTTCTCAAAGGAGTGGACCGAAAAGGGCCATGTGCACGAAAACTACAATGCAACAAAGGGCACCGGTGACGACGTAACCAGCAGCGACCGCTTCTACCACTGGGGCGCACTGCTGGGTTACATCCAATACCTGGAAGAAACCGGCGGCCCCAAGTAGCTCCAGACGGGGTGCTCTTAAGAGCACTATTGCGCCACTCCCACCCTTTTCACAATCTCGCGAAAGCGGGGATCGTCGCGTTGCCCGTCGAACATCGGGTCCAGCGGGAGCCACAGCAGCCACTCCGCGCGATCGTCATAGCCTTTCGCAAACCACTCGAATTCGGCGTCCGTGTCTCCAAGCGCCATGTACACAAGGCCGAAATAACCCGGCGAAACATAGGTCGTCCTGCCCATTCCCTTCAGATCGTCGAGAGCCTTGAACGCCCCCGCCCGGTCTCCGGATTTGGCCAGGCTCATGGCCAGTCCGGCCTGGGCGAAGGTGCATTCGGGGTTCATCGCCAGAGCTTTCTTGTATTCCTGAATCGCCGTTGGGAATTGCGCCTCGATGTAGTAACACATGCCCGCTATCATGTGAGGAACCCAGAAGTCCGGGAACATTTGCATGGCCTTTGATGAGGACGTGAGGCAACCTGCGTAGTCGCGCTTCAGGTAGTAGTCCCAACCGAGAAGCGAGTTGATCTCTGGCGACAATGGGTCCATGACCAGTGCCTTGTTCAACTGTGCAATCGCGTCGTCCTCCTGCCCAATGGATGCCAGGTACTCGCCGTATGCGAAGTAGGTGGACACCCCTCCCGGATTCAAGGCGAGCGCGGTATGAAACTCCTGGTTTGACTCGGCGAGATGCCACTCGTGCAGCAGCGCGTGGGCAAGCGCCGCATGTGCCTCGGCCAGATTAGGGTCAAAGGCGATTGCCTTGCGCGCGGCGGCTTCGGCTTTGGGAAGAGCCTCGCGCGGCGAGAACAGCCAATCCGACTCGGTGGTATATGCATCTGCCAGCCCGGCATAGGCAAGCGCATAGCTTGGATCGTCGGCGATAGCGTGGCTGAAGTATTCGATTGCCTTGTTCATTCCATTGCGGGTGAATGTGAACTCCTCGTAACGGCCTTCGAGATAGCTCCGGTAAGCATCGATATTCTCCGTGTAGTGCCGCTGAAGGCGGAGCTTCTCTTCCCCGGCAAGGTTCACGGCCAGCGCCTGGACCACTCGTTCCGAGATTGCATCTTCTACGTCAAAAATGTTGGTGTAGTTCTCGTCGAAGGTCTGTGCCCACAAGGCCTGCCCGTCTCTCACCCTGACCAGTTGAACCGTTACGCGAATGCGATTGCCCGCTTGCTGAATCTTGCCGGTAAGCACCGAATCGACGCCCAGTTCATGGGCCGCCTGCATTGGACCCACCTTCGGGTCCGCATAGCGAACAGCCACATCGGTCGGCCGCACCGGCAACTGCCGAATGTTGCTCAGCTTGGTAATGATTGCGTCCGCCACACCCAGACCCAGATGGTCGCTGTCTGGCCCGGAGCCAAGCGGCTGAAACGGCAGAACCGCCAGCGAATGGCCCTGCTCCTCGACGCTCGCTGCTGCCCGCCTGCGGTTCGAGAGGTAGACCCCGGCAGCAATTATGCAAACCACCAGGAGCAGGCCGGCCCACGCCATCCACGTGCGCCAACCGAAAACCCGCCGCGACGGAAGCAGCCGGGCCGCAACACCGTCCAGCGCTTTGTCCCGATCGCGGTCCCCTTCCTCCACCACCACCATTTGGGACCGTGTATGCCGTGCAACGGTCAGCTCGTCGCTCGCTCCGTCGGCGGCTTCGGCGGCCTTCCCCAAATCGCAAACAAACCGGTAGCCCCTTCCCGGAATCGTGGCGATAAACCTGTTCTCGCCCGGACTCTCGCCAAGCGCCTTTCGCAAAGCGGAGATGTTCTGCGCCAGATTGACCTCTTCGACAAAACTGTCCGGCCACAAAATGCCCATCATCTCTTCCTTGGTGAGAACCCGGTCGCAATTCCGAACCAGCACAAGAAGAGTCTCAAAGGCCTTTGAAGTGATTGGCACAGCCTCCCCGCCACGGAGAAGCAGGCGCCGCGAAGCGTCCAGCCGGAAATCTCCGAACTCGTACAACTCTTTGATGTCTTTAGACATAAGTGCCGGGAAAGTGCCGAGGGGAGAGAAAACTAACAAATACTAACAAATCCTAACCCCCGCCTCAAGACATTTAAACCGCCACTCGGCGACCATCCATCGTGTTGAGCGGAAACACCGCCTGGCCGGCCCTGCTCAAAGTGATCGAACTCGAAACTGCCTGAATGGAGCAACCTCACAGTGAATGCAAGGCGCATCACCGAGATCACCATCGAAGCCACCGAGTCCGTCACTATCCGGCGGGCCGCTGGTTCGGTTCGCATTGCATGCCCTCAATGCGAACCCGCCGGGGAGATGGTCACTCTCGACGAAGCATGCGCCCTCTTTCGCGTCGGAGTGCGCTCCCTCTGCCGGGAGATTGAAGCGGGAAGGCTCCACTTTCAGGAGACCGCCTCCGGTTCAATCTTCATCTGCCTCCACTCGCTCGAAAGAGCAGCACAACAGATTTCCGGTAATCCCAATCCACCGAACAACCCAATCAAGGAGATTTCATCATGATCGGCACAATCCAATCCACCGCTTCAGCTGTTCAACCCAAAACCCGACTTCTCGCGGCGCTCCTGCGCATCCTCGTTACGACGTTCCTGTCCTTCGGGCTCGCAGTTCCCTTTGCTTCGGCGCGATGCCTCACCACGGGATTCGCCGGGCCTGGCCTCCTCCCGAGTGTGCAGGCTGTCCCGTCGCTGAATGCTCAACTGCAATCACAGGGAAGCCAATCCGCTGCGCTTGCCTCACCCGCAACCATCGTCGGCCTCTGGAACCTCACCTTTTCCTCCGGAGGACAAGTCGTCGATGTGGCCTTCGATGCGTGGCACAGCGACGGAACCGAGATTCTGAACGACTACACCAATCCCATTCAAGGCAATGTCTGTCTTGGCGTCTGGGAGCAAACCGGCCCGCGCAGCTACAAGCTCAAGCACCCTTCCTGGTCCTTCGACGGCAACGGAAACCTGCTTGGAACTGTGATCATTGGGGAAAAAGTCACGGTGAGCCCGGACGGGAACAACTTCAGCGGATCCTACACCTACGATGTGTACGATGTTGCGGGCAACTTCCAGGTCGAATACACCGGGCAGGTCAAGGCAACCCGCATCAAGCCGGATTGACCCCGCGCTTCACGCGACAGCGGGGACCTCATCCCCCAACTGAGCCCGCAGTCCAGCTCGAATCTCAATCCACGTGACCCGGCACGCGCTATTGGTCCAATGCCGGTACCACAAAAAACCCTCCCAGGCCGCAAGTCCTGGCTCGCGATGCGCACAGTCGCATCCCGGGAAAACCAAAATGCTGAATAAGGAGAATTCGCAATGTCAAATCCAACTGGAGTTGTTCAAGACCTCTACGCCGCCTACCGCAGGGGCGACCTGGCTGCCATCCTGGCCAGCCTGACTAACGATGTTAAATGGGAGTCCGAAGGGCCTGCCGCTCTGGCGTTCTGCGGGGTCCGCCATGGCGTCAAGGACACAACAGGCTTCTTCGAGGCCCTCGCCGCCGACTTTTCAAACCCCGAACTCACCATAACCGACTATGTCGCATCCGGCGATACGGTCATGACCCTTGGCCGCTACAAGGCAACCGCGAAGAAAACCGGCAAGGTGTTTGACACGCCGATCGCGCACTGCTGGAAGATTCGCGATGGCAAGGTCGCCCGTTACGTCGGCCTTGCCGACACCGCAGCGGGCGTTGCGGCGCTCCAGCCGTAAACATCCCTTCGCTTGCCAGTGCCCCATTCATCGCTGTTTCATCGCGATGAGTGGGGTCCGTATTTTGAAGCAAAAGCTGCTCCTCCATTGCCAACAAGCACATTTGCGAATTGGAGAGCGGCTCTAATGGATCTGAGCCAGAATGACTTCGACGTGCCGCCTGCCCCTCTTGGCCCCGTACATAGCGGCGTCGGCAGCCCTCAGCAGGGCCTCTCCTGTGGCGCCATCCTCCGGATAGAGAGCAACGCCGAAGCTGGCTTCGCCGTTCAGAAGATGCCCTTCGAGGGCAAAAGGATCGTCGAAGCAGTGTTCCAGCCTTGCAACGATGGTATCCAAGTCGGCGCGGTTGTGATGGAGCGAGACGAGCGCGGCGAATTCGTCGCCGCCCAGCCGCGCTAGCATATCGCGGCCCAACAGCTGGCGGCTCATGCGCAGTGCTACCTCCTGCAGGTACAGGTCGCCCACATGATGGCCATAGGTGTCGTTAACCCATTTGAATTTGTCGAGGTCGATATAGATCAAACCCAGGATTCTTCCGGACTGGCGCGCCTCCTCGAGCTGCAATTCCATGAACTTAGCTAACGCAAATCGGTTGGGAATATCGGTGAGCAGGTCGTACTCCGAGCGGCGGCGCAGATCGGAATAGAGTCGCCGGGTCTCAATGGCCAGCGTAGCCAGCCGCGCCCCGTTGTGCAGAGCTACGGTCTCGCGGTCGGTCGGGGGCGTATCCGGATCGAGTCCGGCAAAGAGCGTGCCGAGCGCCGCGCCAACGCGGGCATCGATGCTCGCACGGACGATCCGCAGGCTTCCGAGTTCCTGCGGGCAATCTCCAAGCCGCTCCCCGCCGGCGACTTCACACCAGCATGGCGCGCCTTCCAGCTTGGAGGAAACCATCGCCGCAATCTGCACCAGGATCTCGGCAAGAGGCCGCGCTTCGTTGATGTCCTCGAGAATGCGGCTGCGCTGCCGCTCCAATTCGGCTTCGACCTCGGCGCGAGCCGACATGGTGGCGGTTTGACGCCGCATTCTGTGTTCCAGCGCCCAGCCCCTGGCAAGGACCGCGAATACCACGATCAGGAGAATGGCGAGCGCCAAAAGCAGGTTGCGCGTGTTGACGAGGGAGGGCTTGACGACGACCCCAATATCGCCCGGAGAACGCATGAGAACATCGAAGGGCACCTGGCCCGCGAAGGGGTTGGAGTCTTCCGTAATGCAGATTCCGGTGACGCGGACAATGGCGCCGATCGGAATCGTCTTCATGGGCGGAGGCACGGCGCTATTCGAGGTGGGATGACGGTAAACGGCGGTAAAGAGCTGGCCGTCGGCGGTCATGTGGTATTCGTCCTGCGTGGCACTGCGGGCCGCAGAAACCACCTGACCTTCAACCGTCACCAGGTCGATGATGTGGTGGCTTTGGACAAGTTCCTTCCTGGTGGTTGCGAAGGGCGCGATGGGCGCATGTGCGTGGCAATCAAGTATCTCCCCGCGGGCCAGGGCCAAAAATCCATTGTGCGCATCAGGGAAGCCGGTTGCATCGACCACGTCGCCGACCTGCATGGGTTGCTGGGTCACGGTTGAGATCCACAGGCTTTTCGCGCCGTCCTGCAACACGACCGATGAGCCGGGCTGGTAGTAGGTGATGGTTCCGTGGACCCGGACCCTCTGCGTACCCGTCACACGATAATTGATCATTATCTGGTCCATGGGCGTCAACGGGCGAGACCACGGACTGGCCGAGGCCCGCTTGAGAATCTTTATGCCCGTGGGCGAGGCAACGTTAAGTTGTGCTCCAATGAGTTGCATTTTGCCGTCGAATTTTCCGCCGGCAACTCCGGTGATCTCCACTTCGGCATCCAGGAGTTCTTGAAGTTTCTCTGCCTTGATGCTGTCCGTAACCACCACCAAAACGTAGCCATCCCTGGCAAGCACCTCCAATAGGGTGTACTGGCCGCCCTCATTCGTATTTCCTCGGTCGGCGGTACGAATCACGCCTCGCACTGTGACCAGCACACAGTCATGCCGGCTGCGGATCAACTCGTCGTAGGTGGCCGGCGCGGGCTTGGGCAAGTAGCCGTGGTGAAGCACGGAGATGCTCTGGCTGACGACGGCGGGGCGGAAGCTACTGTTGGTCCGGCCCTGGATCAAGACGCGATCTCCAGGTAGCAGCACCTCATCCGTATTGGGAAAGACGTAGATGCCTGAGCCCTGGTCCTGCACAAACAGGACATTGACTGCCTTGAAGGTCACCGTGGCTTCAAAGGCGACGGGCAGCCTTTTGGCGGCCTCAGTGTTGTTGAGGGCGGTAATCTGGCGCACGGTGCTTAGCTTGACGGCAGGTGCAGCCCAGGCGGGCGAGGCAGAGCCAACGACGATCGCAACCGCAAATATCAGCCTCTTCACCGGATTGAATCCTTCCGAACCGGCACCGTTTTGTCTGTATTCTGTTCCTTTATCGGCATCGCCGGGACTCTTCTCTAGGCGCCGCCCATTAAAACCCTGGGTACCCAGTTCATCGCAGCCGCACCAAGATGAGTGGGTTCTAAGAGTGTTCGCACCCTGAAGGCGCGCTACAAGGCCACCCGACCTCCAACAAGCTTCGTCATCCTGAAAGCCCCCGGGCAAAACCGAGTGTCATCTTGAGCGGAGCGAAGCAAAGTCGAAAGATCTGCGGTTGTCTCTGTCACGGCGGGAGAACTCGAAGGCGGGTATGATCCCAACCATGCAAAGAGGTCATATCGCACCTGCATCGTCGCGAGTCGTAGTTATGCCGTCAATGTTGGGGTTGAAGTAGATGTGCAAAAGCGCGATTCGAGATTGTGTCAGGGCACGACTTCAGTTGTGCTGAAAAACGCCGGAAGAACGCGGGTCTTTTGCCTCTGAGCGAATTAAGCGGACTACCGCAAAAATGGTTCTTGAACTACGCTCAAGCAGGAACCGGAGATCTTTCGGCGAATGGATGGGGCACGGGGCTTTTGGGGCTAATCGACGTGGGTTCATTGCTGGACGTAACTCGCTTGCGGCCAGGTGCCCCAGGTCTCGCCTTGTTCTGCGACTTGGGAACCGCCATCAATCCATGGCAATGCTAAGTTGGTGCCGCACGTCGGCGCCGCGAATCCAGAAGATCACGTCGGTAGCAATATTTGAGGCGTGGTCAGCGATCCTCTCCAGATTCTTCGCCACCAGGATGCCCTTCATCGCCTGTTGCGTGAAGTGCGGCTTCTCTTCAATGAGAGTGAGCAGGTCGGCGTGGGCACGGCGGTGCATGCGGTCAATCTCGTCGTCCATCTCACGAACCGATTCCGCCAGCCGGGCATCGCCGTCGAGCAGCGCCTGCACTGCCGAGCGAATCATCCGGCCGGCAAACTCGCCCATGGCCGCAAAGTCGACTGGCAAGTCCACTTCTTCCATGTTCAAAATCTCTTTTGTACGCCGGGCTACGCCCATCGACTGATCGCCAATCCGCTCCAGATCGCCGTTGATCTTGATGACCGCCAGGATGAAGCGCAGATCGATGGCCATGGGCTGTTCCTTGGCGAGCAGTTCGTAAGCCATCTCATCCAGCTCGCGCTGAGCGGTGTTGATGGCGGCCTCGTTTTGCTTGACGAACTTGCACAATCCCTTGTCACGCTGCAAGTAGGCATCCACCGCAGTCTCAACCGCCTGCTGGGCCAAGGCGGCCATGGCCATGAGCTTGTCTTTGAGTTCGGCCAGTTGCTGGTGAAAGTGAATGCGCGGCACGGCAAAATCTCCCTGATCTGCTATTGTGCATCATGCAGTGTTACAGGATGACGAAATCTGGGCAATGCACCAGATTGGTCACACCGGATGCACCGGAATGGTCATGCATCGCGGAAATCTGTCCCGATATGGATTAGACGCTCCGCGCAATGGTTGGTTAAGCCCATAGCCGCGCTGAACGAGGATGGCAGAACACTCGATCCCCCGCCTCAGGGTCACCGAGATTTCTCATGCAGAAGATCCCGATGCCCGCCGCCGGTGCGCTCGATCTTGCCGAGCATGAAGATGTAGGCAGCGACCCCAACGGCAAGATAGCCCCCTGCTATGCCAAACGCCCACGCGTAGGAGTGGAAGGCCGTCACCAGGTAGCCGGTGACGATTTGTGCCGAGATCCCCGAAAGCTGGCTGACAAAATTGATGATTCCTCCCACTTTTCCAACATCGTTGGGGCTCGCAATCAGCGAGGGGATCGACCAGCCTACCGGCGCCGCCGCTGCCAGCCCGCCAATCGAAATGCTGATCCAGATCAGGGCCCGCGTGGGAGTGTGCGCATGAGCCGCGCCCAACAGGCCGAGCCCGCAGGTAGTGCCGCCTATGAGGATGACTTTGCGAACCAGGTTCGCATTCCATCCACGCTGGACCAGGAAATCCACCAGCCACCCGCCTATCCCGATGTCCGTAATGGTGGCGAAGATCCACGGCACGCTCGTATAAAGGAAGGAATGAAGCAGATCGATGTGCAGCGTTAAAGAAAGATAACTCGGCAGCCAGGCTATCAGCAGATAGAAGACATAGTTATAGGAGCCGAAGCCGATGGTGAGACCCATCACCTTGCGGTGCATCAGGAGGCGGCCCAGCGAACTTTGTTCCGGATCCACGGGCTTGCGCAATTCTGAACCCTGAACGGTGTCTTCAATAAAATGGCGCTCGATCTTCGTCAATTCAAAATCGTCATCCGGATCTCTATACACGCGCCAGAAATACAAAAGATATGCAGCGCTGATAACGCCGGTGAGGGCAAAGCTCCATCGCCATCCGGCCAACAGCAGCGCA